>Ga0302324_100031148_pt1 | contig 10069 bp, 11 predicted proteins | sample Palsa_T0_1_FD_201949 | JGI IMG/M metagenome (GOLD analysis project Ga0302324, IMG submission 201949) | Peat permafrost microbial communities from Stordalen Mire near Abisko, Sweden - Palsa_T0_1 | ecosystem: Environmental > Terrestrial > Soil > Palsa > Peat permafrost | place: Sweden: Abisko... | reverse complement strand
GGGTGTCGTCTCGCATGCATCCTCCCGACCCAGCAGCCTACTCAGTCTTGACCATACGCAACGTTGCGTCTAGTCTAGGCAGCATGCCGAACACATTGTGCACACCGCCGGTCCGCACCGTCCTGGGCCGGCTCTTCGCCGCCGCCGCCGCCGCCCTCGACGACGACGCCGAGCCGCGGCTGAGCCCCGGCCGCTCGTTCGCGACCGCCACCGCGCAGGAGCGGGCCGACGCGCTGGACACCGTTTACATGCCGATCTCCGCGCGGGGCGGTGATCTGCTTTACGCGCTGGTTCGGGCCAGCCGCCCGGAGACTGTCGTCGAGTTCGGCACCTCATTCGGCATCTCCACGTTGTATCTGGCCGCCGCTGTCGCGGACAACGGCACCGGCCGGGTGCTCGGCACCGAGCTGAGCGCAGCCAAGATCACCGCTGCGCAGGCCAACCTGGCCGAGGCTGGTCTCGCCAGCCTGGTCACCCTTCTGGCCGGCGACGCCAGGCAGACCCTTGCAGCCATCCCGGGACCGATCGGACTGGTGCTGCTGGACGGCTGGAAGGACCTGTGCCTGCCGATCCTGCGGCTGCTGGAACCCAGGCTCGCGCCCGGTGCGCTCGTCGTGGCCGACGACATCACCCTGCCTTCCATGGCCGGCTACCTCGGCTACGTCCGCGACCCGGCCAGCGGATACGTCAGCGTCAGCTTCCCGGTGGAGGACGGCATGGAGATCAGCTGCCGCGCCGGGTGAACCGATCAGTCCCGGAGTTGGCGCAGGATGCGGGCGAGGTGAGCGCGGTCTGCCTCGCTGAGCCGGCCAAAGATCCGCTGCGCCTCGGTGCCGCTGGCCGCGCGGATCGCGTCCAGGACGCTGACGCCGTGCTCGGTCACCTCGACCAGCGTGGCCCGCCGGTCGCCGGGATCGGGCCGCCGCGTCACCAGGCCCTGGGCCTGGAGCGCGTCGACGACCTCGGTGGCCGAGCGCGCCGCGATCTGAAGATGATCGGAGAGCTGCGACAGGCGCATCGCCCCGTGGCGCTCCAGTACCCGCAGGGCCCGCAGGTGCGAGGGGGTGATGTCCCAGGGAGCCAGGGTCTGCTGGGACGCCTGGCGCAGCTGGCGCGCGACCGACCTGAAGGCCTCCGACAGCGTCTCGTCACCATTGGCGCCGTCGGGCCGACTCGTCGTGTCGCGATCCCCGGTCACGGGAATAGCGTACCAGCAACTCCTGTTGTAACCTCATATTGAGTTAACCTCAGTAATCGCCCTTACCGGGCCCGCGCATCCGAGCGCGAGCCCGGCTCTAACAAGAATCGAGCAACCACTTGGCGTCACCACCCACGAACCGAGACATCAGTAGCACTGGCCGCACTCGCGGCCCCAAGACGGTCACCGCACAGGAGAGAGCGCAGGCACGCGAGGTGTCCCTGCGCCGCATCGGGCAGCTGTTCGCCCCCTACCGCTGGCAGCTGGCGATCGTCACCGCCATCATCGCCGCATCTTCCGTCGTCGCAGTGGCCTCACCCTTCCTGCTGCGCGCTGTCATCGACACTGCGCTGCCGGACCGGAACGTCCGGCTGCTGGCCTGGCTGGTGGCCGGCATGATCGGCATCGCCGCGGTCACCTCGGCCTTCGGCGTGATCCAGACCTGGATCAGCACCAAGGTCGGCCAGCAGGTCATGCACGGCCTGCGCACCAGCGTCTTCGGCCACCTGCAGCGGCAGTCAATCGCCTTCTTCACCCGCACCCGCAGCGGCGAGGTGCAGTCCCGCATCACCAACGACATCGGCGGGATGGAATCGGTCGTGACCTCGACAGCGACCTCCATTGCCGCCAACCTCACCACCGCGGTCGCCACTTCCGTCGCCATGATCGCCTTGTCGTGGCGGCTGTCTCTCATCTCGCTGGTCGTCATGCCGCCGGCGATCTACCTGAGCCGCAAGGTCGCCCGGATGCGCCGGGCCATCACCACCCAGCAGCAGCGGGAGCTGGCCAACCTCAACGTCAGCATCGAGGAAGGACTGTCGATCAACGCGGTCCAGCTGGCCAAGACGATGGGCACCGGCCCGTCGCTGGCGGCGCGGTTCACTGCCTCCTCAGCGCGCCTGATCGACCTGGAGCTGCGCTCCCAGCTGGCCGGACGCTGGCGGATGGCGTCGCTGAGCATCATCTTCGCCGCGATCCCCGCGATCATCTACCTCTCGGCCGGCCTGCCGGTGACCGCCGGAGTGATGACCATCGGCACGCTGGTCGCCTTCACTACCCTGCAGAACGGCCTCTTCCGGCCGCTGACCGGCCTGCTCAGCACCAGCGTCTCGGTGATCAGCTCGCTGGCGCTGTTCGCGCGGATCTTCGAGTACCTCGACCTGCCCGTCGAGATCGACGACCCGGCCCGCCCGGTCGAGATCGACCCCGCCGCGATCACCGGGCACGTCCGCCTCACCGGCGTCAGCTTCACCTACCCCGGCGCCGACCGGCCCGCCGTCACCGGCGTGGACCTGGACGTGCCCGCCGGCGGCACGCTCGCCCTGGTCGGCGAGACCGGATCGGGCAAGACCACCCTCGCCGCACTGATCGCCCGTCTGTACGACCCGACCAGCGGCAGTGTCCGCATCGACGGCATCGACATCCGCGATATGAGACTCGCCGACCTCGCCGCCATCGTGGGCGTGGTCAGCCAGGAGACCTACCTGCTGCACACCACGGTGCGGGAAAACCTGCGCTATGCCAGGCCCGGGGCCACCGACGCCGAGATCGAGGACGCCGCCAGGGCCGCCCAGATCCACGACCTGATCGCCGGGCTGCCCGACGGCTACGACACTATGGTCGGCTCGCGCGGGCACCGTTTCTCCGGCGGCGAGCAGCAGCGCATCGCCATCGCCCGGACACTGCTGCGCAATCCGCGCGTGCTCGTGCTGGACGAGGCCACCAGCGCCCTGGACACCGAAACCGAACGCGCCGTCCAGCAGGCGTTCGACACCCTCGCCCGGGGCCGCACCACCATCACCATCGCCCACCGCCTCTCCACCGTCCGCAATGCCAGCCAGATCGCCGTCCTCGATCACGGCCGGATCATCGAAGCCGGCACCCACAGCAGCCTCCTCGCCAGCCACGGCCGTTACGCAAGCCTCGCGGCCGCGGCCTGATCAAGACCGGCGCAGCGCCAGATCACCTCGCCCCTTCGCAGCTTCTCCACAGCGGCGGCGCTAAGCTGCGCCACTGGCTTGCTGTCTGCGAGACGACGCGCCTGCTCTGGGGAAGGGACCTGGCAATGACCTTGGCCGCGCTGCTCATCATGGATATCCAGCAGGGGGTGATGGCCCGGTTCACCAGCGATGACGGGTACCTGCCGCGGCTGGGAGAAGCCATCGCCGCGGCCCGCGGCGCCGGGATGCCGGTCATCTACGTGACGGTCTCCTTCCGCCCGGGGCACCCGGAGGTCAGCAGCCGTAACAGCACGTTCGCGGCCGCCGCGGCGGCGGGGTGGTTCGTGCAGGATGATCCGGCCACCGACATCCACCCCGCGGTCGCTCCGCAGGCCGGTGACGTCGTCGTCGTCAAGCGCCGGGTTTCGGCGTTCGCCGGCAGCGACCTGGCCATCGTGCTGACCGCCGGGGGCATCGACTCCCTGGTGCTGGCCGGGGCGGCGACCAGCGGGGTGGTGCTGTCCACCGTCCGCCAGGCCGCCGACCTGGACTACCAGCTGACCGTGCTGTCGGACGGGTGCCTGGACGCTGATCCTGAGGTGCACCGGGTCCTGACGGGCAAGGTGTTCCCGCGACAGGCCAGCGTTATTACCGTGGCGGACTGGATCGCCAGCCTGCCTGGCAGAATCTCAGCATGCAACGGGTAGCTGTAGTCACTGGAGCAAGCAGCGGCATCGGTGCGGCGACGGCCGTCCGGCTGGCCGAGTCCGGTTATCACGTCGTGATCGCCGCCCGCCGGGCCGACCGGCTGGAGGCGCTGGCCGGGCGGATCCGAGGCGACGGCGGCCAGGTGGAGGCACGCCAGCTGGACGTGACCAACCGCGAGGAGGTAAGCGCCCTCGCCGACTCGCTCGAGCGCTGCGACGTCGTGATCAGCAACGCCGGCGGTGCCATCGGCACCGAGACTGTGGCAGCGGGGTCACCGGCCGACTGGCGGGCAATGTTCGAGGTCAACGTTATCGGCACGCTGCAGGTCATCCAGGCGCTCCTGCCCAAGCTGATCGCCAGCGGAGCCGGAACTGTCGTGGTGATGTCGTCGACCGCCGGCTATGTCGCCTACGAGGGCGGAGGCGGCTACGTCGCCGCCAAGCACGCCGAACACGGGCTGGCAGCGACGCTGCGGCTGGAGCTGTTCGACCAGCCGGTGCGGGTCATCGAGATTGCGCCGGGGATGGTCAAGACCGACGAGTTCGCCCTCAATCGCTACCACGGCGATGCCGAGAAGGCGGCTGCGGTCTACGCGGGCGTGGCGCATCCGCTGACCGCCGGGGACGTCGCCGACGCCATCGCCTGGGCAGTGACCCGGCCGGCGCACGTCAACGTGGACCTGATGGTGCTACGACCGCGGGCGCAGGCGGCACAGCACAAGGTGTTCCGGCAGTCCGAGCCGGCGGAGACCTCGTGAGCCCGGTCTGCTGACAGGTGGCTTGCGTGGTCTGGGTGACCTTGCTTATGTGGTCTGAACGACCTTGGCTTACGCCGTCTGAGTGACCTTGCTCAGGCCCCTCGGGCTGTCTGGATTCAATCCCAGCCGACGCGACAGTGCCTCGGTCAGCAGCTGGCCAGGCACGATCAGGCCCATGGGCGCCAGCCACTCGGGCAGGTCCGGCCCGCTCAGCGAGCGGGTGCACGCGCCAGCCAGGCGCTGGCCGCCGCCGATGCAGTAGGCCTTCGCGCCGGCGCTGGTTACCCGGCGGGCGAGATCGACAGTTCCCTCGAGCGTCGGGCCCGAGTTGGCCGCCAGGATGATGGCAGGGGTGGCGGCGTCCACCACGGCCATCGGGCCGTGCAGCAGGTCGGCGTAGGACAAGCCCATGGCATGCAGATAGCAGGCTTCCTTGAGCTTTAGGGCCAGCTCGAGCGCAGCCGAGTAGGCAAGACCCCGGCCCGAAACAACGACGCCCTGGACTCCCGTCAGCTCCGCCACGACCGGATCGAGGTCAATGCTCTGATCGAGCATCGCGTCGATCGCATCGGGAACCGAGCGGAGCTCGCCGGGGTCCAGGTTGCCGCCGAGGCCGATCGCCAGGACGGCCAGCGCGGCCAGCTGGGTAGTGAAGGTCTTGGTGGCCGGCACTGCCCGTTCAGCGCCCGCCTGGGTAACCAGGGCAAGCTCGGCGGCGCGCACCAGCGGAGAATCGGCGCCGTTGGTGATGGCCACCGTACGCGCGCCGCAATCACCGGCCCAGGTCAGCGTCTCCACGATCTCTTCGGTCTCGCCCGACTGGGAGAGCGCCACCGCCAGCACACCGGACAAATCCAGCCGGCTGCGGTAGGTGGTGGCGATCGACGGTGCCGCGAGCGTGGCGAGCCGGCCAGCATGCGCCTGAATCAGGTAGCTGCCGTACACCGCTGCGTTGTCCGAAGTCCCGCGGGCAATGAACAGCACGTGCCGGGTATCTCGCGCCAGGCTCGCCAGCTCGCCGCTACGGGGCAGCAGCGCGCCGATCGTGGCCCGCAGCGCGGCCGGCTGTTCGGCGATCTCTAGCCGCATGTGGGTAGCGGTGGGTCCGCTGCCAGCCGCATTCACTTGCTGCCTCCGCGATGCTCGTCGGTGCTTTCGCGCCCGCCAGCTGGCTCACCGGGCAGCCAGGCCGCCGCCCGCTGATAGACCTGCTGGCCGGCGATCCAGGTGGCCTTGGTCATCAGGTCATCGTCCAGCCAGGTGAAGTCAGCAGCGGCACCGGGCGCGATCCGGCCCAGCTCCGGGCGGCCGATCAGGTCCGCGGGGACGGCCGTGGCCGCAGCGACCGCCTCGGTCAGCCCGATCCCGGCTCGGACCATATTCCGCACGCCCGTGTCCATCCGCAGCGCCGACCCCGCCAGCGTGCCGTCGGCACGGACGGGCGGCCGGCCCGGTGGTGCCGGCAGCTCGACCGGCTCGCCGCCCAGCAGATACTGGCCCGGCGGCATGCCAGCGCAGGCGCCAGCGTCGGTGACGATGCAGATCCGGCCTGGCGCCGCGGCAAAGGCAATCACGCAGGCCTCGGCGCAGACGTGCTGCAGGTCCGCGATCAGCCCGCTGGTCAGCCGGGGATCGGCGAGCGCCATCCCGACTACGCCCGGCTCGCGGTGGTGCAGCGGGCGCTGCGCATCGAACAGATGCGTGACCATCCGGGCACCGGCCTGCACTGCGCGGGCTACCTGCAGGCCGGTGGCATCGGAATGACCCACGCTGACCAGCACGCCAGCCTCGGTGAACCGCTGGATGGCGGCGCTGGCGCCCGCCCGTTCGGGCGCGAGGGTGACCAGCCGCAGCAGCCCTGCGCCGGCGGTGAGCACAGCATCGACGGCCGCCGGGGTCGGATCGGTGATCCAGGCCGCATTGTGCGCGCCCCGCCGGCTCGGCGCGATGAACGGCCCTTCCAGATGCACCCCGAGAATCCGCGCGCCGGCCGGGCGGGCGGGTATCAGCGCGGCCGCGCGGCGCAGCGCTGCGCATAGGTCTGGCAGCGGCGCGGTAATAAAGGTGGGCATAAACGCCGTCGTGCCAGTCTGCGGAAGCCGACCGGCGATGCTCGCCCAGCTGGGGGCGTCGGCCGTCATCAGCTCTTCACCGAAGTAGCCGTTGACCTGCAGATCCACGAAGCCGGGCACTAGCACGCCGTCGGGAAGCTCGATATCGGCAGGCCGCGGCGCCGGTCCCTGGCCCACCTCGGTGACCAGGCCGGCCGCGAAGGCGGCATAACCCGGCGTCAGGACCCGCGGCCCGCCCGCCGCCGGCACGATCCGCGGAGCAGCGATCAGCGTGCCCCCGGCGCTCACCGGGCGGCGGTCACTGACGAGTTCGCCGCAATGAGCGCGCGCATCTCCCTGGCCACCAGGTCGGGCCGTTCCATCATCGCGACATGCCCGAGCCGCGGCAGCACGACCACCCGCGCGTTACCGAAGACCCGGGCGGCCCGCGACGACGTGGCCGGATTGACGAGCTTGTCGTGGCTGCCGTGGATGACCAGAGTCGGCGCGGTCACCCGGGCGGCATCGCGCCACAGTGACCCCGCTCCCCTTCTGGCGTACTCAGCCACGAGGCCGCGGGCGGAGGAGATCAGTGCCTCGTTCGCATAGCCCAGAGCGTCGCGGCGGGCGAGTTCCGCGGCTTCCTCCAGCCGGCGCTTGGGGTGCAGCAAGCTGGGATCCCGGTAGACATCCCGGATGGTTCTGGCGCTCCGGGCCTCGGCCGGCAGCCGCTCGACCCCGTTCATCAGCCATGTCCCGAGGCCCGGCGAGCACAGCACGGCCAGCCGGAGCGGATGCAGCCGCGGGCGCCAGTCGGGCAGCGCAGGCGAGACGAGCGTCAGCGTCCGCACCAGGTCCGGCCGGCGGCCGGCCACGCGGGTACAGACGGCGCCGCCCAGCGAATTCCCGGCCAGGTGCACCGGCCAGTTCCCGCGCTGGGAGATCAGCGCTATGACCGCCGCCGCATGGGCGCTGACCGAGTAGTCACCATCCGCCGGAGCCGGCGAGCGCCCGAAGCCGGGAAGGTCCATCGCCTCGCAGGCCAGCTCGGGTCCCGCCTGGGCAGTTGCGGGCGGCTGAGCAAGCAGGCCCATCAGGTCGGTCCAGTTCAGCGAGGACCCGCCGAGCCCGTGCACGAAAAGTACAGGTTCGGCGCCTGCCGCGGCGGGCGCGCTTCGCACAAAAATTTCCCGCGTGCGGATGCCCGGTGCGAATGCCTGTGCGGCGCAGTCGACCAGCTCGCCCGGCCACGGGGGGATCGGATCCATCATGACGGGCAACATTACCCGCCGGTATGCCCCCCGCCGCCCGGCGCGCCCTTGTCAGCTGGCGCTGGTCAGCTGGCCCTGGTCAGCTGGCGCGGCCAGCTAGCGCTTGTCAGCTAGCGCGGCTCAGCTAGCGCGGCGTCTGGTGGGCCGAGCAGTCGGCTTCCCGGTCCCGGTCTTCTTGGCGGTGCCGGTGCTTTCCTGACCAGCGCTCTCGGCCTTCGCTGGACTGGCCTTGGCTGGACTGGCCGCGGGACCGGCCTTCGCTGGACTGGCTTTCGCTGGCCGAGCGACCTTCAGGCTGGCCCTGAGCGCGTCGGCAAGGCTCGCTGGCTCGGCCCCGGCATCCTGCGGACCGCCAGGCTGAACGACCTCACGGCCCTCGGTCTTGGCAGCCACGAGCTCCTGCAGGGCCTCGCGATAGCCATCCCGGTACTCGCTCGGGTCAAAGTCCTCCGTCATCGAGTCGATCAGCGACGATGCCATCTTCAGCTCCTGCGATCTGACCTCGATGGCATCGTCCAGGAACGGAAACGCCGCCGCCCGCACCTCATCCGGCCAGAGCAACGTCTCCAGTACCAGCACCCCGCCGCGCGAGCGCAGCGTCGCCAGTGACTCTCGCTGCCGGAGCGCGACCTGGGCGATCGCCACCTTCCCTGAGCGCTCCAGCGCGTCGCGCAGCAGCACGTAGGCCCGGGCTCCCGCTGCCTCTGGTTCCACGTAGTAACTGCGGCTGTAGAGAATCGGGTCGAGCTGCTCGGCGGGCGTGAAATTCAGTACCTCGATGCTGCGGGTGGTCGGGAGCGGCAGCCCTGCCATGTCCTCGTCGGTCAGGATGACCATCTCGCCGCCGGGCAGCTCGTAGCCCTTCGCCACGTCCTCGTAGGCAACCTCGGCCCCGTCGACGGAGCAGACGCGCCGGAACCTGATCCGGCCGCCGTCGGTGCGATGAACCTGCCGGAAGGTGATGTCTTTCTGCTCGGTCGCGGCGTAGAGTCGCACGGGGATCATGACGAGGCCGAAGGAAATCGCGCCCCTCCACATGCTGTGCATGATTGCTCCCTACCCCGCTATATCGGGTCCTGATGCAGGCTATGTTGTCCGGATTCTTTGCTCGGCAACGCATTCGGCAATGTGTTCGATGATCGGGCGGACAAAAGGGGCCGTAGATTGAACGACAGTACCGTGCGTGACAGCGGCTTGGGTGACAGGGGCACTGAGGGGTCGGTTCCCGACCTCCTCGAGCAGAGCCAGGATGCCATCCGCGAGACCGGTGAGCGCGAAAGCGGCTCCGAGATTCACGAGCTGCCGCTGGAGGCAGACGAGGCTGACGCTGCGGAGCAGGCGCAGGAACTCGATCTTGACGAGGACGACTACCGCTGAGCCAGCTGTACGGGCAGCAAATCGGCCGGTAGCTGCCCGGTCGCTAGGATGACCAGGGGAAGTAACTCCAGGATCGTCGCAGGCCAGCTCACGTTCGGAGACTGCAGTGACCGCATCGGCGCAGGCCAGGCCGACCAGCACGCGGCTGCCGAGACCCGCAAGGCGTCGGCAGCTGCTGGGCGCCGCCCGCGACGTCTTCGTCGCGCACGGATACCACGCGGCCGCGATGGACGAGATCGCCGAGCGGGCGGGCGTCAGCAAGCCCGTGCTCTACCAGCATTTTCCCGGCAAGCTCGAGCTCTACCTGGCGCTGCTGGACGAGGGCGTGACCGAGCTGGTCCGGATTGTCCACGACGCACTGGCGTCGACCGCGGACAACAAGCAGCGGGTGACCGCCACGTTCCAGGCGTTCTTCGACTTCGTGGCCGATGACAGCGAGGCGTTCCGGCTGGTATTCGAGTCCGACCTGAGCAACGAGCCCGCCGTGCGGGAGCGGCTGGACCGCACCATGCGCCAGTGCGCCGAGATGGTAAGCCAGTTCATCCGCGAGGATGCCGGCGTCGGCGACGACGAGGCCCATCTGCTCGGCATTGCCCTGGTCGGGATGGCGCAGGTCAGCGCGCGCTACTGGCTGAGCACCGATCAGGACATTTCCAAGGACGCGGCGGAGCAGCTGATCGCCCGGCTCGCCTGGCGCGGGATCAGCGGCTGGCCGATGACCGGGTGACGCGGTCGGCAGATGCGGTGCGTTTCGCTCGCGGCGTAGC
>Ga0302324_100031144_pt1 | contig 10070 bp, 6 predicted proteins | sample Palsa_T0_1_FD_201949 | JGI IMG/M metagenome (GOLD analysis project Ga0302324, IMG submission 201949) | Peat permafrost microbial communities from Stordalen Mire near Abisko, Sweden - Palsa_T0_1 | ecosystem: Environmental > Terrestrial > Soil > Palsa > Peat permafrost | place: Sweden: Abisko... | reverse complement strand
AACGCCATGCGACCATGCCTCCGGTGCCATTGGTGGATTGGGTCTTGCCGGGGATAGTCATCACATTCAGGATCGATTCGTGATGCCAGCCGGAGGGCGGGAGGGAATCGCTTACGCCGACTGCGGTGACGCCGGGCAGGCGGCGCAACGCGGCTTCGGTCTGGATGAAGAACTGCATCTGCTTTTGGCCGGTGTCGTAGCTCTGCCGGCCCAGCGTAATGTTGGCGGTCAGGACGGCGCGGGTGCGGATTCCGAGATTCTGGCTGTACAGGTTCCAGAAGCTGCGCACCAGGAGCGTCGATGCAGAGAGCAGAATCATGCTCACGGCGATCTGCGTGACCACCATGGACTGCCTCAGCCAGGTCTGCGCGCCTGAGTTTGTGGAGCGCGCGGCGAGGGCGATGGGCCGTGGCCGCTGGATGGCGGCGAGGATGCCGAAGGCCGCTCCGCAGAGGCAGGCAAGCAGGATCGTGAAGCCCGCGATGCGCAGGTCGAGCCGCGCCTTGTCGAGGAACGGGATTGCGGCTGGGGCAAGCGCGACGAAGAGATGTAGAAGCAATTCGGCCAGAAACCATCCCAGGACTGCTCCGGAGAAAGACAGCAGCAAGGCCTCGGTCAAGGTCTGGCGCGCCAGACGGCCGCGGCTTGCGCCGAGGGCCGACCTTACGGCTAGCTCCCGTTCGCGTAAGGCGCCGCGAGCCATCATGAGGCTGGCCACATTACCGCAGGCGATAAGCAGGACTGCGAACACAGCGCCGAGTAGAACCCATGCCGTCAGGCGCATATCCTGCATCTGGCGGTCGCGCAGGGAGCGCACGCGCAGATGGACCTCTTTGCGGAAGGCCGGAGGAGCGAGGTTGAGCGAGTACTGAAAGACCGGATCGAGCGCGGCGCTGGCCTGCGCGACGCCGATGCCGGGCTTGAGCCGTGCAAAGGCGTACATGACGCGGCCCGGATCGGCCTTGCGCTGCTCAGCCTCGTCCAGAGCCTGGGGAACGACGATGTCTGCCTGCTCCAGCGCGGGCATTTCAAAGCCTTTGGGAAGAACACCGACGACGCGCGCAGGCTTGCCGTCAATGGCAATCAGGCGATTCAGGATGGTGGGGTCGGAGCCGTAATGGCTTTGCCACAGGCCGTAGGAGATCAGTGCTGCTTTAGGGCCGTTGGGACGATCTTCTTCGGGAAGAAAATTGCGTCCCATGAAGGGAGTTACGCCAAGCGTGGGCAAGAAACTGGCCTCGACGCCGGCGCAGCTCAACCGCGCAGGATTACGCTCGGTGAGATCGCATTCCGTTGCGCCGGTCTCCGACGTAAACGCTTCGAAGGGCTTCTGGTTGTCCCGCCAGACGTAGTAGGATCCGCCCAGCATGAACTCCTCCGGGATAATGGGGGCGGTCAGGCCCACCGAGACCAGCCGCTCCGCGTGGGCGTAGGGAAGGCTGCGGAAGAGGATGGGATCGACCACGCTGAAGACCGCGGTGGTCGCGCCGATTCCTAAAGCCAGGGTTGCGATCACGGTGAGGGTGAAGGCCAGGTTGCGGCGGAAGCCGCGCAGGGCGTAGCGCGTGTCCTGAAGAGCGGTTTCGAGCAGCCATCCGGGGCGTTGCCGCCATGTCTCTTCCCTGGCCTGCTCGACGCCGCCAAAGTCGATGAGCGCCTGTCTGCGGGCCTCACTCGCAGTCAGGCCGCGGGCGAGATTGGCCTGGATGGACTGATCGAGATGGAAGGCAAGCTCAGTCTCGAGTTCGGCTTCGGACCCACGCCGGAGGATACGGCGAATTCTTGCGAGGATTTCGCGGACGCGCTGCATCGGGCTGCTCCCCTCGACAATCGAAGTACACCTTGCTCTTGTCGATTGTCAAGGGGAAGGCTTCCGTTTCTCCGCGAGAGGCACCGAACTTCCATCGGCCCAGGACGATTACGGCCGGGGCTGATGCGAAGCAGACGGAGCCAGTCGGTCGCGGAGACTGCCGGCCAGATCGGCGACTATCCGCAGCTTCTCGGCCAGGGGCTGCGGTATCTTGCGATCGGCCAGGGCCAATTGGGAGTGCAGCAACAGGCCTGCGACCGTGGACTTGAGCTCACTGTCGATGGCCGCTGCAGCCGCTTCGCGGGCCAGGGCTCGCTCGCGCTCGCCGCGATTGAGCGCCATGCGAATTTCGCGGGCCAGCCGCTGAGCGCCGGAGAGCGCAAAGTTGAGCTGCAAGGGAATGGCCAATCCGGCGTGCTCCCAGATCAGCTCCGCGCCGGCCGAGTCGACGTCGATGATGCCCTCGTCCACGACAAGCGCCGCGTATTCGCTGCGTTTGAGAGCCGCGATGGCGGCTTTTCGTCCCTGGGCGGCTTCGCATTCCATTCCCAGCAGTTTGGCAAGTATTGTGGCGCAGTTTTCCGCGCCTTCCATCCCGGTTACGATCAAAACTTTCATGTTGTCCCCCCGATTTGAGCCCGGCCTGAGCTTGTTTGGAGTTGCGGCGCTGCTCCGGCGTCCGATCCGCGAACGAGGGAGGGAAGGATCGCCTGCTGCAGGACGCCCCCGCGTCCTGCAGCTCGTTCCGGCGTCGCCCCATATCCCTGGTCCTCATTCGTCGACCCTCATTCGTCAAGCAGAGGGTCGGTAATTCCGTATTCCTTCAGCTTTCGATAGAGAGTGGTTTTGCCGATGCCCAGCAGGCGCGCGGCGAGCAGTTTGTCGCCCCCGAGCTTGCGGATGGCGCCCAGGATGGCATCGCGCTCCATTTCAGCCAGCGGCACCACGTCGCTCGTCCGTTCGGCGGGCGCGGCTTCCGCGGCCGCCGCCACGCGGTGGGCATCGAGGCCCTGTTGCTGCAACTGCGTGGGCAGGTCGCCCAACTCGAGGATGGGCCCGGAAGAGAGGGCGCAGGCGCGCTCGATGCAGTTTTCCAGCTCGCGAATATTGCCCGGCCAGTCGTGGCGCATCATGGTGCGCAGCGCCTCGTCGCTGAGCGCGTATTTGCGTGGCTGCCCCTTGGAGGTCCGGTCCAGAAAATGAGCGGTGAGCAGGGGGATATCCTCGCGCCGCTCGCGCAGCGGAGGCAGGCGGAGATTGACGACGTTAAGCCGGTAGAAGAGATCCTTGCGGAAACTTCCCTTTTCGACCATCGCGGCCAGATCCCGGTTGGTGGCGGCGACGATGCGGGCCTTGATCGGCACCCGGTGCGTGGCGCCTACGGGCCGCACTTCCTTCTCCTGCAAGGCGCGCAGCAGCTTGGCTTGCAGGTCCAGGGTGAGTTCGCCGATTTCGTCGAGAAAGACGGTGCCTCCCTCGGCGGTGACGAAAAGACCGTCCTTGGACTTGGTGGCCCCGGTAAAGGCTCCCTTGACGTAGCCGAAGAGCTCGCTCTCGATCAGCGTCGGCACCAGCGAGCCGCAATCGACGGGCAGGAACGGCTTGTAGGCATTGGGCCCATAGGCATGAATGGTGCGCGCCACCAGCTCCTTGCCGGTGCCGCTTTCCCCCAGCACCAGCACGGGATGCGTGCTTTGCGCCACCTTGGAGAGAATGCGGTAGAGCTTCTCCATCTCCGCCGAGCGCCCGATCATGGAACCCAGGCCCTGGCTGAGCCGCAGCCGCTCTCGCAGTTGCCGGTTTTCCGTATCGACGACGACCGTGGACGCGGCCCGCTCCAGCACCGCGGAAAGCTCATCCACGGCGAAGGGCTTGGTGAGGTAATCGGCTGCTCCGCGGCGCATGGCTTCGACGGCGGCGTTGACGGAACTGGAAGCGGTCATGGCGACGATCGCGGTCGCCGGATGAAGCACCTTGACCTCGGAGACCAGGTCCAGCACCTGATGGCCGCCGTAGGGCAGATTGACCAGCAGGATGTCCGCCGCATGACCGCGCAGCAGGCTCCGCGCCTGGGCCAGATCGGCGGTCGATTGCACGGCATAGCCCAGGGAGGCGGCGATCTCGGCGCAGGCGGAGCGCACCGCGGCGTCGGTATCCACGACGAGCAGATGCAAGCGAACCTTCACGGCTGTGGGGTCCGGGGCGCTGTGAGACTCCTGGGCCTCCTGGGTCTCTGGGCTGGGCGGGAGATATTCCATCAAGGTTGAGTGGAAGACTGTTTCGAGCATTCTATTCGCCTTTCCAGTGGTTTGCTTGCAAGATATGTCGAGTTCTGCCTGGATATCGGTGGACTACGATCCTGATCACGGGAAATGTCTCGGAAAATCTCTCGGGAAATCCACCCCGAGGGACCTGTTTTCCCGGTTTCAGGTCCCCGTTGGGGATTCGTTGAGAGGAAACTCGATCACGAAGACGGCGCCCTGAAGCGCCGAGGCATCCTGAAAGACCGCCTCGGCGTTCTGGCCGCCATCGCCGGCCGATTGCGATACATCGCGTGCAGGCCGGCCGATTCGGTTGGCTGCCCAGATCGAACCTCCGGCGGCTGTGACGATGGAGCGCACGATGGACAGGCCCAGGCCTCGATGCCGGACCGGCCACGCGCTGGAAGAGGCGTCGGAAGCCGGTCCGGAATCAGGCGCCGAAGCGAGCCCGTCGCGGGTGCTGTAACCGGGCGCGAAGATGGTCTCCAGGGCGGCCTCGGGAATTCCGGGCCCGTTGTCGGCGAGGGTGAGGGAGAGATATTCAGCGTCCTCTTCGAGCGCAATCTGCAGGTGTCCTCCGAAGGGCATAGCCTCGGCCGCATTTTTCACCAGATTCACCAACACCCTGGTCAGATCGTCGCTTGCCATTGCGACCGGCCTTCGTCCTCCGGAGATCGACAAGCCGATCGTGATTGCGGGGCCGACCAGCGCCGAGAGCAGATTGTGATTGTCGCGCAGTTCCCCGGCGAGATCGGCAACCCGCCGGCCGCTGGGAAGGATCGCCCGGCGGCCGGGCATAGGTATGCGGTTCGGTCCCTCGTGCGATCGTTCGGGGTGGGCCGGGGCGGTACGGGAATCCGTGCGCAGCCGCGGGGAGGTCGCATTCCGCGAGTGCGCCTCATTTTGGAGTTCGGTCACGGACTCTGCAACCGCCAGCTTTTCCAGCAACCGCCGGCCGGCTCCGCTCACCAGGCGCAATTCTCCCGCGTAATGACGGAAGGGAGCGGACAGGACTCCGGGCTCCTCCAGCAGATCGCAATAGAGGTCCATGGCCGCAACCATATTCTGGGCGTCGTGAATCAGCCCGGCCAGGCTCTGCGCGGAGCCATCGCCCCAGGGGTTCGGACGGCTTGCATGCGTGGGCTGCAACCGTTGCCGCGCTTCGGCCATCGATTCTTTGCTCGTCATCTTCTCCAGCAAGCGCACGCGAGCCGGAGCCATCGATTCTTGCCACTCGCTCTGCGATCCGTCGGTTGGCTGCATATTTCTCCACCTTTCGCTTACGCAGTTTGGAACTCCCCCAGATGCTTCAAAGAGCGCAACTCTCCCAATGGCCGCCGGTCCGGACTCGCGATCGGCGACTCGCGATCGACTGCAACGCGGATCGCTTATCGCCTGCCCTCTGCAGTTGCCCGGCAGGATTGGTTCTGAATGCCGATGTTGGCCTTGCACATTGCACTCCACGTGCCAAACCAGAACTCACTCGCTAAGTTCCTGATAAGGAACGATCTCTGCCCGATATTCCGCATTTGCTCTTAATTACCCTTGTGCATTGATCTGCCCCAAATCGGGAAGCTCCTTCCCGGTTGATGCCTGTATCTCCTTGAACTTACGCATCTTATTGACTTATTCCACCTTTGGGCTTGAATTCTGGCGGTTCCCATTTCGGGAGCCCTCCTGCGGACGACCGCGCGCCCTGGTTCCCGTACAATCGCTCTATGGCAAATCCCTCCCCTACCGGCACAGCCTCGGGCAAAACCGCCGACGACGAAGCGGTCTTCTTTCGCAAAGACGGCCGCGCTCCAAACCAGCTTCGCCCGCTCACGCTCACCCCTGGATTCGTTCGCACCGCCGAGGGCTCGGTGCTGATCTCGGCCGAACACACCAGGGTGCTGTGCAATGCCACCATCGAAAACGGCGTTCCCGGTTGGCTGCGCAACTCGGGACGGGGCTGGGTTACAGCCGAGTACGCGATGCTGCCGCGCTCGACCGTCACCCGCACCGCGCGGGAGAGCGAGCGCGGCAAGATCGGTGGGCGAACCCACGAGATTCAGCGGCTGATCGGGCGCAGCCTGCGCTCGGTGGTGGACATGCAGGCCTTGGGCGAACGCACCGTGATTCTGGATTGCGACGTGATCCAGGCCGATGGAGGCACGCGGACGGCGGCCATTACCGGCGCATGCGTCGCCCTGGCCCTGGCCTTGGGCGCGCTGGTCAAGGCCGGAACGCTGTCCCGGTCTCCCCTGCGGCAACTGGTGGCCGCGACCTCGGTAGGGATTGTGGAAGGCGCGCCGCTGCTGGACCTCTGTTATGAAGAAGACTCCCAGGCGGAAGTGGATATGAACGTGGTGATGACCGCCGATGGAGGGTTGGTCGAGACGCAGGCCACGGCGGAAAAGGGAAGTTATTCGCGGGCGCAGCTTAGTCATTTGCTGGACCTTGCGGAGGGCGGGTTGACCCAGGTCTTCGCGGCACAGAAGCAAGTCTTGGGCTGGAGTTAAAAGCGGTACTTTCCAAGGCCGGTCACCCCGAATTCAGACAGTTTTCATCTTTGTTATCGTTAAGAGTCACTGTGGGCCAGGGGTCGGCAAAACGCAATATAACTAAAGGCCAGTGTATGCAGGTAACTTTTCTAAGGTAATTATGGCGCAGAGATGCAATCTCACCACGAACATCAATTCACGCAACGATTTACCTATCTTGTCCAGCGTGGCAAAAGTTAGAAATTCTTTGCCTACTTATGCGAGGGTATCGGCGACGCCATGACAAGCGGCGAATCTCAATGCGCAGCAGGCAGGCGCGCCAGGTTAGCGCGCGCCTGCGCGTGCTGCGGATCCAATTGCAGGGCACGCTGAAAATCTTTGCGCGCGCTTTCCGTCTCCCCGCCGCGGGCTTCGAGAGCGCCTAGATTGTTCCAACCATCGGCATCGTCATCGAGGAGCTTCAAGGCCAGCTTCTGCTCGGCAATTGCCTCCTGCAGATTACCGGTCCCTGCAAGCACCTGCGACAGCGCCGAATGGACGAGCGAATCGTCCGGCTTCAATTCCGCGGCTTTGTGCAGTTCAGCCTGTGCGTGATCGAGATCGCCGCTCTGCGCATAGGCGCGTGCGAGTTGATTGTGCGCTTCTTCAAACAATGGACGTATGCGGATCGCACTTGTCAGATGCTGGATGGCAAGCGCGTTGTCCCCCGCGTCCAGTTCGATTTCGCTTAGCCCCATGAGCGCCTGGAAGTTATCGGGGTCCAGCTCCAGGCTGCGGCTGAATTCAGGTTTCGCACGATCGGGCCACCCCTCTTTCGTCAACGTTTCGGCAAGGCCGGTGTGTGCTCCGGCATCCTCGGGGCAATTCGTCAGTTGAGAACGGAACTCGCTCTCGGCAACGTTCAATCTTTGATAACGTAGATCGAGGGTAGCAAGATTGAATCGCCCATCGCAGGTTTGCGCCTGAGAAGCATGGGCAGAAGAAATAACCTGCGTGAAGACTTCACGAGCCTTCTGCCAATCGTCTGCTCCATTCAATGCCGCACCCAGCGCAATCAGGGTGCCTGGATCGTCGGGAACCAGCTTCAGAGTTTCGTTGTATTCGGTTATGGCTTCGGTGTATTTACCTTCCCCGGCAAGCGCTGCGCCAAGGTTGTAGAGGCTGATGCGGTCGCCAGGCGTGAGAGTGAGGCGATGGCGCATCCATGCTTCCTCGAGCAGCAGGCGCGGGTCGGGATCTCCCGGACCGGCATGCACAGGCAATACCTGAAGCCAGAGATGCGCCATCTCGTCCTCGGAGCGATTCCCCGCGCGCACTCGAATAGGCGGATTGTGCGGGTTGCGTGGGTTCGACGCCGAGTTGTCGTAGGTATAGCGCATGTGCAGGACAGTTCCCTTGGGCAACTGCACCGGCTGGCGGTAGCGATAGACCGATTGGCGGTCGATATCCCAGTCGCGAATCCAAACCAGCCACTTCTTTTGCCCATTGGGCAGCGTGGCCCAGGCCTGCATGTCTTTGCCCAGATAATGCGCGTGAGGGTAAACACCCAGCGCCTCGACATCGACCGGCAGAGCTAGAGAATCTTCAACAACGAAATGCGCGTCGCCTGCACGAATATCGAGTGCATCGTCGCGATCCAGTTGCAGCAGCATCGGCTGCTTGGTGGGCGGCTTGCCGGTGAAATAAAGCCCGATCTCGGTATCGATAACTTCGGCTTTGCCCGAGGGCTTGAGATGAATATTCAAAATCAGATCGTTACCCGCATCGAGCCGCCACGGCATCCCTTCCGGCTCAACCAGCGCCGGAGTGTCCGGCTTCCAGAAGAGGAAATGGCTGTCTGGGTCGAAGGTATTGCCGGCGTCGAGCAGAATCTCCATGCCGGGAATGCCGGCTTGCCAATCGGCAGCGTGCTGCAGGCGAAAGCTGCCGGTGCGGTCGATGAGAATGTTGGCGTGATGCACCACCTGCGCAGCGCTTTGTCCGCCGCTGGGGTGAATCTCCATGGCGCGTATGAAGTGACTTTCCTTCAGCGGATAGGGCAGAACGAAGTTGCGAAAGACGTCGGTGCCGCCCGCGGGCAGGGTGAATGGCTGCGCCTGCTTGAGGATCAGGTCCGGCTTGCCCATCTGCCAGCTTGCGTCGTATTTCGGAGCAGCGGGCGCGTCCTTTGGATTGCCCTCCGGCATTCCCGCCTGGAACCACTTGCGCAGGGTTGCAAGATCGGCATCGGGCAAGCGGCGATTGTCGGCGAAGTCTCCATAGCCGGGTGCCGGAAGCCACGGCGGCATATAGCGGGATTGAGTTACTGTCACCGCCTGCGCGCCCCAGCGCTTGGCGTCGGCATACGTCAAGAGGCTGAAGGGCCCTGCGCCGCCGGAATGATGGCAAGTTGCGCAGTTCTTGTAGAGGATGGGCGCGATATCGTGCGCCCAGGTTGGATTGGTTATAGCTGAAGCTGAGTTTGTAATGGGAATCGCCGCCGCACGGACGATGGAACCTTGCTGAAGTGAAGTTAGAGTCATCGCCGCCAACATAACTCCGGCAATCACGAGAGCTATGCTCGCGTACAGCGATAATCCTGGAAGTTTCATGGTCTCTTGGTAACCGGAACGATAGAACAGCCTATCGGACCACGGTTAGGCTGGGGAATTGGCCGGCCTGCCAGCGTTGCCTGAATTGCCTCTTCCAGATCGTGATGTGTGGCTTGCGGACGCTCCTGTCCAAAAGCAACATAGCGATCGTCGATACGGCCATGATAGAACTCGTGAAGAGCGCCGTCTTTGACTGCAAAGACAGCAGCCTCCGGCGTCACGGAAACATTCGCCATGCGCACCAGATTCTGATGGGAGTCGATGAGCGTTGGCGTGGTGATGGAAAAGTCGTGAACGTGCTTCTGAACCACTGCGAGCGCATCGCCAGGGTTGGGAAAGACCCACCAGAAGGCGACGCCCTGCGCGGCCAGTTCCCTATCCAGCCTTGCGATTTCGGGGATATAGCGATTGGAGATAGGACAGTCGGTGGCGGCAAAAACAAGGACAACAAGGTGGATGTTGGGACCGGCTAGTTGACGGACAGGTTTGCCGTTTAACTCAATTCCCAGATTTCGAGATATTAAGCCGTCATCATGGGACAGACTAGATGATGGAGATACAACCATGATTATCGACAGTAGAAGGTGAAATCGCAATGTATTTTTACGATTCAACGAACTTGACTACCTTTTCCAGTGACGAGTCTAAGCCAGTCGTCTGAGAAACTCCTGTGCCTTTTCGATGGCTTGATTGCCACCCTCAGCAACCTCACGTGCAGCATGAAAGAGATCGCTATACAGCCTGAAACGGCTGATTCTGCTGTCATATGGTTGAGAAGGTTGTCCTCCGCGCTTGTTGAGCATGAATCCCATCGCTTGTTCTCGAAGCAGATCACTATCAGTCGCGTAACCGAAATTGCTTTCCGTATCTCTTAGGACGACTCTTCCTAGCTCTGTCAGCTCGAAGGTGAGGATTTTGTCGTCTC
>Ga0302324_100031143_pt1 | contig 10071 bp, 7 predicted proteins | sample Palsa_T0_1_FD_201949 | JGI IMG/M metagenome (GOLD analysis project Ga0302324, IMG submission 201949) | Peat permafrost microbial communities from Stordalen Mire near Abisko, Sweden - Palsa_T0_1 | ecosystem: Environmental > Terrestrial > Soil > Palsa > Peat permafrost | place: Sweden: Abisko... | reverse complement strand
CCATGTCGGCGACGCGCGCCGCGATGTCGTAGGCGCCTGATCGCATCTCGTCGAAGCGGGTGGGCTCCATGCGCCACTCGTCTACGGGTCTTCCGACGACCGCGTTGAACCCCACCATCGGCAGCTCGACGCCGTCGTAGACCCACGTCTGGCTGCCGTCTTCCTTGTCGACCACGCGCGGCGCCCGGTCGGCCAGCTTGGACGGGACTCTGCCCTCGAACACCGTCGGGGGCTCGACGATGTGGTCGTCGACTGAGATGACGGTGTAGCGCCGCTCGGCTCGCGGCGGGTCAGGAAGGAACGTGACTTTCTTGGGACCGCCTCCCGACTTTGTGAAGCTGCTGTTGGAGGTCAGGTCTTCAATGGAGAGCATCGGTGCTCCTTCTCTTAGTCCAGGACATCTGGCTCTCAGTCCAGGACATCTGGTTCGTCGCGAATGAGCTGCCGAACGGCGCCGTCGAAAAATACATCCGACCCTCGCTCGAGGATGGAGGCCTTCATCCCGCGTACCACCGTGGGGGGGAGAGGAAGGGTCTTCTCGCCGAGCAGGAGAAGGTCGTAGGTCATCCGGCAGGCGCGGTCGACCGTAGCGGCGCGGAAGGTCGCCTCCTCGAGAGTGGGCCCGGTGACGATCACTCCGTGGTTGGCGAGGATCACGACGCTGGCGTTCCCGATCTGGGCGGCCAGGGCTGCCCCGAGCTCGGGCGAGTCCACCTCCCCGTCGTACTCGCTGACGAACAGGAGGTCGTCGACGAATGCGGTTCCGCTCTGGTGCACCAGTTCGGGCAGCCGGCCCACGGCGGCGAGCAGGCACACGTAGTAGGGGTGATTGTGTATGACCACCCTGGCGTCGGGCCGGCGCCGGTGAAGTTCGGTGTGGATGTGAATAGCGGGGGTGACGTCCCAACGGCCCTCCAGCACCCGTCCCTCGTGGTCCACGGCGCAGATGTCGGATGCGCTGAGCTCGCGCCACCACAAGCCCCACGGGTTGACGAGCATCCGGTCTTCCCCGGCCCGCTGCCACGTGATGTGGCCCGATATGTTCTCTGCGAACCCGTCGCGCGCCAGGACCCGGAAGGCGCAGGCCAGCTTCTGCTGGTCGCTGAGCTCCCTCCCGATCCCGGGCACGAGGCGGGGCGACCAGACGTCCCTACCCCCGGCCCGCTCCGTCCGCCCGGTCAGCTGCTCATCCACAAAGCCCATCCCCCAGTAATTACCATGACCGCGGACGGAGAGAGCGAGCGATGCGATGGCAGCTTCAGAATCTGGGCTCGGTCGGGTCGTCGACGAGGGCACCGCGGCCCGTTACCGGGCGGCCGGATGGTGGGGCGACGCCACCGTCGGCGACATGGTCTCCGTCCTGGCCCAGGAGCGCCCCGAGGCGGCGGCGTTCGTTGCCGACGGCCTGCGCTTCGACTACCGCAGCTATGACCGGACCTCCGACCGCCTGGCGTCGTCGCTCTCGGCCGGCGGCTTGGCACAGGGTGGCAGGGTCGCCGTCCTGCTGCCCGATGGTGCGACCGCCCACGCGGTGTACTTGGCCAACGAGAAGGCCGGCCTGATAACGGTCGGGCTTGGGTCGCGAGCCGGCCCCGCCGAGATGAGCTCCATCGTCGAGCGCACGGGTGCCTCAGCTCTGGTGACCCTGGCTTCCCATCGGGGCCGCGACAGCGGCGCCCTGTACGCAGATCTGGCCGGTCCTACCTCGACGCTGAGACATCACGTGGTCGTGCCTCCGTTCGAGTCCGACCCCGAAGGCGACATCACGGTGGACGGCCGATGCCTGGTGGGATCGGGTCCACCAGAAGACGGGCGGATAGGCCCGGACGACCTGTTCATGGTCAACTCGACCTCGGGTACCACCGGCCTGCCCAAATGCGTCATGCACTCGGAGAACAGCAAGCTCTACATGGCCAAGCTGGCGCGCCAAGTCGCCCAGATGGAAGAAGGCGAGGTGATCCTCGGCGGAGCGCCCATTCCGTTCGGATTCGGGCTCTTCACCACACACTTCCTCCCGGTCCTGCTGGGAGGCACGGCCGTCGTGATGAGCCAGTTCGATCCGCGGTACGCGCTGGAGCTCATAGAGACGCGACGGGCCACCGTCCTCGTGTGCGTCAGCACGCAATTCAAAATGATGCTCGAGGTGGACACGTTCGACACGTTTGACCTCAGCTCTTTGAAGGTGATGTTCACCGGCGGCGAGATGATCCCATACCGCGCCGCCCGCTCCTTCGAGGAGAGGACCGGCGCCAAGGTGCTCAACTTTTACGGCTCCAATGAAAGCGGCTTCGCCACCGGGACCCGCTTGTCGGACACCGTCGAGCAACGCTTGCGTACCGGGGGATCACGTCTCGACGGGACCGAGGTGAGGCTTTTCGACAACGGCGTCGACGTGACCAGCTCCGGCCGCGGTCAGCCCGGAAGCCGGGGACCGGCGACCTGCCTCGGCTACTACGGGGACCCGGAGGCCAACGCCGAGCTGTTCACCCCCGAGGGCTTCGTCCTGCACGCTGACATCGTGGAGATAGGCCAGGACGGCTATCTGACTGTGGTCGGCCGCAAGTCCGACATAATCATCCGGGGTGGCAAGAACATCTCGGCTGCCGTCGTCGAGGAGGCGGCCATGTCCCACCCGGCCGTCGCCTTGGCCGCCGCGGTTGCGATGCCGGACCAGGTATTCGGTGAGCGGGTCAGCTTGTACGTCCAATTGCGGCCCGGCGCCTCGTTGACGCTGGCCGAGCTGCTGCAGTTCCTGGCCGCGGCCGGCGTATCGAAGGAAGTCTTCCCCGAGGACCTCGTCGTGGTCCGGGAAATTCCCCGATCCTCGGGAGGCAAGGTAGCCAAGGGAGCTCTACGGCAGGACGCAGTGCTGCGGTCCGAAGCCGCGTCGAAAGGTTCTATGCCTCGATGACGCGGATCGGCGACCCGTCCCAGAACGCGACGATGTCCTCCACTACGTCCCGGTAGAACAGCGAGTACGACTCCCGGGTCACGTATCCGATGTGCGGGGTGAGGAGGGTCCTGGGGGCGAGCCGGATCGGGCTGTCCGCGGGCAGCGGCTCGGTGCCGTACACGTCCAGCGCGGCTCCGGCGATGCGTCCTCGGGTCAAGACCTCCACGAGCGCCTCCTCGTCGACGATCGGGCCCCTGGACGTGTTGACCAGCAAGGCCGTGGGTCGCATGGCGTCCAGCTCGGCGCGGCCGACGAGCCCGCGGGTGCGCGACGACAGCACGAGGTGGATCGACACGACGTCGGAGCAAGCGAACAGCTCGGCCTTGCTGACCGGCCTCACCCCTCTGGCCGCGGCCTCGTCGGGGTCGAGGTTCTCGCTCCACGCCACAGTCGCCATCCTGAAGGCGGGCGCGATCCGAGCCACGCGTCTGCCTATCCGTCCCAGGCCGACTATCCCGAGCGTCTTACCGGAGAGACCCGTGCCGACGTCGGTCTGCCACCCGCCGGCCCGGATGGCGGCGTCCTCGGCCGCCACGGAGCGGGCCAGGCCGAGTATGAGAGCCCACGTCAGCTCCACCGTCGGCTGCACGTCGCCCCCGGTCCCGCACACGACGATCCCTCGCTGGACGGCTGCGCCCACGTCCACGGCTGCGTTGAAAGGACCGGTCGTCACGATGAGTCGGAGGGTCGGCAACCGATCCAGCAGGGACGCGGGGACCCCGGTACGTTCGCGCATCAGGACGACCACCTCGCTGTCGGCCAACGCGTCCACGAGCGCCTCGCCGTCCAAGTGCCGGTCGATCGAGGCGATCTCCGCCCGGGCTGCCACTGCCGACCAGTCGGCCGAGCTCAGCGCCACGCGCTGGTAGTCGTCGAGGACCGTTACCTTCATGTTGCGAAGGCTAGGTGTCGGTCGGGGGGCCGAACGCTAGGGTGGCCCCGTTGAGCCTGATCGTCGAGACCGAGAGCGGCCGGGTCCGAGGTGTCTACGACCGGCCATCGGAGCACCTCCCCGCGGTGCGCGTCTTCCGGGGCATCCCATTCGCCGCCCCTCCCGTCGGTGACGCCCGTTTCGCGCCGCCCCAACCGGCGCAGCCGTGGTCCGGGGTCAGGGCGGCCGAGTCGTTTGGAGCGTCACCGATGCAGGACACCGCCGGCCCCTTTTCGGCCCTGATTCCTGGCAGCCATGTCGGCCCGGTCGCCGAAGACTGTCTGACGCTCAACGTGTGGACTCCTACCGGTTCGACATCCGGCCTGCCCGTGATGATGTGGGTCTACGGAGGGGCGTTTCTGACCGGGGGCACGGCCATCTCGACTTACGACGCGTCGCGGTTGTGCGCCGAACAGGAAGTCGTGGTCGTCTCGGCCAACTACCGGGTGGGGGCTTTGGGCTTTCTGTGGCTGGGGGACCACGGCGGCGACGAGGCCGGGGCCGTTCCGAACGCCGGTTTGCTCGACCAGCTCGCGGCCATGCAGTGGGTGGGTCGCAACGTCTCGGCTTTCGGAGGCGACCCCACCCGCTTGACGGTCTTCGGCGAATCGGCCGGAGCCGGATCCTTGCTCCACCTGCACGCTTCGCCGCTGTCGAAGGGACTCTTCGGCCGACTGATCTGCCAGAGCGCAGGGATCGACGACACCCTCGACGTGGAAAGCGCGGCGAAGGTCACGACCGCGCTGTTGGACGAGTTGGGCGAGTTGGCGGCTGGAGGCGGAGTCGGACCCGGGACCGTCGACAAGTTGCGCGCCGTTCCCGCCGCGGATTTGATCTCGGCCCAGACCAATTGCACTCCTGCCCTGATGAACGCCGTGGGCGCCATGCCTTTTCACCCCGTCGTGGACGGCCGGACCGTGCCCGAGAAGCCCGCGGTAGCCATTGCGGCGGGCGCCGGGGCCGACGTCGACCTCCTGCTCACGTGGACCGCTGACGAGCTGCGCTTGTTTCCCAACGCGCGCGCCGACACGATCGGCCGGGACGGGCTCATCAAGTGGTCGGCGCGCTACCTGTCTTCACGTTTGGGCGAGGAGGTGCCGTTGGACCGGGCTGCGGACCTCGTCGACTTCTATACCGCCGCGGAGGCGGCCCAGGGCCGGACCCGGGGCGCGTACGTGTGGGCCGCGCTGCAGACCGACGGTGCTATGCGGCTCCCGGCCCGGCGGATTGCCGAGGCGCGGCTGGGGCAGGGGGCCGTGACGTACTGCGCCCAGTTTTCCTGGCCGGCTCGCGGCGGTGATTGGCAGCGCGGCGCCTTCCACGCCATCGACCTCCCTTTTGTGTTCGGGACCCTCGGGCGCGCTGGGTGGTCCGAGTTCCTCGGTTCGGACGAGGGGGCCGAGCAGCTCTCCACCGAGATCAGGTCTGCGTGGGCGTCGTTCACCCGGTCCGGCGTGCCGTCCGGGCCGACCACCGGGTCGTGGCCGGCGTACACGGCCCCCGACAGGTCGACGACCATCCTCGACTCGCCGTGCCGGGTCGACCAGGACCCGCTCGGCGAAATCGACCGAATGTGGCGCGGTCTGTTGCCCCAACCGCGCAACCCGTAGCGACGCTTCCGCCTAGAAGCGGTACACGCGTTCCGCGTTGCTGGCGAAAAGCTTCCCGCGGGATTCATCATCGAGGGCGGCCGTCACGGCGTTGAAGGTGTTGTAGAGATCATCGAAGGTGCCGTACATGGCGTCGACCGGGAAGTTGCTGGCGAACATGCAGCGGTCGACGCCGAAGGCCTCTATGGCGTACTCGAACCACGGGGCGAGGGCGTCGATATCCATGGACCCGAACGGCATGGCCAGGCCCGAGAGCTTGCACACGACGTTGTCGCCGAGGCCGGCGAGCGCGCCGATGCCTTCCTGCCATAGGGCGCGCTCTTCGTCGGAGTTCGAGCGGGGCCATCCGGTGTGCTCGATGACGACGGCCAGATCGTCGAAGCCGGCCAGCTGCTTGGCTGCTTCTTGAAGCTGATCGGGATGGGCCATCACTTCGAACACCAGATCACGCTCCTGCAGGGCTCGGAGCACTGCGGCGCCGGGGACCGGCCCCGAGTTGGCGCCCATCGGGCGGACCCCCCGGAAGCGGGCAGCAGCCATCTGCCGGTCGATGAGCTCGACTGCCTCGGCGACCGTGTCGGTCGGCGGGAGACCGCCGATGATGGCGTCGGGACCTCCGCGAGCCTGGGCGTTGCTGTCGAGCTCGATCGTCTCGTCGATCGACTGACGTCCGGTCGCGGCGGCGACGTTGACAAACTTTTCGATGTTCCACCGGACCGACTCAGTCCGGTAGGTGTCGACGTCGAAGCGGCGGTACATCCTCGACGCATCACCGGCGCCGAGTTCCGGAGGACGCGCCAGGTACGGGTACCAGTCGGTGCGGGCTGGATCCCAGATGTGCACGTGGGCGTCGACGACGCGGGTGGGCCGGGCGGTCATCCGGCCTGCTCCTGCGGTGGCCGGCCGCCAGCACCGACGATCTCCCGGAGGGTGGCGTCGAGCCAATCCGGGATGGCGGGACCACCGTAAGTGATGCTGCCGGTCGGTCGGGGGTGACTGCGAATCCCGATCCAGCCTGCGCCTACGACCAGCTCCGCCCCGGCGAGAGCGGTAGCCTCGGGGTGGCCGAGCAGGTGGGCGACGAGCTCACCGGCCGGCCGGCTGGCTCCCTCGTCGGAAGTCTCGATGCTCGCGGCGAAGGCCGTGATGCGACCTTTGGTCGCACCCGCAGCAGCCCGGGCCAGCTGCGTCGCGGCCTGGCCTCGACTGCGACCTTCCGAGGTAGCGGCGTCGGTGAGGGTCACCAGCCGGATCGGGCGATCCGCGCTGGCGGCGTAATCGGCGGCCGCCCGGCACCAACCGGCGTCGGCCTGTATGTGCTCGACGATCCCGCGGTGCTCGGCGAGCACCTGTGCCCAACTGCCGGTGGGGGTGGTCATCGGCGGGCCACCCGCGAGAGCGACGACGATGGCGTCCATCGGCCCGGCGGTCGCGACGACGGAGCCCAAGGCGTCGGCGGCGGCGCCGAAGCCGAAGCCGAAGCCGGGAGCGACCTCGACGCGGTGGCAGGCGATAGACCGGGCTTCGAGCGCGGCGCTTATCGACGCGGCCAACAGGGGGCGGTCGGTGACCACGGCACACGATCGCACTGCCGATGGTGCGACCTCGGCCACCGCGGCCTCGGCGGGCGCTGGCTCGTCGAAGATCGGACCGAACCGGGGGTTGCTGCCACCGCGGCTCGCCTGATCGGCCTCGGCCGCAGCGAACGCGCTTGGGATGACGGCGTCGAGGACCCGGGCGACAGATACCACTTCGTCGGTCCGCACCACCTCGAGTAGGCGGGGCTCGTCGACGAGTGCCACCTCCGAGCCGCCGGCGAAGAGCACCCGCCCGGTGCACCACCCGAACCGGTCGTCGACGAGGTAGGCGCCGAGCGGCCCCAGGTCCTCCGGGTCGGGCATCGAGATCAACGAGATGCCGGCCCCACCCGACCCGCCCGCTTGACGGGCGCGCTCTAGGGCGGCGGTGACCATCCGGGTGGCCGCGATGGGCGACATCGCATTGATGGTCACTCCGGGCGGCGGCTGCCGGCCCAGCTGCCAAGTGAGGGCGGCGACGGCCCGCTTGGCGCAGCTGTACGCGCCGGCATCGGCAGCCCGCCACCCCGAGCCGGACGTGACGCCGAGGACGCGGCCGTGCCCGGCGGCGGCCATGAGCGGCAGCGCGGCGGTCAGTACGTTGAGGTAGCCCCCGAGGTGCACTGCGAGGACCGCGAGCCAGTCTTCGTCGGTGCCCCGGGCGAAGAAGGTCGGCCGGGTGATGCCGGCCACGTTGACGACCGCGTCGAGTCCGCCGTGCTCGTCCACCAGCTCCTGGAACAGGCTGCCGATCGCTTCGACATCGGTTACCGATACCGACGAGGCGCGAGCCGAGCCGCCCGCGGCCAGGATGCGACCGGCGGTGGTCTCCTCCGGGTCCGGGAGCCGCTCGGAGCCGTCCAGGGTGACGAGGGGGTCGAGGGTGACGACAAACCAGCCGCCCCGCCCGAGATCCTCTGCGATCGCGGCCCCGATCCCGCCCCCGCCGCCGGTCACGACGGCGACCCGTCGACGCCCGCTCACGAGGCCGTCGACCGGACCTCGACGTCGAGGCCCTCGAAGCTGCCCGCCTCGAGCCACTGTTCGAGCCGTTCGCGGTAGCCGAACCAGTCGCCGAATCCGCGGCCGTAGTTGCCGTTGCGGGGTTTCATCGCCTCCGGGTGGCCCTCGTTGTTGATGCGCGACGGTGTGCAGGCGGACATGACGGCGCTGCCGTCGACGAACGAGTCGACGATCCTCTGAGTCCACGCTTGCTCGGCCTCGGCCGTGACGTCGAACACTTCCACGCCCCGCTGCTCGAACAGCCCGACGGCGCCACCGACGAACTCGGCTCCGAGCACGGCCAGCTGCGTGTAGTTGACGGTCACCACCGCTTGCTGCCCGGGCGCCGGCATGACGAACAGGTTGGGAAATCCCCGGCTCATCATTCCGAAAAGACTGGCGGCGCCGTCAGCCCATTTCTCGGCCAGGGTGACACCGCCGCGACCGACGATCTCGTGGCCGACGCGTCGGAACAGCGGGGTGAGCTCCGCCTCGAAGCCGGTGCCGTAAATTATGCAGTCGACCCCATACTGCTTCCCGTCGACGACCGGGCCCTCTTCGGTGACCCGATCGATCCCGGCCGGGCAATCGACCAGCGTGACGTTGGGGTTGTTGAGCGCCTGTAGGTACTCGTCGTGGAAGCACGGTCTCTTGCAGAGGTACCGGTAGTACGGCTTGAGGATCTCGGCTGTAGCCGGGTCGGCCACCAGCTCTTCCACCCGGCGCCGGTGCGTTTCCATGATCCGGTAGTCGAGTTCCTCGGCGCTGCGCATGTACTCGGCGATCGTCATGCCCTCCGCTCGCGGAGGGTGATGCACAGCGGCGTAGTGATGTGTCCACCCGTCGTCCACCTGGTCGACATCGACGGGCCGGCCCAGCATGATCCCCTGGAAGTTGTCCATGCGGGCCCGCTGCCAGCCCGGCTCGAGCCCATGGGCGAACTCGGGATCGGTCGGCCGGTTGCCCCTCTCACCTATGGCCGACGGCGTGCGCTGGAACACGTAGACGTGCTTCGCCGACTCGGCCAATGGCGGTACGCACTGGATGCCGGTAGCCCCGGTGCCGATGAGGCCGACGACCTTGTCGGCCAGACCGGTGAGCGGCTCGTGCGCGCCGCCCCCGGTGTATTCGTAGTCCCAGCGCGCCGAGTGGAACGAGCGCCCCGCGAAGTCCTCCATGCCAGGGAGGGCGGGCAGCTTCAACAAGTTGAGGATCCCGACGGCCAGCACGTACCAGCGGCAGCTGACCTCGTCGCCTCGGTCGGTGCGGATCTGCCACCGGGCCGCGTCCTCATCCCACTCCGCTCTGGTCACCCCGGTGTGAAACAGGGCGTCGGTCGTGAGGTCGTACCGCTCCGCGATCGCCTCGAGGTGGTGCCGGATCTCCTCGCCGAAGGCGTAGCGGCGGGTCGGGATGTAGTCGAGCTCCTCGAGCATCGGCATGTAGATGTACGACTCGACGTCGCACATCACGCCGGGGTAGCGGTTCCAGTACCAAGTACCGCCGATGCCGCCTGCCTGGTCGATGATGCGGATCCGCTCGAGGCCGGCCTTGCGCAGGTTGGCGCCGGCGAGAACCCCTGCGATCCCCCCGCCCACGATCACCACGTCGACGTCGTCGGCGACCGGCTCGCGTTCGGCGACCGCCTTGAACGGGTCGTCGCGATAGCGCGCGAAATGCTCGTCGGTCCGCATGTCGCGGATGTCGGCGCGGCCGGGGATGAGCCGCTTGTCGCGCTCGGCGAGGTACTTGGCGCGGACGGCTTCGGGGTCGTAGCTCGCGGCCGTTGGCTGAGACCCGGACATGTCGTCACACTAGGTCAGGTCCGGTTGTCGGGCCTGGTGGGCTCGCATGTCGAGGATGTCCTCTACCGTGAAAGGGTGACCGTACTTGTCGACGCTGACGGCGTCTCTGTATCACGGTCGGATCGGATGCTGTTCGAGGAGCTGTCGGTCACCGTGGCCGACCGCGACCGTCTCGGCGTAGTCGGCATCAACG
>Ga0302324_100031142_pt1 | contig 10071 bp, 7 predicted proteins | sample Palsa_T0_1_FD_201949 | JGI IMG/M metagenome (GOLD analysis project Ga0302324, IMG submission 201949) | Peat permafrost microbial communities from Stordalen Mire near Abisko, Sweden - Palsa_T0_1 | ecosystem: Environmental > Terrestrial > Soil > Palsa > Peat permafrost | place: Sweden: Abisko... | reverse complement strand
GCCGCTGATCGGCCGGGAGCCGATCAAGTGGAAGGTCTCCTATCCGCTGCGGCTCTTCCTGCTGTTCATCGCCATGCCGGTGGACGCGTTCACCGGGGTGGTGCTCGGCTCGTACCAGACAGACCCGTTCGTGCCGATGGCGCCGCGGCCGTGGGGGCCATCGGCGGTGACCGACCTGCACGAGGGCGGCGCGGTCATGTGGATCGGCGGCGCCGCCATCATGTTCGTGATGATCATGGTCACCTTCTTCCAGTGGACCAGGGAAAGCCGCCCGTCGGTGTCCATGGGATGGCTGGAGACGGCCCGCCGCTCGGCGATGGCCGAGCGGATCACCGAGGGCAGTCCCACCGGGGCGGCGAGCGTGCGGCTGCGGGAGCGCGAGACCAGCGGCGCGGCCAGGAACGCGGACCTAGACGAGGACGAGAACCAGCTCGCGGCATACAACGAGTACCTGGCCCGGATCAATGGTCATAACGGGTCAAATTCGGACGTCGACTAGCCACTAGTGTGAGTCAGATCACACATAACGCAGGGCTACGACAATGGCGCGTGGGGTTAGTCACAATGGGTGTTTCTCTTGTGAAATATGAGTTCGCCCAGCTTCCCGCGGGCGGCGCCGTGATGCGGTTGACTTTGCCGGGGGTGCTGGATGAAAGGCGAACAGCGTTGACCGTCAATATGAGTAAGGCAGACAGCCAGTACGTCGACGACGCCCTCATGATCGAGGACGAGTACGAGTCCGAACTCGCGGCCGTTCAGGTGGCTCTTACCCGGTTCGAGGTAGCGCCGCACGAATATGCCGCCCGCCGGGCCGAAATCGCGGCCCGCGCCTACCTTAAGCTCGCCGACGCACATAAGCGATTCGTCGGCCGAAATAACTAAGCGACGTGCTGCGCGTGCTGCGCGCAGCACACCCCTTGCCCACGAGGGACGCCCCCGTCCCGGTTACGGCCTTACCTGCACTTCGTCGTCCCCGCTTCCTTCCCCGGAAAAGGCACCCCCGAGTCTGCGGCTTTGAGCTTGGCCAACGCCCGCATGACGGCGGTGGCGGCGTCGGTGCGGCTGGGCCGTGACCGCGGCGGGTTCGCGTGCCCGATGGCAACGGGCGCCATGCAACCGCGCGCCGAACGAAGGCGGTGGTTTCATGACCTAACACGACACGCCAGTAGCCGAGTCTACGGAAATCTACGGATTGCGCTAGAGGGCGTCATAGAGTCCGATCGTGGACCCGATAAGGAACCCCTACGCGCCCGGTGCCGGGCAGCGGCCACCGGAGCTCGCCGGTCGAGACCGGGAGATCAGCCAGTTCGAGGTTGTCCTTGAGCGGGTAGCCAGGGCCCGGCCGGAGCGGTCGATGGTGCTCACCGGGCTGCGCGGCGTCGGCAAGACCGTGCTGCTTAACACGTTCAGGTCGATGGCGCTGCAGCGGCTGTGGGGGACGGGCAAGCTGGAGGCAAGGCCCGACCAGTCCATCCGCCGCCCGGTCGCCAGCGCGCTGCACATGGCGGTCCGTGAACTCGCGCCCAGGCACCGGGCACCCGACCGGATCGATGACTTTCTCGGCGTACTCAAGGCGTTCGCGCTTCGCGACCCGAAGGCGCCCAAGGGATCGACGGTCAGCTCCCATTTCGGCATTGACGTGCCCGCCGCCCGCGGCCGCGCGGACTCCGGGGACCTTGAGGTCGACCTGACCGAGCTGTTCACCGACGCCGCCTCGGTCGCGGCCGACCTCGGCGTCGGGATCGCCCTGTTCGTCGATGAGATGCAAGACGTCCCGGCGCCTGACGTGTCCGCCCTCTGTGCCGCCTGCCATGAGCTTTCGCAGGTCGGCGGGCCGCTCATCGTGGTCGGGGCCGGACTGCCGCATCTTCCCTCGGTGCTGTCCGCGAGCAAGAGCTATTCGGAACGGTTGTTTCGCTACGCCAGGATCGACCGGCTCGACCGAGATGCCGCCGACCAGGCACTCATCGCTCCGGCCGAGCGCGAGGACGTCGTCTTCAAGCAGGACGCCCTCGACGCGCTCTACGCCGCCGCCGACGGCTACCCGTACTTCGTGCAGGCCTACGGCAAGGTGACCTGGGATGTCGCCGCGGCCAGCCCCATCACGGCGGCCGATGTCGCCGTCTCGGCGCCCGAGGCGGAAGGGGAGCTGGCCGTCGGTTTCTTCGGCTCACGGTACGAGCGGGCCACCCCGGCCGAGCGGGAGTACATGCGCGCGATGGCCGTGATCGGGGACGAGCCGGTGCCGACGTCGAGCGTCGCCGACGAGCTCGGCCGCAGGCCGTCCAGCCTTTCCCCGGCGCGGGACGGCCTGATCAAGAAGGGCCTCATCTACAGCTCGGAACGCGGCCTTATCGCCTTCACCGTCCCGCACTTCGGCAGGTTCCTGCGCAGCCAGCCCGCCTGACGGGCGCCCGGCCGGGGAGAGATACAGGTCGGGACCGGAGTCGGCGGCGCTCGTTCATCGGATTATCGCTTCTATTCGTTTGTATTGGATTTTTCTTATACACCGTTAGACGGCTGTAGCGGGGCCTGCCGGACGGGGACCGCGAGGTCCGTGATGCTGTCCAGCATGCCCACGCGGACCGGACCATGGCGGCCAGCCAGGTGGATGGCGAAGACCACGTCCACCGGCCGGCTGGCCAGCACCGCCGGGAATACCACGAACCGCCAGCAGCCCTCGCGCCAGACGTCGGCCGGCGCCGGGGCAACGATGAACCGCTGGTAGCGCCGCCAGGGAGCGCTGGCGCGCAGTGCCGACAGGGTCCGCGCGACCGGCACGTCGCGCAGCTCGCACGGGTCGGAATGACCGAGCCGGATCATCGCCTGGCCCACCTCGGGCGACAGCAGGGCGAGCACCGCGACCTCGGCGGCTGCCACGGCCAGGAACAGCCACGCCTGAGCGGCCGAACCCGGCATCCGCAGCGGCGGAGCGCCGATCAGCGACAGCGCGGCGACCGACAGCAGCGCCGCCCTGATGATCACCCGCCAGGTCACCGGGGTACGGCTGAGCTCTCCGAAGCAGCCGCAGCCCGCCTCTGGCCGACGTGTTCGCAGCTCATGCAGTGCGCCGACGGCAGTGCAGAAGAGCAGCACCGTCCCGGTGCGGACCACCAGGGCCGGCGTTCCCGCCCCGGCCCGGCCCGCGGTGAGCAGCAGGCCGACGCCCAGGGTGAGTTCGCTCGCGGACAGCGCGATGGCCGCCGGACGGCGCAGCCGGAGCGGGAAGATCGCGGTCGGCCCGGTGCCCGCGCCCGCCGACCGCGCCGTGACGGAGCGCCTGGCCTTGGCCGCGCACCCGGCGAGTAGCAGCGTGGCGAGCAGCGGAAGCTGAATCTCGCGCACCACGGTGACCAACATGCTTGTTCCACTCACAAGTAACCCCCGTAATGATCCGCACCCGGCTCGGTCAGCCCGCCAGGGTCAGCGTCGCGTTGAAGCACCCGTCCTCGAGACTGCCGCCCAGCTCGACGAAGGCCGCCATGGTCAGGTCCGCCACCCGCCCCTTCGGCGAGGTACCGCATTGCACGCACCGGTCACAGAATTGCCTGGCCAGGGTGCCGTCGCTGGTCACCGGCAACACCGCGGCACGGCCGGTGCACTCGTTGCGGACGCGCACCGCGCTGCCCAGCGACAGGTAAGGCAGCCGGACGCACCCCATCGGGCCGGTGGTGCCGGTCGCGCCCGCCGGGTCGAGCGCGGGGTAGCCGAGCCCGAGTTGGTCAGGCGACTCCTCGTCCGGCTCGTGCCAGACCGCGGATCCGCTGATGGGTACCGAGACCGGGCCGCTGACCAGGGGCGGCGTTGGCCAGTGGCCGGCCCGGTAGGGCGGCTGGGCGGTGGCGGGCGCGACCGCGAGCAGGTGATCGGCTTGCCTGGTGCCGATGACGTCGAGCAGGTAGCCGGGCGTCAGCCGAGGGAATCGCACCTGAATCTGCCGCTCTTGGGCCGGCGCGATCACGACACGCTCCAGCGGCTTGCCTGGACGGCCGCTATCGACGAGGAATTCGCGCCCGTCGGCGGCGCTGATGGTGCCGGTCACCCGGCCGATGCGGGCCCAGATGCGCTCCGCGACCAGGCGCTCAGGCGAATCGCCGCCCGCGCCCCGGTGCCTGATGATGACCTGGTCCCCGGGGCGCAGGGCGGTCGCCGTGCTACGAGAACCGGTCCAGGCGACGGTATCGGGGGAGATGGCAACGGACACGGCGCCGCCGCGGCTGGCCACCACGACGGCGTCCTCCCGCACCTCAGCGATGGTCCCGGTGGCCACCGTGGCGGCGGTGACCGGCCGGTAGGCCCAGAGTTCAGCGTCGCGCCTGGCGAAGACCGCGGCACGCAGCAACGCTCGCCGTGCGTACCAGGCGGAAGTATCCGATTCGGGCACTTCACCGCAATTAATGCAATTGTCCGCCTTGTCGCGCAATTGCCCAAAATGGGATTGCGGCCGCCGCCATGCCATGTCCGACGATGGACATATACGCGCGGACACGTCAAGCGATTCGGCAATATCCGTCCGCCATTGCCTGGGCATATGGGGCGAATATGTCCTGTGTTTCTCGTAGGGCTTGTGATTCTCTTAGGGACCGAGTGGTGCCGATTACAGAGCGAGGCGTATCGTAGCCAAAATAATCACTCTGAGTAGTGTCACGTCGTGAGCGTAGGGGACTCATGAGCGTAGGTAACCAGGTCGCGTTCGGCGAGTACGTCCGCTCGCGCAGTCAGGCGCTGTTGCGGGCCGCGCAGGCGATTACTGGCAACCGCGCCGACGCCGAGGACCTGCTGCAGGCCACCCTGGTCAAGGCGTACCAGTCCTGGGATCGCATCGACGATCCAGCCGCACTCGACGCCTACATGCGCCGCGTCATGGTTAACACCCACATATCCGGCTGGCGCCGACGGCGGGTTGACGAGTACCCGACCGACGAACTGCCCGACTCGCCCACCGGGGAGGACGCCACCGGGGACAGCGACCTGCACGACGTGGTCCAGCGGGCGATCGACCGGCTGCCGCGGCAGATGCGCGCCGCCGTGATGCTCAGGTACTACGACGACATGACCGAGCCGGAAGTGGCGGCCGCCCTCGGCATCTCGGTGGGAACGGTCAAGTCCACGGTCGCGCGGGCGGTAGCCAAGCTGCGCAAGGACGCCGAGCTCGGTGCCGACGCCCAGCCCGGGCCCGAGGTTCGGCCGTTACATCCGTCCTGGCAAGGGGTGTAATGCGCGGCAGGTCCGTGGCACTATCACCTAAAAAGGACCCTGGGCATCCAGGGCTGGCCCTGGGACTCAACGAGGAGGTGCGGGCGCCCGTGGAAAGCACCATGATGGATTTCCCGCTGACGATCACCACGATCATGCGGTACGGCACCACCGTGTTCGGCACCAAGGAGGTCGCCACCGCTGCGGGAGAGGGAACGGTCAGGCGCCGCAGCTACGCAGACGTCGGTGAGCGAGTCGCCCGGCTGGCCAACGCGCTGCGCTCGCTCGGCGTGGACGGCGACCAGCGGGTCGCCACCTTCATGTGGAACAACGCCGAGCACCTCGAGGCATACCTGGCGATCCCGTCGATGGGCGCCGTCCTGCACACGCTGAACCTCCGGTTGTCCGCCGATCAAGTCGGCTACATCGCGACCCATGCGGGCGACCACGCGGTCATCCTTGACGCGTCCCTGATCCCGTTGTTCGCCAAGGTGCTGCCGCTGGCGGAGACCATCAGGCACGTGATCGTCTCCGGCCAGGCCGACGAGGCCGCGCTGGCGACGCTGGCCGGGAATCACCGCGAGGTCCACTCTTACGAGGACCTGCTGGCAGCCGCCTCGACCGACTTCGCCTGGCCAGAACTGGACGAGCGGTCGGCCGCCGCGATGTGCTACACCAGCGGGACGACGGGCCTGCCCAAGGGCGTCGTGTACAGCCACCGCTCGACCTACCTGCACTCCACGGCGGTATGCAGCATGAACGGGCTGCGGGTGGGCGAGCACGACCGGATCATGCCGATCGTGCCGCAGTTCCACGCCAATGCCTGGGGGCTGCCCTACGCGGCGATGATGTCCGGTGCCGACCTGCTGATGCCGGACCGCTTCATGACCCCGTCGGCGATCGTCAAGCTCATCGAGGCCGAGAAGGCGACCATCGGCGCCGGGGTGCCGACGATCTGGCAGGGCATGCTCGCTCACCTGCGCACGTCCGGAGGTGACATCTCCTCGCTGCGGACGCTGGTCTGCGGCGGCTCGGCACTGCCGGAGGCGGTCATGCGCGCGTACTCCGATGAGTACGGCGTCGTCATGACGCACGCCTGGGGAATGACCGAGCTGTCGCCCCTCGGCTCGATCGCCCGCGAGCCCGTCGGCGTCACCGGCGAGGACGTCTGGCCGTACCGCGTCTCGCAGGGCCGGCTGATCTGCGGCGTCGAGGGTCGGCTGAGCGGTGATGACGGGCAGATCCTGCCGTCCGACGGCAAGGCCGTCGGCGAGCTTGAGTGCCGCGGCTCCTGGATCACCGGGGCGTACTACAAGGACAACGCCCCCGAGAAGTTCCACGACGGCTGGCTGCGCACCGGCGACGTGGGAACCCTGGACGCGGAAGGCTTCGTCAGGCTCACCGACCGAGCCAAGGACGTGATCAAGTCGGGCGGCGAGTGGATCTCCTCCATGGAGCTGGAGAACTTCATCATGGCGCACCCGGCCGTCGCCGAGGCGGCGGTGATCGGCGTGCCCGACGACAAGTGGGGCGAGCGCCCGTTTGCCGCCGTGGTGCTCAGGCCCGATGCCGCGCCGGTAACCCCGGACGAGCTGCGCGCCTTCCTCAGCGAGCGAGTACCGCGCTGGCAGCTCCCCGAGCGCTGGGCCTTCATCGGAGAGGTCCCCAAGACCTCCGTGGGCAAGTTCCAGAAGACGACCCTGCGCGAGCAGTACGCGTCCGGCACCCTCGACGTGACCAAGCTGGACCCAGCCGGGCACTGATCCCGTCCGCCTGCCCAACCGAAACGACGGCCTCCCGCTGTACAGCGGGAGGCCGTCGCCGTGTCCGGCTCAGGCGCTGCCGTGGAGAACCTGTGCACAACTTGTTGAAAACACCGGCCGGCCTGTGGAGATCCTGTGCACCGGCCCGTTTGTCAAATTCGCTCAACCGGGGAAACGGCTGGTCATAGGGCGCACCGTCGTTATTTCCTGATGCTTGATGAGTAATTCTGATGTCACCATGCACTATGGGACATCCTGCGATGTCGCGAGTAATAATTTCCCCGGTTGATTTGGTGCTTCGGGGTGCGATAGCGTCCCTTGGGGTGTTCAATCACGATCTCGCGTATCGAGCTGAATCGCGGTCGCTAGCTCCCGGCCTGGTAGGCCATAAAAGGAGGCGGGGAAATGCAGGGTGAAGATCTTTCCGTCAAGGAGAGAGCTGTGTTGTTCACGCTCATGGGAGAGGCGCGTGAGGTATCAAATTCGGAGCTCGCCGAGCGCGCCGGATTCCGGCTGGACGGGCAGGAACGCCGCAGGCTCAACGACCGGAAGCTGGTCGATAGCCGCAAGGTCGGCCGCACCTACGCGCATGAGCTTACTGATGCGGGCTGGGACTGGTGTGCCGCCCAGGCATCAGAAGAGCCGCAGGGCAGGGCCAGCAGCACAGAGGGGGCGCTGTACGCGCTCCTCGGCGGGCTTGCGAGGTACCTGGAATACTCCGAGCTGAGCCTCGCCGACGTCTTCCAGCAACGCGACCAGGAAGAGCCGGAGAGATCCGGCGATATCGCGGGGCTTATTAGGGCGGCTTACCTGCGGCTGGCGAGTGAACCGGGCAAGTTCGTCAAGCTAAGGGCACTGCGCGCGGAACTGAGCGACGTGCCCGGCAGCGATCTTGAGTCTTCGCTGAAAGAAATGTACCGCGCGCAGCAGATCAATTTGGTCCCGCAGTCTAATCAGCAGGCCCTAACGCAGGCCGATCGGGAATCAGCGCTTCGCATCGGCGGGGAGGCCAAGCATATGATTTCGATTAGGCAGGGATGACGCGGATGAACGAAGAGGAACGAAGGGCGCTTGGCTCGCTCACGTTCAACTGGACCAGCGCGCTTGAGGACGTCTGGCGCCCGGCGCGCTATCACGTCGAGGGACTCCACGCGGAGGCCGCTAGCCTGATTCGCCAGGGAATCGATGAGGCCACCGCCAGCACCGAGCGCGCCAATCCCCTGGGCTTGCCGTTGCAAGGCCAGCGAGGAGTAGGGAAGACGCACCTGCTTGGCTGGGCGCGCGAGCAAGTGCAGGCTGCGGGCGGGTACTTCTTCCTGTTGGGCGACCTGACCCGCAAGACGTTCTGGGACGAGGCGCGCACCGCCTTCGTTCAGCAGCTGCTACCGCTCAAGGACGGCAGCCGGGACCAGCTGAGCCGGCTGCTCGGGGACCTCGCGGACCAGGCAGGCGTTGACCAACTAGTTCGCGACGCGGTGACCGGGGCCGTCCCGCCGCGACCGGAGGACGTCGGCGTCTTCATAGCCGCGCTGCGGAGCTGGGACCCCTCGCTAGCCTCGCCGTGCCTGGACACGGCGCGTGCCCTGGTCCTCCTCGCTTCGCCCGAGTCCAGCCACACGGAGATCGGCTATTACTACCTCGATGGTGGTGACGTCGAGGACGCCGAGCGGCATCTTTGGGGCATCAGGTCCAGGCCGAACAAGGCCCGGTTCGTTATCAACCAGGTGTCGCGGCTCCTCGCCCTCTCCGGACCCACCGTCGTGGCGGTCGACCAGATCGACGCGCTCATTGACCAGATGGGTAAGGACGACGATGCCCGTATGATCACCGACGTAGCGACCGGGCTGATGGACCTGCGCGACACCACCTTCCGCACCTTCACGATCATCTCCTGCCTCCCGGAGAGCTGGGAATTGGTGCGGGAAAAGGGGGTAGTCACCGCCCTCGACCGGTTCCGGCCGCCGTGCCCGATGCAGAACATCCCGACCGCCGACATCGGCCGCCACATGGTCGCGCAGCGGTTCGCGGTTGACTACACCAGGGCCGCGTTCCAGCCGCCCTACCCCACCTGGCCGATCCGGCCGCGCGCCTTCGAGGACGCCATCGGCTATACGGCGCGGTTGCTGCTGAAGCGGATCGACACGCATGTCCGCGAGTGCCTGCGGCGCGGCAGAGTGATGGAGCTTGACCACCTCAGCGATGACTTCGAGGATCGTACGCCCACGCCCACGGGCACGGGCACGGGCACGGGCCGGTCGGAACTGGAGACCGAGCTCACCGCCCTGGACGCCCGGTTCCGCGAGTTCTGGAACGCCGCCGACGTGTCACCGGCCCTCGTTCCGGGCGCTGAGGACGGCCTGATGCCCGAGTTCCTGGACGCCGGGCTGGAATCGTGGATCCGCGAGCGCGGCGAGGCCGACAACCTCGCCTTCATTCGCGAGCGGCATCCGCGCAAGAACCCGGCGCTGCACGCGGAGCTCCGGATGATCATCGATGACCGCACCGAGAGCCAGCGCCGCTGGGCCTTTCGGGCGATCGCGGCTGAGAACGCGACCGCGGTCCTCAGCCGCCTCCGTAACGCGACCCGGGCGACCGGCCTGGACTCCGATACAGCCAACCGCCAGCTCTTCGTCCTGCGGAGCACGCCTTGGCCCAACGGCCGCAAGACCGAGGCGGAACGCGCCGATTTCACCGCCCGGGGCGGCCTGACCATCCCGGCCACGGTCGGGGACCTGAAGACATTCGCCGCGCTGCGCACGATGCTTACCGAGCGGCACCCCGATCTGAACGCCTGGCTCGTCGCCCGCCAGCCTGCCCACGGCACCGACCTGCTGCGCCTGGCGCTCGCCGATGTGGTGCCGCCGGGAACGTCGGCGCCTGCGTCCACCGGCGGGGCGGAATACCTCGAGCTACCCCCAGACGTAGACCGAACGGTCCGGCCGCCTTCGCCCGGAGAGGAAACCGCGGGCCTGCCTGCCGAGGGGTCCTTCCAGGTCGGCGCGAGGATGCTGGGCGGGGCACCCGTGAGCCTGGACCTCGCCGTGCTGAGAATGCACACGGTGCTGTTCGCCGGGAACGGATCGGGCAAGACCGTCCTGCTGCGGCGTGTTAT
>Ga0302324_100031139_pt1 | contig 10071 bp, 6 predicted proteins | sample Palsa_T0_1_FD_201949 | JGI IMG/M metagenome (GOLD analysis project Ga0302324, IMG submission 201949) | Peat permafrost microbial communities from Stordalen Mire near Abisko, Sweden - Palsa_T0_1 | ecosystem: Environmental > Terrestrial > Soil > Palsa > Peat permafrost | place: Sweden: Abisko... | reverse complement strand
GGTATGGTCGCCGCGGGCTCTGCTACTGGCTCTTGGCGCGTTGCTTTCCAATTACCTTCCAAGTCGACGGATGCTCCTGCAAATGTGACACTGGTCTGGCTCTGAGGAGACGGAGCAAGCAACCGCATCAACAGCCAACGGTCGATGCCCAGCTGCGCCAGGGAAACCTGGGCGGTCTGCGAGCGATCCCGGTTGACCACTGCAACCGCGCCTGGCTTCCCGTTTGTTCCAAGCGCATAGGCGGTTACATTTGGCTCCGTGGAATCGAAGTCAATCGGCAGCACTTGGTCACGCCCGCGCATGGCTGAAGCAAATGCAAGCATGCCGTAGTAGGGAGCCCCGGCCGCATTTGCGCCTTTCCCGTCGTCCGTGATTGGCGAATAGGAGCTGATAAATCCGAGCTGGTTAACGCCTGTTTCGATGTTCACTCCGGAGCACCCATTCAGCGCCAGCAGCAGCATGGTTTCCAGCGTCCACAGAGCGCCCAGAAACGTGTCGCTCACGCCGGGCAACCCTCCGCCGGAAAACGAATTCGTTTCGCACATCCGCCACGGAATCCCAAGTTGTTGCGCGGCGATACGCAGGCGCGCAAGAACGTCTGCGAGTCGCGGATCGGGGCGCATCAGCTGGTCGGCGCTGCCCTCGCGCTGGTTATTGCGGTAGTAGTGCGTGGTGAGCAATTGCACGTCGCCATTGGCATCGCCGGCCATGCGCTCCACCCATCCCACTGAGGCAGCCGTATCCGGCGCGGCAAAGCGCAGGCCTGGTACAGCTTTTACCATTGCGGCGTGCCATGCGTTGTACTCCGTGCGATACGCGCTGTAATCATAGGATGGTTTGCGGAAGGGCTTTTGGCCGCGATTGTAGAACTCCACCTCATTGCCGAGTTCGATTGCGAGCAGGTGTGGGCCCAGCACCGACGCCACTGCGCGCGCCTCCGCGACAGCATCTTCGAGGCTGCCTTGTGCGAAGTTGACGCTCCAGATTGCGCTCCAGCCGGTTTCGCGCAGAAATCCGCCGAATTGCTCCAGGCTGGCGCGCGTAATGATCGTGTCCTGCGGCTGGGCCTTGATGGTTCCTTCCGGCTCATACCGAGTGTAGTTGGCCACAATTCCACCCACGCGCAGCACGCCTTGCGGTCCCAGGCCCTTGATCAGATTCACGTAGCGGCGATTGCTGGTACTCAGCAATCCCAGAGGCGCAACGGACGACATCTCGTAGCCGAGGCCGATGAAGTTGGCGGGGATGGGGATGGGTGGGCTTTGCCGCAGGCGGAGCGTGAGTTGCGCGGTGCGCGGTTTGCATCCCACAATGGCGGGCGCGAGTGCCAGCCCGGCTGAGGCCGCAAATGCGTTGCCGAGCATAGTGCGGCGCGTGAGCAAGGTCATATCCTGGGCTTCGGTGAAGGCTGCTTGCAGAAGTGATTTTATAGGCTGCGATGGAGACCGGTTTCTGGGGTTGGAGGGCGAAAGCTTTGGCTGTCTGCTTAAATTCGGATTTGCGATACAATGAATACACGTATTCACTTTGGAGGGATTTGTGCCTACATCAATCAGGCTTGCGCCGGAAGTTGAGGGCCGGCTGGAGCGGCTGGCTGCAAAGACGGGGCGGACCAAGGCCTTCTATCTGCGAGAGATTATTGAAGGCGGCATCGCTGAGATGGAGGAGTACTACCTGGCCGCCGAAACGCTCTCGCGGGTGCGCAAGGGCAAGGAGCGCGTATACTCGTCGGCTGAAGTAAGGAACGACCTTGGCTTGGACGATTGAGTACGCTGAGGCCGCGAAGAAGCAACTGCGGAAACTCGACAAGCCCGCCGCACGGCGCATCGTCGACTTTATGGATGAGCGCGTTGCTCCCAGCGATGATCCGCGCGCGTTGGGCAAAGCTCTCAAGGGTTCACTTGGTGAGTTATGGCGCTATCGCGTGGGCGACTACCGCGTCCTTTGCGACATTCAAGACGGCGTACTTACGGTTCTGGTTTTGCAGGTTGGTAATCGCCGGGAAGTCTATCGGTGAGGTGTTGGTTCTCTTCGATGCGAGAGGCCGCTGTGAAAACCCAGGTCTCAAAGGCGAGACCTGGGGCACCCAGAAGTGTGCTCGAAGGAGATTTGTCCGCGCTCAGATTTCGAGGATTACCGGCATAATCATGGGGCGGCGGCCGGTGGTTTTCTGGATTAACCGCTTTAGGTCGGCGCGGACTTTTTCTTTCACCATACCGTAGTCGGATTTTTGCTCGGTGCTTAGACCGTCGAGAGTCTTCAGGACCAGGTCTTTGGCTTGGTCAGTGATGTCGGAGCCGCCGAAGCCGCGCATGATGACTTCTGGTTGCTGCTCGACTTTGCCGGTGCGCTTGTTGATGGCTAAGACTGCCAGGACGATGCCGTCTTCGGACAGAATGCGGCGGTCCTTAATCACGAGGTCTTCGACCACATCGATGGACGAGCCGGAGTCGATGAGGACGCGGCCGGCGGTGACTTTGTCTTTCTTGCGGGCGTCGGTTTTGTCGAGTTCCAAAACGTCGCCGTCTTCAATCACGATGGCATGCTCAACCGCGCCGGTTTCCATGGCCAAGCCGGCATGGCGCACGAGGTTGCGGTAATCACCGTGGACGGGGATGAAGTATTTGGGGCGGACGAGGTTGATGAGCAGGCGCTGCTCTTCCTGCGCGCCGTGGCCGCTGACATGAATCAGGCCGTTTGAGCCATCGTCGCAGATGACGTTTGCGCCGCGCCGATAGAGATGATCAATCACGCGAAAAATTCCCTTTTCATTTCCGGGAATGATGCGGGAACTGAGGACAACAGTGTCGCCGGATTCGATGTGAGCGTGCTTGTGATTGTCGACGGCGGCGCGACTGAGGGCGCTCATCGGCTCGCCTTGAGTGCCGCTGATGAGGATCATCAACTGCTCGGGGTTGAAGTCGCGCATCTGGCCGGGATGGATGACGAGGCCGGAGGGAACGTCGATGTAGCCGAGGTCCTCGGCAATCTCGGTTGAGTCCATCATGGAGCGGCCGACGATGGCGACTTTGCGTTTGTGCTTTTTGGCCAGATCGAGAGCGATCTTGATGCGGAAGATGGACGAAGAAAAGCAGGTAAAGAAGAGCTTCTTTTTGGTCTGCGAGAACACTTCGTCGAGGCGGGGAATGACGGCGCGTTCGCTGGGCGTGTAGCCAGAGCGCTCGACGTTGGTCGAGTCCTGGAGCAGGGCAAGGACGCCGCGCTTGCCGTACTCGGCAAAGGTGTGCAGGTCGAAGGCGTGGTCGTCGAGCGGGGAGAGATCGATTTTGAAGTCGCCGGTGTGGATGACGACGCCGACCGGAGTTTCAATGGCCAGCGCAACGCAGTCAACTAGCGAATGCGTGACGCGGATGGGCTCGATGATGAATGGGCCGAGAGTGAACTTGTGTTTGGGCTGGATTTCGACGAGCTCGATCTCGTCAAGCAGTTTGTGCTCGTCGAGCTTGCCTTCAACGTAGGCCAGCGTGAACTCGGTGCCGTAGACGGGGACCTTGAGCTCGGAGAGAATCCAGGGCAGGCCGCCGATGTGGTCCTCATGGCCGTGAGTGAGAATGATGGCGCGGACGCAGGCCTTGTTCTCAATGAGGTAGGTAATGTCGGGGACTACGATGTCGACGCCGAGGAGCTCAGTTTCGGGAAACATGAGGCCGGCGTCAATGACGATAATGTCGTCTTCGAAGCGAAGGGCGAGGCAGTTCATGCCGAATTCGCCAACGCCGCCGAGAGGGATGATTTTAAGCTTTTTCGTTTGCATCTGTCATGTTCGATGGTACCACCTGCGCCACCTACGTTGGGCAGACGGCCACCTGGGGTGGGGCAGACGGCGCTTGCGCGCCAATGGCTGCAAGGCCGCGCGGAATGCGTTTTCCCAACCTGGGACAAAGCCAAAGACGTCATGCCCGTCGGGATTCGTGGTTTCCCACCCTTGCGCCAGAAAGAAGGCGGACCCAGAGGGTACCTCGATGGGGCACCCACGATGTTGAGTTGAGCGAGAGCGACTAGGGCTTGGCGGCGTTGGCGACGAGCATGGATTTCAGAATCTGGTCGGAGACTTCACTGACGGCGGCCGGCGAGTGCGATAGGAACAGCGTGTTGGACTTGTCGTTCTCGCCGATGGATTTCAGGGTGTCAAAGTATTGGGTTACGAGGACCAGCTGCATCACTTCCTTTGATGTGGCGCCCTCGACGGCCTTCTGGAACTGCTCGACGGAGTTCTGCAGGCCCTCAATGATGGCCTTGCGCTGATTGGCGATGCCCTGGCCTTGCAGAGCTTTGCTTTCGGCTTCGGCTTCGGCCTTCTTGACGACGAGAATCTTTTCGGCCTCGCCGCGAGCGTTCGCTGCGACTTGTTCCCGCTGCGCCGCGTTGATGTCGTTCATGGCCGACTTGACCTTTTCATCGGGGACGATGTCGGTGACGAGGACGTTGACGATCTCGTAGCCGAAGGTGGCCATGTCCGCATCGAGCTCCTGCTTGACGGCGGCAGCGATAGAGGATTGCGAGGCGAAAACCTCGTCGAGCGTCATGCTGGGCACGTGTCCGAGGATGACCTGCTCGACGTAAGACTTGATCTGCGCGACGGGGTCAGAGAGTTTGTAGTATGCGTCGTAGACTTTCTCGGGACGCACGCGGTTCTGCACTGAAATGGGGATGGTGACGAAGACGTTGTCCTTGGTCTTGGTCTCCATGGTGAGCGAGATTTGATTGACGCGCAGGCTTACAAGGCCGGCGACGGAGTCGAAGTAAGGCATCTTCCAATTGAGGCCGGGGTCGGCAGTGCGCAGAAACTTGCCGAAGCGCGTGACGACAGCAACTTGCGCCGTGTTGACGGTGAAGAAGCTGCCAAAAACAACTGTGAGAAGGATGATTCCTACAATGGCGAGGAAAACGAGAACGGCGACGTCCATGGGAACACTCCGGTGCTCGATTTGGAAGCACAGTTGAGGCTAGCGTAGCAGGTCTTCGAGCGTTGTGGACAGGTCGGTTTTTTCGTCTCGGTATTTCACGATGACGGGGGCGTAGAGGCTGAGACCCCACTGCTCACTGTTGGGATGGCCTTTGCCCTTGCTGACGGCGCGGGAACCGGGGACTACGACCGCATTCTCTGGAATTATCAAGGGCAGATCGTTGGAGGCGCGCAAGATTGTACCGTTAACCAGATCGAAGACAGGAGTTCCGCGAGTCAGGATAGTTCCGGCGGCGAGAACTGCAGCTTTGCGGACGATGGTTCCTTCGTAGACGCCCGTGTTGCCTCCAACTAGTACGTCGTCTTCAATGATGACGGGGCTGGCGTTGATGGGCTCGAGCACGCCGCCGATCTGGGCGGCGGCGCTCAAGTGAACGCGCTTGCCGATCTGAGCGCAGGAGCCGACCAGGGCGTGGGAGTCGACCATGGTTCCTTCATCGACGAATGAGCCCGCGTTGATGTACATAGGCGGCGCGCAGACGACACCTCGAGCTACATAGGCTCCGGCGCGGATTGCAGAACCGCCGGTGACCAACCGAATACCATCGGAGGCAGTGAAATGGCGGGCTGGGAAGGTGTGCTTGTCGACAAAGGATAAGGCGCTTGAGGAGGACGAGGGCGTTGGAAAGTCTTCAAGAACGCCAATGCGGAAGCCGAGCAGGATGCCCTGCTTGACCCAGGCGTTGACGCGCCAGCCGGTGGGCGAGCCGGCGTCGGGCGATGCGGAGCGAAGCTGGCCGGATTCAAGGGCGGCGCGGAGGGAAAGAAAGGCCGTCATTGCGTCAGGGTCGGAGATGGCTGCTGATCCCGCCGCAAAATGGCGCTCAATAGATGCTTGAAGCTCGGTGAAGGGCATGGCAGTTCAGAGTGTATCAATACAGGGAATAGGGAGTAGAGAATAGGGAATAGGATGATCAGTGACTTTGAGATTTCGGGCTTTGAATGCGCTTGCCGAGGCGGGATGCCCTGTGCCGCTCAAGGATGTGAGCGGCTGGAGAAAAACGCTAAGGCTCAGGCGGCGGACGAGTGCAACTGTGTGAGCTCTGCCTCACCGTCCAGACGGATCTGCTGCAGCTTGAAGCAATTCTTTCCCGAGGGAATCATAACCAGCGGGACCGGAGTTCGATCCGGCCGGGTGTGGAAGTTCTTGGACTCCAGCCAGGCGCAAAGCCTGGGATCGTGAATTTCAGGCTCGCCGAGCCAGAAATCGGGGTCCAAACCACATTGAATTTGGAGATGATCCAGCTCCAACTGAATGAAGGAGATGTTCCGAGGGAAATACCGTCGAACGTTCGCAGTACCTACGTGGAGCCCGGTGAGTCCGCGACCTTTGCTTTGTGTTTTGACTACCATACGCGCCTGCTCTTCAACGTCGGATTAAGCCAGCCTAGGAGCTGAGGTCCGAGTTGACCTTGGCCGGCGCCTCGAAACCGGTGTGCAAATCCCGGAATGGGCAGGCACCGACACAACGACCCAATTTGGGACGATGTTGCGCCCCGGATGCGGCACTGTCAAGACAAGACAGGTTAATTCGGTGTTGCACAAAAAGGTACATTTCAGGTGTTAACTGAGGGGAAACATTGGAGTCGACGGGTGCGGATTCAGCGGAGATTGCGGAGCAGCGGATACAAATCGATTTAGCTGGGGAGCGGCCATCGGGATTAGGCTTCTCAGTCCCTACAGCAACATCTTTGGCTTCCATTTTGATTCTGTTCGGTACAGCTTTTTTGAATGGCAGGCGTAGAAGGCTGCATGCGGCGCGCGAAGGCTTGACAACGCTGATGCGGCGCGATTGGACGTTCGCATACACTAGGTTATTGATTGAAGAGTTCCGCGACTTTCTGTTTCAGGATTAATTTGCACTGCAATGAGGAAGAAGTTAATGCGAATGATTGGGGCTGCGGCCCCGGTGGCGGGGATGGCTGTGTTGATTGCGGCCGTGAGCGCGGTGGGAGCGCCGGCACGCTTTGACGCCGAAGCGGTGCGGCTGAACAATCGGGGCGTGGCGCAGATGGGGCAGCAGTTCACGGAGCGCGCAGCCGACTCGTTTGCTGCGGCGTTCAAAAAGGATCCGAAGCTGGCTCAGGCGGCAATCAATGAAGCCATTGCGCTGATGACGCTGCAAAAGCTGGATGAGGCCAAAGGATGGCTTCAGAAGGCCATTGCGCTGGACAAGGACAATCCGCAGGCGTGGTACAACCTGGGACTGGCCGAACATGCGAGCAATGAACTGGAGCCGGCGCTGGCGAGCTTTGAGCAGGCAGTGAAGCTGGACCCGAGGGATGCGGATTCCTATTACTTTGAGGGCGTGTGCTTCCAGGAGATGAAGGAGTTCGACAAGGCGATTGCGATCCTGAAGCAGGCGCTGGTGATCGATCCGGTGCATGCGTCGAGTGAGTTTGCAATGGCGCGGGCACTGCAGCGATCAGGAGACAGCCCGGAGGCAAAAGAGCACTTCAAGCGGTTTCAACATTTGACGAGCACCAGGATTGGCGCGCCCATTGGACTGGCTTACGGCGAGCAAGGACGCTACTCGACGGTGACGCCCGTTGAGGAGCCGGAGCAATCGGACAAATTGAACAAGGCGATGATTCCGGTGAAGCTGGTGGAGACGGAGATTGTTTCCCAGGTCTCAGAATCGAGACCTGGGGCACCCGGCGCGTGGGCTACAACCGGCGGGGCCTGCATGTTAGATGTGACCGGCGACGGACACATGGACCTGGTGCTGATGCAAGCCGGGACGCAGGCGATTCGCGTGCTGCATGCCAAGGGCGATGGGAGTTTTGAAGAGTGGAATGCCGCGGCGGCGGGGCTAAATGCCGCGGGACACGCTGTGGCGTGTGCTGTGGGCGACTACGACGGCGATGGGTTGAACGACCTTGCTGTGGCGCTGGATGATCGACTGCTGCTCTTCAGGAATCTGGGCAAAGGGAAATTTCAGGATGTGACGGCGGAGGCTGGGCTGGCAGCTCGCAACCGTCCTTCTGGAATTACGTTTGTGGATTACGACCACGATGGGGATCTGGATCTGTTCATTACAGGGGGTGGATTGAAGCCGGGCGATGCGCCGAATGTGCTGTGGCGCAACAACGGGAACAAGACGTTTACTGAATGGACTGAGCCAACCGGACTTGGTGGAAGTCGGACCACGGCGGCGGCGATTCTTACGGATTTCAACAACGACCACGCGGTGGATTTAGCGGTAACCGGCGATGGGGCGTCGCCGTTGATTTATGTAAATCCGCGCGAGGGGAAGTATCGGACGCAAGCGCTGTACCGCGGACTACTTGAGGTTCGGCAACCGCCGGTTACGGTAGGGCAGACGCCGGTTACGGGGGTACAGGGCTCATTGCATGAGAGCATCCTTCCACCGACGGTTGGCATTGCGGCTCTGGACTACAACAAAGATGGATGGATGGATATCGCCGTCACTCACGTGGGTGCGCCGGGCTTGACGCTGTGGCGGAACGTGGAAGAACCGGAGCACATTGGTAGACGCTTTGATCGAGTGGAGCTTCCGCTCAAGGACGCGCTGCGCGGCTGGGGCGTGACCGCGATTGATATTGATAACGACGGATGGATCGACCTGGCTGCGATTGTGGAAACTCAAGCGGGCGCGGAGGTGCGCGTATTTCGCAACCGCGGCGATGGAAGTTTTGAAGACGTGAGCCATGCGCTGGGGCTGGACAGCGTGAAGCTTCAAGCGCCGCGAGGATTGATTGCGACGGACGTGGATGGAGACGGCGCGACGGATTTAGTTGTGACGCAACTGAATGCACCGCCGGTGATGTTGAAGAATGTGGGCGCCAACAAGAACCATTTTGTGCGGCTGGATCTGAAGGGGTTTGCGGACAACAAAACGGCCATCGGTGTAAAGTTGGAGGTCTTCTCCAACGGGCATTGGCAGAAGTGGGAACTGGCCGGCAGCTCGGGCTACCAGACGCAGGCTCCGCCGGAGATTCTTATCGGGCTGGGCGATGCGGAGGGGATCGATCTGCTGCGGATTCTGTGGCCGACGGGCGTGTTGCAGGATGAGATCGATTTGCCGCATCTGGCCAATGGGCGTGCGGTGATTGCAATGAAAGAGGCGGACCGGCGCGGGAGCAGTTGCCCGGTGTTGTTTGTGTGGGATGGGCATAAGTACAGGTTTGTGACAGATGTGATTGGCGCGGCTGTAGTGGGGCATTGGTTTACGCCAGAGCGGCGGAATATTCCGAACCCAGGCGAGTGGGTGAAGGTGGATGGTGCGCAGGTTGAGCCGGTGAATGGAAGGCTGAGCATGCGGTTCATGGAGCCGATGGAGGAAGTAAATTACATTGACCAATTGCGGCTGGTGGCAGTGGATCATGCGGAGGATGTGGAAGTGAATGCGGACGAGCGGTTCCTTGACGATCCGCCTTTTGCATCGGGACGCGTGATGGCTTCAGAGAGTGCGCGATTGCCGGTGGGCGCGTGGGATGGCCTGGGCAATGACGCGCTGGATGTGCTGAGCCGGCGCGATCACATATTTGCAAGCGGGTTCACGACATCGCCGTATGACGGATTTGCAAATCTGCATTCGTTGACGCTTGATTTGGGTGAGGTGAATACGCAAGCGTCACTAAAGCTGCTGATGACGGGCTATGTGAACTACTTCAGCGCGACATCGCTGTATGCGGCGTGGCAGGCGGGGATCAAGCCGATTTCGCCGTATGTCGAGGCGCAGTTGCCGAATGGAAGCTGGCAGCGGATTGCGGACGATGTGGGTTTCCCGGCTGGCCTCGAGCGGACGATTGTGGTTGATTTGACGGGCAGGCTGCCGGCGGGTGCGCGGAAGATTCGGCTGCAGACGAACCTGGAGATCTTCTGGGACCAGGTGCTGATCGATAACAGCGCAGAGGCTGAGGTGCATACGACGGAGGTGCCGCTGGCGCTGGCTACGCTCGACTTCCGCGGATATCCTAAACAGATCGATCTGGCCAGCGATGGCGATCTGGATTACGACTACGATCGCGTGAGCTTGACGGGGCCGTTCCAGCGAGAGCGGGGAAGTTATACACGGATGGGCGACGTGACGGCGCTGGTGAAGGGCATCGACGATCGAA
>Ga0302324_100031137_pt1 | contig 10071 bp, 8 predicted proteins | sample Palsa_T0_1_FD_201949 | JGI IMG/M metagenome (GOLD analysis project Ga0302324, IMG submission 201949) | Peat permafrost microbial communities from Stordalen Mire near Abisko, Sweden - Palsa_T0_1 | ecosystem: Environmental > Terrestrial > Soil > Palsa > Peat permafrost | place: Sweden: Abisko... | reverse complement strand
TGGCCGAACGGCGCGCGCCTCGCCCTCGTGATCGTCCTCAATGTCGAAGAGGGCGCGGAGCCCTCCATCCCTGACGGCGACGCTGCCACCGAAACGGCCCTGACCGATGGTATTCGCGAAGAGGTGCCCGCGGGAAGCCGGGATTTCGTTGCCGAATCGCTGTTCGAATATGGCTCGCGGGTAGGCTTCTGGCGGATCGTCAAGCTGATGACGGAACGCGGCATCCCGCTCACGGTCAATGCCTGCGCGAAGGCGCTGGCGCGCAATCCGCAAATCGCGGAATCGATCAGGCAGCATGGGTTCGACCTTTGCTGCCATGGCGACCGCTTCATCCGGCACTTCTTGCTGACCGAACCGGAAGAACGGAACGCCATCGCGCGCGCCATCGCCGGCCTCGAACAGACCACCGGACGCCCGCCGTCCGGCTGGCAAAGCCGCTACTCGCCGAGCCGCCATACCCGCGCGCTGCTGGTCGAACATGGCGGCCTGCTTTATGATTCGGACAGCTATGCCGATGACTGGCCCTATTGGGTCGAGGTCGGCGGACGGCCGCATCTCGTCATTCCCCACAGCTTCACGAACAATGACAACCGGCTCGCCACCGCCAAACTCGGCACCGCCAACGATTTCCACGATCATCTCTGCTCGGCGCTGCGCGTGCTCTACGCGGAGGGTGCTGACAGCCCCCGCATGATGACGGTCAGCCTGCACAGCCGGGTTTCGGGACAACCAGCGAGATTCGAGGCGATCATGCGGTTTCTCGATTTCGCCGCGCAGCATCAAGGCATCTGGTTCGCCAGCCGCACCGACATTGCCCGCCACTGGATCGAAACGCATCCCCCGGAGCGGCATCGATGACGGCTGATGACGGCCTGCTGCTGACCGGAGGGCTTGTCGTCGATCCCTCGTCAGGGAAGGCCGACCGCAAGGATCTGTTGATCGAAGGCGGCAGGATCTCCGGGATCGGCGCGCCCGGCACGCTGGATGCCCCCCACGCCAGACGGCATGACGCCCGTGATCGCCTGATCCTTCCCGGCCTCGTCAACGCCCACACCCATGGCCACGCCAACCTCATGAAAGGCGTTGCCGAAGCATGGACCCTCGAAGCCTCGCTCACCAACGGCCCGTGGCTGGCCGGGACGCGCGATCCCGAAACCATCTATCTATCCACGCTGCTCGGCGCCGTGGACATGCTGTCGAAGGGCTGCACCGCCTGCTTCGACCTCGTCTACGAGTTTCCGCGGCCGACCAAGGAAGGCTTCAAGGCCGCGGCAAAAGCTTACGTCGATGCCGGCATGCGCGCGGTGCTGGCGCCGATGGTCGCCGATCAAACCCTGTTTCAGTCGATCCCGGGATTGGCCGCCGCGCTGCCACAGCATTTGCGCGATACCGTCGGCAAGTTCGACCTGGCAAGCGGTGAGCAAACCATCGCAGCCGTGGAAGCTATCGCGGCCGCACGGTCTGAAATGCCGCAGGCCGTCACCGTCGCCATCGCGCCCACGATTCCGCATCACTGCTCGGAACGCTTCCTGAGGGACTGCATCGACATCGCGGATCGTCATGGACTTCCGATCCACTCGCATATCGCGGAGTCCCGGCTGCAGGCGGTCGTCGCCAGCAAGACCTACGGCCGCTCCGCGGTTCGCTATCTGGCCGACCTCGGCATGCTGCGGCCGCGCTTCACCGCAGCCCATGGTGTGTGGCTCGACGACCGCGACCTCGATCTGCTGGCGCGACATGGCTGCTCCGTCGCCCACATCCCCGCCAGCAATTTCAGGCTGGGATCCGGTGTCGCTCATGTCAGGCCCATGCTCGCGCGCGGTATCAATGTCGGCCTCGCAACCGACGGCGCCAATTCCTCGGATTCGCTGAGCATGCTGCAGGCGATGCGGCTGGCCTCCTTTGGCGCCCGGATATTTACCGGCCCGCGCAACGACTGGCTGCATGCGGCCGAGGTCATCAGGCTCGCGACGCAAGGTGGCGCGAAAATATTGGGACTGGAGTCCTGCGGTCGAATGGAACAGGGGGCTTGCGCCGATCTCGCACTGTTCGATCTCGGCCATGTCGATTTCGTTCCCGACACCGATCCCGTCAACCAACTGGTGACCTGCGCCGATTCGGCATCGGTGACGGACGTGATGGTTGGCGGCGTGTTCAGGGTTCGCGATCGCAAGGTCGTTTCGGTCGACCTGATTGAGCTGCGCGGCCGCGTTCGCGACAGTGTGGCAAGGATGTCCGCGGCGACGGGCCAGGCGCGGGCGCTCGCCGGCCAGCTCGAGCCGCATGTCGTGGCCTTTGCGCAATCGATGTCCGACGAGCCGCTGGCGATCGAGCGGCACATCAGGCCTGGGCGGACGTAACCTCATGCTCACACCGCCGACCAATTCCGGCCTCGCCGAACTGGAGCAGCGCGTTCGTTTTGAACTGGATTGTCTCGGCTACCCGGCGCGGCCGTGGACGGTCGCCGGCACCCGCGAAGGCACGACCGTGCATGACGTCGTCATTGTCGGTGGCGGCCAGAGCGGAATATCGATTGCGTTCCGGCTGTTGCGCGAGCGGATCACCAATCTGCGCGTGCTTGACAGGAATCCGGAAGGTCTCGAAGGACCTTGGCTGACATTCGCCCGCATGCATTCGCTGCGCACGCCGAAAATTGTAACCGGACCGGATCTCGGCATCCCCAGCCTGTCGGCCCGCGCCTGGTGGCAGGCACGTTTCGGCGAACAATCATGGCAGGGATTGAACAGGATACCGCGCGAGGCGTGGCAGTCCTATTTGTTGTGGGTCCGCAAGACGGTCGGCATCGATGTGAGCAACGAGGCCGAGGTCACCGACATCGAGCCGCTGGACGACAGTCTGCTCGCGGTCCACGCCACCGTCGGCGGTGCTTCGCAAAAATTCCTCACCCGTAAAGTCGTGCTGGCGACCGGGATCGAAGGATGCGGCCGCTGGGTGGTCCCTTCGGCGATCACGCAGGCGCTGCCCCGCAAATCCTATGCCCACACCTCCGAGCCGATCGATTTTCCGGCGCTGGTGGGAAAGACAGTCGCCGTGATCGGCGCCGGCGCGTCAGCATTCGACAATGCCGCCATGGCGCTCGAAAGCGGCGCGGCGGCGGTCCAGCTCTTCGTCCGCAGGAAGCGGCTTCCGACCGTCAATCCGAACCGCTGGATGGAGTTTGCCGGCTTTCTGCGCCATTTCGGCGATCTGGACGACGCGCGGAAATGGCGCTTCATGAAGATCATTTTCGACATGAACCAGCCTCCTCCACAGGACACCTTCGACCGATGCGTCCGTCACGACAATTTCTCGATACGGCTCGGCGCTCCGCTCGAACGCGTCGAATTCGCGGATCAGAAGATTCTCCTGACCACGTCGCAGGGAACCGAGGCGTTCGATTTTTTGATCGCGGGGACGGGATTTGCCGTCGATCTCGCCGTGCGGCCGGAATTGGCACGCTTCCACGACAAGATCGCGCGCTGGTCCGATCGCTATTCTCCCGCGGATAGCGAGCAACATCCGCTGCTGGGCAGCTATCCCTATCTGTCGCCGAATTTTCAATTCACCGAAAAGGCCGCGGGATCTGCGCCCTTTCTGGCTAATATCTTCAGCTACACTTTTGCGGCCATGCCCAGCCTCGCCTGCTCGGCCGGCATTTCCGCGCTCAAATTTGGCGTAGACCGGATCGCCGCAGGGATCGGTCGCGCACTGTTCGTCGAAGACGCCGATACCCATCTGCAGTCGCTGCGCGACTATGACGAGCAGGAACTGGACCCGGCGGCTGCCGTCCGAAGCGACGTCGGTCCCGACCGCAGGCCCGATGTCGAAGCCGAACCTGTCAGAAGTCCCGGGGAATAACATGGTAAGCGTTGAAGATCGCTCCAAACGCGTGCTCGAATCGGCGCTGAAGATCCAGAGCCCGTTTCAGCTCGACGAGACATTGTGTCTCTATTGTCCGCAGGACAATGTCGATTCCCTCAAGCATCCCCGTATCGCCGAGTGGATGGACTTTATTCAGAACGACTACGAGCCCGAGCTTCCCAGGGCCGAACGCCGCGTGTTGCTGTTCATGCCCTGCACCAAGACCAAACCCTATCCCTTTTCCACCGAACATCTGGCGATCAACCAGCGGCTGCTGGATGAAGGATACAGGCCGTCGCGGCGATTATATCTGCCCCAGGAATTGCAGGCGCGGCTCGAACCGGCCTTTTCGCCCGAGGTCCTGAACCTGTCGCCGCTCATCAACGAGCGCGGGACGGTGCTGCACCGCATGGTCATCTCGGAGCCGATGGCGATCGTTCCCTATGAGCATATCGCCGAGTTTCACGGCAAGGCTTCTCCGGCGGTCGCGTATGACGATCCCGGGCTGTTCGAGAACCGGGGCAATGCCGTGTCGCCGTGGCGAGCCGACTCGACCGCGGTTCGGATGTCAGCGACCCGCTGGAAATGGGGCGACGAAGAGCGCCGGCAGTATGTCGTCATGCATAACGAGATGGCGCGAATATTGGCCAAAGTCGTTGCCCGGATCGGCCGCCATTATGACGACGTGGTTTCCTGGGTTGCTCCCGGGCTCACCCATCGCAGCTTTGTGCTGGCACGCGACGAACGTGCTTTCCACCACGTCCCGACATCGCGGAAAGTGGGCATCAGGCGGATCGGGTTGACCGGCGCCAACGATCACCTCCAGACGGAGCAGCGGATCGCCTGCCTTCCGGTGCCCGACGATTGCAAGGACGCCATTGCGCGTTTGTCTCGTCGCCTCAAGATCGACATTCCCCATGCAACGGCGATCTACGCGCGCGGCGGAGCCAACGCCACTCCCCTCGCCTTGCCGGAACTGCTCGATGTTCTGGTTCAGCGACTGGCCAACAATCTTCTCCACGCCGAAGGAACAAAAAGTCATGACCGCGTTGCCGCTGAAAATAGGCGTTAGCGACTCCGACCGGACCAGGCCGATCGCGAGCGGAGAGGTCTCGATCGCCGGGATTGCCGCCGACGTAACGATGATGGGCGTTCAGGCGCTGTTCAACCAGCAATTGACCGAGCACACGTTCGACTGCTGCGAATTTCCGCTCTCATCCTATCTGAGATCCATGGAACGTCCGGACCGGCCTTATGTCGCGGTGCCGGTGTTTCCCTCGCGGCATTTCCGCTTCTCCTGCGTGTTCGTCAACACCGCAAAGGGAATAAGGACGCCGGCCGATCTCGCGGGCAAGCGAATCGGGGTTCCCGTGTTCGACATGGCCGCGGCGGTCTGGCTCCGCGGCATCTTCCAGGATCATTTCGGGCTGGCGCGCACCTCGCCGATCTACGTCGCGGGCGGGCTGGAAACGGCACGCACCGGCGATGAGCATCCGCAATTCTATCCGGACAAGTTCAGGCATGAGGAACGAAACGACAAAAGCCTGGCCGTTCTGCTGGCGGAGGGTGAAATCGACGCGCTGTATACCGCGCGCGCGCCCAGCACCTGGCCTTCAAATTCGGTAGGTCGCCTGTTCGAGAACCCGATGCAGGCGGAGCTCGATTACTATTCGAAGACCGGAATTTTTCCGCCCATGCATCTGATCGCGGTCAAGCGGGCCATTGCCGAATCCAACCCCGGCCTGATGCTTGCCGTCTTCAATGCCTTCGCGCAGGCTCAGACCGTCGCCAGAGCGAGGCTGTTTGATTCCGCCGCGCTGTGCACGATGCTGCCGTGGCAACTCGAAAGCCTCCTTTTCACGGAAAAGCAGCTCGGCAGCGATTACTGGTCGGTCGGATTGGCGAAGAACCGCGCCATGCTGGAGGTCATTATTCGCTACATGGTCGAGGACGGTCTGATCGCGCAGGCATTTTCGCCCGACGAATTGTTTGCCGACCCGGACATTCTGAAGACCTAGCGAAGGCGATCTCTATTCGCCGGTACTAACCCTTCTTCGGTGACCAGCCATAGGCCTTGGCGCAGGCACCGCCCATCAGCATGGCCCGCTCGGTGTCATCAAGGCGGCTGGTCTTGAGGAAAGGCTCGACGGCCTGCTCGTAGCTGACGACGGCGAACGCGCGCGTCCAGTCCGTGCCCCACAGGCAGCGATCGAAACCCCAGGCATCGAACACGCGGGCCAGCGGATCCCAGATGTCCGGAAAAGGATACGGCTCCAGCGACAGCGTGCAGGCACCGCTGACCTTGATCACGACGTTTGGGCGCCTGGCGAGTTCCAGCACCTTCGGAAGATCACTCCAGGGTTGCGGCGGCGCCGGCGGCACGCGCGGCTGCAGGATGCCGAGATGGTCGAGGATGAATCGCGTATCGGGATGGCGATCGATCAGCGCGGTGCCCGCGTCCAGATTGTCCCAGCACAGGATGTTGACCGGAAAATCATGGCGGACGGCCGCGCGCGCGATCCGGTCGAGGCCGGGGTCATCAGGCGCGCGCCCGGACTCCCTGGTCAGCATGATGCGGATTCCGACCGCGCCCGGCGTTTTCTTCCAGTCGGCGACGACATCGGCCACATCAGGATTATCCGGGTCGACCGGCTTGACGATGGCGAGCCGGCCGGGATGGGCCCGCTGCACTTCCACGGCATAGCTGGCGTCGTAGCGGTACATGGAAAAGGCCGAGATGAAGATTGCGCCGTCGACGCCGACTTTGTCCATGGCCGCCACCATCTCGTCCCCGGTGACGTGATCGGGCCAGTTCGGCACGCTGTGCCAGGGCCGCTTCGGCGTGTTCGCCTCATAGGCATGGACCTGGGAATCGATAATCGTCATCGGGGCAACTCCTCTGTGCGGCTAGCCTTGATATTGCAACACATTCGCGCCCGGAGGGCAAAGGCGCCGGGCGCTGCCGGCACCGGCGGTCGTGAACAACGGCTCCTCATCGAGATCAGCGACCACGCAAATCGAAAGTTCTGGAATGTCGGCGCTTTTAATGCCTCAAAATCGCTTCCTAAAGAAGATTTTAGTTGATCCAGGGCAACCTGGGGGCAACGCTTTCCCATATCAGAAACGCATTTGCGATCCTGCCGCTTCGCAAAGACCAGGAGAGCCCAATGACGCGTCCCATTCGAATTTTGACACTTGCGGTCGTAGCAACGGCTGTTCTGCAGTTACCAATGGTGTCGATCGCCAGCGCGCAACAGAACCCTCCGGGCGCGGTTGCCAAACAAGGGCTCGCGCCCAGCTCGTACCAAAGCATGGATATGATGCCCGATAGGCGCATCACGAGCCAGGCAGCTGCGCGCACCGCACACCCCATCACCCAGGGCGGCACGACGGGTGGTACGGTAAATCCGGGCCTCACCAACGATCACATGCAGCACGGCTATAATGGCGGCTGATCCGCTCGTTCCGTCCGCGTTTTTGTCGCCGGTTCAGAGCGTGATCGCACCGGCTTGAAGCGATTTCGAGCCCGTTCGCGACGGGCGACGGAGCTGTTGGCTTCAACCACCATTACCGCCATGGTAATCGGGACAGAAACCGGGGGCTGTACGGCACGGCCCCTGCTTGATCGGGTCCGGGTTCGACGTGGGCCGATTGGGCGCCCACGCGGACCCATCAAGACCCCGGTAATCAGCACGCAATGGCCTCTTTTGCTCCAGATAGCTCCCCGGGTGGGGTGCTCCTTCGGTGCTTCGCGACTGGGCAAATAGCGGCGAAGCCATCAGCGCGGCAAGGACCGCGGCGGCGAGAATCATTTTCATTCGCGCATCTTCCTGTCATTCGGGCAGCCACGCTGCCCCCAGTAACAGGACTGAGATGGAGCTATCGATATTCCCGGAATTCCGGATTGCGGGAATGCTTGATTGCGGGAATCCTCGCGATTTCAGGTCTCGAATCCAATTCTCAAAACGTGTCGCAAGCGTCGTTTCCGCACAAGCACGGCGCCTGGAGCGCGCACGGCAGAATTGTTCAATCGCATGAATTGGGTTGCTGCCGCCGGGAATAAGCTGGGGCGCTGCTCCGGTCTGTTCCTTTGGCGCCAACGGGCGTTTTAACGACCCGCGCATCGGCAGGACCGCCTAAAGTACATTTATTCTATAAAATCGATAAACTTTAGATATTTGTGTGATGACTTCCTCTCGACACGACCTTGTGACGTAATTTCCATCTCTCCATACTTTGCCCCGCTGTGCAGATGGCGCGAGCCAGATCGGCACAGACGAATGCAGTCGGCGGCAGGCTCAGGAGTGCTCTTTGTCGATGGCAATTGTGGGGCTTTGCTTTGTTGGGGAGAATCTTGATGCGGAAAAGCGGTATGGCTGTGGCGATCTTCGCCGCAGGAGTTATGTTTGGACCGAATGGAGCGCTTGCGGCCGATGTCGGCCTGGTGACCAAGGCGCCACCTCTCGTGACGCCAACGATACCTGCGACATGCACCGGGGTTTCCCAATTTTTTCTCACCAACTGCCTGCTGAGCTGGTACGGCATTTCGGTATACGGCACCATCGACGCCGGTGTCGGCTACCAGACCCACGGCGCTCCGTTCAATGGGTATTACCCTCAGGGTGCTTCCTACAGCATTCAGAAGATGAACCGGCAGGCAATATGGGGGCTGGCGCCCAGCGGCCTTGGCGCGTCGAGCATCGGCATCAGGGGGGCAGAGAGTATCGGTGGCGACTGGAAGTTTATTTTCCAGTTGGAAGCCGGATTTGATCCCTATTCGCTGCAGCTCTCGAACGGCGGCAGCTCCATGTTCGAAAACAAGGGCGTTCCGCTCAACCAGCAGTCCGTCAATGCCGATTCCAGCCGCGGCGGGCAGATCTACAATTCGGTCGGTTTCCTCGGCGTGAGCTCGCCCACCTACGGCACGCTGACCTTCTTTCGCCAAAATTCGCTGACGCTGGACGGCCTCGCGGCGTATGATCCGCTGGCGCTGTCTTACGCTTTCTCGCAGATCGGCTTCTCGTCCGTGGCCTCGGGCGCCGGCATCACCGAAACCGCGCGCGCCACCACCTCGGTGAAGTACCGATACCAATATGGCGACTTCCGCGCCGCCGTGCTCTACCAGTTTGGCGGCTACGACCTCGACAACGGAGCCAATGGCGCGGTGCAGCTGCAACTTGGCGGCGATATCCAGCACCTCGGGCCGGGCACTTTCTCGGTCGACGGCATCTTCAGCTATGAAAAAGATGCCGCCAGCCTGGCTTTGGGTGGCGGAACGACCAACGCCAACGGCGTGCCGATCACCTTCCCCGGCCAAACCGTGACGGCGACGATCTCCAACAACACCGCATGGGTCGGTCTTGCGAAATACGTGATCGGCCCGTTGAAGCTCTATACCGGTTACGAGTACATCGACTTCGCTCCGCCGAGCGATGTTCCGACGACTCTCGAGTCCGCCAATGGAACATTTGTCGGCGCCGGCTTTCCGCTGACGGCGATCAGCGGCACAGCCTATAGCGGCCTGCCCGGCAGCGGCAGTGACAAGCACCTGCAGATCATGTGGGTCGGCGCGAAATATTCCATCACCGGCAATCTCGATGTCGCCTCCGGCTACTATCACTATATCCAGAACGACTATCTGGTGACGACCAGTACCACGACCTGCGTCGCCAGTTCGGCGGCGCACTCGCAGTGCGGCGGTACCCTGGATGCGGTTTCCGGCGTCATCGACTGGCGATTCGCGCCGAAGTGGGACACCTATTTCGGCATCATGTACTCAAACGTGAACGGCGGCCTGTCGAACGGCTATCTGGTGCGCAACAACCTCGACCCGACCGTCGGCCTGCGCTTCCGGTTCTGATTCAGCGCCACACAGACGAGCGTGCCCGACACTGAGGTTCGGGCACGCTGTTTTCTTGTAAGCTGATTAAAATGCCTCGACGCCCATAGCGACCAATAGCCTCGAATTGGGCGCCCAGGCGCTCACTCCGTTGACACACCACCCCGAAGAGGCGCCGCCGTCGCGATTACGAGCCATGATACATCCGATACCACGCAACAAATTGACGAATGCCGTCCTCAATGGAGGTAGCGGGACGGAAATCGACTTCGCGGGCGAGGTCATCGATATCGGCATAGGTCGCCGGAACATCGCCGGGCTGCATCGGCAGCAACTGGTGCTCGGCCGTACGCCCCAATTCCTGCTCGAGC
>Ga0302324_100031134_pt1 | contig 10072 bp, 6 predicted proteins | sample Palsa_T0_1_FD_201949 | JGI IMG/M metagenome (GOLD analysis project Ga0302324, IMG submission 201949) | Peat permafrost microbial communities from Stordalen Mire near Abisko, Sweden - Palsa_T0_1 | ecosystem: Environmental > Terrestrial > Soil > Palsa > Peat permafrost | place: Sweden: Abisko... | reverse complement strand
GTGAACCTATGCCGGCTGGTCCCAGTCCACGTCGCCTTCCGCGGTGCTGCGACTCCCAACCAACATAGTCGCGCCCTTGAGCAGTGCTCCGGGATGGCGCGCCTCGCGCCATAGCATATAGCCAAATCCAACCAACAGCGCGGCCACGAAAAAGTAGGGCACGATGTTGTACGGCCATTCGGGTATGGGATAGACGGTGACAAAGAGGACCGGGAGCAGCGCCAGGGTTGCAATCCAGGGCGACAGCAGGTGATGCCAAATGCTGAAGCTGGCCGGATGCTCCCGCCGGATATAAGACGTCAGCGCCAGGTTAGCCAAGCAATAGATGACGACGACCGCCAAGGTGGTAATGGTTTCCAGCAGCCCGAAGATATATGACGGTTGCAACAGCAGCCCCACAAGCAATACTGCCCCGATACCCACCAACTGGGCAAAGGCGATGGCGTGGGTAGGTGTTTGGTGGACGGGATGGATCCGTCCGAACCAGTCAGGAAGCGTGCCCGCTTGGCCCATGGTGTACATCACCCGGGAGGCGGAGTTGGTGCAAGCGAGACCGACACCGATCGCGCTGTTGATGAGAGCGAGCACGACGAACCACCAGCCGGTGCCCCAGAGAGCGCGGCCCATGGCGTAGTAGGGATTGGAGTGCACGGCGAAGGCGGCCATATCGTTGGTGCCCCAGCCGATCGCACTTGCGTACGAGGTGAAGATGTAGAAAGCCCCGGTTGCCACCAGGGAAAGAATGACCGCCTGGCCAACGAACTTGCTCGCGCGTCGGCTCTCCTGTGCGAGCGGAGCTGGACCCTCAAACCCGCTCAGCGCTAGGACCGAGAAAACCATTCCTGCCAGGATGCCGCCAAAGTGATGCGGCGAAAACGCGGGGTCGAGCGGCGCAGTGTACCTGGAAGCCGGTCCCGGATGCACCAGGAACGTGACCGCCAGCGACAACATGATCAGCAGCTCGATTCCCCCCAACACGGCAGTCACCCGCGTAGATAGCTGGATGCCGTAATGGGTCAATATCCAGATAAAGCCAAAGGTCGGTAACGCAATCAGCCACCACGGAATGTGCAGGCCGAAGCCGCTCCGCAACATGTCGGAAATCAGGTAGCCAAGGAAGCCCGTGGACCCGGCCGGACCGAGCAGGTCATAGATGAGATAACTCCAGGCTGCCATGAAGCCGGCACGGCTCCCAAGCCCGCGCGTGGCGAAGGAGTAGTATCCGCCGCTCGACGGCATATACCGGGAAAACTGCGATACCGTGTTTCCTATAAAAAAGCAGATGACGGTGGCCAGCAGGAACGAGAGCGGCATATCCGGTCCCGCCTTGAGGGCGATGATAGGAAAGGTAAACACCATGTTGGTGGCCGGCGCAATGTGCGTCACGCCTTGAAAAATCAGCTCCGAAAGACCGAGCGAATTACGGCGTAGCTGAGGATCGATGATCTCCGTAGTCAACCGGGGGGAAATCTCCTTCTGCTTAAGCTGAACACTGACCCAGTAAATCCCGGAGTGAAAAGAGACTCAGGAAACACTATAGCATTGAGCCGAAGTACGGTGGAGCGTCACCATCTTCATAACGAAGCAGGATGCCCAAGCAATTCAGCCTTCAAGGAGCCGTGTACCCGTAAAAGTACGCTGGGTTAACTCACTAAGCCAACCATCAGGAAGTTAAGCACGATTAAGTTACCACTCTAACCAAGTTAGTAAGACCAATAATATGATCGGCATTTGTCTCGGTTAATAACCATCCTAATTGTTGATACCACTCGTCGCATAGCTAACAAAAGCATAAGGGGTATCTTTCCGTGCGGTGTCGCGGGAAATCCCACAGGAGCAATCCTCCTGCGCTGCTTTCAGCTGCTCTAGAGCAGTTCTCACACACACATTTCAGAGAGGGCTCCAAGGCAAAGCACTGTGGCAGGCGGAAGCCGAACCACGACGATAAATCGTCATGTTGAGCAATTCACCACAAAAAATGTAGCGTTTGCCACTACAATTTTTCGGTCGATACGGCTGGGGCGTCCGAGAGGTTAAAATCAAACAGGGATCGCCTGTGACCGATTTCATCGTAAGTGGCGACTAAGAACACCTTTGGATCACCCGTTCCGATCGGCCGATTAAGTGAGTGGCAACAGTTAGGCGTAAGGCTCCCCCCGGCTCAAAATTAATTTAAATTTAGAAAAGTGGAAGCCGGAGCGCCCCATGATCCACGCGAGGACGTCTAAATTATCTTTCATGGTTAACGGTGAATGCACGTGTTACTAAAGAGTACGGCGGCACCGCAGGTAACCGGGAGGTCGCTTGCAGACTATGCTGTTGTAGTTTTACGGGCACACGGATCAAGCGATCAGATACTGAGGGCGTCACTAAGCAATTTGTTAGACAGGCTTAAGATGGCCGTACCATCTGTTATCTCTCGCTCGCGCCTAGATTGGAATCGTGATAGACTCCTGGCAACTAATGGTAACGGTCAAAGCTTCTTATAAAACGATCAACGTCCCATAAAGGTCGATCGCCTTCAACTCTGCTCATTGACAGGAATGCTTCTTTACGGCCTCGGATTATTGTGGCGAATGCCACTCAAGCTGCAGGCGGCGAGTGCGGGACAAGGGGGAGTATGAACGATTTTGTCAATCAGGTGGCAGTGCGAGTGGAAACAATTCCCCTTGCCTCAGTCCTCCCACTCGACACCGACATCATGAAGCTCTATATGCAAGCTCTTGCCTATCGCTATCAGTCGGAATTGCTTTTACTGCATGTTGTCGATCTTGGCGCGACCTCGGGAGTCCCCGATGCGCACCTGCCAGTCAAAATCTACCGCGTGTTCGAAGAAAAGTGCCTCCAGGATTTCACTGGTGACCGGGAGAAGACTCTTCCGGCGACGAAGCCCCATGAGAACGAACCGGATTCCGATCTACTCGTGATCGGCACCCGCGGTCCTGAAGACCTTTCTCGGATGGTGCTTGGATCGACCGCGCAAGAGTTCCTTCATGAAGCTGGCATTCCGGTTCTTACTATTGGGCCCAGCGTGCCAAGGCCGGAACAGCCCCTACGTTTCCAGAGCATCGTTTGCGCCACGGATTATTCTCCTGAGGCGGCAAAGGCATGCGTATCTGCCTTGTCGTTTGTGCAGAACCTCGGCGCTCAAGTTTATGTATGCCAGGTGCTTCCGGACTCCGACGGCGAATGTGACCTCGCTGAGGAAGACTTAAACAATAGATTCATCGGCGCTCTGCAGGCCTTAGTTCCCGAGGTTCCACCGGAGTGGGCCGATCCGGAGTGTGTTCTTGATTACAAGTATGCAGCCGACGGAATTCTGTCGGTCGCCCAGCGTGTAAAAGCCAGCCTTATCGTGTTAGGAACCCGCAGAGCGCTGCGCCGCAATGATTCCACTACAGGTCTAACGTTTGAGGTTATCAGTGGCAGCCCCTGCCCGGTGCTTACCATTCAAGGATGAAACGGGAAACTTACGGCTCAAAGGGAGCAACCCGTCCGCGGGCGCGCGGTACTTTAGCCCTTTGTCCCGGGTTGCGGTAGATTACCAAAGTGTCATCTGTCGTAAAGCGCAAACGCTGCCTCACTAGTCATGAGAGACGATATGTCGCCACGAGGCATAAGTTGGCTTAATGGATATGCCGGAGATCTCATCGCGACAAGCCGTATCCCTCCGGTGTCAGAAACCGGGCACGTCGAAGCGGGCTCTAGCCGCGGGACTTTGTATTGGCTGGTAACCACAATGCGGAACTTCTGTGTGGGACAAGGGAGGTTAGTCGCTGGTCTTCGCGTGACCAACCTTTTACAGTCTACACATCGAAGCGAACCGTTCCGCCGGAGGGCGACGCTCACAGATCGCGAGTCGCCGCCCTCTTTTTTCCACTAACTGACCTGGGCCTCACCCAGCAGTCGGTAAAGACCCGGTAGGTGCCTCCGCCGGGTTATAAGTCAAAAGTATCCCGAACATGTACTGAGCCGTACAGACACAGACTAGCGATAAGCTCGCTTCTCTATGCCCAGCTTCTTAAGCTTGGAGTTCAGCGTCGTCCGTTTTAAGCCCAACTTTTCTGCCGCGCCTCCCGGGCCTCCGATAACTCCATTCGTCTCGCGCAGGACGCGGAGAATATGCCGCCGCTCGGCTGCATGAAAGTTGGGTTCTTGCGTAGCTTCCAGTTCGACGAGGGGGGCGCGCAGGGTGGACCCTTCCGTCAGGATGACGGATCGTTCGATAAAGTTCTTGAGCTCTCGAGCATTGCCCGGCCACTTCCAACCGGAGAGAACCGTCATCGTGTCTCGCGGGATGGAATCAATCCACTTATTCATCTGCTTGGCGTACATCTTGAGAAAATGATTGGCGAGCAGGGGGATATCTTCGGGCCTGGACCGCAACGGCAATAGGGTGACGTGGCAGGCGTTCAGGTAATGATACAGATCGCTGTGGAATTCCCCTGCTTTGACCATCTTGGCGAGGTCCCGGCTAGTGGCGGCAATCAGACGGACATCCACCGGGACGGGCCGGTCTCCGCCGATCCGGGCGACTTGCTTCTCCTGTAACGCACGAAAAAGCCTTTCTTGGAAGCCGAGCGGCAGATCTCCAATCTCTTTCAGGAACAGGGTGCCCATGTGCGCCAGTTCGAGGCGTCCGAGCCGGCGAGAAATCGCCCCTTCAAAGCTCCCCTTCTCGAAGCCAAAGAACTTCCTCTCCAGGTGGCTGGAGTTGATCGCAGAGCAATTCAATTTGACGAATATCCGGTCGCTGCGGCGGCTCAACTGATGGGTCAGCCGGGCGATCAGTTCCTTGCCGTTTCCGGTTTCGCCCGAGATCAGCACAGTTTGGTCGGTAGGCGCAACCGACTCTATTTGCTCCAATGCACTTCTGAGGCTTTCGCTGCGGCCGATGACTTTTTCAAATCTCTTTTCGTTGCGGAGTTCTTCTTCGAGATAGCGCTTTTCCTCCTTCAGCTTGTCGCTGACATGCAGAAGGCGGCGGAAGCTTTCGTCGATCTCGATGGCGCCGGCGATTTGGCCGGATAGCTCCAAGAGGGCATCGATCACTCGTGGCTCGAAGGAAATGTCTCGTCTGCATCCTATAAAGAGCGTGCCGATGACATGATCCCGGAGCCTCAGGGGGATCCAGCAACCGGATCTGATGCCCGTGTGACCCTGGCGGGTGGATCGGCTAAACTCCTCGGGGTCGAGTTTGCTCATCTGCAGTGGTTCGTGGTGGGTAAAAACCCAGCCCGCGGGAGTATGCTCGAACGGAACGACGCCGTCGTGAATGCTTCCCGACTCCAACCCCGGGGTCAGTTTTCGGACCCGAAATTGGTCGGGTCTGCCTTCATCACGGAGCGCAATCGCTGCGTAGTCGTGGGGTATCACCTGTTGCAGGATGCCCGCGATCGTGGACGGGATCTGGCGTATATCGGGGACAGCGAGCACTGCCTTGCTGAGCTCGAGAGGCAATAACGCCGCCGAGCGCAGTGCCGCGGGCGGTTCGGAGGAACTTTCGTCAGACATCGGTTCCATCATGTGCGTAGCCTCTAATCGTTCCAGAGTGCGCCAGCCACCGGCTGCTTTCCTCGTCTGCGAGAGGGAAAAAGCCCGGTCGAAGCGGCCCTTTCCACAATGTATCCCACCGCGTGCCTTGCACTGCAGCGAACCGCGGTGCAAGACCTGAATAAAACTGACCATCTCCCCCGGGGCAGTGGACACCGTCATGTCCCGCTTGTTTCGTAAAAACACCAGAGTTGCATATATTCCGATGCTACAAGCGCATGGGGGGTTATCGCGTTCGTGGATCGTTTATCTCTGGATGTTCCCCGTGCCGCAGTAACAAATCCTCCCGGGGCACGTAGCCCGGTCGAAGGAAATGCTCGATTCCTCTCGGCCCTAGCGGGGCGGGGTAAACAACATGGTGCAATGGAATGTCGAAGTGTGTGACTGTCGAGATGCTAGATGGGCGGTGTGCCGGGGACAGCCCGCGCACAGCAAGGTGCATCTTTTTTGAGGCAGAACCGGCGTCTTCAAAAGCGAACCGAAGCATTGGCAAGGGGCCCAAATAAAGATCAGCGACAGACTCAGTGCTATCTGTAACTGCAGTAGAACGAGAGTATCGTCGCTCCCGGGCCCGGTCAAGGCGGGTGGACAAGAAGAGTCAAATCTGATGATATATCGTCACGGAGCTGGGCGTTGTGGGTGGATGCCGGAATCAGCTGGTGCCGGGTTGGGCCGGCGCAGATCTCCGCTTGGGCAGTTCAGCTGGAGATGTCTCCGAACCTGTTATTACCGGTCTTGGTCTGTCGCCAGCAGCCCTGCAGGTAGGAGTACGCTGCAGAAAAAACAGGGCCGGACGAGCTAGCAGGTAGTGCAGTCCGGTGGTGTGTGGCATACGGCATTTCCACCCGGCGCCCGGCGAACAAGCCTCAGCACTTGGTGCTTTGCAAATGGCAAAACGCCTGGCTGAGGCGCGCGGTCGGACCCACTGCGAAATGGGGGAGAACGTTATGCTGGGCAGAACCTCGGCCACCTGTCCTGCGGTAGGGCGGGATAACGTTTCGCTGCATTAGCTACCATTCGGTTAGTCGTCGCCGTATCCGCGCTGCCATAGACATATCGGAAGCTTTAGCCTCGCGGCAATTCAGAGCAGGAGTAGCCACCGGCATTTCTAAATCACGAGTACGTAGTGACGATACGAACAAGACCACAACCTGAAGAGATCTGTGAAACAAAAGATCTGAGAGGCATATATCACAGTGAAAGTAATTAGATAGTATGCAAAGTGAATTACTAATCACCTCATGCACAATCTCCGACGATCAAGAGCTGACTATATACCGTCACATGTAGTCTAAGCCTGCTAAGTGCGTCCTCCGGTATGTATTCCCGAGAAAAGAAGCTCATATTACTGGCATATCTCATACCAGCATCTACAATTCTATTAATCCGTAGTGGACGGGGGCGACCCACCAAGGTTCATCTATTACTTTCGTGTGATTGAAGAACAATCTAAAGACAGTTAGCGTCGTGTTATTCCGAGAATTAGTGTTACCACTGGAGACCGTTGAACTAAGGAGGTTACTCATGCTTGCTGCAAATAATACAGATCTAGATTGGCGGGAGTGGGGAGACAGCAACCCATATTTCGGCGTCATCTCCCATGCAAAGTATCTGGCTGAAAATCTGACCGATAATTCGCTTCAGGATTTCTTCGCTAGTGGCGAGAGCCACGTCGAACATGTCTGCAATGTCATTCGAACCCGCATGAGGCCGGGCTTCCAGCCAACTCGTGCCCTCGATTACGGCTGCGGAGTCGGCAGGCTCCTAGTTCCGCTCGCCCGTCGCTCAGAGACTGTGGTCGGCGTTGACGTCTCCCCGGGCATGCTTGCCGAAGCAAAAGAGAACTGTAGGAAATTTTCAGTCCCCTCTACTCAACTGCTGCATGTCGACCAACTCGACTCTCTTAAGTCCCAGAGCTTTGACTTGGTTCATTCCTTCATCGTTTTCCAGCACATCCCAGTAGATCGCGGAGAAGCCATTCTGCGAAAGCTGATCACACTGCTCGCCGAAGGTGGCATAGGCGCCATTCACCTCACCTTTTCCGATCGCAGATCGGCATTCCGACGTGGGCTCCGGGCGTGGCGGCAGCGTGTGGGTCCCTTACATGGCCTCCTGAACTTGGCCAAGGGCCGAGCATTCTCCAGCCCGATGATGCAGATGAACAGCTACTCCTTAAACCGAATCTTCGAAATTCTGATGGATTCGCATTGTTCGAATGTGCACGTTGAGTTCTCGGACCATAGTGGTCACCGCGGGGCCATGTTTTACTTCGAGAGGTCACCCGCAACGCTTTTATAGTCCGAGCATTCAGCGGTTCTTCGAACCTTGCGCGAGCACCCTCGTGTGTTCCGATGTGTGTACTATGGCTGACGGCCATACAGCGCTTAACAGTTGGTGTACTCGGGGCTGATAACAAGATGAGAATACTGTTCGACGCCATCAGCATCACCAAAAGGAAGGCGGGGGTCGGCGTATATGCGAAGAACCTGCTCGAATCCCTTCTGGCTCACAAGGAACTGAACTTTATTGTTTTAGCGCAAGATGACGACCCGGATTTCGACTACAGGGACCGGCCAAACGTTACCATGTTGTGGGTTCCGTCCCGGTTCCTCAGGGCTCGGCCGATCCGAATGATTTATGAGCAGACCGTTCTGCCCTTCCTGCTCTGGAAACATCGCATTGACCTGATCCATTCTTTGCACTACTCGTTTCCGCTCTTCAGCCTTAGGTCAAAGAAAGTCGTCACGATTCACGACATGACCTCGTATTCCATGCCGGAAGTGCATCTTGCTGTTAAGAGGTTTTATCACCGTTTTTTTATTCGGGCGGCATCTCGGGCCGCCGACGGTCTGATATTCGTGTCGCAATCCGCTCTGAACGATTTCTTGCAGAGATTCGGGCGGCCCAAGGGCTTCACCGCGGTCGTCTATCATGGCAAGACCGAAGCATTAGGCCCTTGCAGCGGAAACGCGGACAAGATCCAACAGGTCCGAGCCAAATATAGCTTGCCTCCGCGGTTTGTCCTATACATCGGCATGATTGAACCAAGGAAAAATCTGGCGCGCCTGGTCGAGGCTTTTTCCCGCGTGGCTGAATGTCAGCCTGATGTTGTACTCGTCCTGGCAGGGATGAAGGGGTGGATGTATGAAGAGATCTTCGCACGGATCAAGACGCTAAACCTGGAGTCGCGAGTGCTCTTTCCAGGTTTCGTCGCGGAGGATGACAAGCGCTTCGTGCTTTGTGCCGCGGAGCTATTTATCTATCCTTCGTTCTACGAGGGATTCGGTCTGCCCGTGCTGGAGGCTCTTGCCTGCGGTGTCCCAACCATTACGAGCAATACATCTTCTCTTCCCGAGGTAGCTGGTGGCGCCGCCCTGATGGTGGAACCTACAAGTACTGAAGAAATCTCCCACGCCCTCGAACAGCTCCTGACCGATGTCGCTCTTCGACAGCAGCTTCGAGAAGCTTCCATCCGGCAGGCATCGCTGTTCACGTGGCAAAAGACTGCCGCTGGAACAGTCCGCATGTATCGCGGTGTCTTCGGTGGCCGCGGTCTCGCCAACCCGGCCTAGCTTTATTTCATAGCATTCCTCAAAGGAGTCTCGATCGCTGTGAACTTTATCGTGTGTATTCCCACGCTAAACGCGTCCGAAACCTGGGACGCGTTTGTCAAGGCCTTAGAAACGCAGACCGTTAAGCCTGCTGAGATTATTGTGATCGACTCGACCTCTGATGACAACACCGTTGAGTTGGCCAGGCGCAGTGGATTCCGTGTGGTTCAGATCCCACGGAAAGAGTTTCGCCACGGCGCGACACGGCAGTATGCCGCTGAATTGGCTGCTGAAGCCGACGTACTCGTGTATCTCACGCAAGACGCGATCTTGGCTGATCCACATGCGTTAGCGCTGTTGCTGCAAGTCTTCGAGAATCCGCAGGTCGGCGCGGCTTTTGGGCGGCAGCTGCCCCGCGAAGAGGCTAATCCAATCGAGGCCCATGCCAGACTCTTTAATTATCCTCCAGTCTCGAGCCTGCGCTCGATTGATAGCGTGCCTTTACTCGGATTGAAGTCGATATTTTTCTCCAATTCTTTTGGAGCCTACCGGCGAACTGCCCTGGAAGCGGTAGGAGGCTTTCCCCGAGAAGTCAACTTCGGTGAAGACACCGTCGTAGCAGCCCACCTCCTGAATCTCGGTTGGAGGGTCGCTTACGTCGCAGAAGCGGAGGTGTTCCACTCCCACCGTCATGGCTGCATAGAGGAGATGAAGCGCTACGTCGCTATCGGGGAACTACATCGGAGGGAATCCTGGCTTTTGAGGCATTTCGGAGGAACCTCGAGCACCGGCTTCGGCTTCGTTGCTTCAGAGATTCGGCTCCTGGCCAAGCAGGCGCCGGCCCTTATACCGGAAGCGGTCATTCGGACCGGCCTGAAGTATATTGGCTACAAGGTCGGGCGGCACGACGCAACAGCGCAGCTGAGGAATTGGCTAGGGATGACCCGCGAGGAAGACAGAGCGCCCCA
>Ga0302324_100031131_pt1 | contig 10072 bp, 9 predicted proteins | sample Palsa_T0_1_FD_201949 | JGI IMG/M metagenome (GOLD analysis project Ga0302324, IMG submission 201949) | Peat permafrost microbial communities from Stordalen Mire near Abisko, Sweden - Palsa_T0_1 | ecosystem: Environmental > Terrestrial > Soil > Palsa > Peat permafrost | place: Sweden: Abisko... | reverse complement strand
ATGCGATCGTCATCGATCCCAGCGGCATCTACAAGGCCGACATCGGGCTGCGCGACGGCCGCATCGCGGGAATCGGCAAGGCCGGCAACCCGTTGATCATGGACGCCATCACGCCGGGCATGATCGTCGGCGCATCGACCGAAGCGATCGCGGGTGAAAACATGATCGTCACGGCCGGCGCGATCGACACGCACATTCATTTTATTTCGCCGCAGCAAGTGACGACCGCCATCGGCAGCGGCGTGACGACGATGATCGGCGGCGGCACCGGACCCGCCGCGGGCACCTGTGCCACGACCTGCACGCCGGGCCGTTGGCATCTCGACCAAATGTTCCTGGCCAGCGAATCGCTGCCGGTCAACGTCGGCTTCCTCGGTAAAGGCAACGCGAGCGGCACCGCGCCCTTGCACGAACAGATCGATGCCGGCGCGCTCGGCCTCAAGCTGCACGAGGATTGGGGCTCGACCCCAGCCGCGATCGATGCAGCCCTGCGCGTTGCCGACGAAACGGACGTCCAGGTCGCGATCCACACCGACACGCTCAACGAGATGGGCTTCCTCGAGGAGACGCTGCGCGCGATCGCGGGGCGCACGATTCATACCTATCACACCGAGGGTGCCGGCGGCGGACATGCTCCGGACATCATCCGCATCGCGGGCGAAGCCTACGTCCTGCCCTCGTCGACCAACCCCACCCGGCCGTACACGGTCAACACGCTGGCGGAACACGTCGACATGCTGATGGTCTGCCATCACCTCGATCCCTCGATTCCCGAGGACGTCGCGTTCGCCGACTCGCGCATCCGCGGCGAGACGATCGCGGCCGAGGACGTGCTGCACGATCTCGGCGCGATCAGCATGATGTCCTCGGACTCGCAGGCGATGGGGCGCGTCGGCGAGGTGATCATGCGCACGTGGCAGACGGCGCACAAGATGCGCGTACAACGCGGCCCGCTCGCGGGCGAAGCCGCGGGCAGCGACAACCTGCGCGTGAAACGCTACGTCGCGAAGTACACGCTCAACCCCGCGATCGCACACGGAATCGCCGAACACGTGGGCTCGATAACCGTCGGAAAGCTGGCCGATCTGGTCGTCTGGAAACCGGCCTTTTTCGGCTTCCGGCCGGAGCTGGTCATCAAGGGTGGAACGATCGCCTACGCCGCGATGGGCGATCCCGGCGCGTCGATTCCGACCCCGGAGCCGGTGCGGATGCTGCCGATGTGGGGTGCCTTCGGCGCGGCACCGTCGGCCGGGTCGCTGACGTTCGTTTCGAAGCGCAGCCTGGAATGCGGGCTCGGCGACCGCCTGCGCACCCGGCGTGCTTTTGTGCCGGTCGCGAACTGCCGCAAGATCGGCAAGCGCGATATGGTACACAACGACGCTCTGCCGCACATCGAGGTCGATCCGACGACCTATGAAGTGCGCGCCGACGGAGAACTGATGACCTGCGAACCGGCCGCCAGCCTGCCGCTCGCGCAGCGCTACGCCCTCTTCTGATGGACCGCCGCATCGAGCGCGTGCTCGGGAACCTGCGCGATTTCCGGCTGGCCGGCCGCGCGCTCGAACGGATCGCCGTTTCCAGCGACGCGATGAACCGGCGCGTCGTGCGCGTGACGAGTTCGGTCGGCGATCTGGCGTTGGTGCTCGACGACCGCCGGCTGCGGGACGGCGACGTCCTGTACGCCGACGACGAGCGCATCGTGGCCGTCGGAGTCGAGCCCGACGACGTGATCGTCGCGGCGCCGCAGACGATCGCTTCCGCCGTCGAACTCGCCCACGGACTCGGCAACCGGCACCTGCCGATTCAGCGCGACGGTGACGCGCTGATCGTACGCTACAGCGAACCGATCGCCGCCTTGTGCGAGCGCTGCGGCGTACCGTGGGAGAGGACGCGACGGGTGCTGGCGGAGCCGTTCGTCGCACCGGCGGCGCCACACGAGCACGCCTCATGATCGATCCGCGCCTGCTGCAGCTGTGCGACAGCGCCTTTCCGAGCGGAGCGTTCTCGCACTCCTTCGGCCTCGAGACGGCGGTGCTTGAGCGCGAACTGCGCGACGCGCGCGGCGTGCGGGAATGGATCGAGGCCTATCTTCGCCGTAGCGCGGCGACTTTGGACGCGCGCGCGATCGCGCTTTGGATCGATGGCCGCGCCGCGCTCGATGCGCTCGACGAGGCGCTGTCGGCGGCCACGTTCGCGCCCGACGTGCGAGCCGCGACCCGGCGCTTGGCACGCGCCACGCTCGACGCCTACGAGGCGATGGGCCTGCGCAGTGAAGCGATCGGCGCTTACCGCGCGGCGCTCGATGCCGGCCGCGCGCAGGGCCACCAGGCGCTGGCGTGCGCCCTCGGCTTCGGGGCGATCGGAGCGAGCGCGCGCGATGCCGCCTGCGCCTACCTCAGTTCGACCGCCGCGATGTTGAGCGCGGCCGCGGCACGCGCGGTGCCGCTCGGGCAACGCGACGTCGGGCGGTTGCTGTGGTCGCTGCGCGACCCGATCGATGCCGCCGCGCAGTCGGCTGCCGCGGCGCGCTCTCTCGACGATCTGACCGCGAGCGCGATCGACTGCGAGATCGACGCGATGCGGCACAGCCGGCTCGACGGACGCTTGTTCGCGTCGTGAGCGCGATCCGCATCGGCGTCGGCGGCCCGGTCGGCGCGGGCAAGACGGCCCTGCTCGAGCGCTTGGCGCGCGCGTTCCATCCGCGCGTCGAGATGGCCGTGATCACGAACGACATCTACACGCGCGAGGACGCCCAGATTCTGACGCGCAGCGGTTGCTTGCCGCCGGACCGGATCGTCGGGGTCGAGACCGGCGGCTGTCCGCATACCGCGATCCGCGAGGACGCTTCGATGAACCTCGAAGCCGTGCGCGAACTCGAGGCACGCTTCCCCGATCTGCGTCTGCTGATCATCGAAAGCGGCGGTGACAACCTCGCGGCGACCTTCAGCCCCGATCTGGCCGACGCGACGATCTACGTGATCGACGTCGCCGGCGGCGACAAGATCCCGGCCAAGGGCGGCCCCGCAATCTCCAACGCCGACTTGCTCGTGATCAACAAGATCGATCTGGCGCCGCACGTCGGCGCCGATCTCGGCCGCATGCGGCGCGACGCCGAAGGCGCGCGCCGCGGCTTGCCGTTCGTGTTCACCGATCTGCGCCACGGGGCCGGGCTCGAGCCGGTCATCGCATTCGTCGAGCGCGCCGCGCTGCTCGACCTGGAACCCCGGCCGTGAACGGGCAGCTGGTGCTTCGCTGCGCGCAGCGCGACGGCTGCTCGCGCCTCTTGACGTCGCGCTTTTACGGCGTTGCCCGGGCCAGCCGCGCGCTGCGCGAGCCGGACCGCGCGCTTCGGGTCGTCACCTCGACACTCGGCCCGGGGATACTCGCCGGCGACCGCCTGATGCGCGAGGTCGAGGTCGGCGCGGGGGCAAGGCTAGTCGTAGCCGCGCAGATGGCGACACCGGTCTTTGCCGGCACCGCACCGTCACGCGGCGATGCGTGGGCGCGGGTTGCGGCCGGCGCGGCGTTGTTCGCCCCCGGTGACGTGCTTCTGCTCGCAGCCGGGGCGGCCCACGAAAGTTCTGCTCGGCTCGACGTGTCGGGCGACGGCTTCGCCTTGCACGCCGAGATCGTGGTGCTCGGGGCGGGCGCGCGGCTGCGCTCGCGCACGCTGGCGCGCATCGACGGCCGGCTCGCCGTACGCGATGCGTGCGACCTCGACGGCGACGGATCCGAGCGCGCGCTGCTGACCGCAATCGCCCTGAGCGCGGACGACGAGCGCCAAGCGAGCCTGGCGACCGCCTTCGGCGAACTTTTCGCACGGGAGCCGGCCGTTCGGGGCGGACTCGGCGCGACGGACGGTGCGACGATCCTGCGCGCACAGGCCGACGGCGCGTGGCCGCTGCAGCGCCTGCTCGAGCGCATCGTTGCCGTCGCGCGAATGCACGAAGCCGAGCGGCCAAGAGCGCTGCCTCACCTCCAGCCGGCATGAAGCGCTACGCCCTGGCCGCGATACCGGTCGTGATGCTGACGCTCGCGATCCCGGCCGTCAATCGGGTCGAGCCGCGAATTTTCGGGCTGCCGTTCTTGCTGGCGTGGATCGTGGCTTGGATCCTATTGACGCCGGCCTTTCTCGCGCTGGTCGCGCATCTGGACCGCGCGCGGTGAATGCGGCCGTCAGCCTCGGTATCGTCGGGGCCGGCATACTGGGCGTCCTGATCTTCGCCACGCTGGCCGCGCGGCGCACCAACGTCGACCCGCAGGAGTACATCGTGGGCGGCCGCTCGTTCGGCGCATTGTTTCTCTGGCTGCTCTTGGCGGGCGAAATCTATACGAGCTTCACCTTCCTGGGGGCCGCCGGCTGGGCATACGGCAAGGGCGCGCCAGCGTTCTACATTCTCTGCTACGGCACGGTCGCGTACATTCTGTCCTACTTCATCCTGCCGCCGATCTGGACGATCGCGAAGGAGCGCGGCCTGCTGACCGAGGCGGACTTTTTCGCCGACCGCTACGGCAGCCGGTGGCTCGGCATCCTGGTCGCATCCGTCGGCTTCATCTTTCTCGTGCCGTACGTCACGCTGCAGTTGACCGGGCTCGAGATCTTGCTGCGCATCGCCGGCTACTCGACGCTGAATTCGGCGACCGCCGTCGGCATCGCGTTCGCATTGATAACGGTGTTCGTGTCGGCGACCGGACTGCGCGGAACGGCCTGGGCGAGCGTCGCCAAGGACGTGGCGGTGCTCGTCGCGGTCCTGTTCGCGGGCATCGCACTGCCGATACGCTTTTTCGGTTCGCCGGCCGGCGCGATCGACCGGGTCCTCGCGGCGCGGCCGCACTGGATGACGCTCACGAGCGATCTCTCCGCCCAGAGCACGACCTGGTTTGTCTCGACCGTGGTCCTAACGGCGCTCGGCTTCTTCATGTGGCCGCAGTCGTTCGCCGCGGTCTTCTCCGCGCGCGATGCCGGCACGCTGCGCCGCAACGCAATCTTTCTGCCCTTCTATCAGCTGATGCTGCTGCTCGTGTACTTTGCGGGTTTCACGGCGCTGCTAGTCGTGCCCGGACTGAAGGGTACGGCTGCCGACCAGTCGTTTCTGCTGGTCGTGCAGCGCTATTATCCGGCCTGGACGCTGGGACTCGTCGCGTTCGCGGGCTGCCTGGCAGCGCTGGTTCCCGCGTCCGGTCAGGTCCTGGGTGCGGCCAGCCTATTCGCCAAGAACGTGGCCGGTGACGGCTTCGGCTTTGCCACGAGCGACGCCGCGCGGTTGCGCTTGACGCGGGTCCTGGTGATCGTGGTCGCAGCACTTGCGCTCGGCTGGTGGTTGAGCGCGCGCAACTCACTCGTCGGCCTGCTGCTGATCGGCTACAGCGGCGTCACCCAATTCTTCCCCGGCGTGATGTTAGCATTGGGCGCCGCACGGCCGGCGGCTGCGGCAATCGGCGCCGGCATCGTTGCCGGGATCGCTGTGGTCGGCGTCGCTGCCGCTCTGGGCGCTCCAACGATCTTCGGGCTCAATGTCGGGCTGTTCGCGCTGCTGATCAACGCGGCGACCGCGTTCGGCACGAACGCCGCCCTCCCGAGCCGGCGCTAGTGCACTAGGCGCCGCCCATCAGCAGGCGGATGAAGTAGGTCATCTCGAGCGCCGTCGTGTGTGCTCGTTCCTCGAGGTTTGCGCCCGAACCGTGGCCGCCCTCGACCTCCTCGTAGAAGAGATACGGGATGCCGAGCGCCGCCAGACGCGCGGCGAACTTGCGCGCATGCGCGGGGCCGACGCGATCGTCCTTGGTCGTCGTCCAAATGAACGGCTCGGGGTACTTTACCCCCGGTTGGATGTTGTTGTAGGGCGAAATCTTGGCCAGGAACGCGCGCTGCGCCGGCACGGAGACGCTGCCGTATTCGCCGACCCAAGAAGCGCCCGCGGCGATCTTTTCGTAGCGCAGCATGTCGAGCAAGGGCACCTGGATGTCGACCGCCCGGAACAGCTCGGGGTGCTGGGTGAACTCGACGCCCATCAGCAAGCCGCCGTTCGAGCCGCCCTGAATGCCGAGGCGGCTCGGACTGGTCACCTTGCGCCCGATCAGATCCTCGGCCACGGCGGCGAAGTCGTCGAAGACTCGCTGGCGATGGGTCACGAGGCCGGCGTCGTGCCAGGCCGGCCCGAACTCGCCGCCGCCGCGAATGTTCGCCAGAACGTATACGCCGCCGCGTTCCAACCACAACTTTCCGATCGCCGCCGAATACTCGGGCGTCTCGGAGATTTGGAAGCCGCCGTACGCGTAGAGGATCGCCGGGTTGGAGCCGTCGAGCCGCATCCTCTTGGGATGCACGATGAAGTACGGAATCTCCGTTCCATCCCGCGAGGCGGCTTCGCGCTGCTCGACGACGTCTTTCGCGGCGTCGAAGCGCGCCGGCAGCGCCTTGGCGATCGCCAGCGCACCGGATTGCACGTTCGCAAGCCACAAGGTCGCCGGCGTCAAGAATCCCGTCACGCCCAGGTATGCGTCGTCGCCGTGAGCGTCGGTATCGGCTAGCGAGATCGTCGAATCGTCGGGCAGATCGAGCTGCCGGACCGACCAGCGATCCTGCGGCAACGGCGCGTAGACGAACGCTCGTCCGCGGACGTTATGATACGTCGTGAGGATCACGTTGGTGCGCGTCACGCCGACGTCGCCCAGCGTATCGCGCGGTCCCGGCGCGTACACGAGACGGGGTTTGAGGTGCCCGGGATCGGTCATGAGAGCCGCCAGATCGACCGCCACGAGCGAGCCCTGCCTGAAGGTCTGACCGGCTACGACCCAATCCTGAGCGAGCGTGAAGAGCAGGCGGCCGTCAACCAGGGCCGTCGGTTGAACCTTCAGCGGGACATTCAAACGCCGCACGCCCTGCGGCGTCAGCAGATATTGTTCCGAAGTAAAGAACGTGAGTGCACGATCGACGATCGTGACCCGATCGTGCTGCGCATCGTTGAAGACCGTTGCGGCAACCTCGATATCGTTCTTGGTACCGCGGAAAACCTCGACCGCCGACGACAACGGTTGCCCGCGGCGCAGGCGCTTGAGAACGTACGGGTAGCCCGACGCCGTCATTTCCCCGGGCTTCCATTCCCGCGCCACGAGCAGCGTATCGGGATCTTCCCAGCTGACGTCTTGCTTGCCGTGCGGCAAGACGAATCCGCCGCGCACGAACGAGTGCGATCCCAGGTCGAACTCGCGCACCGTCACCGCATCTTCGCCGCCGTCAGACAGAGAAATCAGGCAGTGCCGTTCGGCCGGCCAAACGCAATCGGCGCCTTTCCAAACCCAATTGGCGCGTTCGCTCTTTGAAACGGCGTCGAGGTCGAGCGCGGTTCGCCAGCGCGGTGCCGCACGCCGGTACGCGGCGCGAGTCGCGTAGCGCCAGATCCCGCGAACGTGAACGGCGTCTTGCCAGAAGTTGTAGACGTCGCCCGCCACCAAGGTTGGATACGGGATCCGGTCCTGCGCCTCGGCCAGCCTCAGCGCTTGCGCATACGTGCCGGCGTAGCGCGGATCGCTTTGCAAGATCCGCAGGGTCCTTGCGTCCTGAGCCTTCACCCACGCCAGGGCTCGCGCGCTCCTGGGATCTTCGAGCCAAACGAACGGGTCGGCCGGTTCGCTCGCGGTCGCCGCTGGCATGGGGCTCGCAGCCGGTAGGGAACTTGCGGCCGGCATTGCGCCCGGGGTGGATGGAACGGCCGATGCGGGTGCGAGTTGGGCGTGGGCGGCTGTGGCGTATGTCGCGAGCGCGATCGCCGCAGCCAGGGCAAGGGGGCGGATCATGGGGTTCTCCTCGCTGTTCGGGTTTCGCGTGCCCGGCGGCCAGACCTTACCGCTTGGAAGAAGCGCTGCGGCAGGCGTGCGACGAAGAGCCAGCGACTGCTTCTACGGAGAGTGGCCTTGACGCACGACGACCACGAGCGCTTCCTGCGCGCCTTGCCCAAAGCTGAGTTGCACCTGCACCTGGAAGGCTCGGTCGCCGAAGCGACCCTGGCCGCGCTGGCCCGCAAGCACGGCATCGAACTCCCCTTCGCCCAAATCGACGAGTTGTTCCAGTTCGACGATCTAGCCGAGTTCTTGGGAATGTACGACGTGGTCTGCGACGCGATGCGCGACGCCGACGATTTCCGGCGCACCACGTACGAGGCGCTCGAGCGGGTCGCCGATAGCGGCGGACGCTACGCCGAACTCTTCTTCAGTCCGCAAACGCATCAAGACCGCAACGGCGTGCCCTACGCGCGCATGCTCGACGGCATCCTCGCCGGGATGCGGGAAGCCCAAACCGATCGCGGCGTGGTGGCGCGCCTGATTCCAGCCTATAACCGCGAACTCGGTCCCGAACGGGGATTTGAATTCGTCGACATGGTGCTGGCGGAGCCGCGCGACGAAGTGATCGGGATCGGTCTCGACTATCTCGAAAACGATCCACGCCCGTTCGCGCCGATGTACGAGCGCGCGCGCCGCGGCGGCCTGCACGTGACGGCGCACGCCGGTGAGATCGGTCCGGCGGCGTTCGTGCGCGAATCGCTCGACCTGTTGGGCTGCGAGCGAATCGATCACGGCTACCACGTCGTCGACGATCCGCAGCTCGTCGAGCGCTGCCGCGCCGCCGGCACGTTCTTCACCGCCTGCCCGACGACGACGACGTACACGACCGATTGGCGCGACCTGACCGCACCCGATCACGCGATCCGCCGGATGCTCGATAGCGGGCTTACGCTCACGCTCAACACCGACGATCCCGGGTTGATGCGCACGACCCTGCTCGATGAGTACCGCTTCGTCGCCGCGATGGGGCGCACGCCGGAACAGATGGGTGAAATCGCCCTCAACGGCCTGCGGGCCTCGTGGCTCGACCCCGAAACCAAGCGCGAGTGGCTCGCAACCTGGAGTGCCGAGATCGAACGGCTATCGCTCGCAGGCGCCGTTCTGGACGGATAGCCCCCGCGGCCCGGCACCGGCACTCGGTGTTATGATGGCGCCATGCAATCAGAAGCCAAGACCGATCGCCCGTCCCGTTTCGGGGAGCCGAACGAAGCCGAGCTGCCAGCCGACATCGCGGACGTTTACGCGACGAATCGCGCGAAAATCGGATTCGTTCCCAACGTCTTTCGGGCGTATGCGAAACGGCCCGAGCACTTCCGCGCATTCATGCAGTACCACGACGTCCTAATGCGTGGCGAGAGCGGGCTATCGCGCGCGGAGCGCGAGGCGATCGTCGTGGCGGTCTCCGCCGAAAACCGCTGCCAGTACTGCGTCACGGCCCACGGCGCCGCGCTGCGCGTCATCGGCAAAGACCCGATCCTCGCCGATCAAATCGCGATCAACTGGCGTACCGCCGATCTGAGCCCGCGCTGGCGCGCGATGCTCGGCTTCGCCTCGCGAGTGAACGAGCCGGGCTACGCCGCGAGCGACGACGAGATCGCGGCCTTACGTGAAGCCGGTTTTTCCGAAAACGACATCTGGGACATCGCCGCAGTCGCCGCCTTCTTCGGCTTTTCCAACCGCATGGCCGGGACGCTCGATCTGCGCCCGAACGCCGAGTTCTATTCGATGGGCCGCTGACCGAACTTGCCCGAGCTTCCGGACGTGTCCGCCTACGTGGCGGCGCTCGAGCCGCGCGTCGTCGGTCAGCCGCTCGAAGGGGTGCGCCTCAAGGGCGCGTTCTTGCTGCGAACTGCGGACCCGCCGCTGGGGAGCGTCGAGGGACGGATCGTTCGCGAACTGCGGATGATCGGCAAGCGCGTCGCGATCGGCCTCGAGCCGGACCTCTGGCTCGTCATCCACTTGATGATCGCGGGCCGCCTGCATTGGCGTTCCCCGGCGGCAAAACTGGCCGGCCGCAACGACCTCGCGGCGTTCGATTTTCCGAGCGGCACACTCGTTCTCACGGAAGCCGGCAGCAAACGCCGCGCCTCGCTGCACCTCCTTCGCGGTGAGGAGGCACTCTCTGCACTCGATCCCGGCGGCATCGACGTGTTGAGCAGCGACTTGGACACCTTCCGGCGCGCGCTGTCGATCGAGAACCACACCCTCAAACGCGCGCTCACCGATCCCC
>Ga0302324_100031129_pt1 | contig 10073 bp, 10 predicted proteins | sample Palsa_T0_1_FD_201949 | JGI IMG/M metagenome (GOLD analysis project Ga0302324, IMG submission 201949) | Peat permafrost microbial communities from Stordalen Mire near Abisko, Sweden - Palsa_T0_1 | ecosystem: Environmental > Terrestrial > Soil > Palsa > Peat permafrost | place: Sweden: Abisko... | reverse complement strand
ACTATATCGGAGTCCGACCACGTGCGTCAACAGCATTTTTCAAGCGGTATGGACTGCATTGGGGAGGGCGGGGGTGACTGAGCGGTGCCAGGTTATTCTTGCGCCCTGAATGAAAGATCGCTCGAACAAGCCTTCAGGTACGAGCAGGCAAATAAAATCAGTTCCTGCCGAAATGCTTCGAAAAGCTGCTCGGGGTTGTCTGATTCGAGCAACCTCCGGCTGATCCCACCCATGGCGCCCTGCAGCATCGAAGCCACCAGTTGCGGATCCTTTGTCAGCGGCTCCCGGGCACTCGCCAACATAGCGACGATCGCTTGATTGGACCGTACTCCGATCTCTCGCGCGATCCTGGCTCCATCTACGTCGGAACTTACCGAGTAGAGAGCGACACTCGTTTTCCCGTCTTTCATTTTGGCTAGAAGGAATGCCTGGACGAGAGCCGTAGCCATGCTCTCAAGCGTGTTCCCCTTCTGCTCCCGGCAGACGTGCTCCACCGCCTCCATAACCCCGTCCAGGTGCCGCTTGAGAGCCGCCTGTAAAAGCGCGCTTTTGTTGGGGAAGTACTGGTACAAGGTCCCGATCGACACGCCGGCCCGCGACGCCACCCTGGTCGTGGTCAGCCGCTCCTTGCCGGCATCCAGCAAAACCTGAACCGTAGCCTCGAGAATCGCGTCCACACTCGCGGCCGAACGGGCTTGAACGGGCGATTTGCGCGGCTCTAAGAGAGCCTGGGAACGCTGGGTCAAATGCGAACTCCTAAACTGAGGCCTTCTTCATCTAATCAAAATGGGTACAACCACTGCAAGTAAAGTACAGATAGAGGAGAACAGAATGACGACTCAGATAGACCTTGGGGGCGCCTTTACGCTCCCTGGCACCGCAATGACCTTAAACCGCATGGGCTATGGAGCGATGCAACTTGCCGGCCCGCAGGTATGGGGTCCGCCTCGCGATAGGGAGGCTGCCGTTGCCGTTCTCCGCGAGGCGGTCGCCGCCGGCGTGAATCACATCGATACCAGCGACTTTTACGGCCCGCACGTGACCAATCAGATCATCAAGCAGGCGCTCCACCCCTATCCTGATGACCTGGTAATCGTCACCAAGCTGGGTGCCCGCCGCGGCCAGGACAAATCCTGGATCCATGCTCTATCCCGTCAGGAATTGACCGATGGCGTTCACGACAACCTGCGCAATCTCGGGGTCGACAGGCTCGATGTCGTCAATCTTCGCGTCGGAGGTGTCATGGGCCCATCGGAAGGATCCATCGAAGAACCGCTGACCGTGCTGACCGAACTCAAAAGTCAGGGACTCATTCGTCATCTCGGCCTAAGCAACGTCAGCCCCAAACAGTTTACGCAGGGCCGGGCAATCACGGAGATAGTCTGCGTGCAGAACCTGTACAACGTGGCGAACAGGAAGGACGATGGCTTCATCCGTGACCTTTCAGGCCAGGGCATAGCGTATGTGCCGTTCTTCCCTCTAGGAGGATTCACTCCGCTGCAGTCGTCGGCGCTCGATGCTGCAGCAGCTTCGCTAAAGGCCACGCCCATGCAGGTCGCGCTCGCCTGGCTTCTTCAGCGCTCGCCCAACATCGTCCTCATCCCCGGCACCTCTTCACTCACACATCTCCGTGAGAATCTCAGCGCGGCAACGTTACAAATTCCAACCGAAACCATCGCCACTCTGGACGCAATCGCCGGAGCTGGCGGAAAACCATAGCGCATCCATTCATGCCGTACACCTTCCTCCCGGCAATTCTCAATTGCCGGGAGGAAGACCGCCGCAATTCCTAGGCCGATTGGACCTCTCTCAGCCTCGTCAATGTCCCAATCAGGGCTTCTTCAGCCTCGGTTAGCAGAACGACCAGCCCGTCCTGGCACCGGAAGCGGCCAAAATACTCGTCTCCCAATGCCCAGACTTCTTCCACGACCGCAGCGCCGGAGCCAATCAGCCGGACCACCTGGCCTCGCCTCAACTCAGATAATTTACGAATCCCATTCACATAGGCAGATTTCAAAGGAACCCCCAAAGGCGGCTAAAAGCCATGCCAAATATGATGATTATCTCCGGCCATAAAGGGAACAGTCAATGTGACGTGTTGTCGGCCAACGTTACCTTCTGGCCACGGTTTCAACGCTCCGGTACCTAATTCAAGGCCGTGATCCGGGATCACTCCCACCATCAGATCATCGACCTGACGCCGAAGCGGGATAGCACTATAAGCGGATCGACGCACCAGACCAAAACCGAAACGGAACCATCTTCATGGGCGGGTTTTCTTTACCCAGGTAACCCCCGGCTCGTCTGTCACTCATTGGATCGAACCGTACACTATTGCCAACCCCTGCCCCCTCTCGACAAATTGGGCAACTTTTAACGCAGTTGAGGGCCTGGCAAGGTCGATACTCCGGGCAGATGCGCGTTCTTTCACCCCGTAGTGCGCTTCAGCCGCCAAAGCCGGGCACGCGGCTCGGAAATCTATCTCCGCGTTACGTACCCATGGTGCCATCCGTAACCGGCAAGGGAGCGAAAGCAGCGGTCATTTTGCATCCAAGAAGGGCAGACTAAATGCGGTCGCACAATTACTCTGCCCCCGACATGACCGCGAGGGGTGGTTTTCCCGAAGAAAGCCACCAAAGGGCCTGTTTCTTGGGTCCTACATCAATTGTGACCCGCAGGGGGAATCCATGCTTCTAACCGTCAGGCAGGGTAAGCTGATCCGGCACAACAAGTGGTGTAGGCCAGGCGCGAACTTCTGCCTGCCGGCGCTGGCGCTGGTCATTGGGATATACGCACCCGCAGCCTGGCCGCAAGCCGATCCTGCTCTGCCCACACTCAGTGCAGACCAGGTGGTGCAGCGTCTCATCGAGAAGAACCAGGAGCGGGCCGGGGCCCTGCAGCACTATTTAGCTGAGCGTAGCTATCGCCTTGAATATCACGGTTTCCCCGCCTCAGCCGAGGCCACGATGGAAGTCGAAGTCAATTTCGATGCGCCGGCTTCCAAGCACTTCACCATCGTGAGCGCAACCGGGTCGAAGCTCATTCAGAATCGCGTCTTCCACCGTTTACTGGAAAGTGAAGAGCAGGCCGGAGACGCCAGTAACCGGAAGCACACCGAGCTTGGTCCAGAAAACTACACCTTCACTCTCGCCGGTACCGAAGGTACAAACTACGTGCTCAATGTTGAGCCCAAAGAGGAGAGCCGATTCCTGTACCGAGGCAAAATCTGGATAGATGCACACGACTTCGCCGTAACCCGCATCGAGGCCCAGCCCGCCCGCAATCCATCCTTCTGGACTACCAAGTCCCTGATCCACCATACCTACCAGAAAGTCGACAGTGGGTTCTATCTGCCCAAGGAAAACAAGACCGTCACCAGTGTCCGGCTGGGAGGCGTGGCGACTCTGACTATCGAATACCACTCTTATCAGGTGACTGCCGCCAAGCCCGTTGCCTGGGCAAGAAAGCCGCTGCAATCCGGTCAGGGGTTCGTATGGCCCGACGGTGGGGCCAACCCGGAAGTAGCCAACTTCCTCTCATCCAGAAAATGATGCGTTCACCGATGCTCGAGGCAGATTCGGTTTGATATGAAAATGCGCGCTGCCCCAATTGCAGAGCGACTCCATCATAGGTACAAGCTTTTCGCCCTCCGCATTGAGTGAGTAAGTCACCATCGGCGGCAGCGTGCGAGTAGCCTGGCGCTGGATGACCCCGTCCTGTTCCAATTGCCGAAGCTGGTCGGTCAGGACCTTTTCCGTGATATCGAATAATTTGTCACGGAGTCCGGCGAAGCGAAGCGGTCCGAACGAGAGATGCCATAAAATCTGTACCTTCCACTTTCCGGAAAGGACGTTGATCGTGGCTTGCACGGGACATCCGTGATGGTCTTTCATTTGCCCACCTTTCCCTCGGGCTTACTTATTTGTGCGTACTTACGAGAGCCCTCATCGCCGTTGTACCATACCGCCTGAAACAGCAAAGGAGGAAATCATGATCCTTGTCACCGGGGCCTCAGGCAACGCAGGCGGCGCCGTGGTAGATGAATTGCGCAAGACTGGTGCGCCCTTTCGCGCCATGTATCGCAGTCAGGAAGACGCGGCCAAGGCACCTCCGGACGTTGCCACCGTGATCGGGGACTTCTCGTCCAGTGAAAGCATGAAGAACCCGCTCACCGGTGTCGATTCGGTCTACCTCGTGTGTTCACCAATCCCGGAGTTGGTTGACCTGGAAAGCAACGTGATCGATGCCTGCCGGCAGAGCGGTGTAAAGCACGTGGTGTTGAACTCTTCCCTGGGCGCTGCCGATTACCCAAAGTCGTTTCCTGCCTGGCATCGCAGCGTGGAAGACAAGCTGAAAGCGTCGGGATTGGGGTTCACCATTCTCCGCCCCAACTCGTTCATGCAGAACATTGTGGCCTTCCTCGCACCCAGCATCCGCGAGCAGGGTGCGTTCTTCGCAGCCATGGGAGACGCCAGCATCAGCTATCTGGATCTCCGGGATATTGCCGCGGTTGTCGCCAGCGTCGCGGAGTCGCCCGGGGAGCATCGCGGGAAGACCTACGAGCTCAATGGTCCAGAGGCAGTTACCTCTGCCGAGCTTGCGCAACGCATCGCTCGCGTCTGCAATACCGAGGTTAAATTTGTGGATATACCAGAAGCAACCCAGCGGAGCGCCATGCTGACTATGGGCATGCCGGAATGGCGGGTGGACGCATTGCTCGATTTGCAGCGGTATTACACCAACGGGCAGGGCGGGGAAGTGACCGGGGTGCTCCCGCAATTGCTGGGGCGGCCGCCGGTGAAGCTTGATTCCTTCCTCGAAGAGTACAAAGACAGCTTTCTCCGTGAGGTTGCGCACGCGTAGACAAAGGGGATGACGATGCACGATGAAGAAACCCTAAACCCACAGACCGGCATGACCGCCAATGAAATCAAGGTGTTTGTGCGCAACCATTTTGAGGAATTTGTGAATCGGAAGAACCTGGACGTTGCAGACACCAACTTCGCACTCGAATTTCAGGATCACGGGGCCGACGTACCACCCGGGACGCCTCCCGGTCCCGCAGGCGCAAAGGCATACGTCGGTGGAGCGTATAAGAAATTTCCAGACCTGCATGTCGAGATTCTGGACCTGATCGCCGAGGGCGATCGAGTCGTCGTTCGCAATCACTGGACGGGCACGGAAGCTGCCTCTGGGACGGTATACGAGTTTTCTGGCATTGTGATCTGGCGCATTGCTCACCGCCAGCTCGTCGAGCGATGGGCGTACCTCACCGCGCCACAGCCAGCCACGCGGTGAGAGCCATCCCATGTCTTGCACCGAAAGGGGGGGCCGTAGAACCGGTCCTTTTGAGGGGGGTGCGACTTGTGGCCAGGGAGTAGAATTTTCGCCAGAGATCATTATGAGTAGCCAGCACATGATCCGGGTGCTTACGGTAGACGACCATCCTCTCTTGAGGGGCGGCATTTCAGGTGCGATCAATGCCCAGCCCGACATGACCGTAGTGGCCGAGGCGACAGATGGCGACGAGGCCGTCGCCTGTTTCCGAGTCCACCGCCCCGACATCACGCTCATGGATCTGCGCATGCCCAAGGCCAATGGAATCGACGCCATCGCAGCGATTCGCAAGGAGTGGCCAACGGCTCGCATCATTGTCCTCACCACCTACGGAGGCGATGTGCAGGCCCTGCGAGCCTTCAAGGCGGGAGCCTCCGGATATCTTCTCAAGAGTATGTTGCGCACGGAGTTGGTTGACACCATACGCCTCGTGCACGCAGGCCATCGGCGCATCCCTCAGGAAATCGCCGTGGAAATGGCTCAGCATGTTGCGGACGACGCGCTCACCAGCCGGGAGTTGGAAACCCTTCGCGGGGTAGCCAGTGGCAGTTCCAACAAGATCATTGCTGAGCATCTCGGCATCTCAGAGCACACGGTCAAAGGCCACCTCAAAAGCATTCTCTCCAAGCTCGACGCCAGCGATCGTACCCACGCAGTCATGATCGCGTTGAAACGTGGTTTCCTTGACATGTAGGTTTTGGGCCCAGCGGAAGGACCTGGAGTCCTCTCCATCCACCGTCCTTTTATAAAGAGAAACCAGCATCTAATCACACATGCGCACCATCACCCTTGAGGAGCACTTCCTTACCCAATCTTTCATTCGAGCCACAGGAGCTCCACGCTTCGCCGATCTCCAACCCAAGCTGCTCGATCTCGCCGCCGGCCGCATCGCAGACATGGACCAGGCCGGCATCGACCTCCAGGTCCTCTCCCTGGCCTCCATGGGCATTGATGCACTCGACGCCGCTTCCGCGACCTCGTTACTTCGGGACGTCAACGACGAGTTGGCAAGCGCGGTCCGCGCTCACCCCACCCGCTTCGCCGGCTTTGCCGCCCTCGCCTTAAAGGATCCCGCCGCCGCCGCCGTGGAACTAGACCGCTGCGTCACCCGCCTGGGCTTCCCGGGAGCCTTGGTGGACGGCACCACCGGAGGCCTCTTCCTCGACGATCCCAGTTTCCTCCCCGTCTTCGAAGCCGCCGCTCACTTGAACGTTCCCATTTATCTCCATCCCGCGCCGCCCCCGGAACCTGTCCGCCAGGCATATTTCTCCGGACTTCCCGGTGACGTTGGTTTCCTGCTCTCCATCGCCGGTTGGGGCTGGCACGCAGAAACCGGGCTGCACACTCTCCGGCTGATCGTTTCTGGCCTGTTCGATCGTTTGCCCACGCTTCAACTCATCATTGGGCACATGGGTGAGGGCATACCCTACGCGCTCGCGCGTTCCAGCGCGGTCCTTTCGTCGGCCGCACCCCACCTCCGGCAACCAGTTGCTGCCTACTTCCAAACCAACATTCATCTCACCACCAGCGGCTATTTCACCCAGCCGCCTCTGCGTTGTGCGCTTGATGTAGTAGGTCTGGATCATCTTCTTTTTTCCATCGACTACCCGTTCAGCCCCAACACCCGAGGTCGATCCTTTCTGGATAGCCTTAGCGACCTTCTAACTCCCGAAGACCTCAACCAATTGGCCCATCAAAATGCCGAATCTCTCCTGCGCCTGTAAAGGGTGTGGGAACACCTCCAGGACGTGAGTCATGGGTGGGTAGGGTTCTGCATACGCCCCTTGTATGTACGGGCTTTAGCCCGTACATAGACCGAGCAAACTCATTGGGCCTTTAGAGCGTATGTGAGAACTCCATTTCCAAGCTCAGTCCCGCAGGGACGACTGAACTTAGCCCAGGACGCTAGTCCTGGGTTGGATTTGCAAGGACGACCCAGTCCCGTAGGGACGGCTGAAAATAGGCCGCGACGCAATCCTGGGCAGCCTTCAGCCGTCCCTACGGGACTCAATCATGTTTCATGACATACCCAGGACTAGCGTCCTGGGTTAAGTCGTCCCTGCGGGACTTGATTCGTAAGTCCTGGTTCTCACACACGCTCTTCAGGCCCTGAGGTACGATCTTCATTTTGTTTCTACGGAAATCATCCCTTTTCTCACACCCCTCTAATCCGTTTCCGCGGCAATGGGTTGATCGCTCACCGGCATAGTCTGGAGAACCTGAAGCTCCGACTGAACCTGGGCCCATTGTGTCGGATTCTTCTTGGTAGAAATAGGCGCGTTCGGATCGGAATAATAATTCAGAATGTCCGTCTTAAGCCCGGGGGGAATCGTGTGGTGTGGATCGGCCACCAGCAGGTGAAGCAGCTTGGCGTAAGTCTCGTCCGCGAGCCGATAGCCCCCCGGACGGACCGGCGAGCCGGTATCCAGGTCGCGATTCGGCAGCGTCTGATGCGGCGTACCAAAACGGACCAATGTGGAACCGAGCAAATCTGTCGAGTGGTTAACGCTGCGAACGTATTCCTCTTCAGTAGCTTCGCTGGGGACCTTGATCGCCACTAGCTTCAGCGGACCTATCTTGGGCAGCACGAAGATGAGTCCGGCGAGCGAATAAGTTCCAATGCCGGCCTTCTTGCGGTACTTCTCCCAGTCATTCTCCGCGGCCACCCGTGCCACCTCACTCGACAGCTTCTGCAGGTCGGGATCCATCGAGTCGGCTGGCATATGGCGGCGATGGAGAAGCGTAACCGCATAGGCGATGCGAGGAAGAAAACTACGCACGGCAAAGCGAAAACCCCCCACGTTGATGCGCCGTGATCGCGCTTTGGAAAAGTCAGCACTCAGGCCGTAGGTCTCGTAAAAGGCCGCGGCGAGCTGCTGGGTCGGCACGTTAAGGCCCACGTGGCGAAGGTAATGAACGGGCGCAAATCGACGGTGCGCAATCTCGTTGATGTCGAAGCCAAACTCCGTCCGCACGTGCGCCGATTCACTTTCGCCAAAAGTAACGATAGGACCATACTTCGCCGCAAGCTTGGGAAAGTCCGCGCCCACCGCACGGTTGGTGGCCTGCGAGTGGCCCACACTATCCCCCACATAGTGAGACAGTGCCCCGATCGCAAAGGCCAGCTGGTTAGCGTCCTTCGCATCGCGGAACAGGTGCACCACAAAGTCTCCGGAACGGACATAATGGGTCAGGTCCGACAAGAACGGATCGCCGAAAGGATAGTAACCCACATCCTGGATGACGCAGCCCCCATAGGCGTACGATCGCGCCTCTTCCAGTTGTTTACCAGTGATGTTCGGATACCGGCTGCGCAGCAAGGGCACGATCGAACTCTGCCACGTCAGGTCGATCAGCTGCTCGTGAGTCAACACCGAGTAAGCCCCGGCGGGTTGGCACATCAGAAGCACACACAATACAAGAGCGCAGGCCCTATAGAAATTACCCATCCGCCTTAGTATCGCAGAGCCGCCTAAAAGCTGAGCTTGAGCGCCCCCTGCAGGATGCGTGGCGCCGCGGCACTGATGGCGTTGCCGAATGTCGAGCTGCCAATATCGCCATCGATCGCGGTGGGGCCGTTGAATTGCGTGTGGTTGAAGACGTTGAACGCCTCCACCCGAAAAAGCAGCGACTTCGATTCCGTGAGTGCCAACTTCTTCGCCACCGCCATGTCAAAGTTGTCCGCACCCGGGCCATAGAAGAACCGCCGCTTGGCGTTGCCTGGGGTGCCGATCGCATTCATGGGGAAGACGGCGGTATCGAAATAATTGTTCCCATTCTTTCGGGGATTCCCGCTCAGGTGAAGCGGACCGCCGGTGTAGTCGGGCTCGTCGATGCTGCTGTTGTTGATCCCGTTTGGATTGGTCCCGATCAGTGAATTGTCTCCATTGTTCACCATCGTTACCGGGAAGCCGCTGGAGAAGCGCGTGATCCCGGCCAGGGACCAGCCGCTGGTCAGCCGGTTGGGATGAAAGAACTGATCGAACGGTAGCTGATACTCGTAGCTGACCACAAAGTTATTCTTCACATCGAACGATGAGATGGCATAGCTGAGCGCGGGATTGAAGGGATTCACTTCCTCAGCCGGGTTCGATGACTGATCCATCGACTTGCTGTAGGTATAAGCGGCAGAAAACTCAAGCCGGCCGCTGGTGTGACGAGCACTCAGTTCCACTGCGTTATAGTTGGCGTGGCCAATCGTGGATTGCAGCGCATTGCTGCCGAAGTTGGAGCCTAGCGGTCCCCGCGTGCCATTCACTTGTCCACCAGCAATCGGATAATAGACCGTGTCCTCGCCGCCCGGGCCGCAGGTAAGCGTTCCCGGTTGTACCTCGCTGGTTTGGCTGAGGCTCAGGCAGAGCGACGGACTTCCTGGGTTCGGCTCAATGAGCACCCGCTGCCGATGGCTCGACGTCCCGATATAACTCGCGCTGAAGACGGTGTTCGGGCCAGCCTGCCGTTCAATCGAAAGCATCCATTCAGCGGTGTAGGGCGTGCGGCCGTGAATGTCATATCCCGGGATACCTTCGATGGGCTCGTACGTGCCCCAGTCGATGTTGGGATCGGGATTGCGCCGCGAAGAATCGAGCGGTGCAAACGCGTAGGGAAAAGGCTGCCCATTGTTCTGTCCGTTGGCGGCGGTAATGAAGGGCGTCGCGAAGAGCGGAGGCGCGGGGCTGGTATAGGTAGTGCCATAGGGCGCGTTCGCAGCCAGCACCCCAATCGATAGCGCATCG
>Ga0302324_100031128_pt1 | contig 10073 bp, 13 predicted proteins | sample Palsa_T0_1_FD_201949 | JGI IMG/M metagenome (GOLD analysis project Ga0302324, IMG submission 201949) | Peat permafrost microbial communities from Stordalen Mire near Abisko, Sweden - Palsa_T0_1 | ecosystem: Environmental > Terrestrial > Soil > Palsa > Peat permafrost | place: Sweden: Abisko... | reverse complement strand
CACCATCGTCACCCCGTACTTCGAGGGCGGGCAGACGAGCGCCATGTCCAACATGATATTGCACATATTGGCGATGAGCGACAATCCCGAGGTCTACGAGGCGTTCGGGCACAACCAGCTGCTCTACCTCGCCGACAAGGCGGTGAAGGCCGAGATCAGGCTCATGAGGAGCTCACTCCGGGGCGTCGCGGACCTCAGGCTAGGGTCGATATCCAAGCGCGAGCAGGTCTACGGGATAACGACATCTTATAGAGAACAGCGGGCGGGCACTGAGGCGTCGCGCATGAAAGAGGCCTCAAGGGTTGACTGAGATGTCGGGTCAAGTTTTTGATGATATGGACGGAAAGTTCGACGCCAGGCTGAGGAGGGTCTTCCCGAGCACCAAGACGGCCAAGAACGGGGACCAGGAGATCGTCGTGACAAACGTCGTCGCCACAGTCGAAGCCAGGTTCGACTTCCCAACACTCGAGCGGTTATACTCCCCAAACTTCGTCGCGATCGAGAAGCAGGGAGGCGGGGACACAACCTATCTCATCTTCGAGGTGGTGGGTGTCAACCCGATACACTTCCAGATGCTTGGCATGGACATCTCGATGCCGACCGTGCTCAGGAGGGAGTATCTCGATACCATCAGCGAGAGCTGGGGTAAGTCGCAGGAGACGTGGATAGACATGGCCGCCGTCCCCACATGGTATTCCATGAAAGTCGAGGACGGGCAGATCAAGTTCGAAAAGTCAAGGACGCTTCCTCTCGCTGGCGCGAAGGTGCATCTGCTCTCGAAGAAGACGGTGGAGGACTTCCTCTGCTTCCCGAAGGGAGAGACTGTGGGGACGATGCTGGGGTTCGAGCTTCCACTTACGATAAGCCTGGAGAACCTGATCAGGTACCACGCCGGAATCTTCGGCTTCACCGGGGCTGGCAAGTCCAACCTCACGAGCGTTCTGCTGAGGAAGGTGATGAACGCAAACACCGACATTACGACCGTAGTCATCGACGTCTCAGGTGAATACGCGACTCATCTCATAGACCTCCTCGAGACAGACGGCAGGATTCTTTCCTACGAGACGATGGAAGACGCGGAGCAGCTCTACAACTCCCAGGTCATACCCGAGAGTCTAGAAGGGTCAGTGAGCGACAAGGCAGTACGGGGCATCTTCTCGGGGCTGATGGACAAGAAGCTGGTCCAGAAGCTATCGGTCGGAGCTGGTGCTTCTTCGCTGGACCTCGCCTCCCTCGAGGCGCTGCTCAAGAACACGGCAGAGGAGGCCAAGTCGGGCGCTGTCGTGGCGAAGATAGCTTTGGAGACGCTGGAGAAGAGGTTCTTCAAGGAAATGAAACTCCGCAGAAACACGAAGCTGTCCGAACTTGACGACGCCCCAAAGGCAAACCTGCTGGAGCTGCTCGACGAGATCAAGAGCAAGGTGAACGACAGGACGTCGCTTTACTCCGAGGTCAACGCCATCGCCGACTATGTCGAGACCCATTCCGATGGCGCCGCGAAGGGAGAGGAAGAGCTGACACCGGAGGGGCTCGCCTGGCAGCTCGTGAAGGACGAGGCGCCCAGACTGAACGTCCTCTACCTTCCTGACCCGACCGAGGCGAGGATGATAGTCAGCAGGCTGATCAGGAAGCTCCTCGAGCTCAGGAAGAAGCAGGGGAGCAAGAAGAAGATATTAATCGTGCTGGACGAGGCACAGGAGTACATACCGGGCGAGCCGAAGGACCGAGACGGCACGATGAACTCGAACATCGCGGTCGAGGCGCTGCTGCGCCAGGGAAGGAAGTACAGGATCCACTGCTGGCTTGCCACCCAGAGGGTCGCGCGGCTGAACGTATCCGCGCTCCAGCAGCTTCACAGCTACTTCGTGAGCACCCTCCCCAGGTTCTACGACAGGATGGTAATCTCAGAGTCCTTCGGCCTTCCGCTCGAGGTGCTCGAGAGGACGGCCCAGCTCGACACGGGAGAGTGGGTCTTTGTGTCGTACAAGGCAACTAGGCGCAAGAACGTGCCTGTATTCCTCCGCACCGAGAACAACGAGGAAGCTGTTGCGAAGTACCTGAAATCTAGTGAGACCTGAGCCGCGAGACGTCGGGGAGTATCATGAAGCCCTCGTCCTCCTCGCCGATGGCTTGATAGTTGCCGTCGAGGTACATCTTCCCGAGTATCGCGCAGGTGACGGCGTCGAGCTCGTCGCCAGTGATGTCCTTCTTGCGTATGCCGCCCTTGACCCCGAACTCGATCAGTGCCTTTCTGAGGTTCTCCAGACCTGCCTTCTTCCGGGGCATCCCCAGGATGTCCTGCACGGCACCGGGATAGCCCTCTATGACCTCGAAGCCGTCCGACTCGAGGGTCTTCCGGAGCCTCATGCCCCTCTCTGTGAGCATCCGCATCGGGCCGAGGGATAGCGGGAAGAAGCGTATCTTCAGGCGGAGCAGCTCCCTGTCGCAGGCTCGCAGGTGCGGGGGGCCCTTCTTTTCGAGGCTCTCTCGTCCCTTGGGCAAGAAGAGAGGGGCGTCGATGCTCACCACTTCTGGGGCGGCCAGCCTTACCTCGGAGAGTATCTCTTCGTCCGAGTAGAGGACGGAGGTGGTGCACAGCTGCCTGTGGAGGAGGCAGAACCCGGTGTTCCTCTTGGGACTGCCCGCGAGGTCCAACCCCACTACGTTCAAGCTCGCACGGCTTCGTCAGCAGGCGTATTAATAATCAGCCGAACAACGCCTTTATAGTTGACGATGAACCGCCCGAGAATTACCTATGGCGGGCGTTGGCATAGAGGCCCTTTACGTTTATTCACCAGGATTCTACGTCGACAACGCAGAACTGGCCCAGGCTAGGGGTAAGGACCCTAAACACTTCACCGAGGGCGTCGGGATCAAGACCTTCGCGGTCACCCCGCCGAACGAGGACCAGGCGAGCATGGCAGCGACTGCCGCCTACAGGCTGATGCAGACCTACGGTATCTCTCCGAGCGACATATTCAGGGTCGACACCCCGACCGAGAGCGGTCTTGACGGGTCGAGGGCCCTCGTCTCCGACATCGTGGGGATGCTGGAGGACGCCTACGGTAAGGGGACCCTGTCACACGTCCTTGGTTACGAGCAGAAGTTCGCCTGCGTGAGCGGTATAGAGAGGCTGCTCGACACCGGTGCTTGGTTCGGGGCAGGCTGGAACCCGAGGAAGTACGCGCTGATACTCGCTACGGACGTGGCGAAGTACAACCTGAACAGCGGAGAGGAGCCGACCCAGGGCGCGGCCGCCGCTGCGTTGCTGGTCGGCAACGATGCGAAGGTCCTTGAGATAGTGCCCGGAGAGCTCGGGTCAGCCCTCAGGAACGAGAAGAGGGACTTCAAGAAGCCGGGCGGGAGGACCGTAGCGATGGTGGACGGCGCCCGGTCTTACGCGTCCTACCTGAGCGAGATGAAGGAGGCCTGGCTCAACTTCCAAGCATCAATAAATCGGCTCGCGTTGATCAAGCTCAAGCCAGGCGAGTGCACTCTAGACTACATCGACAGGGCGATATACCACAACCCGCACAAGAAGATGGTCATTTCGGCCTACGCTTCGCTCCTCATCCACGAGTGGAGGGACCTTCCACGATGGAAGAGTGTCGAGGAGCAGATAGGTCCGGAACCCTCGAGGGCAGGTATGGACGACCTCGACTACTACATGAGCGACGCCTACAAGGACTTCAGGCGGAAGTTCATGAAATCGGAGTCGTTCATGGGCAACTTCGAGAAGCACATAGGGAGCTCGATAGTAGCGCCCGAGCTCGTGGGTAACTCTTATTCCGTGTCGGTGTTCGTCGGTCTTGACAGCCTACTGGAGAACGATAGGGAGGACCTTAGCGGCAAGAACGTCGTGCTCTGCGGCTACGGCAGCGGCAGCCACGCCGTGATCCAGGGGAGCAGGATACCCGATGGCTACAGGGAGGTCACGAAGAAGCTCGACCTGATGCAACGGCTCAACTCTAGAAAGAAGGTGAGCATTGCGGAGTACGAGAATATCCACGAAGGGAGGATAAGGCCGGAGGAATGGGTCGAGGGGAGCGGAACGCGGTTCCTCCTCAAGAGCGTGGGCGAAAAAGAGACCCCGTCAGAGGGCGACAGGGAATACTACCTCTCCAACTGAATGCGTTTCAGCAGACCGTTCTCATGAGCTAGCTCGGCGGCGGTGGAACGGTCATTGGAACAGGCTTGGGAGTCGTTCCCGGTACGTCGTCGGGCAACCGGAAGAACGCGAGTCCCTGGAGTACCGAAGCGACGAAGATGACCAGAAGGCCGACCGCGACTATCGTCAGTGCCGCACCTATGAGGTAGATGAGCGCCGCAGTCGCGAACATCTTGACGTTCAGCTTCACAGCGATTCGCTCGTAACCCTTCCTGAGGAAGACGGCGGAAGCGAGCAGGAAGACCCACAGTACAGCCAAGCCCTCCACCACCCCTACGATCAGGCCGCCGAGGTCGCGGGGGCCGCCCGTTGCAAAGAGCGAACCGTCGCCCCGGGCGAGTGTGAGGCCCACCCCGTTGGCACTGAGGAAGCTGAGCAGGTGTCCCACCAAGACCACAGAGAAGACCGCCAGGCCGATGATAGAGAGCAAAGCAGCGATCAGGACGTCGTTCAGGATCTTGCGGTCTCCGGTGATATCGGCTATCTGGTGCACAGCATAGATTATGAGGATCCAGCCGATGACGGCTAGGACCGTACCCGCTCCCGGCGAGAGGACGAAGAGAGTAAGGATCGAGCCTATGACCCCTGTCGACCTTGCCGACGAAAGCAGGGCCATCAGACGGACGCGCACTGTACGACTAATAAACAGGCGGGTTGGCTCTCACAGTTGGCTCAGGACACCCTCTGGGTCTTACCCTCGGCGATAGTGTAAACGTGCTCCGCGAGAGAGCCGTCAGACTGGTCCTGGGTGGAGAAAACTACGTCGATGCCTGCGTCATGAGTCAGCTTGCGATAAGAAGCGATGAAAGCTCGTCGCTCGTGCAGGTTGGAGAACGCTTCGTCGACCAGGATCACCTTTGGGTTGGAGAGCAAGGCGGTCGCAAGGGACACCCTCTCGCGCATCCCAAGACTGAGCTCGGAGACGCGGCCTTCGAAGTTTATCCCTAGTTCGGCCCTCACGGCAGAAAGGCGCTCGCTCGGGATTTTCTGTTTCTTCAACCTAGAACCCCACGTGAGGTGAGCGTCGACGCCGAGATGTGGGATTAGGGACCCGGGCGTCACCATGACCACGCCCCTCGCCTCGCGGGGAGTGGCTGTGACGTCTTTTGCGTTTATCCGGACGTGACCCTCGTCGAGCGGAAAGAATCCCGCGACGGCCCTCATCAAGGATGACTTCCCCGACCCGTTGTTACCTGACAGACAGATGAAACCCCCGTCACTGAGCGTCGCGGAGAGCGAGAACTGACCGAGCTTCTTCGTTACTTCTGCGTCTATCAAACGACTTTCACTGCCTCCTCCGGAAGACGTGACCCGCCAGCGCGATGGGCAGAGAGACGAGTATCATGACGGCGGAGGCGGTGACCGCGGCATCGAGCCCGCCCGGCACTGCGCCACTGAAGAGCGCGTAGATGGTGACTGAAGCGGGGCTCACCCCGTAGAATGGGTACTGAAGCACATAGTACGCTATTATGGAGATGGAACCAAACTCGCTCAGTGCCCTGCTCATCGCGATGAAAGACGCGCTCTCAATTCCGGGGACGGAATTGGGCACGACCACCGAGAGCATCGTCCGGAGGCGAGAGGCACCCATCCCTGTGGCGAAGTCTTCCGGCGATGTGTCCTTGGATTCGAAGTACGGTTGCATTGCCTTGACGTAGATGGGCGCAGAGATGATTACCAGAGCGAACACGAGACCGAGGATGGTATTGTAGAAATTGATCCCTATCGAGGTGAGGAACTCCCCGGTCGGTGTGCGCGGGCTGTCGAGGATGACGAGCGCCACTCCGACGATGGGATGAGGAATGCTGACAGGTATGTCGACGAGCGTCTCAGTAATCCTGTCCCTTCCCCTGGCCAGATAGTAGGCGAGAGGGGTGAACAGAACGACGTCGACTATCGCCGCGCACGCCGACGACGCCAGCGAGAGCTCGATCGAGCGCAGGACCGCGTTGCTGTATCCTGCCGGACTTCTCAGCGGACCAAGCCCGTAATACAGCAGAACCGCCACGGGCACGAGCAGGAGGAGGAGCGACGCGAGTGAGATGAGCCTTAGCCAGTTCATCGCAGGGAGTCTACGGGAGTGCCCCGTTATTGACTATGAGCCCTTGCGTCACGAGCGCCTGGATTGCGGCCGGGGGAGGGCTGTTCTCGTAAAGGAGGCATGGTGTAATCGGCACGAGCCCGAAGGACGAGAGCGACTTGGCGTTCTGGACTAGGTACTGGACGAAATCGATAGCCTCACTCGTATTGACCGAGCTCAGAGGGATGGTGACGCATATGATTATCGTCGCTCCCTTGGTCACACCTGCGGAAGAGGTGTAGGAGAACTTTGAGTAGAACGAACCGAGGCTCGCGCTTCCGAGGTTCACGTGAGAGTTGAGGGTGATGTAGTTCAGCTGGTTCGAGATAGCTGCTGACCTGTAAGTGAATAGGAACTGTATGTTCCCTGCTTGAAGCGGCGCCACGAGGTTGGCCGCGCTAGACGCAGTGACGTTGGCCTTGTCAGCCAGTAGGGTGCTGGCATATGCCTGCTGGTTCCCTCCAGAATACAGGTATCCGGCAGCTTCCAAGACGATCCACGCGCGTGCACCGGCCGGGTCCTGAGCTGGTGCAGAGATGCCTACCTTGACGTTCCCAGCGACGAGGGCCGTGTAGAAGTTGTTCCAGTCAGAGGTTGCATTCGACTGGATGGCGGTGTTCGCAAGGCTGATGATGTTGTTGGTGGCAGCTGTCTGTTGCGTGGAGTTCGAATAAGCCACAACCATCTGGTCCGAAGCGAACCCTATCGCCCAGTTAGAGGTCAAGGTACCAAGATACTGAGAAGAGGTGGCGGGCAGCGAAGAGGAGACGAAAACATCGTCTGGGGCACCCGCAGCGATCGCGGCTGCGTCAGCGGTGGAGCCTCCCGACTTGACGGGTGCGACCGGTATTCCCGAGCTCGCCGAGAACCCAGTTAGAAGGGACGTCGTCTCGACAGCGTAGGCGTCAGCAGAGTAGGAAATCAGAGGAGCGAGAGCTGTCGTGGTGGACGTTGTAGTCGTCGTCACCGTCGAGATGGAGGTAGAAGTCGCCGTTGTCGTGGTGGTCGGACCAGAAACCGTGGTCAACGACGTCGTGGTTGCCGTCGTTGTTGGTCCTGTTACTGTAGCCGTGGTCGTCGTGGGACTAGTCACGGTGGCGGTGGTAGTGGGACCGGTCACCGTCGTCGTGGACGTAGCGGAGGACACGGTGATGACTTCGTACGCGGCCACTATCAGGACGACTACGACAACTACAGCGGCAATGCCTGCGGCGGCAGATATCGCCCTTCTTTGGGGTCTTAGAATCATTAGCGTTATGCGGCCATCTGCATAACGGCGTATTTATGTCTTAGAACCGGCGGGTCAAGCTTAAGTCACGCGTCTGTTATCACCTGCACCGAGCGGATTTGGCTTCCAAGCGGAAGGCGGACCTCCAGCCGGTCTTCCGGCTCTCTATGGAGGATAACAAGCAGGTCGTCATCGACCAGAAGGACGCTCTGTTGCTTCGGAGGATATCGGAGACCAATTCTTTGACTGAGGGGGCGAAGCTAGCCGGGATCTCCTACAGGAGCGCTTGGGACCGGATCAAAGCGGTCGAGTCCAACTTGGGCATCAAGATTGTGGAGACGAAGGTCGGAGGAGCCAAGGGAGGCGGGGCTAAGCTGACCCCGGAGGGCGAGACTGTGTTACAGGACTTCCGGAGGGTCAGGAAGTATCTTTTTAACGCGCTCGAGGACAGGCAGTACATGGTTAATGCTAGCTACAAGCTCAGCGCAAGGAACAGGATTGTCGCGAAGGTCACGAAGGTTCAGAAGGGTCCGACGACATCTTCGATCAAGATGACAGTCAAGGGACCGGTCACGCTTACCTCAATAATCTCGACGGAGGCAGTCGATGACCTCGGTCTGAAGGAGGGCGACGAAGTCGAAGCGATTATCAAGTCTACGGAGGTCATCATAGCCAAGGAAACCTGAGAAGGGACTCCTCAGTTCAGCGCGGCGTCTATTCTTTGTTTGTACATCGCTGCGGGGCCGGCCCCGACAGTCCTTGAAAGGACCTCGCCCTTCTTGAAGACCATGATCGTTGGGATGCTCATTATGTTGAACTTCTCCGCAATCTCGGGATTATCATCGGTGTTGATCTTGACGAACTTGACCTTGCCTTGGTACTCTTTCGAGAGGGATTCGATCACCGGCGACACCATCCTGCAGGGCCCACACCAGTCGGCATAGAAATCGACCACGGCAGGAATCTCCGACTGCAGAACCTCTTTCTCAAAGTCCTTACCTTCAAGATGAACGACCGGCTTGCTTTCCATTCCCAACGCCTACGAAAGCTTCGGGGTTTTTCCCGTATATACGCTTTGGTCTACTTGGCTGGTTCAGGCGCCGAATTTCGCAGCGGCTTCCTTGTCGTGCTTCTTCAGCTCGAGGAGGATGGCTTCCTTGTCGGTCTCCGAGACCACCTGCCTGTAGATGAGGCCCTTCACGGCCCCTCCCTGCCTGTACGTGTCGACGTACCAGCCGCAGACCAGCCATTCGTGCGGGTTCTTCTTGTTCCGGAGGATGGTCACAGCATTGTGCGGGTTGGGATGATAGACGTGGAACGGAATCAGGTCGTACTGCTGCTTCATCTCCGTCGGGAGGACCCAGGCCCCGGACGGGATGGACTCAAGCCCACCCGAGATGAACTTCTTTGTCGGAGGGCGTGCTCCGTAGGCAGAACTCATTGATGATTCTCCCGTCAAGTTTACCGTAGTAAACCTTCCTAATCATTCCTTGAGACCGAGCTTGGCACACACCTGATTGAAGATCTCGATGTGCGCCTCGAACCATGGGGTGAGCGAGTAGATTGTGCCATACTTGTCCCCCGACGATACCAGCAGGGAGTTACTTACGAGGATGCGGACGTGGTGCTGGATGGCCTTGTACTGCAGGTCCAGGTGGCCGGCAAGCTGGTTCATGTTGCTCGGCTTCTCGCGCACCCTTCTGATTATGCGCGCGCGGTTCTCTCCGCCGCGGCTGCCCCCCAAAAGGAAGAGGAGCATTCTGCGAAGATCCGGGTCGTCGGACAATCGGTCTGAAGTATGGCAAACGGTATTTATCGGTTGGGAACACTAAAGCGGATTTAGAAAAAGAGTTAAACAAGTCACGAGGGAACGTGGGAGATTCAATGGAGCTGCTGATACTCGTTGCGACACTCTTTGCGTCGTTCAACGTAATCCTCCTTGTGGCTCTGATCTACCTGTACGGGCGCATCGTGGCGAAGACCCGCGCAGGGTACTCGGTGGGCCTCCTGATCTTCGCGGTTCTTCTCCTCCTCCACAACCTCGTGACCGTCTATGGTTACGCGTTCATGGGAGGATTCTTCGGCGACCAGGTGTACCCGTTCCTTGTCGGGATCACCGTGTGTGAGTTCGGCGGCCTCCTAGCCCTGCTCAAAGTGACAGTTTAGATAGCTCTGACGGAACGTAAATCCAATGCGAGGCTCACTCCTGATCGCAATCCTGCTCATAGTCGCTGGCCTCCTCTCGTTTCCGTTCTTCAGCGAGCCCATCAGCAGACTGCTTCTGGTCGTCCTGCTCGGGGGAGGACTGATTATCCTGGCGGTCGCGTTGGTCGGAGGGATAGTCCTCGTAGCTCTCCGTGGCCTAGGGTCGTAAGCCGGGAAGAGCCGGAGGTCGGACCTTGTCAGACGAGCAGGATTCGGCTGAGCTCAGTGGCGTACTTCTCGACTATCGACTCGCCAAAGTCCCACGGTAGTCCGGCGGCTCTGAAGAGTTCGGGAAGTGGCCTGGACGCCCCCAGAGACAGGGCGTTCCTGTAGGCTTCCACGGCGTCCTTCGGGTCCTTTCTGTATCTTGACCAGACGCCGAGCGCGCCTAG
>Ga0302324_100031127_pt1 | contig 10073 bp, 8 predicted proteins | sample Palsa_T0_1_FD_201949 | JGI IMG/M metagenome (GOLD analysis project Ga0302324, IMG submission 201949) | Peat permafrost microbial communities from Stordalen Mire near Abisko, Sweden - Palsa_T0_1 | ecosystem: Environmental > Terrestrial > Soil > Palsa > Peat permafrost | place: Sweden: Abisko... | reverse complement strand
AGCGCCTGCGACGCCCTGACTGGCCAAATGTCAGGGCGTCGCAGGCGCTCCGCCCTCCCGAAAACCAGAAATGGCATCGACGTTGCCGGACACAGTCTCCCCGTCACGGGCCGCGTCACATCAAAAACGGATTGCTGATGTGCGTTTGCGGGGCGTTGGTGGAGACGTAGCGGAAAAACTGCTGGCTGGCCGTAGGAACCAAGGTGTAAGGAGAACTGGCCCCGTTCACAGGCGTCCATGGTCCTTCGAGGTTGGAGGCCGACTGTAGGATGGCTGAGGGTTCCGCCCACGTCAGGACAAGGCCCTCCCCTGGAGCGGCGGCGAACGCGTATTCGAGCTGCAGAGCGGCCGTGTCCGCCAGCGCGCCCGAACTGTAGATCGAGCTGATTTCACTCGCGCTCAATATGGTGTTGTAATAGCGGAAGTCGTTGAGCAAGCCGTTGTAAGCTCTCCAGTAATTGTCCGAACCGTAGCCGATCTCGAGCGCCTGTCCCACAGGCCAGGTGAAACTCGAGCCGCTATTGCCGCTATTGGTCGAATCGAAGGCGCCGTCGATGAAAAGGGCCGCGCCGCCGTTGGTCGAATTGTTGAAGACCAGCGCCACGAAATGCCATTTGCCGTCGGACACGCTCTTGGTGGAGGTGAAGTTTCCGATATCGTTCGGGCCAATAAGTTGCAGTTTGTTGCCCTGAACTAAATCATCTTGCAAGAGCACAAATCCGCCGCCGGCGTTGGTGGCGACGGGACGCTCAAAGAGCACCGCGCCGTAGCCGTAGCTGCCGCTTTCGTTGGTGTCCGTCCCGGTCGATTGCATCCAGAAGCTGATGGTTCCGCTGGAGCCGTCGAAATTAGTGTTGTCCGCAAACGAGATGCCGTTGGTTGCCTCCGCCGCAAAAGACATCACGCCAGTCCGGGTGACGGAGGCGCTGTCCGTGCTGGAAGCCAGCCAGGTCGCGCCCATGTCATAGCCGTCATGCTGGGGGTTATCCGGATTGGAATCATAGACGATGTTGTTGGTCGCAGTCGAACTCTCGACGATGCTATCCACCGTCACGACCGCAACCTTGCTGGTGGCGGCCCCGTAAAGATTGGTGACCACCAAAGTGTAGCTTCCAGCGTTGGCCAGGACGGCGGGAAAGGTGTTGGTCAACGTGGTCGCGCCGGGGATGTCCTGCCCGTTGAACTGCCACTGGTAGGAAAGCGGCGGCACGCCAATGGCATAAGCGCTGAGTTGATCGGTATCTCCCGGCCCGGACAAGGGGATGGACTGCGGAGACATCGTCACCACCGGCTTGTCGGTTAGAATAAATCCAGAGATGGTGCCGGCATTGTCGTAACCAGTCGGCGGGCTGCCAGTGCCGCCGTGCTGGGGGGGGTTGCTCATAATATGGATATGATCGACATTGGAGAAAACGCCGCTGACGGTGCTAAGCCCCCCGCCGATGCCACGAGTCCACGGTGCGCCGCCCTGCGGATTGGGTGGAGCTGTGTTCGGGTACGACACAGAATTGGTGACCGAGTTTGCCACATCAATGACGAAGGCATTGGTCAGATCGTACATGGAGTCTGCCGATGCCATCAACTCGACCACAAAGGGAGTATTGGTGAAGAGGGTCTTCAGGCCGGTAACGTCCACGTAATAATAGGCTTCCAGCGGATTGTCCGCAGAACCGTAAGGAGCAGGAGTGCTGGTTCCTGCCGGTCCATTAGGACCGTAATTAACGCCATCACGCAGAAACGAGGAATAAATTTGTTCTTCACCGGTGGACGGGTTGGTGGCCACATCTATGGCGCCTTGCCCTCCTCCTGAATGCTCGTAGAAGGGCGCGGCGAAACCGTATCCGCCAAAGGGGTCATAATTAGCGGCGTTAGCGAACCAAGATACATTAATGGAACCATTAGGCAATGGGTTCAATCCGTTGGTCGAAGTTTCAGTATCAATCACCTCATTGGTCGTGTAACCTGGCAAGGTCCAAGAACAACCGCCGTAACCTGTCCCGGTCGGAAGCAGATTTTCCCACCCATTCGTCGGAACGCCGAACGCCGGCAAAGTGACAGAAAACCCGGAATAACTAGGGTTATGGCCACAACCGTAACTGCACTGGAAATGCAAGCCAATCGTCGCCGCTGAACTCACCCCCAGCATGAGGGCGGCTGCCGACACGGTGCAGGCGATCTTTTTATTGCGGGAGCTAAGAATGGAACCAAGCTTTCTTTTCATATCATTTTTCTTTTTGTTTCGCTTCGCATTGTTCGCGTTCAACGAATCCGGCAAAAGTAACGATTGCAATTTGCAGATGCTTCCTTGCCTGTGAAGTCAAAGCGAGGGCGATTTAATCATGCGGCTCTTCGGCGCGTCAAGCGGTTTCTTTGATTTTTTAATTCATGATCTTGCCCCGGCGGTTGGGCCGCCCTATGCTGTATTAAGGCGCTTGTGCCGCGCCGCACCATGCCGCCCCAATCTCAGAACGAACTCCACCGCGCCAGGGACCTTCTCCTCTCCGGCGATGGGGTTCGGGCCCTGCCGCTCTATGAGAAGCTCATCCGCCAACGTCCAGGCGTGGCCGTGATGTGGTACGAATACGGCAATGCCGCCTCCAAATCACGCCGCCTGGATCTGGCCGATCGCGCCTGGAGCAAAGCCATCGAGCTCGATCCGCGCAACGCCGAGTTGATCGGCATGGTGGGACATCAGTTCGAGGCCGTGCGCCGCCCGGAAAAGGCGCGCGACTGTTTCATGCAGGCGGCGGCCGCCGATGCGCGCGGCATCAATCCCCGCATCAGCCTGGCCGTGCATCTGGAAAAAAACCATCGCCTGGAGGAAGCCCGAGCCGCGATCCATGAATGCCTGGCCATCGATCCGAAGGACGACCAAGCCCGCTATTTCAACGCCGTGCTCGACCGCCGCGAGGGCCATCTCCAGGAGGCCGAACGCGGTTTGCGCGACTTGCTCGCCTCCGATCCACGCCATCCTTTCGTGCGTTATGCCGCCCGCTACGAATTGGCCCAGGTGCTGGACCGGACGGACCGATTCGACGAGGCCATGGTCCTCTTGCGAGAGGCCAAGGAAATCGTGCTGGCCCTGACGGACGCGAAGTTGTTGATGCGCAGTTATGACCAGATCGCCGAAAGCGGCCGGCGCTTTATCGCCGCGCAGCCGAATAATATTCTCGACAACTGGGCGAAATATTTTCCCCTGGCCAAACGGGAAGCCATCCCGCCGCTGGCCTTCCTGGGCGGCCATCCCCGCAGCGGCACGACCTTGCTGGAAAAGATTCTTGACACTCATCCCGGCGTGGCGGCGCTGGACGAACCGGAGGCGTTCCTGGATGTCCTGCAGCCGGAGTTCCATAAATCCAGCGAGCTTTCCAGCGCGCGGGTCAATGTCCTACGCCGCCTCTACATCCAGGCTTTGCGGGACGACCTGGGGCCGGAGGCCGCCGGCAAAATGCTGATCGACAAGAACCCCTCACCCACGTCGCGTCTGCCGGTCTGGCTGCGCGTTTTCCCGGAATTGCGCGTGCTCATCGCCTTGCGCGACCCGCGCGATGTGGTGCTCAGTTGTTACTTCCAAAATATCCCACTCAACTCGACCAATGTGAATTTCCTCTCCTTCGAGCGCCTGGCCAAACATTATGCCGACCTGATGGGCATCTGGCTGGCCGTGCGGGAATGGCCCGGCTTCGCCTGGATTGAAACCCGCTACGAGGACGTCGTCGCCGATCTGCCCAAGGAAGGGCGACGGGTGACGGAGTTTTTGGGCCTGGCCTGGCATTCAGACCAGGAGCGATATTACGAAAAGAGCGGCGCCAAGCAGCTTTACTCCCCGACTTACCAGGACGTCACACGTCCGGTCTATCAAAGTTCGGTGGCGCGGTGGCGCGCTTATGAAAAACATCTGGCGCCTATTCTGCCCGCGCTGGAACCTTTTTGCGGGGCCTTCGGGTATGAGTAGTGAGCAAGTTGACAAAGTGCATTCGATCAAGCCCAATTTCTTCATTATTGGCGCGGCCAAAGCGGCGACCACCTCGCTGAGTTCATTGCTGGCGGCGCATCCGCAGGCGGCCATCGTGCAAGGCAAGGAACCTCACTTTTTCTCCTATGACCACGTGTACGCATTGGGCTGGAAGAAATACTTGGAACTCTTCCGGCATTGCCGCCAGCAAAAGGCCATTGGCGACGCGTCCACCTCCTACTCGCGAATTCGCTACCACCGCTCCACCGTGGCGCGCCTCCGCGCGCATGTCCCCGAAGCCAGGATCATCTACATGGTGCGGCACCCGCTGCAACGCATGGAATCCGCCTACGTGGAGCATCTGGGCACCGCCGGAGGCCAGGTGTTCACCTCGATTAACGACGCGGTCAGGCGACAGCCGATGATCGTGGACTCCAGCCGGTATTGGGAAGTATTTGACACTTACCGGCAAACCTTCCACGAATCGAAGATCAAGATTGTTTGGTTCGAGGAGTACATCGCCAACCGCACGGCTGTATTTCAGGACGTCTGCCGCTTCCTGGAAATCGACGATGCGGTGGTCCCAGGCGTCGATCGCGAGATGACCAACAGCCGGGAAAACGCGGCCCATCGCATGGCTCAGCGCGGCCTGGGCCAAATTCCGATCAACACCACCTGGGAAGAGGAGACGCGAAGGCGGATCATCGACCTACTTCGTGACGATAACTGCCGCTTCCTGGCTCACTTTGGCCGCCCGAAAAACTTCTGGGGCGATCTCTTTTGAGCCGCGGCGCCGAGCAGGTATTCAGCCGACTGGAAGTTAGGAAGAGGGAGTTGTATAGTTTGCAAAAAAATGAGATGCGCCCGATAATTGGCCGGTTTATGAAAACAATTCGACTCGGTATCGTCGGCATGGGCAACATTGGGAGCCATCACGCGGATTACCTTCTGGCGGGCAAAGTCAAACATTGCGAACTCAAGGCCGTGGCCGACGCCTCCGTGGACAAACTAGTCTCCTTCCAGCAACGCGGCTTGAGGGTTTTCGACGACGGCAGGGAATTGATCCGCTCCGGAGAAGTCGATGCCGTGATCATCGCCACGCCTCATTACCAGCATACGACCCTGGGCATCGCCGCCCTTCAGGCCGGATTGCACGTCATGGTCGAAAAACCGATCTCCGCCCACAAAGCCGACGCCGAGCGGTTGCTGGCCGTCCGGCGCCAGCATCCCAGGCAGGTCTTCGCCGCCATGTTCCAGATGCGCACCGAATCGCGCTACGCCAAAATCAAAAAACTCATCGCCGGCGGCGACCTGGGCCAAATCGTCCGTTTTTCCTGGATCATCACCGAGTGGTTTCGCACCGAGGCCTACTATGCCAGCAGCGGTTGGCGGGCCACCTGGAAAGGTGAGGGAGGCGGCGTCCTCATCAACCAATGCCTCCACCAACTGGACATGCTCCAATGGCTGCTGGGCATGCCCGCCCGCGTCCGCTCCTTTGTCCAACTGGGCCGCTTCCATCGCATCGAGGTGGAGGACAACGTCACGGCCTACATGGAATTCCCCGACGCCGCCACCGGCGTCTTTGTCTCTTCCACGGGCGAGGCGCCTGGCTCCAGCCGCTTGGAGATCGTGGGCGAGATGGGCAAAGTCCTGCTGGAAAACGACAAGCTGCTCTTTGTCCGCAACGAGATATCGATGATCCAGCAATGCAAAACCTCCAGGCTCGGCTTCCAGAAGCCCGCCGTCTGGAACATCGAGATTCCTTTCGCCACCGAGCCGGCCCAGCACGCCACACTGACGCAAAATTTTGTGGACGCCATCCTCGACGGCGTGCCGCTGACCGCGCCCGGCGAGGAGGGCATCCATTCCATCGAACTGGCTAACGTCATGCTCTATTCCGGCCTGATCAACCAGACTATTGAACTGCCGCTCGACTCCGCCGCTTACGAGAATAAGTTGAACGAGCTCATCGCCGCCTCCACCTTTGAGAAAAAAGTGGCGCCTGTTTCAAACGAGGATTTCACCAAGTCTTTCATGCGTTAACCTATGATCCTCACCGGCATCGCAGACGAAGCGGGCGTGGAGTTGGACGCGCAGATCAGGGCCACGCGCGACCTCGGCTGGAAATATGTCGAAATGCGCGCCGTCCAGGTGCCCGGTTTTCCCAAGGGCAATTTTCACGACATCCCGGACAAGGCTTTCGACATCGCCGCCGGGCGGTTGCAAGAGGCCGGTTTGAACGTCTATTGTTTCGGCTCGGCCATCGCCAATTGGTCCAAAAAGATTTCCGACCCGTTCCAAATCACCCTCGACGAGGTCCACCGCTGCATCCCGCGCATGCAACGGCTGGGCGCGAAATTCGTCCGCATCATGAGCTACAAACCGGCGGACACGGACGACCAAACCCCGCCCGAAGTTTTCCGGCGCATCGGCGAAATCACGCGCATGTTCCGCGACGCCGGCCTGCAGCCGGTGCATGAGAATTGCATGAACTACGGCGGCATGAGCTGGCGGCACGGCCTGGAACTGCTGGAAAAATGTCCCGGTTTGCAATGGGTCTTCGACACCGGCAATCCTGTTTTCAATCCCGACCGGAGCCGGCCCAAGCCGTGGCCGCGCCAGGACGCGTGGGAATTCTGGGAGCACATCCGCGATCACGTCGCTCATATCCACATCAAAGACGCCATTTACGTCCCGGCTAAAAACGACGGCGACTACCAATATCCCGGCCACGGCCAGGGCCGCGTGCGGGACATTCTCAAGGACGCCCTCGCGCGCGGGTACGACGCGGCCTTTTCCATCGAACCGCACGTCGCCGCCGTTTTCCACGACGCCAGCGTCAAGGCGGACGGCCAGGTGATGTTTGACAGCTACATCCGCTACGGCCGGGAATTGGAGAAGATGATCGCGGAGATCAAGGCGGAATTGTAGGAATAGCAAAATCGCAAAGTGCAGCACATAAACCGCTTGATTCCAGTGAGTTTGCGGGCAGCTTGTTCGTGGTGAAAACGATTCACGCAGTCTTTGAAGGGGGCATCTTTCTCCCGCTTGAAGCCGTTGAACTTCCAGAACGGTGCGAAGTCGAGTTCGAGCCTCGGCCAGTCAAATCGTCCGAGGAAAACGGCGAGAATCTCTCCGCCATCTACGCCATTCTTTCCGAGCGATATGTGTCGGGCGAACATGATGTCGCAGCGCGCCATCATGAACATCAGCCATGACGGTATTTCTCGACACGGTTGGACTTCTGGCCGTTCGGGATGAAAGCGATCAGTGGCATCCGAGGGCTCAAGCTTGTTTTACTCAACTGTGCGGCGTGCGAGCCAACTTTATCGCGACCACATTTATTCTGTTGGAATGCGGCATGTGGCAGCTCGGCGCCCCTATCGCTCGGCGGTCAGTCGGCTGGGTCAGCAAATGGAGAACGGAAATAGGATGATCACCCCCACTGCTGATGACTGGCAGGCGGCGTGGATCGGCTACGAGAAGGGCGAGGCGAATTCGGCGGGAATTGTGGATCAGGTTTCCTTCGTCGTGATGAGGCGCCTTGGCATTTCCGTAGCTTTTACCAATGACCAACATTTTCGAGCTGCCGGTTTTGAAACGAGTTTTTGAAGCCGGTTGTCCGTCCTGATTTCTTAAGTGCCGGAGCAACGCGCAAGCTGCCATGAATCTTGCAAACGTTGTAGGGCTTCTCCCAAATGACAATAAGAATAATTTCGTTCGTCCGCCTTTTCTTCGTGCTTGCGCTGCGCGCTGACTTGAGGCCACACTTCCCGCTCGTGAAATGAAACCTCATATTTGTTACATCCGACTTTTTGTCGCCTTCCCGACAATTTCTCTCGCACTCAGCTCCCTCTTTTACGCCGGTCGCGCCACGGCCGCCGACACCAACACCTCGCCTCCCAAGGCCAAGGCCGCGGACACCAACCATCCGCCTGCCAAGGCCGCGCCCGCGGCACCAGTCGCTCCGCCGTTGGAGGTGGCGGAGGACAAGATGCTGACCATCCTCAAGTCGGGCATGGGCAAGGATTACCAGTTTACCGCCTCGATCATTCCCCAGGAACTGGCCGCCACCAGCACCGGATTGTCCGGGAAGATCGTCCGCTTCGAGTTGTTTCCCGATGGCGTGGACATGTATGAATCGACGCAAGGATTGGTGGTGACGGAAGATTTGCCGGCGCGCCGGTTGCTGGCCACCTTTCCCATCGTCCGGCAGGACGACCAAAAAGTGGTGGTGGATTTCAACAAAGGCATGCGCCGGGTCTTCACCGAAGCGTGGACGAGCGAAGGCCGCCTTAATCTCTTCGACCACGATGAAGTGCTCGAAATCCCCGACAGCCGCGTTTTTGAGATGCGCCAGGACAAGGACCGTTTGATCATCCGGCAGAGTGTGCAGGCGCGCAACCGCGAGTATGCCGAAAACCTGGAAGCCCGCTACGAAGTCCGCTATTTCATCTCCCCTTACAAACCCGCCGCCATCGAGGGCAAGGAGTTGGACGCGCCGGATTTCCGCTACCTTCGTTTCTTTCAAACCGACGGGCATATCGAGCCGGGCACGGGCCGCGTCTCCTCCCACATCGCCCGCTTTGATATCCGCCAACCGGTCGTTTTCTATTATTCGGCCAATACACCCAGCAATTACGTCCAGGCGGTCAAGGACGCGATCCTTTATTGGAATCTCGCTTTCGGCAAGGAAATCGTCCAGGTGAAAAAGGCGCCCGACGGCGTCACCGCGCCGGATGCCGAGTATAACATCATCCAATGGGTGCCTTGGGACAACGCGGGCTTCGCTTACGCGGACGATCTGATGGACCCGATCACCGGCCAGTCGGAGCACGGCCAGGCCTACATCACCAGCGTGTTCGCCTTCATGGGCCGGGCCTCGGCGCGCATCCTCTTGCGCAGCATGGAGGAAATGGCCGAGCCGAAGAAGGATGACAAGAAGAAAGACTTGGCCCTGCGCAAGGCGCTGCCCTTTCTGAGTTCCGGCCCCAGTTGCGATATCGACCCGGTCGCCTTCGCCCAGCAGTTAGCCGGCGGTCTGAAGGAAGTGCTGGCCAGCGACGAGTTGACCGATGCCGCCGTGCTGCGCGTGTCACAGGATTACGTGCGCGAAACGGTGGCGCACGAGGTGGGTCACGTGCTGGGGTTGCGCCACAATTTCGCCAGCAGCCTGGCGGCCTCGCTCACCCAAAAGGAACTCGATGACTGGTTCCGGGCCTATATTGCCGGCAAGCCTCTGGACGCCTACACCAATAAAATCAGTTCCGCATCCGTCATGGATTACAACGTCCTCAAATCCGCCACGTTCATTGGCTGGCGCATGCGCACCATCAAGGAGGCGATGCCGTACGACCGGGCCGCCATCGGCTGGGGTTATTTTGACAGCCCGGAAGCGCGCACCAACAAAATGCTTTTCGGCACCGACGAGGAAACCCAGCGCTACGGCGATGTCCGCCTGTTCGATTACGGCGATGAACCGGTCGTGAGCGCCTATACGCGCATTGCCGAAATCATCGATCTGCTGCCCAACAACATCATCGAAACTTTCATCCGCGCCCGCGCCCCGCGCAATCCGCATGACCGCATTCCGCTGGAACAAGTCAACTTGAGCTACGCTCTCTACGCCATGCAATTGTCCAGCGCGTTCGGGGACATTCTTTCCTGGTTTAACGCCGAGACCCGCTCCCTGCGCGTCGAGAATAAATTCGACTACATCGGCGACCTCAATCGCAAGGAACGTCTGAAGGACCATTGGAATTATCTGACCAACCAGCTCGATCAACTCGGCGGCCTGGATCGCGCGGCCTTCTCGTTCATACCTTTGGACTTGAAATTGGAACTCAAAGACAAGCCCACCAATGCCCCCGCCATCGAGCGTCTCAACGCCGCCAACCTCACCGCCAAACTCGAAAAACTTCTCACCAACGCCAACTACTCCACGTTCGTCGGCTTGGACGACAACAAATACAGTTTCACCAAGGAGGAGCGGGACCTGATCGTCAAGCGCGGACAGAAATGTTTCGAGGAATTGGAAAAGGAACTGGTGCGCCGGGTCTGCCAACACCTGACCACCGCCACGCGCAACCTGGACTATGAGGCCAACGGCTACGTCAGC
>Ga0302324_100031126_pt1 | contig 10073 bp, 8 predicted proteins | sample Palsa_T0_1_FD_201949 | JGI IMG/M metagenome (GOLD analysis project Ga0302324, IMG submission 201949) | Peat permafrost microbial communities from Stordalen Mire near Abisko, Sweden - Palsa_T0_1 | ecosystem: Environmental > Terrestrial > Soil > Palsa > Peat permafrost | place: Sweden: Abisko... | reverse complement strand
ATAATGGGGGTCTCGCAGGAGCTCGCCCCTCCGGTAAATTGAGTCGATTTTCGGAGGGGCGAGCTCCTGCGAGACCCTAATATTTCCACCACGAACGCCGCCTTCTACCTCAGCCTCTGGCAGGCGCTTTTAACGATCCATTTGGATTTTTCCAGGGCGGCTTGCGCGGCGGGGGCGTCGGCGCCGGTGACGGCTTGGACGATGCGCACGGCGCGTTCGCGCAATTTTTCATTGGAGGCGTTCAAGTCAATCATTAAATTGCTCGCGACCTTGCCCAGACGCACCATGGCCAGCGTCGTAATCGTGTTGAGCACGATCTTGGTGGCGGTGCCGGCTTTCAATCGAGTGGAACCGGTCAAAATTTCGGGGCCCACATCCGCCGCGATGACGACGTCGGGCCGCATCGACTTGGAGATTTCCAAATTTGGATTGAAACAAAGGAGCACGGTGCGAGCGCCGCGCGCGCGGGCGGCATGGAGCGCGCCCCAGACAAAGGGCGTCCGCCCGCTGGCGGCGATTCCCATCACGACGTCCCCTTCGCGAACGCCCCGGTTTTCAACCGCCGCAGCCCCGGCTGGGGGACTGTCCTCCGCGCCTTCGACCGAGCGCCACAGCGCCGTTTGGCCGCCGGCGATGATCCCTTGCACGCGCTCGGGCGGAAAGCGAAACGTCGGCGGGCATTCGGCGGAATCCAGGACGCCCAAGCGTCCACTGGTGCCGGCGCCGACATAGAATAACCGCCCGCCCCGTTGAAACGCCGCCACAATAAGTTCAATGGCGGCCTGGATGTTCCGCCGCTCTTTGTGCAGCGCTTTGCCAATGCTCGATTCTTCGTCGATCATCAATGCCACCGACCGCGCGAGGGAGAGTCGATCCAATTTGAGCGAGCGCGGATTGCGTTGTTCGGTGGGAGAAAGGCCGCGCGAGACAGGCACCATCCCTTTGTTCAAATCGGCCTCGCGCGCGATGGCTGATTTTTCCTGGCCCAGGCCGGTGTTGCTGCGCGCTAATTCCAATGCGCCCCAAACACTTTCGCGTGGCAAAGGAGTTACCGTTGCGCCCGGCCAAAGTTGCCGCAGGTGCGCACGAATACGGCCCGCAAATTTCGGCTGCTGCAAGAGTACGCTGCCGGCCAACACAAATTGCACAGGCGCCCTGCTCTTAACTAACTTGCGCGCGCAGGCCGCGCCATCGCCCGCCAGAGATTCCGCCGCCTCTTGCAAAATTTGGACGGCGATCTTGTCCCCTTTGTCAGCAGCCTCAAAGACCGACACCGCAAGGGCCGCAATGTCGGGCTTGGAAGCGGTCTTGGCCCAGTCAATCAAATCCTCGGGTTCGTTGAGCAAAAGAGTTTGCAGCAAATTCTGTCCCAGTACAGACCATTGGCCGCTGACATCCAAGTGATGCGCGACCGCCTTCAGGGCGTTCAAGCCAATTTCGTAACCGCTACCCTTATCGCCAATGATATGCCCCCAGCCGCCGACGCGGGCCGTCCGGTTATCCGGAGTGCGTCCATAACAACAGGAGCCGGTGCCGCTAAGAATGAGGATTTGCGCGGCGGGTGCAGTTTTGCCCGGCGACGGCGCGGCGGCCAGAGCAGTCTCCAAATCGTTGGTCGCGTAACAAGGAACGTTGGGCCAAACCTTGGCCGCAGCGGAATGGATGCGTTGACGATCCGATGCGGTGCGCGCTCCGGCCATGCCGATGGCGATGCCGCTCAGGGGAGTTTCCGCCTTTTGGGCCAACGTATCGATGCCGGTGAAATGACGCACCAAGGCATCATCATCCATGAGCCGGAGGTTGGCCGGCCCGAATTCGCCGCGCAGGCAGGGTTTGCCGTTGCCCGGCGCAAGCAGAGCAGTGGTGCGGGTGCCCCCGCTCTCGATTCCCAAATAGGATGCAGCAGAGATATGGCCCAATTGTAATGCCTGACGCAATGAATTCTTCAGGGTGCGTAATATCTATCACGTCAAGATTCTTTTTGCCATGTTTATTTTCGCGCCCGCCGCGTAATATGGTGGTTGGAAAATCGAATTATGACAAAAACGGAACACGAAATTCTCGACGCGCTGGTGGAATTGGAGCAGGCCGCCAGCCAAATGGCCACGGCTCCCATCAAGCCCGACCTGCGCCCCATCTTCACGCGATTGGACACTTTGTCCGCGCAATTGCCTGCCGACGCGCCTTCTGATCTTCGGCATTATCTCCAGCGCAAAAGTTACCAAAAAGCCCGTGTCTTCCTCGAACAACGCTAAAACGCCAGGCGATACCATCGCCGCCATCGCCACGCCGCTCGGAGAGGGAGGCATTGCCATGATCCGGCTTTCCGGCCCGCAATCCCTCGCCATTGCCGACGCCAGCTTTCGACCAGCCGGTTCATCGGCCAAACCTTCCGCCGCGCCGACGCACACGATTCATTTTGGACGGATTATCCGCCGCGGCCAGGTGGTGGATGAAGTCCTGTTGAGTGTCATGCGCGCGCCGCGCACATTCACGCGCGAAGACGTGGTCGAAATCACCTGTCATGGCGGATTGTTGCCGGCCAAGCTGGTGCTGGATACGGTTTTGGAAAATGGCGCGCGACTGGCCGAGCCGGGGGAATTCACGCGGCGCGCCTTTCTTAATGGGCGCATCGACCTGACGCAGGCCGAAGCGGTCGTTGATTTAATCCATGCGCGCACGGAATTGGCGGCGGCGGCGGCGCAGGAACAATTGGCCGGGCATCTTTCCAAGCGCATCCATCAGGTGCGCGACGATTTGATGAAAATGCTGGCGCACGTGGAAGCGCACATTGATTTTCCCGACGAAGATATTCAACCGGACACAAAGGAGCAATTGTGGGCGCGATTGCGGGCGGCGCAGAATTTTATGGATGAGTTGCTGCGCACGGCCAACGAAGGCCGGTTGTTGCGGCGGGGGATTCGGGCGGCGATCATCGGGCGTCCCAACGTCGGCAAATCCAGCCTGCTGAACCAACTCCTGGGCCAGGAACGGGCCATTGTTTCGCCGCAGCCGGGCACCACGCGCGATACCATCGAGGAAACGGCCGACGTGCGGGGCGTGCCGGTTATTTTTATTGACACGGCTGGATTGCGCGAAACGGCCGATGACATCGAGGCCGAGGGTGTGCGGCGCAGCCGCCAAACGCTGGCGACAGCGGAATTAATCCTGCACGTGCTGGACGGATCGGAACCCTTGGGCGACATGGATACAAAATTATTGACAGAATTTGAGGGGCGGAAACGCCTGCTGATCAGCAACAAGTCCGATTTGCCGCAACGGCTAAAGCTGCCCGACGGACTGTGCGCAACCCAAATCTGCTGTTTAAAGGGAACTGGCGTCGAAGATTTGAAGGATGCGATTAAAGCGATGGTCTGGTCCGGCGGAGTTTCCACGGAGATGTTGCAAGTCATGATCAATTCACGCCACGAAGACGCCTTGCGCCGAGGCTGCGAGGGGTTGGAGCGCGTGGCTACGGCCTGGCGGGCTGATTTGGGGCTGGAATTGGTGGCTTTTGATTTGCGCGCGGCCGTCAATGCCGTGGGTGAAATTGTCGGCAAAACCACGACCGAAGATTTGTTGGATTCGATCTTCAGCCAGTTTTGCATTGGGAAATAGGGCTCAAAAAGATCGTTATGCTTTTGGTCGGGCCGCCAGCGCGTATGAATCCCTGGATAGAAGAGAGAACGCTCCGGCCTCGGATTCGAGCGAGATTGCGATTGGTCAAAGAAATATGCGAGGCGCTGAATGGCACCGCGCTGAATTTGACTACGACTCAACCGGTAATCTCAAAGGAAAAAATATTACTGGTAGAGGCGATCCACGATGATGCCATCTGCCCAAAGAAAGATACGGAGGAACTGTGGCAATCATGGAGACAGCCCGGCATCTGGCGATTGCCACATGGGCATGTCGGCCTTTGTTGTGGTTTCGTGCCGGGTTTGCCGGGACGCATCCTGGACTGGCTATCACCGCGGCTGAACAATCTGCGTGATACCCTAAAATAAACCTCAGTCCTATTGAGTCGGCGCACGCTATCCACCAGAAGATCGCGCTCATTCATATGGCGCGGGCCAGTTCAATCCGCCGCCGAAGCAGTCGTTCGACTCCATCGGCATCGGCCTCGGGATGTTGGTGGCGAATTCCCTCACGTGCGACCTCGCAGGACAACTCATGCAAATCCAGAGCGATGGCCAGGCGCTGCTCGCCCGTCATTTGGCGATAAAGTTAAATTTGTTTTTCAAAGGCGGCGGCAGCGGTCATGATTCCTTTATAGTTCGATTCGCTGCTTCTTGCAACTTCCTCATCAGCCAGCGCAGACCAGTTATTAGTCTTTCGCGGTTGCGACCCGCCGCGAGGTCTGGTAGCCTGTCTTTCCTATGACACTAACTGAAAAGATACTGGCCCGGGCGTCAGGCCAGAGCTCGGTGCAGGCGGGCGATAATGTGTGGGTGAAGGCGGATGTCCTTATGACCCACGATGTCTGCGGGCCCGGGACGATTGGCGTGTTCAAGCGGGAATTTGGAGCGAATGCAAAAGTTTGGGACCGTAATAGGGTCGTCATCATCCCGGATCATTACATTTTTACCGCCGATTCAAAATCTAACCGGAACGTGGACATTTTGCGCGACTTTGTGCGCGAGCAGAATATTACTTATTTCTACGATGTGATTGATGAGGCCACTGGCTCGTGGAAGTACGACTCGAGCAAAAGTCCGTTGCAACGCCAATATGGCTCTCATTACGCCGGCGTTTGCCACACCGCCCTCCCGCAGAAAGGCCATACCCGGCCGGGAGAAATTCTCTTTGGCACCGATTCCCACACCTGCATGGCGGGCGCGTTTAACGAGTTCGCCACGGGCATTGGCAATACCGATGCCGGCTTCGTCATGGGCACGGGCAAGTTGCTGCTCAAAGTGCCGGAGACGATGCACTTTCGCCTGGAAGGCAAATTGCAGCCGGGTGTCATGGCCAAGGACGTTATTTTGCATTGCATCGGGGAAATTGGGTTCGATGGCGCAACCTATCGGGCCATGCAGTTTGACGGCGAGGGAATTAAATACTTGACTATGGACGACCGCATGACGATTGCCAACATGGCCATCGAAGCCGGCGGAAAGAATGGCATTTTTGAATGCGACGACCAAACCCGCGCGGCCGTCGATGCCCGCTGTCTCCTCAATGGCACCCAGCAAACGTACGAGCCGGTGGAAAAGGACAAACACGAAAAATTTGTCTATGAAATGACCGTGGACCTCTCGAAGTTGGAACCGACGGTGGCTTGTCACCCTGACCCGGGCCAGCGAAAATTGGCCAAGCAGATGACCGAAACGCGCTTGGATCGGGCCTATGTCGGCTCCTGCACGGGCGGCAAGACCAGTGATTTTTTGGAGTTCGCGCGCGTGCTGCGCGGCAGGAAAGTTGTTATTGACACTTTTGGCGTGCCGGCCACGCCGGAGATCGTCCATGACCTGCAAACGGCGCGGTGGGAGAATAAGACCATTTGGCAAATCCTGGTGGATGCGGGCGTGCAAATGACGGAAAACGCCGGTTGCGCGGCCTGTTTGGGCGGACCCGTGGATACCTTTGGCCGCATGAATGCGCCGCTCAAATGCATCAGTGCGACCAATCGGAATTTTCCGGGCCGCATGGGGCACAAGGAATCGCAAGTTTTTCTGGCTTCTCCAGCCACGGTTGCGGCCAGCGCCTTGACCGGACACATCACAGACCCGCGCGAATATCTGAGTTGAGTGCATCAGGGCAAACCCGGGTGAGCGAGCGCGTCGATACCTTTTGCGCGCGATCCATCCTCGTCATCGTGCTGTTTATTCTGGCGTGGAGCGTGCTGGCGTACGGCGGCATGGATCCCTTCGCTTTTCTCGTCATCCAAGGCGCTACCATACTTGCCCTGGGTTTTTGGGTGGTGCGACTTTGGGTGCAACGCCCCTTTCGTTTGCTTTGGACGCCCATGTGCTGGGCGGTGGCGGCTTTCCTGCTCTACGCCCTGGTGCGCTGCCAACTGGTGACGGTGGAATACGCGGGGCGTCAAGAATTAATCCGTGTAGTCATCTATGCCGTTCTTTTCCTGCTCGTGTTGAATAACCTCAACCGCAAGAATTCCGCCAACTTCGCCAGTTTTACGCTCATCGGGATAGGGTTCGTTGCGGCCATGCTGGCCTTGTTTCAATTTGCCACCCACTACCCGATGATTTGGGGATTCAAACGCCTGAGCGAATATATGGGCCGGGGCAGCGGCCCATTTGTCAATCCGGATCACTTGGCCGGTTTTTTGGGCATGATCATTCCGCTGGCGCTGGCCTATACAATCATGAGCCGCGCATCCGCAACTGTTAAGGTGCTGCTGGCTTACAGTGCGGTGACCATGTTGGCCGGCGTCATGGTGACTCTCTCACGCGGCGGCATTCTGGCCTCGCTGGTGGGCCTGGTGCTTTTTTGCAGTGTGTTGTTGGTGCAACGTGATTTCTGGAAGTCTGCTTTGGTCATGCTCTGCGTTTTGATCGCGCTGGGCGGGCTGGCCTTTACCCAATTGGAATCTGTCCAGAAACGATTCGACGAAGCATTCAAAGCGGACCGAGTCGAAGACGATCGCCGTCTCTATTGGGCCGCAGCCTGGGAACTGGCGCACGAATCTCCTCTTTACGGCATAGGCCCGGGACATTTCGATTTCGAATTTCCAAAGTTGCGGCCCTGGAAGGTGCAAGGCCGTCCGCAATTCGTCCACAATGATTATCTCAACACCCTCTGCGAATGGGGAGTACTGGGATTAGGCATTGCGGCCGCCGCCGGGGCGTTGCTTTTTTGGGGTGTTTTCCAAACTTGGCGGGCCGTGCGCCGCCCTGAAAATGATTTGGGCTCCCGCTTCAGTGATCGCACCGCCTTCATCTTCGGCGCCAGCGTGGGCTTGGTGGTGCTCATGCTTCATTGCTTCGTGGAGTTCAACATGCACATCACCGGCGTGGCGATGACGGCAGTGGCCTTGATGGCGCTGCTGGCGGCGCAGATGCGCTTTGCCACTGAGCGCTATTGGTTGAACCCCGGCCAGTTTGGAAAAATCCTATTGACTGTAACAGGCGCGGCGGCGGTGGTATTTTTGTCGGTGCAAGGCCTGCACAAAGGTGAGCAGATATATTGGCTTGGGCGGGCGCAGGCAGAGTCCGGCCATCCAGATCACGTCATCTCTTATGCCACTAAGGCCAGCGAGGCCGAACCGGCGGACTGGAGGGCGAAAAACAGATTCGGCGATTATCTCTGGAGTTTGAGCCTGCTGGATGACTCCGATTATAAGGAACGCGCCCAACAGGCCATGACGTGGTACGCAAAATCCATGCTCTTGAATCCGTTCGATTCCTATGCTCCGCTCGGCTGCGGCATGTGCCTGGATCGGATCAATGCCGACCCCGAACAGGCGACTCGTTATTTCTTGATCGCCATCCACAACGATCCGCATAACACTTATCTTGCGCTGGAAACGGCCCGGCATTGCATCGAATTGGGCGAACTGGCGGCGGCCCGGAATTGGATACAAAACGGCGCCTTTATGTGGGATGCGCCCGACACGACGGACCTGGCCCTGCAGGAGATTCAGAAATTGGACCGGCTCATGGCGGACCCCATCTACGTCGCCTCGGCCGAAATGATTAAAACCAACCGATCGCAGACCTTGCAGCGTGAAATAGCCCCCCTTTTGGCGGGCCCCAAATAGCTCTTCAATTTACGACAACGCGCTTGCAATCCCTGCCCCGCCCGTTCATGCTGCACTCGAAGAAACAACAAAAACAACGGTCTCCTTTTAAAAGCCATCGATGAGCACAGTCCCAGAACCGGATTTTGACCTGGAAAAACTTTTCCTGCCCGCTTGGGCTCAAGACTCACCCCAGGTTAATCGATATGCCGATTTCGCCGGCGAAAATCGGCCCGACCGCAAATTCGATGATCGCCAGGGGCGTCGGCCACCGCGCCGAGATCAACCCGGCGGACCCAAGCCTCGCAGCGGACGTCCCGAAACCGCCCAGCGTCGCGACCGTGACCGCCGGCCAGAAACACGCCCGCCCGAAAGGTTCGCGCCGAAAGCCGAAGCTCCGCCGCCTTTGCCCTTGACCCTGTGGGTTATGCCGGAAGAAAAGGGCGTTGAATCGCTGGCCCGGCAAATTCGCATGACCGGCCGGGCCTACCCGCTGTTCGATATTGCGCATTTGATTTTACAAAAGCCGGAACGCCACAACATCCGTTTCGAGGTCAAGAAAGGCCCCGAAGGCCAGCCCCTCCAGCCTTTGTTCTTGTGCGCTTTGGACAATTCGTTGTGGTTGTCGGAGGAGGAAGCTGTCCAACACATTCTCTCCCGCCATGTGGGAACCTTTTATCAAGCCGAGAAGACGGCGACAGAGCCGCCGCGCGGCACGTACACGTTCGTGGCGCAATGCGGTTTGAGCGGCAAGGTTCTTGGTCCGCCCAATTATCACGATTACCAGACGCAACTGCACAAATTGCATACGGAACGGTTTGCCCGCATGCCTTTCGAAGCTTTCAAGGCTCGCGTCAAAATTGTCAAGGACGAGGCGGTGGTCAAACAATGGATCGAAGACCATAGTTTTAAAACGGAATACAATTGCCTGAACGTTCCCGAGCCGAAGAAACTGGGCAGTTGGGAAGAGGTCCAGCAGCACTTTCGCGAAGTGCACCTGGCTGATATGGTGAAAACCACCGAAACGCTGACTTTGAGCGGGACTGCGGCCCGGCAACTAAGATCGCCGGCCTTGCAGCGCGCCATTCGCAGCGCGTGGGAGGATCAACGCCGGTTTCCGCTGCAGGTCGCTACGTCGTTGAGCCAGCAATTTGCCGGGCACGGCTTGCAGTTTTTCAAAGTCAACCGCACAGTGACCCACGTGTCCGTGGCGCGGCCTCGTTTTCTCGATATGGAGGCCACGCCTGTTTCGGAGGGAGTCAAACGCATTGTCGATTACATCAACACCCATCCGAAATGCACGCGGCGGAAATTGCTTGAAGCCTTGGCCCCTGCGGCCGCCGTCCCTGCGCCAGCCGCCGCGCCCGCGGAGTCAACTACCCCTGCGCCGGCAGCCGCTCCCGTTCCGCCGCAACCTTCGCCCGAACAGAATGCCCTGGCCAGTGATTTGCATTGGCTCATTCACGAGGGGCACGTCATCGAATTTGCCAATGGCGTTCTGGAAACAGCCAAGAGGCCGCTGCCCAAACCGTCAAAGCCCGAAAAAGCGCCCGCGTCGGCAGCATCTCCCGCCGCAGCAGCCGTGCCCCCAACCGATTCCACGGACGGCGCTGCGCCGCCCATTGTGCAGCCGCAAGCGGAAGTAGCAGGCGAGACGGTTATAGCTGAGGCCCAAACGCCTTCGGCCGAGACCGGTTCGGCTCCGTCCCCCGAATAGGCGGGTTGATTTTTGCTCCAATTCTCACTGTCAAGGACTGTGGAAAAAATTCTTTTCGACAGGCTCATTTTCTTCTTTGCTTTTTTCACGAGCCAGCCTACTTTGTGTGTCCCTAAATAATAAGAGGGATGCAGCGTCGGGCGAAAACAGCTCGTAACTTTACTGTCAAACTATGAAAAAAGGTCAAAAGAAAAAAACGAACGAATACACGCGCAAAAAGATCAATGATGAGTTCACAGACCTGCCGATTTCACGGCAGCAAAAATGGCAGCTTCGCCGGGCCAAAGAAGGGCGATGCGTCATTTGCGGTGAACCGAAAGTGACCGCCTGGCATTGTTTGAAACACGCCATTGCCAATCGTGAATGGGCGCGAAAGTATTCCGGCTCCGTTCGCCGCAACAAGACTTTGACCTACCAACTGGCCTCCGATGCCAAGGGCAAAGGCAAGAGCAAAGCCAAGAAATAGCCTTCCCCCAACACCATAAAGGAGGACGGGCCGATGTCTCTCCTTGGCGGGAGATTTCTAATTGACGGATGGAAGATTGCCCCAATATTTCTTACATTCGTTCGTTCCCCCCAATGCTTCGCAAAGTTTTCTGCGAAACTATTTGCCATGAAGCCCCGCAAAGGGCAAATTGATTGTCTTCGGTCGTG
>Ga0302324_100031125_pt1 | contig 10073 bp, 8 predicted proteins | sample Palsa_T0_1_FD_201949 | JGI IMG/M metagenome (GOLD analysis project Ga0302324, IMG submission 201949) | Peat permafrost microbial communities from Stordalen Mire near Abisko, Sweden - Palsa_T0_1 | ecosystem: Environmental > Terrestrial > Soil > Palsa > Peat permafrost | place: Sweden: Abisko... | reverse complement strand
TTCATCCAAATCGGCAGAACCGACAGCGCTGACGTCGCTTTGATGAGATCTAGGTTCCCGATTGTCAACCTTCCGTGGCTTTAACGGTTCCGTCGTGCTCTCTCGGGGCGAGAAAAGGTATGATCGCTTCCGCCAGAGCTGCGGGGGCGGAAAACTGCGGGGCGTGGCCGGTCGGCAACGACACGACCAGCGCACCCGGCGCGCGGGCCTGCATGGCGCGCTGCACCGGCAGGATCACCGAGCGGTCATGCAGGGCTTCGACATAGAGCCGCGGGATGCGGCCGTATCGCTCCGCGGTCGCCGGCGTTGTCACCGCGCGCCCGCCCTCGCCTTGCGGCGTCAATCGGGCGGCGGCCGCCGCGGCGTCTTCTTCCGGGCAGTCCTGCAGGAAAAACTGGATCGCCGCTTCGGCCGGCACCCGGGATGTCAGGCGATCGCGCGACCATTCGAGATGTGGCCAGATACCGGTGGCTTCGGGATGTCGCGCGCTGACCGACTTGACGAGTTCTTCGAAGCTTTCGCCGCCCGGCAGCATCATGCCGGCGACATACACCAGCCGCGACACACAAGAGGGCCAGCGCTCGGCGAAGGCGGTGATCAATAATCCGCCGCCGGAATGACCGACCAAACTCACGGGCCGGTCGAGCGCGCGGACAATTCCGTGCACATGCTGCAGGCACGCCTCAAAGGTGACGTCGGCGGGATCCGACCCATCGGCGCCGTTGCCGGGAAGATCGATGGCGTGGGTTTCGAAGCCGGCGGCCTGAAGACAGGGCGCAAAGCGCGCCCAGGCCCAGGATCCCTGCCAGGCGCCGTGAACCAGAATGACGGGATCGAAATCAGACATCTCTGCACCGGCAAGGCCGCGAGCGCTGGACAGGAGCGGACATGTTTATTTGCAGTGTTTTTATTTGCAGTGGGCTTATTTGTAAGTGCGCCGGTACATTTCCCTCAGATGGCCTTCGACCGTCGTCGACGGATATTTCGGCGCCTCGCCGCTCGCCAAACAGGACGGCAGACATTCGACCTCCTGGTCCGGATTGCCGGAAAAGAAAAACGGCACCGAGTATCGCTCGCGGCCGGACGCATTGACCACGCGGTGCACGGTCGAGCGGAACCGGTCATTGGTCCAGCGCGCGATCATGTCGCCGAGGTTGACGACAAAGGCGCCTGGAATCGGCGTTGCATGAATCCATTCGCCCGCGGACTTGCCCTGGACCTGCAGGCCCCCGGCCTCATCCTGCAGCAGCAGCGTAATGCCGCCGAAATCGCTGTGCGCGCCCGCGCCCTTTTCACCGGGAGCCGCATTCGGCGGCTGCGGCGGATAGTGCAGCAGCCGCAGCGTGGCATGGGGATTGGTGCAATAGGCGTCGAAATAGTGTTCGTCGAGGTCGAGCGCGAGTGCCAGGCCCGTCATCAGCTTCCGGCTCAGATCGAGCATGGTACTGAAATAGGATTCCATCACCGGCCGGAAACCGGGCATGCCGGATGGCCACTGGTTAGGTCCGTGGTTGAAACGCCGCGCGACGACTCTGGGATCTTCGAGCGACAATTCCGGACCGATATAGAAACTCTCCTTGAGATCGGGCGGCGCGCCCGGCTCCAGCGTTTGCGCCCGCATCGGCTCGAAACCGCGCTGACAGAACGAGAGACTCTTGTCGGCCGCGCTTTTCGCCGCCTCGGAGCTGTCGAAGAAACGCCGGGTCTGGGCAAACAGCGCGTCAATGAGATCGCCGGGCACGCCGTGGTTCACGACGTAGAAAAAACCGTTGTCGAGGCAGGCGGTCCGCAGGCGCTCGGCAACGGCTTTGCGGTCGGTCACCGAACCCGATGAAAGGCCGCCGATATCGATAATCGGCAACGCGGAATTCGAGACACGGATGGCTTCAAGCGTGGATGCCATTTCAAGGTTGGATGCCATTTCAAGCTTGGACGCCATGGCGACCTCCCTTGCACGGGATGGAAAACGGAGTGGAACAGCCGCGCCCCGATCAGGCAACCGGCAGGCCGTGATTGGATAAATCCGGCCCGGCCGTTTTCACGTCGATCTTGTCACGCGGATCTTGTTGTCGCGCACGATGCCGGCGTCTCGTCATCGAGACGCCGGCACGGCATTCATGTTTAGCTCAGACGCGGCTTATTTGGGAACGCTGCCGTCGATTCCGTCAACATACATGTTGAGCGAGTTGAAGGTCGCTTCCGCCATCGTCTTGCCGGCCGGAACCAGTTCCTTGCCGGTGTTGTCCTTGATCGGTCCGGCGAACGGATTCAGCGTGCCGGCGACAATCGCGGCTTTCTTGTCCTCGAACACCTTGACGGCGGCCGGCGGAATATCGGGATTGAGCGGTGCCATCACCACCATTCCTTCCTTGATACCCCAGCGCGTGTGACGGTTACCGGTCCAGGAGCCATCCAGCACCTTCTTGGTCTCGGCAATGTAATAGCCGCTCCAGTCTTCGGTGGTGCCCGAGAGCTGCGCCTTCTTGCCGAAGCTCGACATATCCGCATCGATGCTGAACGCGTAGGTGCCCTTCTCCTGCGCCGCCTGAATCGACGCCGGCGAGTCCGTGTTCTGCGCAACGTTATCCGCGCCCTGCGCGATCAGAGTATCCGCCGCCTGGCGTTCCTTGCCCGGGTCGTACCATGTGTTGACCCAGATCGCCTTGGTCTTGACCTTGGGATTTACCGACTGCGCGCCGAGGGTCATGGAGTCGATGTTGCGCACCACGCTGGGAATCGGGAACGACCCGATGAAGCCAAGCGTATTCGATTTCGTCATCTGTCCGGCGAGCACGCCGATCAGATAGAAGCCTTCCTCGAAGCGGGGCTCGTAGACGGAAATGTTGGCCGCGGTCTTGAAGCCGTTGACGTGTTCGAATTTGACGTTCGGAAACAGCTTGGCGACCTTCTGCAGCGGCTCCATATAGCCGAATGAGGTTGCGAAGATCAGCGTGTAGCCATCGGACGCGAGCTGGCGAAACACGCGTTCGGAATCGGCGGTCTCGGGAACGTTTTCCACGAAGGTGGTCTTGATCTTGTCGCCCATCGCCTTTTCGAGGCCGAGGCGGCCCATATCGTGCTGCTGCGTCCAGCCACCGTCGCCGCGCGGGCCCAAATAGACGAAGGCGACCTTGAGAGGCTCGGCGGCGAAAGTCGCCACCGGCGACATCGCCATCAGACCCGCTGCGATGCACAGCGGCAGAGATTTAAAAGTTTTGTTCAGATGCATGACGCTTACCTTCTTGGTTAGGGCTAACTACTGGTGGAGAGACTGGTGGTGAGAAAATCCGGCCCGCGACGCCGTCATGCGGCCGAATGGAAACTGTGGCCGAGCGAGGCGGGTTGGTTCAGCAGAATCGTCTTGGGGTCGCGACAGATGATCACCAGAACGATAATCGTCGCCGCATACGGCAACATCGACAGGAACTCGGTCGGTATCGGCAAACCGAACCCCTGGGCGAACAGCTGGAACTGGGTGACGCCGCCAAACAGATAGGCGCCGACGACAACGCGCGCCGGCTTCCAGGTTCCGAACACGACCAGCGCGAGCGCGATCCAGCCTTTGCCTGCCGACATGCCTTCCACCCACATCGGTGTCTGCACCAGCGACAGATAGGCGCCGGCGATGCCGGCGGTCGCGCCGCCGAACATCACCGCCAAATAGCGGGTCTTGAGCACCGACTTGCCGATCGCGTGGGCGACCCCCGGGGATTCCCCGATCGCGCGCAGGGTCAGGCCTGGACGCGACTTGGTCAGGAACCACTGCACGCCCAGGAACAGCGCCACCGAAAGATAGACCATGATATCGTAGTGAAACAAAAGATCGCCCAGCACGGGAATGCTGGACAGCACGGGAATTCTGAGCGGCGCCAGCCGGTCGACCGGCAGCCCCGCCAGATTGTGCCCGACAAAGGCTGACAATCCGATTCCGAACAACGTCAGCGCGAGACCGGTCGCCACCTGATTGGTTTGCAGGTTGAGCGTCAGGAAACCGAACACCAGCGACAGCGCAACGCCGGCGGCGGCGGCGGCGATGAACCCGACGGTGTCGCTCCCCGATCCGCGCGTGGCGGCAAAGCCGGCCACCGCGCCGATCAGCATCATGCCTTCAATGCCGAGATTGAGGACGCCGGATCTTTCGACCACTGTTTCGCCGAGCGCGGCATAGATCAACGGCGTGGCTGCCACCACGGTGCTGGCAATCATCGGAACAAGGGGATTCATGCGGCGCTCTCAATCGTTGCCGCCGGCGTCGGCGTCGGCAGAGTGGGTTCGGTCACGGCGGCTACCCGCCTCAGTCGGAATGTGATGAACAGATCGGCGGCCAGCAGGTAGAACAGCAGCAATCCCTGGAACAATCCGGTGATCGCGGACGGTAAACCCATTCCCATCTGCGCCGACTCGCCGCCGAGATAGAGCAGCGACATCAACAGCGCGCCGAACACGACTCCAATCGGATGCAGCCGTCCGATCCAGGCGACGATGATCGCGGCAAAGCCATAGCCCGGCGAAATTTCCTGCTGCAGCCGTCCGATCGGTCCGGCGACCTCGCAAATTCCGGCAAGACCGGCGGTGGCGCCACACAGCATCAGGGCAATCCAGATGTTGCGCTTTTCCGAAAAGCCGGCATAGGCGGCAGCGGCGGGCGCGAGCCCGGCCACCTGCATGCGAAAACCGGCGAAGGTTTTCTGCGAGAACACCCAGGCGACCAGCGCCAGGATCACCGCATAGACGATGCCCCAGGTCACGCGCGTTCCCTCGATCAGCACCGACATGGTTTCGGCGTCACCGAAGCCCTGCGACTGCGGATAGTTCTGCCCCTGCGGATCGCGCCACGGCCCGTGCACCAGCCAGGACAGCATCAGCTGGGCGATGTACACCAGCATCAGCGTCACCAGAATTTCGTTGGTGTTAAACCGGGTGCGCAGGAAGGCCGGAATGGCGGCCCAGACCATGCCGCCGAGCACGCCGGCCAACAGCATCAGCGGCATCGCAAAGTACGAATCACTGTCGCCGAACCACAGCGCGACGCCACCGCCGGCGATCGCGCCCATGGTGAGCTGCCCCTCGGCGCCGATGTTCCAGACATTGGCGCGAAAGCCCAGCGCCAGCCCCAGTCCACACAGCAATAGCGGCGTAGTCTTTAGCAGCAATTCGCCGATGCCGTAGCTGCTCGACAGCGGCTTGATGAAGAACAGATAGAACGCTTCCACCGGATCCTTGCCCAATGCGCTGAACAGCAGAAATCCGGTGACCAGCATGCCGATCGCCGCCAATATCGGCGAAACGATACTCATCGTCGAAGAAGGCGTGGCGCGCCGCTCAAGCCTGAGCATCAGCAGTCTCCAATTGCGAATTTGCGGATGCCGGGCCGTCGCCTGCCTTGTCGCCGAACTTGCCGCTCATCCATATCCCGATCTGTTCGATCGATGTTTCCGCCGGCTTGACCGAGGGCGAAAGCCGTCCCGCGGCCAGCACCGCCAGCCGGTCGCTGATCGTGAAGAGCTCGTCGAGTTCCTCGGATATCACCAGCAGGGCGACGCCGGAGTCGCGCAGATCGATCAGCGCCTGGCGGATCAGCTGCGCCGCGCCGACATCCACGCCCCAGGTCGGCTGGGCCACGATCATCATCTTGGGCTGCAGCATCGTCTCCCGTCCGACGATGAATTTCTGCAGATTGCCGCCCGACAGGCTCGAGGCGACCGATTGTTCGCCGCCACATTTGACCTTGAAGCGCTCGATGACGTGCTTGGAAAACGTCTTCATCACGCTCGGATGGATCATTCCATTCTGCACCATGCCCTTGCGCGCGCCGGTGAGCAGCGCGTTATAGGCGAGACTCATCGGCGGCACCGCCCCTCGCCCGAGCCGCTCTTCGGGAACGAAGGTCAGTCCAAGCGCGCGGCGCTTTGCAGGATTGAGCGCCCCGACCGGCTGTCCGAACAGCTTGATCATCGAGCCGCTGGTGCTCAGCCGCTCGCCCGACAGCGCCGTCATCAACTCCTTCTGGCCATTGCCGGAAACCCCGGCGATCCCCAGGATCTCGCCGCTGCGCACCTGCAGACTGATGTCCTTGAGCGATGTGCCGAACGGATCCGGCGATTCCAGCGACAGATGCTCGACATCGAGCCGCACTTCCTTGGGCTCGCGCGGGGTGAGATGGCACTCCGCCAGCTCTCCGCCGATCATCAATCTGGCGAGACTCTCGTTGGTTTCGTTGCGCGGAATCGCCCCGCCGCTGACTTTTCCGCCGCGCAGCACCGTGGCGGTGTCGCAGAGCGCGCGGATTTCGTCGAGCTTGTGGCTGATATAGAGGATGCTGCAGCCTTCGGAGGCCAGCCGCCGGAGCGTCTTGAACAGGATCAGGACCGCCTGCGGCGTCAGCACCGACGTGGGCTCGTCCATGATCAGAAGCTTGGGCTCCTGAAGCAGGCAACGCACGATCTCGACGCGCTGCCTCTCGCCCACCGACATGCTGTGAACGAGGCGGTAGGGATCGATCGGAAGTCCGTATTTTTCGGACACCTCGGTGATCTGGGCCGCCAGTTTCGCGGTCGGAACCGGCTCATCCAGCGCCAGCGCGATGTTCTCCCAGACGGTCAGCGTCTCGAACAATGAAAAATGCTGAAAAACCATGCCGATGCCCATGCGCCGCGCCTGTGAGGGCGCGACGATGGTTTCGTACTGATCATTCCACATGATGGTACCGGCGTCCGGTTTGGTGACGCCGTAAATGATCTTCATCAGCGTGCTTTTGCCGGCACCATTTTCGCCCAGCACCGCGTGAATTTCACCCGGACGCACGCTTAGGGAGACGTTTTCGTTGGCCACAACGCTCGGATAGCGCTTGGTGATGCCGGTCAGCACCAGCCGCGGCTTTAGCTTTGCAAACTCGTCCATATTCCAATCAGCCTCGGCCACAGATCGCGCGGCCAGCGCGCCGCCTCCAAAAGACACAAGCAATCTGCGCGCCAAGTCGGCGAGGCCGGCCCGATTCAAAGATGAATCCCGCCGACTGGCGCCAATTGCAGCGGTAAACCGGGGATCGGCGCAAGAATCGGCGGCGGATTCGCCTCCTGGCCGGGCTAAAACTATCCTCCGAGCAGCACATCAACCCGCTCAGGAAGGCACAGCGTCGATGAAAACCTGGATACGCGATCCGATCGCCATGCTGGCGCAAGGAGGCAAGCGCGGGCTTGTGGTCGAGAGCGGCAGGATAACCGAACTGGTCGGACCGGATGGCCCGGCGACCCCCTGCGACGAGGTGTTCGATGCAAGGCGGCACGTGATCATCCCGGGCCTGGTAAACGCGCACCATCATTTTTTTCAGACGCTGACGCGCGCGCATCCGAAAGCCATCAACAAGAACCTGTTTCCCTGGCTGCAGCAGCTCTATCCGATCTGGGGCGCCCACCTTGATCGAAATTGTTTTCGTCTCGCCGTGCGCGTCGCGCTGACTGAACTTCTGATCTCGGGCTGCAGCACCGCGTCGGATCATTTGTTTGTTTTTGCGGACGACATGGCGGACGCCGTCGACATCGAAGCGGAAGAAGCCTCGAAACTGGGAATGCGCATGACGCTGACGCGCGGCGCCATCAATCTCGGCTTCGCCGATGGCGGGATTGCTGACCAACGGCTGATGCAGGGATATGACGCTGTTATCGCGGACTGCGAACGGGTTCTGGCTAGATATCACGATCCGAGCGACGGCGCCCTGCTGCGCGTCGCGCTGGCGCCGTGTGCGCCTTTCAACGTCACCCGGCAGCTGATGATCGACACCGCCGCTCTCGCGCAGAAGCATGATTGTCTGCTGCATACGCATTTAGGGGAAACCCGCGATGAGGACGACTATTGTCTTCATCACCATGGCTGTCGGCCGCTGGATTATCTGGGACAGGTCGGCTGGCTCAACGAACGGGTCTGGCTGGCGCACGGCATTCACTTCAACGATGCCGAGATCGCGCGGCTGGGCAAACATGGCATGGGAATTTGCCACTGCCCGACATCGAACATGCTGCTGTCGTCGGGTATCTGCCGAACCAGGGAATTGGAGGCCGCCGGCGTCACGATCGGCCTTGGCGTCGACGGCTCGGCCTCCAATGACAGCTCCAACCTGATGGAATCGGTCCGCCACGCTTTGCTGCTGGGACGCCTCGCCTACGACGCCTCCTCGATCACCCATCTGGATGCGTTTCGCTGGGCGACCGAAGGATCCGCCAAGTGTCTTGGACGCAAGGATATCGGCAAGATCGACGTCGGATACCAGGCCGACCTCGCCTGCTTCACGCTCGACGAATTGCGGTTTTCCGGGGCCGGCGATCCCATCGCCGCGCTGGTGCTGTGCGGTGCGCACCGGGCCGACCGGGTGATGATCGCGGGCCAATGGCGCGTGACGGACGGCGCACCGGTGGGGGTGGACCTGGCACGGCTCCGCGACGAGCATGGCAGAGCGGCTTTGGCGTTCCTGGCCAATGGCTGACCCTGCACGCTGCGGCACTGAGACGATGCCGGCGGTCTTTCTGGCGCTAAATTGCGCACCGTTGGCCTTATTGTGCACAATCGATGATCACAGCGTCAAATCCATGCAAACGGGCCAGGGTCGATCCAGCGGGCCGGGATCGGCTCGACCGCTATTCTTGTTTCCACGGCTGCGCCACGGCACAGATGGCGGCGGTGTCAGGCGCCGCGGCCCCGGGTCCTTGTCTCCATCAAACAAGGTCCGCAAACAATATCCGAACCTCGGCGGCGACAGCTCGCGCGCGACCGATTCAGCTTTCTCTGCCGCAGCCCATCACCCCAAAGGCTTCGCCGGGCGTCGTGCAAGTCCACCGAAGGTTTAGCGAAGGCGGAAAACGCCGCCTCTTGACCTGACGCAGACTTCAACTTGATCCTGCAGGTCGTTTATTCCCATTGGCGCAGGAGGCTCAATTGATCCCATCTGATGACAGCAAGGTTTCCGAGGATCGCCGCGACGCGCTGCGCTACGCCCTGGCGATCGGCAGCGGCGCCGCCCTCGCCTCTGCCCTCGCAAGCCCGGCCTCGGCCCAGGCCGCGGCGGACAACACGCTCGATCGCATCCGCGCCAACAAGGTGCTGCGGATCGCGGTGCTGCCGGGAGAACTGCCCTATTTCAAAAAGGATCTCGCCGCCGGGACCTGGTCCGGCTTTGCGATCGATATGGCCAACGACATCGCCAAGATTCTCGACGTCAAGCTCGAATACATCGAATCGACCTACGGAAATTCGATCCTCGATCTGCAATCGAACAAGATCGACCTCGGCTTTGCCCTCAACCCGACCCCGCAGCGGGCGCTGGTGGTTGATTTTACCGCCCCGGTATTCCCGCATCCGTTCGGCGCCATGCTCAAGAAGGGGATGGAGGCCAAAACCTGGGCGGATATCAGCAAGCCCGACGTCAGGATTGCGGTCGACGTCGGCTCCGTCAACGAGGCGGTGGCGCGCCGCTTCGCGCCGAATGCGACGATCAAGTCGATGAAGTCGCGCGATGAGGTGATGCTGGAGATGTCGGCGGGACGGGTTGATTGCGTGGTCAACGCGCTGATACTCGGGCTGACGGCGATCGCGAAGAACCCGAACCTCGGCAGCTACAAGATCCTGCAATCGCCCTCGGTCGCCATTCCCTCGAGCATGGCGGTGCGGCGCGAGCCCGACAAGCACTGGCGCGATTTCCTGTCGGCATGGGTCGACTACAACAGGGGCATCGGCCAGATGCGCGAATGGTTCGTCAATGGGCTGGCGCTAAGCGGCGTGAAACCGGAAGACGTGCCGGTCGAACTCAGTATCTGACGCGGCTTTCGAACAGAATTTCTGAACCGCAGGATTTCGTGCGCGTACTCATGAATTGAGACTGATCAGCGTGGCTGGTCGATGTCCGCTATGCTCCGATAGCGGCCAAATTCTGCAACGCAACGAAATGTCGCGATGAGCCAAAGCACAAAGTCGCTGCGCTCCAGCCCGCTGCGCGGGGGCAAGAACCGAGAGACCGGAAGCTAACTGAGAGGGCAGCGCGCTGGCGCGTTTGAGAGCCACGTCCTGAGATCGAGGTCTTGTCA
>Ga0302324_100031124_pt1 | contig 10073 bp, 9 predicted proteins | sample Palsa_T0_1_FD_201949 | JGI IMG/M metagenome (GOLD analysis project Ga0302324, IMG submission 201949) | Peat permafrost microbial communities from Stordalen Mire near Abisko, Sweden - Palsa_T0_1 | ecosystem: Environmental > Terrestrial > Soil > Palsa > Peat permafrost | place: Sweden: Abisko... | reverse complement strand
TGAGCCGCGCACGTTAGTAAGTGGTGTTTTGCCACTTCTGCCACGGGCTGCTAGCGCGCGCCGCTTTCGGTTCTGACGAAGGGCACGCTGTCTTCTATGTGGAACCGGAAGCTGGCCACCAGCACCGGTCCCCGGTCACGGTTGTATCCCGGATTCCATATGTGTTGCACATCGGCGGTCAGATAGACTCCCCGCCAGACGTGTAAGTTGTAGTAACTCTCGACGATCTGCTCGAGGCCGTAATTGAGCGCTCCGTCGCCCAGCAGGAATCCCAAACCGCCCAGAGCCAGGTATCGGCGATGGTCGCCCGAGATACCGTCAATCAGAACCGCCAGACCAAGCTTGTCGTCCCGCCGGTGCCAGCGCCGGCCCCGCAAATCCGTGCCAAAGGAAAGCGAGCGGTCCGCCTCGGTGTAGGCGAACGATTCAGTTCGTCCATCGTTCCATCCGGCGCGCGCATAGACCCGCCACATGGCGGTCAGCTCCTGTTCGAGATTCACACCGAAGCCGTACTTCACGCGCCCTTGCCGGCGGTATTCGACGATGTCGGGAACCACGTCGTTCCCGGACAGATAGCCGTCGATGGCCTCCCGGTAAACTCCCATGTTGGCGTGATTCACGAACGACAACAGCCGCAGTGTGCTTTGGCGTTTGCCGAAGACCTGAGGGTGGTATTCCAACTCGAGGTTCTCGCCGCGCGCCCGCGCCAGATCCCAGTCGAGCTTCAGCCCGTTGGCCACCGTGGGCATCAGCATTTCTCCAAACCGTACAGCCCAGTTCCTGTCGTAGAACTCCATCACCAGCCCATAGGTATAGCCGCGCGTGTCGGCCGCATAGTCGTAGGCCGCGTTATTATCCGCCGCCCAGTTCATGAACTGGAGATGGCTGTCGCTGCCAACGCCGTTCAAATCGAAAAAATCCACAGTGCTCATCTTGCCCAGACGGAACTCCAGACGGCGCACCGGAACGCGTGTGGCCAGCCCCAACGGGCCTTTCACCGCGTCGGTGTAATCCCGGCTGAGCGGAATCGTCTGGTGAATCATCACCCGCGCTACGTACGGCGTCTGGGAAAGCGTGGGGTTGCGCACCACATCCAGATTGGTGAATCCAGCCACTCCCAATGCATTGCTTAGTCCGGTGCCGCCGGCGCTTTCCAGATCGAACAGCAGTTCCGTGTTCGTCGTGAAGCGGAAGCCGGTATAGAGAGTGATCACGCGCGAGCTGGCCAGATCGCTCTGGGGCTGCAGACTGTTCGGGCCGCTGTAGTCGGCATGGAACGCAGGTTGATATTGCGTAATGGAGTTCGCCTGTCCCGAAATCCAGAAGCGATCCAGCAGCGAGAAGTCGCCGGCATTAGACGAATCCTGGGCCGGATCATCGCCGCTGCCGGATGGAGTCTGCGCGTGGAGGGTCGGCCCGTTCGCCCCAACGGTTACGATGCCGACGACGATTGCGATCAGGAGCTCTCCTGTGGACAAATGCCTATTTTTCAACAGCAGCATCACAGAGAAGTTACGATCGGATTGCAAATTGAAGAAGTTGCGTGAAAAGGGCTTGCCAGGCGGTGTTCGGTCACTATACTCAGACTTTGAGACTCCCGATGCCGCGCGTGCTTGTTTGGATGGCGATGACGGTGTGCCTGTGCGGCGGCCCGATTGCGCCGGGGCAGACGGCCGAGACTCTGGGGGCCGTCAAGCGAATTTATGTGGAGGCGTTTGCCGGCAAGCCGGGAGCTGAAGCGCTGCGGGCCGAACTGATCGGAGAGTTAATAGCTGCGTCGCGGAAGACGCACCGGATCGCGGTGGTCAAATCCGCCCAGGACGCAGACGCAGTGCTCAGCGGAACTGGGGAAAGTTGGATCAGAGGCTACTACAGCCTGAATCCGCGGGTGCGAACTGTCAACGGCGATGCGCATCCAATTTATGGCGGCTACCTTTCGGTCGAGTTGAAAGGGCGCCAGGACGAAACGCTATGGTCCTATCTGGTGACGGCGCGCCCCTTCGGCCCGGAGGATATTGATCGCAACCTTGCCGGACAGATAGTCCGGCGACTGGCGGAAGCCCTGAAATGAAGAGATGCCTGGAGGTCGCGCTCCTGTTGGGTCTGCTGTCGCTCGGTCTGCTCCCGCCGGCTGCCGCACAGGAGCTATGGGCCGCCGGCGCCACATTTCCCTTCCCAATTTACGCCAAGTGGTTCGATTCATTTTCGGCGCGACACCCCGGAATCGCGATCCACTACCAGCCGGTCGGCTCTGAAACCGGGATACAGCGGCTGAAGGACGGAGCGGTGGATTTTGCCGCTTCCGACATGCCCCTGTCGGACCAGCAGATCGCCCAATTCAGCGAGGGCGTGCTGCACTTTCCAAGTGTGCTGGGCGGCGTGGTCCCCATATACAACCTGCCATCCGTGCCCCGGGACCTGCGCTTCACGCCAGAGACCTTGGCCGGCATCTTCCTGGGGCGAATCCGCCGCTGGAACGATCCGGCGCTGCGCACTCCAAACCGCGGCGTGCGTCTCCCGGACAGCGAAATCGTAGTCGTGCATCGCTCCGACGGCAGTGGAACGAGCTATGTCTGGACTGACTATCTGGCGAAGGTCAACCCGGAATGGCGGCGGATAGTGGGATCGGGGAGTTCGGTGAATTGGCCCGCCGGCGTGGGCGCCGAGTTTAACGAGGGCGTGGTAAAGCGGGTGGGCGGGACCCCCAACACCATCGGCTACGTGGAATATATCTTCGCCGTCCAGAACAGACTGAGCTATGGACTGGTCCGCAACGCGGCCGGCAAATTCGTCCAGGCGGATCTGGCGACCATTCCGAAAGCCGTGCCGGCTCAGGGCATCCCCGACGACATGCGCGTTTCGATCACGAATGCCGCAGACCCGGGCGCCTATCCGGTCGCGGCTTTTTCCTACTTTCTGATCCCCGCCCACATCTCGAGCTCCGGCAAGAAGCAGGCCATCACGGCGTTTCTCGAATGGATGCTGACGTCCGGCCAGCATCAGTCGGCCGCCCTGGGATATGCGCCTTTGCCGGACACCGTGATCGCCCGTGAGAGGGAAGCGCTGACGAAAATCCGTTAGGGCAGATCCGGCACATCGCTCGCGTCACCCAGCATTTCCCACTGTTGCAGGGCAATCGGCACATTGCCGTTCTTCCAAACGAAATCATGGAAACGGCGGACGTCGAAATTCTCTCCTTGCTTACGCTTCGCCATTGCCAGCATGCGCAGTATCTGGATCTTGCCGATCTGGTAGGAGATCGCCTGGCCCGGACCACTGGCGAAGAAAGCCGCTTCCTGCAGCGCCGTGGAGCGATCCATGGGTACCGTTTTCTCCAGGTACGCGGCCCCCTGCTCGATAGTGAACAGGCCCAGCGCGAGCTTCACGTCTACCTCCACCCGCAGCGCGCGCAGCCGCATAAAGTTATAAATGATCTCTCGCGTTCTGGGGCTGTCGTCAAAATATCCGGCCTGCAGCATCATCTCTTCGGCATAGAATCCGATTCCCTCATTCGCTCCGGAATCGTAGAAATGCCGCCGGACTGGATTCTCATGCGCCCAGCTCAAGGTCAACTGGAAGTAATGTCCCGGCACTCCTTCGTGCACCAGGATGGGCCGCGGATCGCGGGCTGTCGCCAGCGCGAAATATCCCAGTTGGGGAGACGGCGGCCGCACATAGCTGACGCCATTCTCCTTGAGACGCGATGGTCCGGTAAGGTCGTCCGTCACGCCGAACTCGAGTGCGTCGAGATAATCGGGCAAAGGCTGATTGCGGTAGTGCTGCATCCATTCCGGCACAGTCAGCAGGTTCCGGTCCTCCAGGAAGCGGCGGACGGCGAGCTCCTCTTTATACTCGCGCGCAATCTGTTCGTCTATATTCGGGAAGAGAGCCAGCTGCGCCAGACCGCGGTTACGATTTTGTTCATACGCCTCGAACGAGACCGCGCGCTCCCACTCCTGATGTCCCATCGACAGCAGTTCCTCCGGCGTGAACGGCATCAGGGCTACGTGGCGAAGGAAGAACAGGTAAGGTTCGCGCCCCACCGCGGTCTTCACCGGCAGTTGCGGCAAACGCGCCGTCAACCAGCCGCGAAAGTCTTCGAGCGCAACGATCGCCTTTTCTACGGTGTCATGCGCGGTAACGGGCGTTTTCGTCATGCGTACACGTATATCTTGCAAACTCCCGATGGCCAGCTCCGCGAATGGCCGGCTCATGATCTGCCCCGCCGTCAGGTTTATTTTCGCGTCCGCGATCGTTTGCGGAATACGCTCCAGACGCTGCTCAACGATTCGTTCGCGCTCTGAGGTAACCGGCGGAGGCGCGATGAGCGCGTCGAATACCGAGCCCACCGTCTGATCTACATAGAACCCCGGATTGCGCAGCAAACCGCGTTCAACGTCGAGTTCCCAATGCACCCGCGCGATCGCGGAACCTATCAGCCGGTAATCCACCTGCTCCGCCACTGAGCCTGCATGTGGATCGAGCCTTTTCCAGCGAGACTCGAAACCAGCCAGCGCCTGGCGCCGGGCTTCGATAGCGGCGGCCGACCAGTCCGGCAAAGCGTTGGCCGGCCGTTCGATGCGTGGGATATCGTCGCCTGAAAATGGTTGCGTCGCCGCTCGCCACGTCCAGAAATCCCGGGCGATGGCCGGCAGGTCGTCCGCGCCATAGCAGCAGGTGATGAAGAACAACAGGAATACGGCCAGGAAGCGCGCCATGTCTTTATTATGCAGGAGGCCGCACCTCCCGTAAGTTAACCAATACGTACAAATAGTTCACATCTGTTCTTGGAGCTTTGCGCTTTATCCTTGGGGAGGACGAAGCTTTGCCAGGCCACGGGAAGCGATTTGGGACGTCCTGGCTGCAATAACCAAACGGGTGCCGAGTTAAGAACCGCGCTTCCCCGAAGAATTGCGAAAGGAACCCGACCTTCCAGTATCCCCCATATTGCCAACCACTTCCAAACCAGCCGAGCCTGTCATGGGGACTCCGGCATCCATGATCGAGAACCCGGCCTCCCCTCCCGCGATTCTTTCCAACAGCGGACAGTGTCCGAAATCGGGACAATCGTCGTGACGCTTTCGTTACTGGTGCGTCAAACTGATATAGGAAAGGATGTTTGAACGCTGCGGCAGAGCCGGAATCCATGGCCCAGGACACGCCCGGTACGGCAGGCCTCAGGTTGAGCCCAAAAATCGATGAGGCCGGCCTGATTCGGGCGGTGCAGCGCGGCGATCAGGATGCTTTCGAGCAACTGGTCCGCGCGTACGACCAAAGTGTGCTTAGGCTGGCCATGAATCTGCTGCGTTCGCAGGAAGACGCACGTGACGTTTTCCAGGAGGCGTTCTTGCGCGTGTACCGCAGCATCGATGCGTTCCGGTTCGATTGCAGCTTCCACACCTGGCTTTACCGGATCGTGACGAACATCTGTCTGGATTATTTAAGGAAGCGTAAGGTCCGTAAGGAAGAACCGGCCGTGGTGGACACCCCCGACGGTCCCCTGGACCGTATGAACGATTTTGAAGAAGAGGCCGCCCACGCCGATCCGGAGCGGAGCCTCTGGAACAGGCAGCTGGGGCGGCGCATCGAGGTTGCCCTGGTGTTACTGACTCCTCGCGAGCGCCTGGTTTTCGAGCTGCGGCATTATCAAGGCCTGCGCCTGCGGAATATCGGCGAGATCCTCGGCACCAGCGAAGAAGCCGCTAAGAATTGTTTGTTTCGGGCCACGCAGAAAATGCGGGCGGAACTGGGAGATTTTCAATGAATTGCGAATCTGTCACCAAGCTTATTCCCTTGTACTTCTACGGGGAATTGTCTCCGGATGAGGAAGACCGGCTCGAACAGCATCTGGACGGCTGCGCGGCATGCCGGCGCGAGGCGGAGTTGCAGCGGTCGGTGGCCGCGGCGATGGACCGGCGCGAGATGCTTCCGTCCGCAACGCTGCTGGCCGAGTGCCGTCACGACCTGATGCGGGCGGTTTATCGGAACGAAGCGCCTGTCGCACACCCCGGCGCCCAGGCCGCCCACGCCACCCCATGGGCCCACTTCCGCGACGGATTTGCGGCCTTGTTTCCGCCCCTGTTCCGTTGGCGCATGCCGCTCGGAGCCATGGCCCTGCTGGCCCTCGGCTTCGCCAGCGCGCGTTTGACCACGCCGGTCGCGGTGGGCTCGTTCAGTCCTGCTTCGGTTATTCCCGATAACGTCATTTCCTCGGTTCGGTCGGTGACCTCCGGCCCCGAGGGCGCCCCGTCCGGCGAGGTGCATATCGTTCTGGACGAAACCCGGCGGCGGGTGGTCTCCGGCCAATTGAACGAACCGAACATTCAGCGGCTGATGTTGGCTGCGGCGCACGATGAGAACAATCCGGGCGTGCGGGTGGAGTCGGTCGAAATCCTCAAGAGCCATACGGATTCCTCCGAAGTCCGCAGCCTGTTGCTGAACCGGGTGGCGCAGGATCCTAACCCCGGCGTTCGTTTGAAAGCTCTCGATGGCCTGAAGCCGTTCACCGGCGATCCGGAGGTGCGCAAGGTCCTGGCACAGGTGCTGCTGCAGGATGACAATCCGGGCGTGCGGATTCAGGTGGTGGATGCGTTGATCTCGCGCGCTGACGATAAGATGGTCGGTGTTCTTCAAAGCGTAGTCCAAAGAGAAGACAATACCTATGTGCGCCGCCGCTGCGAAAAGGCGTTGAAAGATATGAATGCATCGATCGGAACGTTTTAAGCGATGACCGGGCTTCGATTTGGCATTTTGGTTTTGGGATTGGCGGGAGCCGCGCCGGGTGCGGAGCCGGCGCTCACCCGCGAGGGACCTTATTGGGTGCAGGTGATTACAGGAGCGGAAGCCCTGACGCCCTCGGCCCGGGTGCGGATTACTTCGCGTGGCAGCGTAACTCTTTCCGGTGCTGCGCCAAACGAGCTCTGGTATTCCCTCAAAGTGCGCGTGAAGGCGCCTACGGAAACGGCGGCGCGGCAGCTGGCGAAAGCTTTTGGCGCGCGCGTGGGGCGGCAAGGCAACGGCTATACCTACCTGATTATCCATCGCGGCGACGGCCTGGCGGACTTGCAGGTGAAGATTCCCCGCACCGCCCCGGAAGCCAGCATCACCACTACCGAGGGTGCGCTGGATTTCTCCGATCTGGATGGCTCGGTAAAGGCTGAAACGGGCGGCGGAAACATCAAAGCGGATCGCATTCGCGGCAATGTAGTAGCGCGCACGGCGGGCGGCGATATCGCGCTGGGCACGGTGGAAGGCAGCGCCAGCTGCGCCACCGCCGGCGGCAAGATCACCGCGAACCTGGTGCGGGGCGAGGCCACTTTCGAGACCGGCGGCGGCGACGTCTTCGCGCAGGAAGTGGGTGGGCTGGTGCGCGCTTCGACCATGGCGGGAAGTATTCGCATCCGCCGCGCCGGATCGGCGGTGATCGCCTCCACCGGCGGCGGCCCCATCGACGTGGGCCAGGCCCAGGGCTGGGTGACGGCTAAGAATTCCGCGGGGCCCGTGCAGGTCGGCTCGGCCCAGGGCGTCAGTTGCGAGAGCGGCGGAGGCGGCGTGCAGCTTGCCAACATTTCCGGTGGCGTGCGCGTCTCGACGGCCATCGGCAGCATCATCGCCGGCCTCCTGGCCGGTAAGTCGATGGCGGATTCGTTTCTCTCGACCGGCAGCGGTGACATTACCGTATTCATCCCGTCTAACGTGGGAGTGACCATCCGGGCGCAGAACGAATTGTCTGACAGTATTCGCAGAATCGTATCCGATTTTCCCGGAATCCGGGTGCGCGTGGAAGGCGGGCAGGTGATCGCGGAAGGGCCGGTCAACGGAGGCGGGCCGGTCTTGCGGATCTCCGGCACCGGCGGCACAATATTCATTAAACGGCAACAGTAACGCCAGATAAGTGAGGTACTATGAGTCGCAGCATCCGTAGCATTTATGTAGCGTTGGGGATCGCCGCCGTGGGCGTAGGTACGGCGGGTAGCTCCCTCGGGCAGGACCCGACTCCGCACGCGCGCGCGGCCGCCAACCACGCCATCCACATATACAGTTCAGGAGGCAGTTATCTGGGTATTGGCGTGGCCGAGGTGGACGCCGAGCGCGCCAAGGCGCTCAACCTGAAAGAGGTGCATGGCGTCGAAGTAAAGAGCGTCGATGAAAACAGTCCCGCCGCCAAAGCCGGATTGAAAGAAGGCGACGTGGTGCTCGAATACAACGGCCAGCGCATCGAAGGCACCGAACAGTTTGTTCGCCTGGTGCGCGAGACGCCGGTCGATCGCCAGGTGCGTCTGTCGGTGTGGCGCAATGGCGCGGTAGAGTCCTTGACCGCGGGCATCGGGCGCCGTCCCGCGGAACGCTTTTCCATCCGCAACGACGACGGCGACGATTTGACCGTCGAGGTTCCGGAGATGCCTCCCATGCCGCCTATGCCCCCCATGCCGTCTATGCCCGCCACCCCGCCCACGCCGGAGATCGCTCCGCTGCCGGACTGGCCGCACGTCCTGAATTCCGGCCGCAGCGGGATGCTGGGCATCGAAAGCGAAACCCTGAGCTCGCAACTGGCGGAGTTTTTCGGAGTTAAGGAAGGCGTGCTGGTGCGCTCGGTGACCAAGAATTCAGCGGCGGAAAAAGCCGGCATACGCGCTGGAGACGTGATCGTCAAGGTGGATGGCGAAAGCGTCTCGAGCCCCCGGGAGATTTCGAGCATACTGCGCTCCGCGCGGGCGAAGAAGAACTTCTCCGTGGTGGTGATGCGGGAAAAGAAGGAAGTCACCCTGAGCGTTACCATGGAGTCCGGCGGGAATGGCTGGGGAAGGGTGCTGGCGTACTCTCCGCGGAAGGCTTAAGCAAGGCTTAAGCGTTCGCCGGCCGAAACAGCAGCAGATCCAGACTGAACGTCACTCGCATCGCCTTGGCCGGCTGCGATTGTATCGGCCGGTAAATCGAATGCAGGACGTCTTGAACCGCCGCGGCGTCCAGATCTGCCGCGGTCGAGACGCAGCTTCGATCGACCAGCTTGAACCCCTGCGCTAACGTATCGACGGTCCGGGCCACGCGGTCGCGGCCCACGCCGCGCAGTTCCACAAGATCCTCACGCGCGGGAAGAGCCACGAGAAGCCGTCCGTCGTCGCGCAGCACACGCTGGAATTCGCCTGGATTCATCCGTCCCGTAATCGACATGACCATCGAGAACGAGCGGTCGGCGTAGGGCACGAAGCGATCGGCATTGGCCACGATCCACTCGCATCCGGGGTAGCGCCGGGCCGCCGCATCCACCGCCGGAATCGAGATGTCGACGCCGTGCGCATCGAAGCCGGCCTGCCGGGCGCAGGTGCCCAGGTAGAAACCGTCACCGCAGCCGGCATCGAGAACCACGTCGCTGGGCGATGCGGCCATGAGCTCGGCGATCCCGTGCAGCAGCGGCTGGGTCACGCCGCTACCGTGCAACCGCCGCCGTCCGGCGATGGCCGCCGCGGTGTCGCCCGGCTGCTTCGAGTGCCGCTCCTGCGGTTGAAGCAGGTTGACATATCCGCTGCGCGCGACGTCGAATGAATGCCCGCGCGGACACCGCAGGCGCCGCTCCTCACGTACCAGTGCCATGTGGCAACCGCGAACGGGACAGAGCAGCATGAGTCGAGTGTACCGTCCCGCTGAACACTGCCAGGGCCGTGCGGGCGCGCTTGCGCATCATGGATTCGAAGGATACGCGCGGTACATCGATGAGTTTGCGCAGTGCGGCGTCACGGAGCAAACGCTGCGCGGCATTGGGCATGCGCGCGGCCGCGCGGTCGAAAGCTCCTGGGGAAGCGGCGCGCATGCCGGCGATCGCGCGATAGTAGCCTTGCTGCCCCTGTACCTTGTAGCAACCGCCCACCAGCGCCGCCAGCACTTCGTGGCTCTCTTCGAGCTGCGCCACCACGCCGCCCCACTCGTCCAGAAACGGGCACAGCGGTAGCAGCGTGGCCGGCGAGCGGCGCAGCACCTTCACCGGCCGCAGCGGATAATGCCGGTGGCCTTCGGCGGAGAGGCCGGTGGATTGATACACCCGCACGGCGAGGGAGAAGCGGCCGCGCTCGGAGAGA
>Ga0302324_100031120_pt1 | contig 10074 bp, 11 predicted proteins | sample Palsa_T0_1_FD_201949 | JGI IMG/M metagenome (GOLD analysis project Ga0302324, IMG submission 201949) | Peat permafrost microbial communities from Stordalen Mire near Abisko, Sweden - Palsa_T0_1 | ecosystem: Environmental > Terrestrial > Soil > Palsa > Peat permafrost | place: Sweden: Abisko... | reverse complement strand
TTCAGGAGGAGCAGCCATGGCAATGAAGATTCGACCCCTTCAGGATCGCATCATCGTGAAGCGCGTCGCCGAGGAAGAGAAGACCAAGGGCGGCATCATCATCCCCGACACCGCCAAGGAGAAGCCACTCGAGGGCAAGGTCATCGCGGTGGGCAATGGCCGCGTGCTCGAGGACGGCAAGATTCGTCCGCTCGACGTCAAGACGGGCGACCGGGTGCTCTTCGGCAAGTACGCCGGCACCGAGGTCAAGATCGACGGCGAAGACCACCTCATCCTCAAAGAGGATGACGTCGTCGGGATCGTCGAAGAGAAGTAGCTCCGGCTGTGTGCCGGCGGAAGAGTTTCCGCTACCGCCGGCCGCCCCCGCCGGAGTCCAAACCAACCCTAAAGGAGATTCATTTATGTCCAAAGAGATCATGTTCGACGTCCGCGCCCGTGAGGCGATTCTGCGCGGCGTCAACGTCCTGGCCGACACCGTCAAGGTGACCCTCGGCCCCAAGGGACGCAATGTCGTCATCGAAAAGTCGTTCGGCTCACCCACGATCACCAAGGACGGCGTCACCGTCGCCAAGGAGATCGAGCTCGAGAACAGGTTCGAGAACATGGGCGCCCAGATGGTCAAGGAGGTCGCCAGCAAGACCTCGGACGTCGCCGGCGACGGAACCACCACCGCCACCGTGCTCGCCCAGGCCATCTTCCGCGAGGGCAGCAAGCTGGTCGCCGCGGGCCACAACCCGATGGAGATCAAGCGCGGCATCGAGAAGGCCGTCGAGAAGGTCGTCGCCACGCTGAAGACCCTCTCCAAGGCCACCAAGGACCCCAAGGAGATCGCCCAGGTCGGAACCATCTCGGCCAATGGAGACGAGACCATCGGCAAGATCATCGCCGAGGCCATGGAGAAGGTCGGCAAGGAAGGCGTCATCACGGTCGAGGAGGCCAAGGGCCTCGAGACCACCCTCGAGGTGGTCGAAGGCATGCAGTTCGACCGCGGCTACCTCTCGCCGTACTTCGTCACCGACGCCGAGCGCATGGAGGCCGTGCTGGAGGACGGCTACATCCTCATCCACGAGAAGAAGATCTCGGCCATGAAGGATCTGCTCCCGGTGCTCGAGCTGGTCGCCCGCGCCGGCAAGCCGCTGCTCATCGTCGCCGAAGAGGTCGAGGGTGAGGCGCTCGCCACGCTGGTCGTCAACAAGCTGCGTGGCACGCTCCAGGTCGCGGCCGTCAAGGCCCCCGGCTTCGGCGATCGCCGCAAGGCCATGATGGAGGACATCGCCACCCTGACCGGCGGCAAGATGATCGCCGAGGACCTCGGCATCAAGCTCGAGGGGTTGACCCTGAAGGACCTCGGCCGCGCCAAGCGGATCGTGGTCGACAAGGACAACACCACCCTCATCGACGGCTCCGGCAAGAAGGAGCAGATCGAGGCCCGGGTGAAGCAGATCCGGACCCAGATCGACGACACCACCTCCGACTACGACCGCGAGAAGCTGCAAGAGCGGCTCGCCAAGCTGGTCGGCGGAGTCGCGGTCGTGAACGTCGGCGCGGCCACCGAGACCGAGATGAAGGAGAAGAAGGCTCGGGTCGAGGACGCTCTGCACGCCACCCGCGCCGCGGTCGAGGAAGGCATCGTCCCCGGCGGGGGCGTGGCCTACATCCGCTGCCTCAAGAGCATCGAGAAGCTCGATGTCGGCGAGGGTGAAAAGGCCGGCGTCGACATCATCCGTCGCTCGCTCGAGGAGCCGCTGCGCCAGATCTCCGGCAACGCGGGGCTCGAGGGTTCGATCGTCGTCAACCGGGTCAAGGAAGGAACTGGCGCGTTCGGCTTCAACGCCGCGACCGGCGATTTCGAGGACCTGCTCAAGGCCGGCGTGATCGACCCCACCAAGGTGACCCGCTTCGCGCTGCAGAACGCGGCGTCGGTGGCGTCGCTGATGCTGACGACCGAAGCGATGATCGCCGAACGTCCGAAGGACAAGGACGAGGGTGGTCAGGGCGGCGGCGGCGGCATGCCCCCGATGTAATCTCCCTTCCTACTGAAGGGATACGAGACCCCGTGGGCCGAAAGGCTCGCGGGGTCTTTCATTTGCGGGGCATACCTCCCAGATTAGAATGTCCTCATGAAGCCCGTCGTCGTCTACACCACCAACTATTGCCCCTACTGCTTCCAGGCCAAGGACCTCTTGAAACGCAAGCAGGTGCCGTACACGGAGATCGACGTCACCGACGACGATGCGGCCCGCGAGCAACTGGTCCAACGCACGCACCGGCGGACCGTCCCTCAGATCTTCATCGGTGAGACGCACGTCGGCGGCTTCGACGACCTGGACGCCCTCGAGCGCGCCGGGAAACTGGACGGGCTGCTGGCGACGGGATAATTCGGGGCGGCGATGCCCTCCCGAGCGATCCTGGCCGTCGCCCTACTGGCCACGGCGGGTTGCGCCGCGGGCAAGCTCGAGATCACCGTCAGCAATGCCGCAAGCCGCGAGGTCCGGCTGATCGTGATCTCTCCAGCGTTGCTCCGTTTCGACGCCCCTGCCTACCGCAGCTTCGAGCTCGCGATGGACCAGGTCGATGCCGTGCTGGCCACCGGCCGGTTCATGGTCCTGGGCCCCGACGAGCTCCCGCGCGCCCTCGAGCCTGCTCCCGAGGCGAGCGCGGTCTATCCCTTCAGCATCATGGGCAAGGTGGCGGCACTGGGGCTGGCCGTTCCGGAAGTCGCGACCCTGGCAAGCTGGGTCGAAAGGCGGGAGGAGGCTGGCTCGCGGCAGCGCACCGACGCCAAGGGCCGGGTGACTGGCCGGTCGCGGTCCGGCGACGTGACCTATGTCGTCCACGAAGACCTTTCCGTTTTCGACCGTGCTGGCAATGGCGAGGCCCTCGTCTCCGCCTCCCTCGAGCTCGCGGTCGACCCCTTCGCCGAGCATCCTCCTTCGGATGACGCGCCCGAGCTGCGCCAGGCGGTGAAGACGCTGGTGGCCGAGGTTCTTCGGAAGGCTCTGCCGGCTCTCAAGACATCCTCCCAGGTCAACGAGCTCCCGTTCCGCGCCGACTGGATTCCGTGGAACGAGGAGCCCTTCTCGGTGATCGGGCGTCCCGCCTTGCAGGCCCGACTCGCGACGCTCGACCCAGTCAGCGCCGAGGCCGAGCGGCTGCTCCGGCTGTCGTACTTCGAACCCGAGCTCTCGAGCGCCCGGCAGAGCGCCATGCTCGCCCTGCCGGCTGGCCTCCTGGTGAGCGAGGTGCCCAATCGCCTGCGCGCCTCGGGACTCGAGCCCGGAGACCTCATCACGGCTGTCGAGAGCGACCCCGTCGGCGGCCCGCAGACCTTCCTGCGCTGGGCTTCCGCCAAGACGCCGGGCAGCCCGATCAAGCTCACGCTGCTGCGACGCGATCAGATCGTCCACCTGACCGTCCCGAGCCCCGACCGCTGAGCACCCAGTGGGAGTGGCGCCGGGGGCCCTGCCGGCGCTCAACTCTCCGCATTTAGCGACGTGACGACATGCGCCAGACGGATTAGGTTCTGCGCCGTGCGCAACCTGATCCTCGGCTCCCTGGCGCCCATGCTCCTGGCCTGGGGGCTTCTGGCCTGCGGCGCTGGGCCCAGCCAAACCGGTGCCATCGCCAGCTGCCACGGGGTGACGCTCAGCGGATCGGGCGCATTCACGCCCTTCAGCGGAATGGCCTTTCAGACCACCGCCCAGCTTGGCGGCGGCGAATCCGGTCCCGGCAACTACGAGGTCGTCATCTGGGGCAATCCAGGCGATGCCGGCACCCCCACCCAGAGCTACCAGGTCATCTGCCCCGCTCTGCTGGCCGGTGACTTCGTGGCCATCCACTTCTTCGTTGCGCCTCAGACGCTCGAGCTCGATCTGCCGGCCCCGCTGCTTCCCGGTTCCGACCAGACCACCATCACGGATTTCACGAGTCCCTACAGCCAGACGACGAGCCTGCTCGAGGACATCGTCGGCAACGTCAGCGTCAGCAACCCCGGGACACAGTGTTTGGAGGGAAGCTTCAGCGCCAATCTCGTGCCGGTGGACCCCGCCACCGGGTTCGCCATCGACGGAGGCGCGGTGTTCCCAATCAACGGCAGCTTCTCGCTCCCCTACTGCGGTACGCTGTGAGCTTGGCCGGCTGAGCCCGTCATAGCTGAGACCTTCATGGCCCTTCCCATCGTCGGCAGCGCACACGAAAAACCCTCGGGCGACGGTTTCACCTGGTTCATCTACGGCTCGTCGCTCTCCAGGGCGGCCTTCCAGACCTGGGCTGAGCGCCACCAGTACTCGCTGCCGGACTTCTCGCAGGCGATCCCGGCCAGGCTCGCGGGCTATCGCCTGAGCTTCGACATCCCGAGCGGCTTCTGGGGCGGGGCGGTCGCGAGCCTCACGCCAGCTCCCGGCCAGGCGGTCGAAGGGATTGCCCTGCCGCTGCCTGGAACGGCGCGCGTCCTCGCCGACCACAAGGAGGGCGCGCTCTCGGGACTCTACGAGCCCTTCGCCGTCACGGTCGCTTCGCTCGCGGGCGGCGCGCTGATCGAGGCCCTGGCCTATCGCTCGAATCCCGCCCGGCGCCTGGCCAGCGAGGCCACTGCCTCGCCGGCCTTCCTCGAAGCCTTGCGCGACGGGGCCCGGGAGTGGGGACTGAGCGCGGCTTACCAGGAAGAGCTCTCGCGCATCGCCTGACGGAGGGTTTCGATGTCGCCTGCGAAGTCAGCTCTGCTCGCCGCCGGTCTCGTCGCCCCTCTCGCCGCCGTACTCGTGGGGGCCTCCACGGCCCGCGCCCAAACCGAAGCGCTGACGACCGACGGCGGAGCGGGATCGCCGGCCGCCGCACCCGTCGCGGTCCAGCCCGCCGCCCCCTTCGCGTTCGCTGATTTCTCGTGGATTCCCGGGGGAGCGGGCGCATCCGACCGACCGCTCTCGTGGGGGCCCTTCGTGGGCGAGCTGCGCGTCGACACCGTCTACAACGAGGACTTCAGCCGCCCGATCGACGACACCATCTCGGGTTCGAGCGAGGTTTTCCGCAGCGGAGAGATTCAGCTCACCATGCTCGGCATCGGCGGCGACTTCTTCTACAAGAACGTCCAGGCCCGCTTGATGACCCAGTTCGGGCTGTACTCCGAGACCACGCCCCGCAACGACCCGAGCGCCGGAAGAGGCCAGTGGAACCTGGCCGACGCCTTTCGCTACATCTCCGAGGCCTACGGCGGTTACCACATCGACGCCCTCAACGGCGTCAACGTCCAGGCCGGCATCTTCATGTCGTTCATCGGGCTGTGGAGCTACTACAACTTCGACAACTGGACCTACCAGCCGTCGTACGTCTCTTCGAACACGCCCTGGTTCTTCAATGGCGCGCGGGTCCAGATCTTCACCTCCGACAAGCTCAAGATCGAGCCGTGGATCATCAACGGCTGGCAGTCGTACGGGACCTTCAACCAGCAACCCGGAGTCGGCGGCCAGGTCCTGTGGCGGCCGACCGGCTGGTTCTCGCTGGTTTCCAACAACTACTTCGGCGCCGACACGCTCAACACCCCCGGCCGCAAGCGCCTCCACACCGACAACAGCGCGATGGTGAAGTACTACGACAATCCCGGTGGAGCCCTCAGCAAGGCGGCGGCCTCGCTCACCATCGACCTGGGCTGCGAGCAGGGCGGCGGCGTGAGCTGTATGGAGGGCAACGCGGCCGCCCCGTCCCAGTTCTTCGCCGGACTCATGGTCTACAACCGCTTCTGGTTCGACCGCGACCTCTTCGGGTTCACCGTCGGCGGCGGCGCCATCGACAACCCGGGCCGCTATCTGGTTCTGCTCCCGCCCATCAACGGCGCCACCGCCATCTCCGGCACCCCGTATTTCACGGAGAATCCCGGTGACCAGTTCAAGGCCTGGGACATGCAGATCAGTTTCGACTACTCGCCCATCGGCTACATCACCTTTCGACTCGAGTACAACCACCGCGTCGCCAGCGTTCCCTACTTCACGGGCCACGAGGGCGTGACGCCGCCAGGCGGCAACCAAGGGGCGCCGGGCAGCTTCGTGCCGGGCTGGAATCCCGATCTGTCGCCGACCGAGGATCGGATCACGCTCGCGATGATGGTGAAGCTGTAGGGTTCACCCGTGCGACTGCCAGGGAAGATATGCAGAGGGGATTCGACCTCGACCTCGAACCCGACCGCGAACCCGACCGCGACCTCGACCCCGAACCCGACCGCGATCCCGACCCCGACCCCGACCGCACACCCGCTCCCGCATCTGAGGGATTCAGATTTCAGAAGCTGGATGCGTACAAGGTCGCGAAGGAAATTGCGGTGCGAGTGCACGAGGCGCGCATTGCCGACGCGGAGCTTCGAGACCAGGCGACGAGGGCGGCGAAGAGCGCCTTCCTCGGGTTTTGCGAGGGCCTCCCGAACGAGATGCCCGGGCTGCGGCGGAGGTACTTCACGCAATCGCGCAACTCGGTCTGCGAGCTCGCGGGCGCGATTGACCTGTCCGCCGCAATCGGAGCGATGGACGCAGCGGCAGCTGAGGCAGTCCTGGCGCTTGCTCTGCGGCTCAAACAGATGCTTTTCGCGTTGCTCAACGGCAGAGGCCGGTGAGCAGGGCAACCGCATCAGGGGTCCGTTTCCTTGCGGCCCCAGAGGAAGAAGGAAACGGAACCCAATGAACGATCCCCCGAACGCGAACGCGATCCCCGAACCCGACCGTCGACCCCGACCGCGACCCCGAACCCGACCCCGCACCCGAACCCGACCGTGATCCTCGACCTCGAACCCACCCGCTTCCCCGACTTGTGCAGAGCTTGCGTGGCGGCTGTCCTCCTCGTCACGGCCGTGTCCGGCCTCGGTTGCTGGGAGATGCTGCCGGCCTCACGCGAGCCGTTGCTGGACGCTCAGCACCGCGAGCCCCTGGTCTGCGCCGGACTCGGACCCCAGCGGTATCCCGAGGGACTCTTCGACCCGCGGTCCGTGATCTCGGCCGAGCCGCTCACCTTCGCGCGCAGCACGCGCGGATCGCAGGATCAGCATCTCCTGGGCGCGACGCTCGGGGTACTACCGCCACCCGGCGTGAGCTCCGAAGAGCTGGAGCGGCTTCTCAACTGCCATGCCGCTCGAGCTCAGCTCGCGCGCGAGGGCGAACCGGTCTTTGCGGACGATCCCTACTGGCTCGCGGGCCACGTCGTTCACATCTCGGTGCACTTCGACCGGGGCGCTACCCGGGTGGAGATCGAGGCCCGGGACGTCGAGGGTGCCAAGGAGATTCTGCGGCGGGCCATCGCGCTGGCCCAGCAGGGCCGGCAACTCGAGGAGGTCGCGAGCTTCAACGCGTTCCACGCCCGGCGGCTCGAGCGGCTTCGCGCCCCCGACGGCTGGTTGACCCTGGTCGGGCTGGTCTGGCTGCAGGAAGGAGACAACCGCGTCGGCTTGACCGAGCCGGTTCGCTTGCCCGAGGGCTGGCCCGCTCACCTGGGCACGTTCACGCGCCACGGAGATCGGGTCTCCTTCGCGGGAAAGCTCATTCCGCTCGCGCCCGAGGGTGAGTCCGATCCCCTGCTATTCGGCCCATTGCGCCTCACCGTGATCCGTCGCGGTGATCGGGTCGGTCTGCGGCTGCGTGACCCCGGATCCCCAGTGCGGGCCAACCTCCACGACATCCCCGCCTTCCCGCCGACCACGGCCTGGCGGCTGACGGCGCGCTTCGAGCCGGCGCCGGCCGGACGCACTCTCGACATCCAGAACGTGCTCGGGCAGGTGCAGGCGACGCCCTCGCCCGGGACGGCGGTCTTCGACGTCGGGGCGCGGACCTATCGCCTCACGGCCGTCATCGACGATCCTGGGCACCTCTTCTTCGTGTTCGGCGACCTGACCAACCGCGATTCCACCTACGGCGCCGGGAGGTTTCTCACCACCGAGCTCCCTCAGAACGGCCAGGTGGTCCTGGACTTCAACCAGGCCATCAATCCACCGTGCGCTTTCACCGCCTTCGCGACTTGCCCCATTCCCCCGAAGGAGAATCGACTCCTAGTCCGCGTGGAGGCCGGCGAGTTGCGAGCGGGAGAGCATCCGTAGGGCGAAAGTAACGTTCCCGCCCAGGTCGATCTTGCGAGGTGGCGCCTACTCCGGAAGCGGCTGCGGGCCGGGCACGATGCCAGCGATGTCCGGATCCTCGCCCCCGCTCGAGGCGTCCTTGGGGTCTTTCTTGCGCCGATCCTTCTTGGCGGCTTTTTCCCGCTGCCATTCGAGGCGGGCAAGCTCTTTCTGGCGTTTGAGGGCTCCGGGGTTCTGGGGCATCAGTAGCCTCCTGCAGCACGCGTGCCGACACCGTGCCGGTGACACTCGAAAGCTGAGTCCCCTAATGTTGCCGGGGAGTTGGCTGATGTCAAGGCCATCCGGCTCCCGCTCCGGCTCCTATGATATGAGGCTCCTCCCATGATCTCCTCACTCCTGCTGCTCTCGCTCGCCGCCTCCCCCAACGAATCCGCGCTCAAGGCCCAGCTGGCCCGTTTCGCGCCGACCGAGATCCGGGTGGACTTGAAGTCGCTGCCGGCTTCCGAGCGGGCCGTGCTTCCACCCCTGCTCCGGGCCGCCGGGCGGATGGATTCGCTCTACCTCGCACAGGTCTGGGCCGGAAACGCCCAGTTGCTGCTCGACCTGAGCCAGGACGCGACGCCCCTGGGCAAGGCGCGCCTGCACGACTTCATCGTGAACAAGGGGCCCTGGAGCCGGCTCGACGGCGACGCCCCGTTCCTGCCCGGCATCCCGCCCAAGCCGGCCGAGGCGAGCTACTACCCCAGCGACTCCCGGGCCGAGGTCGACAAGCTGATCAAGGGCGCAACGGGCGACCTCAAGCAGCAGGTCACGAGCTTCTACACCGTGGGGCGTCGCACCGAGAGCGGAGCGCTCGTTTTTCTCCCCTACAGCTCGGTCTATCAGGAGGCGCTGGCCCTGGTGGCGACCGACCTGCGCGAGGCCGCCAAGGCCACCCAGCAGCCGAGCCTGCGCACCTTCCTCGAGGCGCGCGCCGCCGCCTTGCTCAGCAACGACTACCGGGCCAGCGACATCGCCTGGATGGATCTCGACTCGTCCATCGAGCCGACGCTTGGCCCTTACGAAGTCTACGAGGATGGCTGGTTCAACCTGAAGGCCGCCTTCGAGGCCTTCATCTCGATCACCGACGCGGCGGAGACCAAGAAGCTGCAGAGCCTCGGCGCGCGGCTGCAGGATCTCGAAGACCACCTGCCCATCGACCACGAGTACCGCAACCCGAAGCTCGGCAGCGCCGCCCCCATCAAGGTCGTCAACGAGATCTTTTGCGCGGGCGATGCGAACCACGGCGTGCAGACCGCGGCCTACAACCTGCCGAACGACGAGGAGATCACCCGCGCCAAGGGCACCAAGCGCGTGATGCTCAAGAACGTGCAGGAGGCCAAGTTCCAGAAGGTCCTGCTGCCGATCTCGAAGCAAGTGCTCTCACCCGCCGCGCAGAAGCATGTCAGCTTCGAGGCCTTCTTCACCCACATCCTCATGCACGAGCTGATGCACGGCCTGGGTCCGCACGAGGCGCCGCCCGGGAGCCAGAAGACGGTGCGCGAAGCGCTCGGCAACACCTATGGAACGCTCGAGGAAGCCAAGGCCGACATCTCCGGCCTGTGGGCGCTGCAGCAGCTGGTCGACAAGGGAGCGCTGCCCAAGAGCCTGGAGCAGAGCATGTATTCGACCTTCCTGGCGTCGGCGTTTCGGACGCTGCGCTTCGGCCTCAACGAAGCCCACGGCCGAGGCCAGGCCTTGCAGCTCAACTACCTGCTCGACAAGGGAGCCTTCCGGAAGATCGCCGGCTGCCGCTTCGAGGTCGACGAATCCAAGGTCAAGGACGGCGTGCGCGATCTGACCCACGACATCATGACCCTCCAGGCCGAGGGCAATCGGGCCAAGGCCGAGTCGATGCTCTCGACCCTGGGCGTGATTCGCCCGGACGTGAAGTGCGCGCTCGACCGGCTCGGCAAGATCCCGGTGGACATCGAACCGAAGTTCGTGACGGCGGAGGGGCTGTCGAAGGAGTAGGACCGCTGCGCGGA
>Ga0302324_100031119_pt1 | contig 10074 bp, 7 predicted proteins | sample Palsa_T0_1_FD_201949 | JGI IMG/M metagenome (GOLD analysis project Ga0302324, IMG submission 201949) | Peat permafrost microbial communities from Stordalen Mire near Abisko, Sweden - Palsa_T0_1 | ecosystem: Environmental > Terrestrial > Soil > Palsa > Peat permafrost | place: Sweden: Abisko... | reverse complement strand
AGGCGACGATGTTTCCGTGCATATCGTAGACGAGGGCGCTGGAGCCGTTCGTGACTTCCAGCCAATAGCCACTGCCATCGGTCGCGGCGGCCTGAGCGGTGCTCGCTGTGCAGGCGCTGAGGCCAACCCCCGCCGTAAGCAGGTCTGTTGGGAACGGGTGGGTCGTGCCGTTGCCGTCGGTGTATGACCAGTAAGCGTATTGCTGGCCCGATGAGTTGCCGCAGCTGACGGTTGTCGCTGTGTTGGTGGCCTGGCCGAAGTAATTGGGCGATGTGGAGACGCTTAACGTAGTGAATTCATCTGCGCCAGTCCCAGCGGTCCATTCCGAGACGGAGCCGCCGCTCTGACTTGGAACCTGGATCGTCTGCCAGACACTGTTGTCATAGGTGAAGCTCGTCGTCAATGGTGTGCCGTTTCGGTCTTTGACTACACGAATGGGGATCTGGATGTGCAGATTGCCGTTGCTTAGGTTGACGAAGCCTACACCTGGGATTGGGTAGATTGCCGCATCGGGTGGGATGCCGAGCACGTCCGAGAGGGTGTTCTGCGCGAACGTCGGGATTGGGAGCGCGATTAGAACCAAGATTAGTAACACGCGGTGGGCTAGGGATGTGCAGCCGGTAGGGCGCAAGCGACTCTCCTTTGCGAGCCGCTTGTGGCGAGGACCCCACTTCAGCGGTTAGTTTGGCAATTCGGAAGCTACGCGAGAGGGAGGCTAGTCGTCAATCCCACTAAAGTGGTAGTTTGTGCAGTTTCGGGACACTTTCATGAAATAAATCGGAGACCTATCTTAGCGGACCAACTTGCGCACGATATTGGTGGTGCTGAAGCCTTCCACGGTGGGTACGATCACTGTGCGTCCGCCCCAGCTTCTGACTTCAGGCGCGCCGACGACCGATTGCTCGGTGTAGTCGCCGCCTTTTACGAGAACGTCGGGACGGAGGGCGCCAATCAGATCGATGGGAGTGGGCGCATCGAAGACGACGACCGCGTCGGTCGCCGCGAGGGCGGCGAGAATACGGGCACGCTCGCGTTCCCCGACGATAGGACGGCCGGGGCCTTTGAGGCGGGAAACCGAGGCATCGCTATTGATGCCGACGACGACTCTAGCGCCAAATCGGCGGCATTCTTCGAGCAGGGCGATATGACCGACGTGCAGGATATCGAAGCAGCCGTTGGTAAAGACTACGGTGTGTCCGGAGGCGCGCCACTCCGCGGCCCGTACGAGGAGGCGATCCAGTGCGAGGACTTTTTCGGTCGTTTCCGTGCCCGGAGATTCGGTCAGCGCGGCGGCCAGCTCGTGTCTTGCGATCGGGACGGTGCCGAGTTTACCGACGACGATCCCGGCAGCGATATTTGCGAGGCGTGCGGCGTCTTCGATGGCAATGCCGCTAGCAGCAGCGACGGCCAGGGTTGCGATCACCGTATCTCCGGCTCCGGAGACGTCGAAGACCTTCTGGGCGATTGCGGGGGCGTGAAATTCGCCGCGAGCGTCAAGGATAGCGATGCCCTTCTCTCCCAAGGTGACGGTGAGGTAGTCGAGGCCGAGTTCACCGACGAGGGAGAGCCCATTTTCAAGAATGTCCTCCATCGCGGCGCTTGTATCTCCCGTCACCAAGGCCAGCTCCTTGAGGTTGGGACTGATGGTGGTCGCGCCGCGATAGCGCAGGAAGTCGGGGCCTTTGGGATCGACGAGGATAGGAACTCCGGCGTGGCGCGCCGCACTAATTATGTGCTGGCAATTCTCCGCCGTGAGCGTGCCTTTGGCGTAATCGGAGAGAACGACGGCGTCGGTATGGGGAAGGAGGCTGCTCACTCTTTCGAGCAGAGCCCGATATGCGTCTGGCGGCCGCTGCACGGCAGTTTCGATGTCCAGCCGCATCATTTGCTGGCTGCCACCGAGGATCCTTAGCTTGGACGTCGTCGGCGTACCGGGTACGGTGATGAGATGTGGTTCGACTCCGGCGGACTTGAGCATAGAGGCGAGGATGGAGCTGTCTTCATCGTCTCCGACGAAGCCGACCACGGTGGCGCGCGCACCCAGGCCGGCGACGTTCATCGCGACATTGGCCGCGCCGCCTGGCTGCTGGCTTCGTCGGGTGGCATGGACTATGGGTACCGGCGCTTCGGGCGAGATGCGGTCCACGCTGCCGTGGATGTACTTATCCAGCATGACGTCGCCGACGACAAGGATGTGTTTGCCGCCCCATCCGCTTTCCAGCAGGCGGACGATTTCGTGGAGCCGCGCGATACTGCTGCGTTCTTCGGGGAGCGGCTTATCGAAGCCATTCCGTTCTGTAATCACTCGATATTCACCTGCGGAAATGGTCGCACCGTGAGGCGTGTCCTTCAATTGCGTTAAAGGCCCTAACCACGGTGGATAGGTTGGCGCATGGATTCATTGGCCTGGCGCGGGGACTGCCGCAATGGCAAGTTTACTATATTGAGTGATGCCGGAAGAAACGCGAGACGTCCGCTGGGCGGCGATCCAGTATGTTTTTCTGGATCGCGATGGAGTCATCAACCGCAAGCTCCCCGAGGGGAAATACGTGACGCGATGGGAGGAGTTGGAGCTGCTCCCAGGTGTTGGCGACGCGATTGCCGAACTGAACCGCTCGGGGCACAAGGTCATCCTGGTCACAAACCAGCGAGGAGTGGCGCTTGGATGGATGACCGATGCGGAGGTTGAGGGGATTCACGTCCGACTACGCGAGGAACTCGCCGGGTCGTCGGCGTGGCTCGACGGAATATACTACTGCCCTCACGATCGCGAGGAGTGCGATTGCCGCAAGCCGCGGACGGGCATGATCGAAGCGGCCTTTCGGGATTTTCCCGGGGCCGAGCCGGGGAATTCGATCCTCATCGGCGATTCTCTTTCGGACATGGAATGCGGCCGGGCGGCGGGCATGGCCACCATCCTGATCGAATCCACAACCGCATCGGAGATAGAGAACCGCAAGCCGGACTCGACGGCAGCGCGGGGCATTGCCGATGCGATGGCAACGTCGCTTAGCGACGCAGTTCACCGGCTGCTCTAATGCGCTATGATTGAGAGTCGCTGCAGCTTTGAGGCTTTCGTGAGTTGCGGAACATTGGATTCATAGCCCCTGGAGTGTTTAGCAGCAATGAAGCTTTCCGACTACGTTTTCCGCGCAATCGCGGATTACGGTGTGAAACATGTCTTCCTGGTGCCCGGCGGCGGCGCCATGCATCTGAACGATTCGCTTAGCCGCTGCGCCGATCTTGAGTTTGTTTGCAATCTTCACGAACAAGCGAGCGCGATCGCCGCAGAGAACTACTCCAAAGCCACCAACCATCTCGGTGTGGCGCTGGTTACCACCGGTCCCGGGGCCACAAATGCGATCACCGGACTGGCGGGGGCATGGCTGGATTCGACGCCTTGTCTTTTTCTTTCCGGACAAGTCAAACGGGCGGACCGGATGTTCACGCCGGATGGAATGCCGCTCGGCGTCAGGCAAGTGGGCATGCAGGAAGTCGATATCGTTTCGATTGTGCGTCCGTTGTCAAAATATGCGGTCACGATCGACGATCCGACGTCCATTCGCTACCACATGGAGAAGGCGCTGTACCTCGCGAAATCGGGCCGTCCGGGTCCGGTCTGGATCGACATTCCCCTCGACGTGCAGGCGATGCCGATCGATTTGGAGGAGCTGCGGGGCTTCGATCCGAGCGAGTGCGAAAGTGGTTCGAGCATCGATCTTGAGTCTTTAGTCGGAGAGACGATTCGCGCACTGAATGCCTCCGAACGGCCGATGCTTCTGGCCGGCAATGGCATTCGCCTGGCGCGCGCGGAAAAGGAATTCCTGGAACTTGTCGCGCTGCTGGATGTCCCTGTGGAGTCGACCTGGCTGGCGATCGATTTGATCGCGGACGATCATCCCCTGTTTGTGGGTAGGCCAGGCTCGCTGGCGCCGCGCGGGGCGAACTTCGCAATCCAGAACTGCGACTTCCTGCTGACCCTGGGCGCTCGATTGGACCGCGTCATCACTGGCTATTCTCCGGAGCGTCTTGCGCGCGCGGCACACAAGGTGATGGTGGACATCGATCCGACCGAGTTGGGAAAGATGGGGGATTCGATTCAGACCAAGGTGGAGGCTGACGCAGGCGAGTTCATACGTGCATTGCTTCGCCGCAAGTCTGAGATTCAACCCAGGGACCGCTCCGTCTGGAAGGCGCGCTGCGCGGAGTGGAAAGAGCGCTATCCGGTTATCCAACCCGAACACCGAAAGCCGGAAGGGCCGGTGAGCATGTATCACCTGGCCGAGGCGCTCCAGGATGTGCTTCCCGACAATACCCCCATCGTCTCGGGCAGCTCCGGGAGCGCGATCGAACTTTTCCTGCTGGCCCTGCGCGTCAAGCCTGGACAGCGGGTCTTTCATACGACAGCGCTAGGCGCGATGGGTTTTGGCATTGCCGCTTCGATTGGCGTTTGCATGGCCAACGACCGCCGACCCGTAGTCTGCGTGGACGGTGATGGGGGATTTCAGTTCAACATCCAGGAGTTAGAAACAGTCTCGCGGCTTCAGCTACCGATCACGTTCTTCGTGCTGAACAACGACGGCTATGCTTCCATTCGCATCTCGCAGACCGCTTTCTTCGGCTCGCCGCGTATCGGCTGCAACCGGGAGACGGGCCAGAGCTTGCCGGACATCGGCAAGGTCGCTCAGGCCTATGGGCTGAAAACGGACACTATCCGCGACCAGTGCGATCTGCGTGCCGATCTGCGAAGGGTGCTGGCCCGTGGCGGCCCGCTGGTGTGCGACACCATCGTTCTGCCGGATGAGCTACGCGGTCCGCGACTCTCGTCGGTGCAACGCCCCGATGGGTCCTTCGTCTCCAAGCCGCTGGAAGACCTCTATCCTTTTCTCCCGCGAGAGGAATTCCTCTCGAACATGCTGATCCCCGTCGAGGAGGAGTAGCGAGTTGAGATTTGCGGTAATGCAGGGCAGACTTTTGCCGCCTTTCGATGGCCATTTTCAAAGCTTTCCGCTCACTCGCTGGCGGGAGGAGTTTCCTCTCGCCCGGCAGGCATCTCTTGACGCCATTGAGTGGATTTACGACTCTGTTGGCGAGAGCGGCAATCCGCTCGACACCGATGCCGGCCTGGCTGAAATGGCGCGGTTGGGCGAAGAGCATAGCATTGCGGTGGTTTCAGTCTGCGCAGATTATTTCATGGAGCGTCCGTTTCTCCGGGTGAGTCCATTGGAGTTGGAAACGCGAATCGACAGGCTGCTATGGCTTTTGGAGCGATGCAAATTGGCTGGCATCCATCGCATCGTGCTTCCGTTCGTCGATAATTCCAGAATCGAGAGCGAGACGGAGGAAGCTCAGGTAATCGAGATATTGACGGGTGCCCTGAGCGCCGCTGAAAAGAGCGGTGTCGAGCTGCATTTGGAGACGGCGCTCGGTCCACAAGACTTTGCTGCGCTGCTGGCCAAGCTGCCCCACCCTTTGGTGAAGGTGAACTACGATTCGGGAAATAGCGCTTCTCTGGGATTCGATTGCGGGGAGGAAGTCGCCGCATATGGAGAACGTATCGGCAGCGTCCACATTAAAGACCGGTTGCGCGGCGGCGGGACCGTTCCGCTGGGGTCGGGAAACGCCAACTTCCCGGCTTTGCTTTCTCATTTGTCCCGCATCGGATACAAGGGCGATTTTGTGATGCAGATTGCGCGCGACGTGCCGGGCATGGAGCTTGACTGGATTCGTAAGAATCGCGCGCTGGTCCTGGGCCAATTGCAGGTAGCGGGTTTTGGCAATGGAGAGGGTCGATGAAGATATTAATGATCGGGCTTGGCGGCATTGGGCAACGCCATCTTCGCAATCTGCGCGCGTTGCTGGGCGGCGATGTCGAGATTATCGCCTACCGGGTCCGTAGGCTTAAGTCGGTGGTCACTCCCACTCTTCAACTGGACGAGAATCTCGATGTCGAGAAGGTGTATGGGCTTCGTGTCTTCGAGGACTTAGGCTTCGCGCTTGCGGAAAGACCCGACATCGCCTTCATTTGCAATCCTAGCAGCCTGCATGTTCCAGTGGCGCTGGCTTGTGTCGAAGCCGGCTGCGACATCTTTGTGGAAAAGCCTTTGTCGAACGATCTCGCCGGTTTGCCCGAGTTGCAATCTTCGATCGCGAAGCATGGTCGAATTGCAATGGTCGGTTACCAACTTCGCTTTCATCCGTGTTTTCTTCGCATGCAGGAGATCGTGCGACAGGGTCTGTTGGGGAACTTGCTCGGGGTCCGCGCCACCGTGGGTGAATACCTGCCAAACTGGCATCGTTACGAGGACTACCGAACCGGCTATGCCGCGCGAGCGAGTCTTGGCGGGGGCGTTATTCTCTCGCAGATCCATGAATTCGACTATCTTTATGCTTTGTTTGGCGAGGCAAAACGCGTGTTCGCGATCGGCGGCCACTGGAGTAATCTCGAAATCGACGTGGAAGACATAGCCAGTACGCTGATGCAATGCGAATACGCCGGAAGACCGATTCCGGTGCACTTGCAGCAGGACTATCTTCAACGCCCCGCGCATCGCCAGTGCGAGGTGGTGGGTGACGCGGGCAAAGCAGTGCTGGATTTTGCCGGGCTTTCGGTCACCTTGCATCCGTTCGACGGGGCCGCTGAAGACCGATTTACTTGCGAGAATTTCGACCGCAACCTGCTCTTTATTCGCGAAATTGAGCACTTCCTGGACTGCGTGAAGACCAGGAAGAAGCCGCTGGTAGACCTGGATGAAGGCATGAAGAGTCTGCGTCTTGCACTAGCTGCGAAGGAATCGGCTGCGAGTGGGCGACTGGTGGAGCTGGAGATTGGTAGAACTGCCGTGAGGATTGAGCAGGCATGACCAAGCTTACGAACCCCTTCGATTTGTCCGGCCGGGTCGCGGTGATCACTGGTGGGGCAGGCTTGCTCGGAGAGCAGCATGCCACCGCGATAGCCGCTGCCGGCGGCATCCCAGTGCTGGTCGACATCGATGAGCAGCGCGCGAGAGAGAAGGCTGAAGCACTCGCCGGGACCTATGGTGTTTCGGCATTTGGATGCGCCGCCGACATCACGAAGCAACTGGAGATCGAATCGCTTCGGGACGAGATTCTTTCCCGCTTCGGGCGTCTCGATATCCTGATCAACAACGCGGCCAACAACCCTAAAATGGAGGCTAGCGGAGAGATCGACTTCTCGCGTCTCGAGAACTTTCCCTTGTCGCAGTGGGATGCCGACCTGGCCGTGGGCATAACCGGCGCTTTCCTGTGCAGCAAGGTGCTGGGAAGCCACATGGCGGCGAATGGCGGCGGCGTCATCGTCAATGTGGCCTCCGACCTGGCGCTCATCGCCCCCGATCAACGCATCTATAGGAAGGTCGGTGTGCCGGAGCACATGCAGCCGGTCAAGCCGGTCACCTATTCCGTTGTGAAATCGGCGTTGGTGGGGCTTACCCGCTACCTGGCTACGTACTGGGCTGAGCACAATATCCGGGTGAATGCCATCTCGCCCGGCGGCGTCGAGAACGGCCAACCGGAGGATTTCGTCGAGCGCCTGACCAACCTGATTCCACTGGGACGCATGGCGGCCAGCAATGAATATCAAGGTGCGATTTTGTTCCTGTGTTCCGACGCATCGTCGTACATGACCGGCGCGAACCTGGTCATCGACGGCGGACGGAGTTGTTGGTAAGGGTATGTTTGCATCGCGCAAAGGCGGCGATGCGGAGGTGAACGAATGGCAATAGCGACAAACGGACTGTCAGAGAAAGAATTGACTACGGCGCTCGACGACTTGTTCGCCGAAGGCGAGGCTGGCGCGCGCGACCGTGAAAGCATTGCGTACGACCTGGAGGCGGGGCTTACAAAGAAGCCCCTTGTCTTATTCGGTGCTGGACAGTTGGGCCGCATCACTCTAGCCGGCCTGCGGAGACTGGGCGTGGAGCCGATCGCCTTCATCGACAACAACTCGCGACTTTGGAAGATGAAGGTTGATGGCGTGCCGGTTCTTTCCCCCCAAGAAGCTGCACGCATTCATGGTAACCAGGCGCTCTTTATCGTCACGATCTGGAGGGGCAAGAGCGCCGATCGAATGCCAGAACGGGAGGCGACCCTGCGAGGTCTCGGATGTCAACATGTCATCACATTCCAATCGCTATTTTGGAAGCATCCGGAGATTTTTCTTCCTCACTACGCTGTCGACCTTCCTCACAAGGTGCATCAGCAGGCGGACGAGGTTCGGCGGGCAGGCGAGCTGTGGGAGGACGACGCCTCTCGCGGGGAATACCTGGCGCAGTTGCGCTGGCGCATGCTTGGCGACTTCAATGCGATGCCCGATCCGGTGGAGCACACTATTTACTTTCCGCGGGAACTCTGTCCGCTGACCGACTCCGAGGTCTTCGTCGACTGCGGCGCGTATGACGGCGACAGCATTCAAAGCTTTCTTGAAGAAGCGAAAAACAATTTCACGCACATTTATGGATTCGAGCCGGATCCTGCAAACTTCGTCAAACTCAAGGAAACCGTGTCGCTACTGCCGAAGCGCGACTTGATCAGTGTGCGACGCGCGGCGGTTGGCGCGACGCCCGGGATCGTAACCTTTTCCGGCGAGGGCAGTGAGGCGTCCCGCGTCGGCACCGGCGATATGGAAGTCGAGTGCGTCGTGCTCGACGAGATTCTTGCTGGAACGCGACCCACTTATATCAAGATGGACATTGAGGGCTCAGAATTGGAAGCGCTGACTGGAGCGCGCAGGATAATCGAACGACACTCTCCTGTGCTCGCCATCTGCACTTATCATCTTCAGAACCATCTCTGGAAGATTCCGCTGCTGATTCGCTCGTTCAGCGATGACTATGCATTCTTCCTGCGTCCGCATCTCCTGGAGGGCTGGGACCTTGTCACGTATGCGATCCCTAAACACCGCCTTTATCGGCAGGCATAGCGGCGAAAAGGGTGTCATTTCTGGCGGTCAACCACACTATGTGGAACAAGCTGCTTGTGTATTCTAGGATCAGGTGTTGTTACCACGATGGCTGACAAAGCGGCGCTTTTGCGCGAACAGATTCGAGAGCTTACGGCCCGATATTTCGTCGAAGCATTTCCAGAGAAAGAATTCATTCCCGGCCACTCGGCTGTGCCGGTTTCGGGCAAGGTGATCGACAGCGGGGACATCAGCGCTGTCGTGGACTCCGCGCTGGACGCGTGGTTCACTACTGGGCGCTTTGCGAAGGAGTTCGAGAGCAAGCTGGCGCGGTTTGTCGGGGTGCGTTCGGCATCGCTGGTGAACTCTGGATCTTCGGCGAATCTGGTTGCGTTGAGCGCGCTGACTTCGCCGAAACTCGGCGATCGCCGCTTGCAACCGGGCGACGAAGTGATTACGGTGGCTGCCGGTTTTCCGACTACGGTGAATCCGATCCTGCAGAATCAGCTGGTGCCGGTGTTTCTGGATGTCACGCTGCCGACCTATGAGATTGACGTCAGCCAGCTGGAAGCAGCCCGGAGCGAGAAGACGAAAGCGATCATGATTGCCCATACGCTGGGCAATGTTTTCGATCTGGACGCGGTCACGGAGTTTGCACACAAGCACAATCTTTGGCTGATCGAGGACTGCTGCGATGCGCTCGGCTCGACCTATCGCGGCCGCAAGGTGGGTACATTCGGCGACATCGCGACGGTGAGTTTTTATCCGGCACACCATATCACCATGGGCGAGGGCGGGGCGGTGCTAACCGACAAGCCGGCGCTTCAGGTGCTCATCGAGTCATTTCGCGATTGGGGGCGGGATTGCTGGTGCGAGCCGGGCAAAGACAACACCTGCGGGAAGCGATTCGAGTGGCAACTGGGGACGCTGCCTTGCGGCTACGACCATAAGTACACCTACTCGCATATCGGCTATAACCTTAAGGCTACGGACATGCAGGCAGCGCTTGGGGTTTCGCAAATTGGTAAGCTGCCGCAATTCATTGAGCGCCGCAAGGAGAATTTCACCCACTTGCGGCGAGCCCTCGAACCGGTGGAAGAATTTCTGATTTTGCCGGAGGCGACTCACCACTCCGATCCGTCATGGTTTGGCTT
>Ga0302324_100031117_pt1 | contig 10075 bp, 9 predicted proteins | sample Palsa_T0_1_FD_201949 | JGI IMG/M metagenome (GOLD analysis project Ga0302324, IMG submission 201949) | Peat permafrost microbial communities from Stordalen Mire near Abisko, Sweden - Palsa_T0_1 | ecosystem: Environmental > Terrestrial > Soil > Palsa > Peat permafrost | place: Sweden: Abisko... | reverse complement strand
GGGGGAAGGCGGAAAAACCATCCGCGCGTGGAAGGCGAGCACCGGCGAACCAGTTTGGACCGCCAAAGCATCTGGCATGACGTGTCTAACTTATATGGCTGGCGACGCGCTCATTGTCACGGGATCCGACGATGGAACTCTGCGCGTCTGGAGCGCCCATGATGGGACCCTGCAACGGGCGTGGAAGGGTCACAGCAAAGCCGTGCGGAGTGTGGTTGCCCTGACAAAAGGGCGCTACTTTGTCTCGGCGGCGGAGGACGGAGGCGTTGAGATGTCGGAAGCCGGCAGTGGGCAAATCCTCATGCGCTATGCGGCCGACTAAGCCGTAATCATGCAATTGAAAAAGGGGAGCGCGACCGTCCCGGTCGCACCCGGTCGGCGTCCCGCCGACTGGCCGGAGCACGAAAGCAAGCCACCCTTTGGAGAACGATGCGCATTTCCGAATGCATTCGGCGAGACGCCGAAGGCGGCGAGCGAGGACGCTCGCGCTCCCCAATCCAACTGCATGGCTAAGGGCTCGCGCAAAAATAACTTCCGAACTTACCGGCGATCTCGGAAACAAAGTCGCGTCGGAAGATTGAAAATCGGTCATCGAAAATTTGTCATTGGCCAGTGAAGAACACGACCGAAGACTGCGCAATAGCCTGGCCATTTCTTGAATGGTTAATTCGGAGGCGGTCTTTGCTTGTAATCATCGATGAGCTTTTTGAACCGCATGGCCATGAAGTTCAACCGGTCTATTTGCTTTACCTTTAACACACGATATTCAAACCCGCTAAATCCATCGTTCGGCATGGTTCTGGGAACAAAGCCTGTCGTACCTGAAATCAAAAGCCAATCCGCGGCATCCATGTTTTCCACCAGATATTTTCGGATATGATCGGTGATGGCCTCGGTTTTCACGTCCATGCCATTCTCCAGGCTGGCCTTGAAGGTGTATTCGGATTCAAAGGTTATGGTATCGATTCTCTCCTGCAGCGCCTGCAGAAGAGAGGCCATAAAAATGATTTGCACCGATCTCCTGGCTTCCATTTGTATTTTGGCCGCTTGCGGATCGGCCGCCTCGGGTGGTCGGAGTCTCACTTCATCCGGTTCCTTCTGTGGCCCCGACTCCACTTGTTTGTAGGCAAAAGAAGGGGATTGAAATCGTTTCCAAAAGAATATGAAAGCAGCCACAACACCCGCCCCGACGGCGAACCATCTGTTCAAACCAACCCCCACTTTTCAGCGACGCCGCCGTTGCGGCCGGCCGCGCGGCAAGCATCCTGCAACGCGCTGAAAACCCGGGCGCGTGAGAAGTCGCCGTGCGCCGCAGACCACGCCCTCAAGCTGCGACTCATGCGGAATGGCCTGGCTGACGTTGGCGCCTTTTTCGTTTCCATCTCCACGAATCATTCCCGAAACCCGCCAACCCGTCAACCAGGCGGCAGCGCCGCAAATGCGCGGTCCGCCCATCCCGAAGGCATTGACCGGTCTTGTCACCAGTACTGGTGACTTTCCCATTTGCGGGGATGGGGTATGCTGTGGACGTTGACAGGGCGAAGTGCGGGGTTTCCGTGTGTGTGTCAAGCGTGATGTCCGCAGCGCTGCCTTGGGTGACCGAAAAGATTTTTAACGTTGTTCTCAGTCAGCAGGGCCGGGCCAAAAACCCGGCCCTTCTGATTTTTTACGCCGCTGTCCAGCCAATACATATCCCTACGTCCTCATTCAAGTAATGGGTCAGTGACGGCGGCTCGGGGAATGGCAGGGTCGCCTCGCCGAGGCGACCACCCCGGCACAAACCAACTGCGGACGCCTCGGCGAGTCGTCCCTACCAACCGTGACTGGCGGATTCCTGCTTCAATTCTTGACCTGCTCACTCACAAGTCGTGGCTGAGTGTAGAATGTGACATGCACGTTTGGGACAACCGCAACGGTCACCTTCGTTGGTTTGAAGTCAGTTGTTAGAACATTTTCCCTAAGGGTCATAAAACCTCCTTTCCGGAAATGATATTGATCCCAGTTGCCACTTGGCTCCGCCGCAACCTTTTCACCCTCGTCGTTCGCGGCATCGACGAATCTTAGCGCGCGCTTGGGATCATTCGTCGAAATACTCGCGTCAAGCCAATATCCGTCCCAAGAAATAGTCACAGGCACGTTCATGATGTTCGTCGTGATAGTGGATGATCCTGCGGGCAGCCTGATGGTGGTCAGATTTTCATCTGAAAAATTAGATTCGGGCTCGAAGTCGGCTTCCAGCTTCCAAACATAGCTCGGATCAAGGCTGCGATGGCTTGCCAACAAATCCCAATTGCCGCTGGCATCTTCCGCATGCACATACGTCGGCGACCAGTTGGTCAACAGCACTCCCTTAGACCGCACCTCCATGGGCGCGGTGACGACATGATTCCAGATGTCGCGCGGCATATCGGGACTCGTCTTGACAGTGACTTCCCTTAGGACGAAATCCAAGCCGCCGGACGACTTGGTTGTTGGTGCGGAATCCGCCGCCCACGACTGGATGGCCGCGTGAGTGGGATTACTGAATTTGAAGTCCGTAATCTGTTGCCATGGTCCGCCTTGTTGCCGGGATTGACGCTTTTCGACACGGAACCCAAGCCAGCGCGAGTCGCGGGGGAAGCGGCTGGTCACGATGTAACCGAAATAACCATCCGAGTAGGATCGGAACTGACCACCCCATATTTCCTGAACATAATCGATGCCGCTCTCTCCATAAAGCACGAATCGAAACTGACGAAAAAACGCCGGTTTCACCAATGGATTGCTCGCCGCGTTGGTGCCGCTGAGGCTGAATTCGGCGGCCAACCAACTCTTGCCTTCAGAATCGAAACGCCGCACGGTCGGACGGTTCAGATTGAAATTGAGCAGGTGTACGCCGTTGGTGGGAATGGCGTTTCCCAGGAGCTTCGCCATCTGCGTCCCATGAGCGAACCGGACATGCGAATCTACCACGACGCGAGTGAGAGTCAGCAGTGAGCCGTCCTCCAGGCGCTGAATTAGGATCGCTCCCGGGCGTGAGGCCACATGATGCAGGACGACCGATGTCGTGCCAGTTGCCAGAACGACTCCGGCGACGATGAGGCCCGTCTTTGCCTTTGCCCATGCCACGACTTTCGATGCTCCTTTGATGAGCGTCAAGGTCGAAGCACTGGCTGCCGCGCCTTTCGTCATCGCCACGGCCGTAATTGATTTTGCCAGTTCCATGGGAGCGGCTTGGACGGAATTGGCTGAAATCGCCCCGGCGATAATGCCCGTGGTCGAAAGCACGCCGTGTTTCGCAAAAAATTTCCGCAGCTTTTCCAGCGCCCGGCTGACGCGAATTTTGGCGGCGTCTTCACTCGCGCCTAGCGCCGCGCCGACTTCATGCAAGCTTTTGTCCTGGAAAAACCGGAGCACGATGGCGTCGTGATCTTTCTCCCCAAGCTGCGCCAGGGCCGTCTCCAGCAGAGGCGCGATCTGGGTCCAGGTGGTGTTTTCGGGTTCATTCAAGACGGATTGCATGTAAGCCTCCTGCTCGCGGATTTGGCGGCGCTGCTGCATGGTCAATGCCCTGGCGCCGATGTAATGCGCCGTGCGGCAAAGCCAGCCGGGCAAAATGGTCTTCGGCCCGAGCGAAGAGGCCTTGCGCGCCAGAACGATGAAAGCGGCTTGGGTGACTTCTTCCGCCAGGTGGGCGTTGCGGACATGGCGCAACGCCACCGAATAAACCAGATTGATGTGCCGGGATACGAGCGCGGCAAACGCCTCCTCGGAATGGCGGCGCGCATACTCGCGCACCAGATCCATGTCATCGGTCATCATCTCACCCATTCATCCACGCCGATGCGAAAAGGGAACAGTTTAATTCATCAAGCCAGCCAACTTTTGCCAAATCAGCACAAACCCGCTGGCGAATTCGCCGGGCTGTTGCTGGATCCATTCGGTGATGCGGGCGGGCGTGAACCACTCGCCGCGCTCGATTTCCTCCGGGTGCAACACAAACGGCCCCTCGGATTGCAGGCGGTAAACCCAGCAGAACTCATGCCCGGTCGCGGCGCACGCGGCGATCTTGAACAAGCGCTCAGGCGCCGCCGCAACCACCAACCCAATTTCCTCGGCCAATTCGCGCACGGCGCAGTCGTCGTAGTCCTCGCCGCTGGCCAGGTGCCCGGAGGCCGACGAATCCCACGCGCCGGGAAAGCAGTCCTTGGCCATCGAGCGCTTTTGCAGAAAAAGCTCCCCGCGCGCGTTGAAGACCAGCACGTGGACCGCCCGGTGGTTGCGTCCTTCGGCATGCACCTGCGCGCGCGGCAGCCGCCCGATGACCTCATCGCGTTCATTGACGATGTCAAAAATTTCTTCGCTCATGTGGAAATCGCTTCCGTCAATCGCGCGAATTGTTCCAGGCTGACCTCCTCGGCCCGTGTCCGCGGCTCCAGGCCGGCCGCTTCAAAGCCGCGCCGCAACGTCGCCTCCGGCCAATCCTCTTTCAAGAGCTTGAACATCATTTTGCGCCGTTGCGAAAAGCCGCGTTTGACGACCCGCAAAAATGTCCCGTGCAAGGCCGCGGCCAGCAGCGGTTCCGCCCGACGCGACAAGACAATACACGCCGAATCGACCTCCGGCACAGGAAAAAAACAGGGGGCGGGAATCTTGAACCAGCCGCGCGACTCGTAGCGCAAGCGCAGCAGCAAGCCCAACAAGCCGTAGTGTTCGCTACCTGTGGCGGCGTCAATGCGCCGCGCGACCTCCAGTTGCAGAGTGGCCGTCAAGCGCTCCGGCGGTTCTTCCGCCCACGCCAATTCAACCAACAGCGGCGAGGCCACCGAGTAGGGCAAATTGGCCGCCAGTTTCCAACCGCCCCAATGGCGATGGAGCTTGAGGTATTCCAGCGCGTCGGCATGGAGCAATCGGAGATGGGTCAAGGTGGAAAACTTTTGCGATAGATAATCAAACAGGCGCTTATCCTTCTCGATGGCCAGCACTTCTCCCGCCTTGGCGGCCAGCAGCTCCGTCAAAGGTCCAAGGCCGGGGCCGATTTCCAGGATTTTGTCCGACGGCCCTGCTTCTGCCGCGCTGACAATCCGCCGAATCTGGTTCTGATCGTGCAGAAAGTTTTGCCCCAGCGACTTGGTCAATCTCAAGTCATGCTCGGCCAGCGCCAGCTTCATTTCGGAAAGCTTCACGAGAGCGATTCCTGCAAGGCGCTCACCGCCGCGGCCAACTCCGAGCGGCTGATGGTCAGCGGCGGGGTGAAACTGATCACGTTGCCGCGCGCGCCTTCCGGCAGCAGGATGAATCCCCGCCGCAACATTTCCTTGACCGCCCGCATGGCCAGGCCGTCGTCATCCTTTATCTCCAACCCCGCCATCAGGCCGCGCCCCCGGACTTCGACGCGCAGGCCCGGCCGCGAAATCTCCGCCCGCAATAGGTCAAGCAAAAATAAACCCGAGGCCGCCGCGCGCTCCGGCAGCTTGCGGGAGCGTATCTCCGCGATTTGCGCCAGCGCCATGACGCAGCCGACAGGGTTGCCCTGGAAGGTGCTGGTGTGAATGGCCTCGCCAGTCGAAGCCGGCCAGGCCGAGTCCATCAGATCCGCGCGGCCAACGCAGGCCGAGAGTGGAAATCCGCCGGTCAGGGCCTTGCCCAGACAGATCAAATCCGGCATCACCTCGCTCTCCTCGCAGGCGAACCATTTCCCCGTCCGGCCGAAGCCGGTGTAGATTTCGTCCAGGATGAGCCACGCGCCGTGTTGATCACACAAGGCGCGCAACATCGGCAGAAAATCCGGCGGTGGCACGTTGATGCCGCCGCGCGCCTGGATAGGCTCGACTACCACCGCGCCGCAGTGTTGCCCCGCCAACAACTTGTGGAGCCGCGCCCGCAATGGCGGCAGATCGTCGGCGCATTTTGGATAGGGGGCGAAGCGGCCAAAGCGACCCAATTGCGATCGAAAGGGCGCGCGAAAGAAGGGTCGATGGGTGGCGTTAAGCGCGCCGTAACCAAGCCCGTGATAGCCGCCGGTGAAGGCCACGATGCCGCGCCGGCCCGTTCCCAGCATGGCCGTTTTCAAAGCGGCCTCCACCGCCTCGAAACCGGAATTGTTGAAGATGGTTTTACCGGAGCAGCGGCCGCCGCTCCAACTTTCAAAGGTCACCCGGCTCAGTTCGCGGGCCAGTTCCGCCTTGGGCGCGTGCGGATGGACGTCTCCCATGGCGTGCGGCAACACGCGCAACTGCCGTTGCCCGGCGGCGACCACCCGCGGGTTGGCATGTCCGGCCGCCGCCACGCCAAACGCCGCTGTCAAGTCGATGTATACCCGGCCCTCGGCGTCCCACACGCGCGTTCCCTTGGCCCGGGCCCAGACGATGGGCCAGGAGCCGTCCGCCTCGATCCAGAGCATGTTGGGCGATTCGCAGGCGCGGAGCAGGTCCAGCACGCGTTTGGATTTGGATTTCATGCGCGGTCCTACTTTAGGCCCCAATAAACTGAAATCACGAAGCTTTTTGTGAAAGGTCATGCGGAAAGGATGGACGGGTGGACTTCAAAATGCCGGTGCATGCCATGCGTCTGCCGGGCGGCGGCCTAAAGGAAAATTTGATCGGTCTTTCAGGTTTAACCCGATTGAACTTCACCCCTAAATTGATCCATTGTTGGCGCGGTAGAATAATGGGATGAACTGCGCAGAGAAACCGGGGAGCCGACACCAGGGAACTGTTCTTATCGTCGATGACGAGGCGGACGACTTGCAGTTCGCGCACCGCGTGGTGGCAGCAACGTGCCCGCACCTTTGCGTCAGGAGTGTGAGTTCCGGCGCTGAGTTCATCTGTTATGTCATTGGTGAGAACGGGTTCGGCGACCGAACGGATTTTCCGTATCCCATCTTGGTTTTGCTGGACCTGAGGATGCCCGATATGCATGGATTCCAGGTGTTGAGCTGGTTACGAGACCATGCGCCGCACAACCTCCTGCCGGTGGTGGTGCTGACCGCGTCCGGGGAAGTGCAGGCGGCGCAATACGCGTATCAACTCGGGGCGCGCTCGTTTTTGACCAAGCCATTAAGAGCCAATGAATTTAAGGAGACGATGGGCAAACTCCAGGAATGGCGAAAACAGGCGCCCGCGTTGGACGACCGGGTTCAAAAAACCTGACGGATGTTGGCTCGGGTGCTGCCAGATCGGATTGGATTCTTGATCGCAAATTCTCATTAATCTTTGGCTAGATTCTCACCATTGAAATCTCGGCAATTTATCTCGCAGATTTGGGCGGCGCAGCAGCGCCGCCCTACCGTCGATGGGTAGGGTGTTGCTGCCGCAACGCCCAAATTTCAAATATCTTTGGCTAGGATTTATACTAGGATCAAGATTAGGAATTTGAGCGCCATCATGCACTATCTCGATTTAACGCTTGGTTCCGCCGCCGCCAATCTGGCCTGCGACGAGGCTTTGCTGGACGCTTGCGAGGACGGCTCTGGCGCGGAAGTCTTGCGCTTTTGGCAACCGGAGCAATGTTTTGTCGTGGCCGGATACTCCAATACCGTGGCGCGGGAAGTGAACCTGGCGGCGTGCCGCCTGGCGGGCCTGGGCGTCTTGCGCCGGTGCAGCGGCGGTGGAACGGTTTTGCAAGGGCCTGGCTGCCTGAATTATACGTTGGTGCTGAGGATCGCCGGCCACCCGGCGCTGGCGTCCATCACCGGCGCCAACTGCCACATCATGGAGCGGCAGCGCGCGGCGCTGGCCGGCCTTCTGCGCCAGCCCGTGGAAATCAAAGGCTGCACGGATTTGGCCGTGGGCGGGTTGAAGTTTTCCGGCAACGCGCAGCGGCGCAAACGCCACGCGCTGATTTTTCACGGTACGTTCCTCCTGCACTTGGACCTCAGCCTGATGGATCGATTCTTGCATCCTCCATCGCGCCAGCCAGATTATCGGCAAGGCCGCGCGCACGATCGCTTTTTGATGAACCTTGGCGTGGGTGCCTCGGCGGTCCAGGCGGCATTGCGCGAAGCTTGGGCGGCACACCTACCCCTTTCTGCGGCGCCGGACTGCCAGCGGTTGATCGAGGAAAAATATGCGCGAGACGACTGGAATTTAAAGTTTTAGCCCGGACCCTTACGATTTATGCGCTCATTTCAAAGTCTTGACCAACGTGAAATCCTGGCGCTGGCCGTGGCGTTGGAGGAGGAAGACGCCCACATCTTCGACGAATTCGCCGACGGTTTGCGCGAGCGTTTTCCGGAACAGGCCGAGAAATTCCGCCAACTCGGACGCCAGGAGAACACGCATCGCCACCGCCTGCTGGATCTCTATCGCGCCCGATTCGGCGAACATATCCCGCTGATCCGGCGCGAGGACGTGAGGGGCTTTGTCAAGCGGCAGCCGTTCTGGCGCATGCGTCCGCTCCGCCTGAAGGCCGCGCAGAAACAGGCGGAGCTGATCGAGTTGGAAACCAAACGCTTCTACGAGGCGGCGGTCCGCCAGACCACCGACGCGGGCATCCGGCAATTGCTTGGGGACCTGGCCGAAGAGGAGCGGGACCATGTGGAGGTGGCCGGAAACATGGCCCAGACCAGCTTGAGTGGCGGCGAAATGGCGCGCGCGAAACGACTTTTCGCGCTGCAAATCATCCAGCCAGGCCTGCAGGGCTTGATGGACGGTTCGGTCTCGACCTTGGCGCCTCTATTTGCCGCCGCCCTGGCGACGCACAGAAGTTGGCCGACGTTCTTGGTGGGACTGGCCGCCAGCCTCGGCGCCGGCATCAGCATGGGTTTTGCGGAAGCCTTGTCCGACGACGGCACTTTGACCGGGCGGGGCCATCCGTGGACCCGCGGCTTCATCTGCGGGTTGATGACCGCCCTGGGCGGCTTGGGCCACACCATGCCCTACCTCATCGCCAACGTGCGCACGGCCACGGCCATCGCCATCGGCGTAGTGTGCGTGGAATTGGGGGTCATCTCCTGGGTACGGCACCGGTTCATGGACACGCCTTTGTCTGCCGCGCTCATGCAGGTCGGGTCGGGGGGATTTTTGGTGTTCCTGGTGGGGGTGATCATTGGCCAATCGTGAGGCATCGTGCATGGGGAGCGCGACCGTCTCGGTCGCCGCGGGGCGCGTCTCGCGCCACGCTTCCGGGCCGATTCCTCCCATCCAGCTATCAGTTCGGCGGGCTGAATGTGTTTGGCGGGACGCCAAACACGGCGGGCGGGACGCCCGCGCTCCCCCGGAAATACCATTGATCGGTCAACTCCAATGAAGTCTTAAATCCGGGTGAAAATTTAGTTCGTGCCCAGGTTCTTGATCCAGGCGGCCGACGGCGTATACGCCGAGTAGGCCTCCTCGCCGAGTGCGCCGCGGACGGCTTTTTCCGTCTCGGCCTGGATGGCCTGGAGGGCCGCTTGGACGCGCTCCGGCGGAATATTCTTGTTTGACAGAAGTTTCCGCCTCTCCTCTTGCGCGGTCTGTCTCATGTCCAGCAGGCTGTCGGCAGAGTCGGCGGGCAGCGCATAGCGTTGGCTCAACACGCACAGGTTCTGATAATCGGGGTCCTGCGAACGGCCCAATTGCGCCACGCGCTCGCCGGCCAGATTTGCCTTGAAGGCCTTCATCGCCTCCGCCTCATCGGAAGCCTTGGCTGCAGCCACCGTCGCGTCGGTGGCGTCCTCGAATTCGTAGGCGTCGTCGATGGACTTTTGCCGTTGATACAGCTTGCGAAACTCCTCCTCCGTCGGGTTGAACCCGATCAATTGCTGGCGCAGCCGGTCGGCGGTGGCGGAAATGCTCAATTCGTATTGCTCCTTTTCCTGGGGACTGAGGACTTGGGCCAGCGCCTGGTCCTGGTCCTGGTCGATCTGGCGCAGTTGTTCGAGGTCGGACGGCGCAGGTTTTCCGTTGGGCAGGTTGTAGAGAATCCGCTCCCGTTGGCCCTCGAACTGTTCGCGCAGGGAGAGAACTTGCGCGCGCTGGCCGTCGGACAGAAATCCCAGGCGGCTGTCGTCCTCGTCCGCATCGACGAAATATTTGTTGAGTTCCCGTTCGTAATTGATGCCCAGCAGTTCGCGCAGGACGGCGGGAAGCTCCCTGTCGATCTGGGCCAACTGCTT
>Ga0302324_100031113_pt1 | contig 10076 bp, 10 predicted proteins | sample Palsa_T0_1_FD_201949 | JGI IMG/M metagenome (GOLD analysis project Ga0302324, IMG submission 201949) | Peat permafrost microbial communities from Stordalen Mire near Abisko, Sweden - Palsa_T0_1 | ecosystem: Environmental > Terrestrial > Soil > Palsa > Peat permafrost | place: Sweden: Abisko... | reverse complement strand
GAATTCCTTGGTCAGTCCTTGCACGGAGATTGTCGTCATGCCCGTTCCGCCAAGTCGGATTCCAGGTGTTGAAAGACCAACAGCGCGGCGGTAACGAAGAGGATCAGAGAAACAAACGAAAGCTCAATCGAATGCAAGTCCGCCCCTTCTCCAAACAAACACCATCGGTATGCCTCCACCACGCCAGTCATGGGGTTGAATCCGGCGGCCCATTGCGCCCGCTTCGGAATCAGGCTCGCGGGGTAAATCACGGGAGTGACGTACATCCAAATCTGGACCAGAAACGGGAACAGGTGTTTCAAATCGCGGTACATCACGATGAGCGACGCCGCGGCGAGCCCCACGGCCATTGCAAGAAGAATGCCCGCTAGGATCGGCGCCGGAAGCAGAAGCCAACTGGCCAGGGGGTGAAACCCTTGCCAAAGCATGACGCAGATCAGAAAGACCGTGGAGATCAACCAATCGAATATGCAGGCCGCGACGGAGGCGATTGGCAGAATAGCGCGCGGGAAGTAGACCTTATTCAAGAGACTGTAGTTTGCGATGAACGCGCCGCTGGCAATGGTCACCGCGTTAGCGAAGAAAGCCCACGGCGCCAAGCCCGACAGCACGAAGATCGGATAAGGAATGTTGCCCGTGCCGGGTCTCAGCACTGTGGCGAATATGGCCGCAAAGATCAGCATCGGCATAAGCGGCTGAACGATCGCCCATGCCACGCCGATCGCCGTTTGCCGAAAGCGGAGCTTCAGATCTCGAATCGTCAGGAACAGGAAGAGCGTTCCATAGCTCCGGTATTCTCCGAACAACGACGCGAACGGCTGCCGGGCGGCTCCGACGGTGATCATTGTGTACTGCCGGTTCGGCCTGAAAAGGTGTACCGCATCATGTAGAAAAGTCCGAAAAACGGCAGTTGCCAAGCGCGCGCTTGCCAGCGGTCGCAAAGAAACCTGAGGAAACCACGGAATGAACGCGCTTCGCGACGCTTCCAAGTGATTAGCCGGTACTCTCCCCAAACGATCTCCCACTGAGCGCGGAGCCGGCTCAATTCTGGCTCCTTTTGGGCGCTGCTCGGAACGGATAGCCCGGTGAGTCTGATCCTCGCCTCAGGGGCGAACCGGATGTACCTTCGGACGGCGCGCCAATCGATCTTGGGGCCACGCAGCAGCATTGCCATGTCGCAACGCCAATCCAGATCGTCCGCCCCGCGCTCTCCGGCTAGCGCGCACGCGAACATAACGTCTCGCGGTAGCAGCGTGAGGCGTACGCCCTGGAACTCAGCTCTCTCGCCCGGCGGGAGCAACTCCCATTCGGCGGTGAATTCCGGAGGCGCGGAGAAGAGCCTCCAGTTCAGCCTCAGTCTCTCTCCCGATTCCCGCTGCAGCCAAATCCCTTGGACATAATCCAGAGCATCTCCATCCGGCGAGGAGGATTGCGGCAGAGGCGTCCACCCAGCTTGGGCAAGGATGCTGACGGACTGCAGAGCCAGCGCCCGCGGAACCACCAGTTCCAGGTAGGTGATTGGGCGAAACCTCTGATGGAGAAAAGACCACGCCGGCGGTCCCGCGACAACCACTTCATCCACGCCCTGCCGCCGAAGTGAAGTCACCAACTCTGCAAGCGATCGGAGCATGATCTGATTGCGCGTCCATGCGCGCTTGAGGATGCCGAGTATCAGGTTCTTGGCCGGATCGTCTACCAGCCAGGGAGAGGAGGGCTCAACCAGGACAGGCAAGAGGCGGACGCAGTCTTCCGGCATCTTGTCCAGATCGGTTTCCGCGCGCCACCTTCGCCAGCATTGCTCCGCTTCCGATGGCCGGGACATGATCGCCTGCATCAGAAGATCGCTATCGGGATGCATTCTCAGCGGCTCTCCGTAGATCCAGCAGCTTCTTCAATACGATCAGATTCTCACGCCGCAAATGCTTGTGGGTGCGCTGGAAATTGGCGAGATGGATACGACGCCGCACAACCGTATCCGGTAGCATGCGCATGCTTAGTTTAGCCAGAGTGGCGCGACCGTACCAATCGAGAAAATCGCCCATCTTGCGTTCTTCCGGAAACGGCCCCACCCGGTCGAATGAAGAACGGCGCGCGAGCATCGAACCCTGCAACAACCCTGGCAGCACGGCGGAATTGCACTTGATTCTAGCTTGCTCCTCCGCGGTAAGTTCCGGACTGATGAAGTTCTGCATATGGCCGAATACCAAGTCGAGAGACGGGTTTTCCTCGAAAGCCCCAAGTTGCAGTGCGAGTTTATTGGCCGACCACAAATCGTCTGCGTCGAGAAAGGAAACGAACTCGCCGGTCGATGCCGCGACCCCCGCATTACGCGCTGCGGGATGTCCACGATGCGAAATCGGGATGAGTTGAACGGGCATTCCGTAAGTAGCGGCAACACTCGGCCCATCATCGCCGGACCCATCGTCAACGACTAACAACTCCAATCCACCGTATTGTTGCGCCAGAACGCTGTCGATGGCTTCGCGCAGATATCTCCCGCTGTTATAGATCGGAATGATTACGCTGACCGAAGGGCGCATTCGCTCACCTCTATCGAGCTTAAGTCACTCACCTGCTCCCGGTCGCCTATGTAATCCTGAAATGCAAAGATTCGCGGAGCGGCCGGATCCGTGACCCCCATTCGGATGCGTTCAATCCTGCGTTTGATCGTCAGCAAATGCGCTTCGTGGTTGCGGCCGCTGCTGTAAGTGTTGGCATGCCTCCTATAAAGGAGCGAAAGCTGCGGGACGTTCACCTTGAGAACGTCATTTTCCCAGCAGCGGTAGAAGAAATCGTGATCTTCGCCGAGAAGCATTTGTTCGTCGAACAACCCGATTTTAGTGAACACACTGCGCCGTAAGAGGCAACTGCCGAGATAGGGCATGCGGTAGGGTTCGGTCCGGCGATACTTGCCCTCGGCTGTGCTCCAAAAATGGCACATCATGCCCTGAGCGATTCCAGCTTCCGGATTGCTTTCCAATGCCTCGAGCAGCGTTCGCAAGTGGATGCCGGTCCAAAGATCGTCGATGTCGAGAAATCCGATCAGGTTGCCGTTTGACTCCTGGATTCCTCTGTTTCGCGCCGCGGCTGGGCCCTTTCGCTCCTGTCGAAAATACCTCACAAATGCCGGACACTCTTGAAGCGCCATGCTTAGGCCGTCAGTCGATCCATCGTCAATCAGCAGGACTTCTAAGTTCGCGTGCTGTTGTGCCGCGACGCACTCCGTCGCCGAATGGAGGAAGCGTGCGCCGTTCCAGGCGGGGATCACGATGCTGATCAAAGGTTCGGGTCTCACACCGGTTCCCGGATACCGTGATCGAACGGCCAGAGGCTGCGGCCAATGAATGCCTGAAACGCCACTTCCACGGGAAACAACGGTTTGATCTTGCCGGCTCGCAAGCGCTCCAAGTGGCGCTTGTAGATGAGCACGCCTCCCATCTCAATCACATTTTTCCGGAGCGTCATATTTGCGTCGTGCCGATGATAGAGCAGCGATACTTCATTGACGTCCCACTTGCGCATTCCACGCTCCCAGCAGCGGATCATGAAATCGAAGTCCTCGGCAAACCGCATGGTCTCCTCGAAGTGGCCGCATGCTTCAAAAACGCATCGGCGAAAAACAGCGCTACCGAGATTGATAAACCGGTAGCTCTCGGAACAGTAATAGCCGCAGCCCTCTTCCCGGACATAATTGCGAATCAGGCCCTGAGCGATATGGGAACCGGGACTCTCGGCGAGCGCTTGCGAAAGCCGGTGGAGGTGTCCCGGGTCCCACAGGTCGTCAAGGTCAAGGAACGCAATCAGATCTCCAGTAGCCGCGGCAATTCCCGCGTTGCGTGCCGCGGCCGGACCTAGATTTTCCTGGCGCATGTAGCGCAAAAACGAAGGGCCGCTTCGCGCGCGCTCCTCGAGATTGTCGGTCGATCCGTCATCCACGAGCACAACTTCGAGATTCGGATACTCCTGTGCTTGAATGGTTCCGATCCAGGCATCGTAAAACGCTGCCGCGTTGAATGCCGGCGAAACGATGCTGATCCGGGAACAGGCCGTCATTGGTTTAAGAGCTGCTCGATGACGCGAGGAATCTGCTCCAGGCAGGTCCCGAGCTTGATGCGAAAACAGGGAACGCTGCGAATCAACTGGGCGATCTGTTTCAAATCGCCTGGCCCGCTGGAAGGTAATTGCGCCAGGCTGCTGGGGCCTAGGGCCATCAGCGCGGCGCCTTCGCCGCAAGGCTCTATCCGCGTATCGGGTTGGCCGGTAATCTGAGGGACGAGGATGGCTTTCAGCGGGAAGTGAGGAATCAACTTTTGTGGAAACGATTCGTTGAGGAAAATCGTAACTTTCTCGTTCGGTTGCCGACTCGGATTCCACACATGCGAGGCAAGTCCATTGAACTTGGCGACATCGCTGTCCCCGACCAGTTTGGCGGTGTTATAGAGGCTGTAGACTTCGCTCCGCTTCCCGCCCGAGGAACCGACCATGCAGTAATCATCGCTCGCGTACTTCAAGCTGGACCCCAAGCAAGCCAAAACGCTGGTGGACTTTCCCGATCCGCCTTTTCCGGCCAACAAGACGCCGCCTGATTCCGTTCCCACAGCGCCTCCGTGAACGAACTGAACGCCCTGGCTTTTCATCCAGGCGTGAAGAAGCCCTCGCATCGGCGAACCGGCTTCGTAGTATGGCAAAGGCGCCAAATCTTTCTTCCAATAAAACCCCAAATTCGCCTCAAGATCGACGATGCTGAGTATATCGGGACCGGGATGGTAGAAAGCCACCACGGAACCTCCATGCATGTGCAGTAGTTCGCCGCGGGGACCGGTATAGTGCGGCCAGTAATCCACCAGTGACTTCAAATAGGGGCCCAAGAGCGGATTTCCCTGCGGGAACGAACCATCTAGGATCGAAATGGTGAGTGGTGGCTGTTGAGGAAAGGAGTCGTTCGCGGTCTGCAGGTGACCCAGCGCTTTGGTCAGCAGCCCCGCCCAGCGATCGCCCGCAAAGCGCAGCCTGACACATCGGCCGCCGATCGCAAACGTCCGTTCCTCCAGGCCCGCTTCCGATATCGATTGCTCGGCGTACTCTTGGAAAAGGTCGACTATCGCCTTCATGCTTCGGCGTTGCCGGGCGCGGGACCAGGCCAGCCTTCTTCACCGACTTCGTGGACCGGATCCAGGAGGAAAAGACTCTGCAAATCGCGATAGGCCTCCAGCGTTGGGGGTGTGAATGGCAAGGCGGCCGCTCCGGCAGGTAACTGCAACGGTTCTCGCGGTTTCCGCTCCTCAACGATGCAAATCAATTCTTCCTTCTGCAACTGCGCGAAAAATGCGCCGAGAGCCCCTTGGATGACGTCTTCACCGGCAGCGTACTTGGTGGCCAGCGCTTCCGCAACCTCGCGCTGTGTGGCTTCTTCCACCAGGAGTTGGAATGCATCCGCGGCTGCCCCCGACAGACTATGGTAGACCCCCGTATCCAAGTTGATGGCTACCAGCTCGTCATCGAAGTTTTCGTGAATAACTGCTGGCGAATTCACCCGGAAGCACGTTTCTGTCATGGAATCATCATTGTTGCTTACCGTAACAAATCAAGCAAGGACTAGTACTGAAGGGGGACTCATAGCCGATAGCAAGAGTTAGCGAATCAAATAGGGAATGCGTACGCCTGCATGAGCGCGCGTTTGCACGCCGTCGTCGTGCCACGGCTCGAGCTCCAAATCGATCTGCTGACAAACAGGACGCTCGGTAAGCTTGAATATCCACCGCGTCACACGGTCCCATCCGGAAGTGCCCAGACCCTGGGCGGACACGGTAAAGCTTGCCGCGCTCGGGACGCGGAAATATACGGCCGTGTCGGTTCCGAAGCGGAACAGTTTTCCAGTGCCTTCGAAATGTGAACTTCCAGAACCCTCGCTGACGGAGACGCGGGCGAACTTGACCTGCGCATCCGCCGTCAGGACAACGCCCACCAGGATTTCGCCGCAGGGTGCGAAAGGTATTTCGCGCGCTGAGATCCATTGCTGGTGCTTTTTCATGGCCCGGTATTGATCGCAATCCGTACAAGGTATATCCAGGCGGGCTTCCTCCTGTCCCATCAGCATCCTGCGCGCGTAATCGAGCTTGGGGTTGCGCATGGTCGCGGAAAGACCATCGGCAAATACATTTCCTCCGAAATCCCCCCAATAGTTGACGCAGCAGCCCAGCATCTTTCCGTCCCAATTGATTACGGGAGCTTTCCAGAGCTGATAGCAGATGTCGCGGGTGTACTCGACGCCTTTGTTCTCACGGAATTCTTCGCGGCTTGCGGCGCCCAAACCGGTTTGAATCCGAACCAGGTCGTGGTTCACGACCGGGGAATGATCGGGGCTCCAGGAAAGGCGCGGAACAAACTCCATGCCTCTTTCAAGCGCCATCGCTCGGGCTTTCTCGATTTCGTGTTCATTGTGTCCCATGGCGACAAACTGCCAGTCCAGGAGCGGAAAGGCGGAGCGGCTGATGCGCCGCAGTTCACGGATTCTGTCCACATTCGCCAGAACACGTTCCAAATTGCCATTGATCCGGTAACGCGAGTAAGTCTCCTGGGTGGCGCCGTCGATGGAGCAGGTCAACGCCCGGACGCGATACTGAACGAGCGCATTGAGCGCAGCTTCGCTCGCGAAGTTCAGATTCACGCCATTCCTGCCGCTTACCGTCACTTTCCTTTCATAAGCGCAGGCCAGCAGCTCCGGGAGTTGCGGGTTGAGAAACATCTCGCCGTAGTTGGAAAGTTCCACCTCTGCGATTTCCGGGTTGCAGTCGAGCAAGCGCTCAAAGTCCGCGAGTTTCAGATGGCCCGCTCCGAGAACCGGGCGGGTGGCGCCGCTTGCGGTCGGGCAAACCGGACAAGCCAGTTGACAGTGGGATGAGGCGTCAATCTGAATCGCGCGTGGCGCCGGGGTGTCCATGGAACTCCCTAGAGTAACCCGCTCCGCGAACGCCTCGATATTTCCTTGCTGAGAGTCATGAATGGCCTCTCTGTCATAAGGAACAGAGCAGCCGATATTCCGAAGACGGGGACCAGCAGGACGAGAAATTGCATTGTTGCGCCGAACCAAAGAGCATGAACGGGCGGCAGCAACCGGACCGTGAGCGGTAGCAGTTTACGGACGATGAAGAAGTGATACAGAAAGACGGTGTAGCTCATTCCGCCCAGCAGAGTAACGATCCGCAATCGAAATGGCCAACTGGCCCATTTACCAAAGAGCACACCGAAGTAAAATCCGGCGATGAGCAGCGGCTCCAACCACGCCAGCGACGTTTTCCAGTGCAGCACATAGACGAATAGAACAAAGTTCAGAAGCGCGATCAGGTCCAAGACAATCGGCCGGAGCGTGAGATTGCGGGGCGGCTCGAGATAAATGTCAGCGAGAAGCAATCCCGCCAGAAAGTAGTGCAGTTGAATTGCGAGGGTCAGGTTCAGCCGGGCCCAGCCGGATGGCTCGATCCAATAATGCGTGACGAGCGCGCTGGCCAGCAGCATGGAAATCAAAATCGCGCGGCGCAGGATCGTGGGGCGGATGCGAAACAGTTCAGCGAATAGCGGAAGCAACAAATAAAACTGGACCTCAATTTCCAGCGTCCATGCGATTCCGTTGATCCAACTGGGCTGCGAATAGATCGCGGCGTGAAGGTACGCAAGAGAGGCCACCAGATGAGGAGCCAACAGCTTAAAATTCCAATGGAAGTATGCCGCAGGATCGGCCTGCCGCCACGGCGTCACGATGACCAGAAACAGGAAAATCAGGTTCAAGAAGTAAGGCGGTTCCAGACGCACCAGCCGCCGCAGCAGGTAGATCTTTCGCGATGGGCGAGGAGCGCCGGTCAAGTAGTTCGCGGCGAAAGGTAGCGAGAGGACGAATCCGCTGATCACGCAAAACAGAGGAACTCCAATCGCCAGGTTCAAGGCCCAACCCACTAGCGAAGAACGGTAATAAATGAGAGACCAGTCGCGAGGAAGTTGCTGCGTTCCCAGGCGGTGAGTCTGCTCCAAATAGCCGGCGACCACGTGGTGACCCAGCACCAAGAGAATGGCAAGGAGACGCAAACCATCGATCTCGGGAATGTAATGGCCGCTCGAGGTAACCCGGCCAAAATGCCCGAGGAGCCACTCTTTCATCGCGATCTCGCTTCTTAATCTACTCGCTCAAGTCTTCTTCGGCACGGCGCGCCTTGATTTCCGTGGAAATGACCCATATCTTCAATGCGACCGCGGTGCCGAAGAGAAATCCCAAACCGCTCGTGAAGTAATGCAGCCAGTGAAAAAACACGGATAGACACGCGAATCGCAATCCCTTTCGCAGGTACAACCAACGGAAGAAAGGCAGATTCAACACGCCGACCGTCGCGAGGATCAATATCGAAATCCATAGGAAAACGTGATTGACGGCATACAGGGGAAGCACAATGGTTGCGGCGAATGTACCGGCCACGGATGCGCGCCGGGGTTGCGTGAAGTTCAGGTTGGTAGGCAAGCCCGCACCGCTCCAGGCCAGTACGGTCCACGGTAGGGCGCGATAGAGCAGATCGGTTTCGATCATGCTGGTGAAGGTCCATCCCTTTTGATGTTGGACCTGAATTGCGGGATCGAGGACGATGCGCCGCCCGCTCGCAACCAGTCTGACTCCGAATTCGACGTCTTCGATGGAAGGCCGGTCGTAGACTTCGTTAAAGCCTCCCGCCGCGATAAAAGCGTCGCGCCTGACAGCGCCGCAGCCCGTCCAAAACGATTCGGCGGCGCCCTGGGAAGAGTGATGGATATAGCTGTGCAGCAGATTGCGATATTGGCTGACAAGGCCCGGATCGGAGGGATCGCTATCGTAGGAACCCATTAATCCTGCTAGGTCTGGCTGCGTCTGAAAAGCTTCGACAACCCTTTCGAGACAATCCGCGTGGGGAATCACGTCTGAATCGAGGAATAGTACGATTTCACCGGAAGAAGACCGAAAACCCCGATTTCTGGCCGCGGAAGGACCCTCGTGACGATCTAAAACGACAAGAGTCTGGCCGAACTCGGAAGTAACCGCCTCGATCTTTTCGCGATAATCGTTGCTCGAACCATCGTCAACCACGATGACTTGAGGCCGCGGCCCGCTGCAACGTTGAATTCCGCGCAAGCACTCCCTCAGCAAATCCGATTCGTTCAAGACGGGGACGACTATGGATAGGAGCATCTAGGGTTAGCGCGCGTCTGGCCTATTATCCTTTATTTCTCGAATGAGATCTTCATAAATCTGAACATGCGCGCGGGCGGAATCGTTCCAGTCATAGTACTGCTCCACCAGCCTCCTCGCGTTCCGCCGGAGCCTTTCCCTCTCCGCCGGATTTCGCAAAAGGCTGACGACGGCGCTTGCGAAATCCTCGGTTGTGTCCGCGAGCAGTAAGTGTTCTCCATCGGTCACGGACAGTCCCTCGCATCCAACTGAAGTGGAAACGACAGCGCGCCCGAAAGCCATCGCCTCAAGAATCTTCAAGCGCGTTCCGCCACCGGCCCGCAGGGGCACTACGGCGATTTCGCACGTCGCGTAATAAGGCGAAAGTTCGTCAACTCTTCCGGCCAGTTGTACCGACGGCTCATGAGAATGAACCAGTTCGAGTAGATCTATCGGCGCGCCGTCGCCGACGATGTAAAGGCGGCAATCCGGAACGTGTTCCCTTATCCGGGGAAGGATGGTTTCGATCATCCAGCGGGCAGCATCGGCATTTGGAGGGTAAAGTAGAAGGCCGACAAACAATAGGGAAGGCGGCCCGGCGTTAGTGTCCTCGAGAAATCTCTTGGCTTTGAAATCCACCCCATTCGGCAAGACTTGGATCTTCGCCGGTTCCGTGCAGGGAGAAATCGTGGCGCGATCGTTTGTCGAAACCGTGATGCACACGTCGTATTCCGGTAACAGTCTTCGCTCGAAGGCGTGGAACCGGAACGCATTGTACTTACGCCAAATTTTCCAGAATAGGCTGCGCTCAATTACGGCTATTCGCGCATACGCGACGGATAGGACGTCAGGAAGTACGATGCTCCGGATCGTCTTACTAGAACCTCCGATC
>Ga0302324_100031111_pt1 | contig 10076 bp, 11 predicted proteins | sample Palsa_T0_1_FD_201949 | JGI IMG/M metagenome (GOLD analysis project Ga0302324, IMG submission 201949) | Peat permafrost microbial communities from Stordalen Mire near Abisko, Sweden - Palsa_T0_1 | ecosystem: Environmental > Terrestrial > Soil > Palsa > Peat permafrost | place: Sweden: Abisko... | reverse complement strand
CGGCCCTCCTCAGCGGAGGATCGGCCGGCTTTATACCCTCGTCTGAGGGTGGGGAATTTTCAACCGGCTATATGGAGATTTTTGCACCGGCGCTGACACCAAACGCGTGCGGTCCTCCAAAAGCACGATGATCATTGTGGGAAAAATTCGTCCCGTCACCACTTCATCAATAGTCACACACAAGACAGTTTCTCAAAGTCAACGTATTTCTCTTGCAATTCTTAAAAGTTTCCCTGACAATTGCTTGCAGCATCATCGTCCCCGGGTCTGTAGGACGAGCCTAACGTTTCTCCCGCCGCCGAGCCGGGATCGAGACAGGGCGAAAGGGATAGGTGTGATGCACCCAGCCTCCCGTCCGGAAGCCGCTCGCTGGTTAGTCGAGAACGGACCGAAAGCGCTCGAACTGTCGTTCTGGACGATCATATACGGCTCGTTTGCGCCCATCCTGATCGCAGACGACGATCGCATCTGCCGGGAGGTCAGTTTCGGCGCCATCAAGCTCTTGGGCTTCCCAAGGGAAGAAATCATCGGCCGCAGTGTGGATGATTTTGCAGATCCCAGTTACAAGCCCCTGATTTCGGAACGCTGGCGGGCCCTTCGGGATCGCGGCGAGCAAGTAGGCACACTGAGGCTGGTGGGTCGGACCGGCCCCCGTGACGTAGACTACATTGCCAAAGGGAATGTGCTTCCGGTGCGCCACCTTTTGGTGCTGCAAGACGTGCCGAAGTACGGACCAAGCAGCGGACCTACCAGAGATGGCTATGAGAAAGCTGTTCCTTCTTGGGTGCAGGACTTTGCGCTGTTCTTGCTGGATTTAGACGGACTGGTAGTCACCTGGTATTCGGGTGCGGAGCGTATTTACGGGTACAGTGGCGATGAAGCCATTGGCCAAAAAGTAGCATTCCTGAATCCCATCGAAGACACCTTCTCGAATAGGTTGGAAGAAGAATTGGAGAGGTCCAAAGGCGAAGGCCATTTCGGCAACGAATGCTGGCAGGTAAAAAAAGGCGGCGTACGTTTCTGGGCCAGCGTTATGACCATGGCGCTGAGAAACGAGTATGGGGATCTGCAGGGCTTTGCCAGAGTGGTGCGCGATTTTAGCGACCGTCAGCGCAGGGATGAAGAATTGCGGCTCAGCCGAGCGCGTTCACGACCGCTGCTGTCGGCGTCAACTAGCGCGGCCATCGTTGCCGGTGAATTCGATCAAGCCGCGGAGGTGAATGACACGTTTCTTAAACTTGTCGGCTACAGCCGCGAGGATTTGCGATTGGGCCACCTGCGCTGGCCTCGTCTCACTCCACCGGAATACCTTGCTTTGGATGAGCTGGCACACGAGGAAGTGTTGCAATTCGGGGCTTGTGCGCCCGTTGAAAAAGAGTTGATTCGCAAGGACGGGAAGCGGGTTCCGGTTCTAGCTGCCACGGCTGTTTTAAAGCTATCTCCTTTCCGTTGGATTACGTTCTTGCGGGAGCTCGATGAGCGGGGCGGCGTGGAAACTAACGAAAGGAAAGCCCTCAAGGATGACGGGGGTGGGATTGTTGGGAGCAGCGCGGCTATAAAGCGGATTCTAGGCCAGATAGACGCCCTGGCGTCGACCGATGCCACAGTGTTGGTCCTGGGGGAATCCGGTACGGGAAAGCAGCTCGTGGCTCGCACTATCCATAGAATGAGTCCCCGCAGAGATCTTCCTTTTGTCAGGTTGAATTGTGCGAACATTCCGGTCGGGCTGCTGGAGGGCGAGCTTTTCGGTTACGAGAGGGGCGCCTTTTCCGGTGCGGTGTCGCACAAGGCCGGTCGGCTGGAAATGGCTGACCAGGGGACTTTGTTGCTGGAGGAAGTGGGTGAGGTTCCCTTGGAACTCGCAGCTAAGTTGGTGCGGGCCCTGCATGAGAAAGTATTCGAGAGGTTGGGTGGCACCCGTAAGATCCGCACGGATGTCCGGCTGCTGGCGACAACCAACCTAAATATGCACCAGATGGTGGGGGACAGACTGTTCAGAAGCGATTTCTTCTACCAGCTAAAGGTTTTTCCAATCATCGTGCCTCCGTTGCGCGATCGCGCCGAGGACATACCCGCACTGGCCTGGCACTTTACAAAAAAGTACGCCGCCCAAATGAATCGGACCATTGATAAGATCCCGGCGGGGACGATGAAAGCCATGGAGAGTTGGCGCTGGCCAAGGAATGTACAAGAGCTCGAGAACTTCATCGAGAGGTCGGTGACCGTTACACGAGGGCCAACTCTCACTGCTCCTCTGTCGGAACTGCGGGTCGACCTCGCCAATACCGCCAGCTTGGCAGAAGTGGAGCGGGAGCACATCTTACGCATTTTCCGTGAAACCGGCGGGGTGATCAGCGCCACGGCGGCTCGCCTGCGGATTCCAAGGTCGACTCTCAACGCCATGATGAAAAAACTAGGAGTTTCCCGTAACGATCTTTGACTGCGGAGCGATATATGTCCCCACAGACTCAAAAACAGCGCGCTACCGATCCCAGCGGGAACCTCCTGCTTGCCAGTTTGGATCAGGCAGACTATGAAATCCTGATGCGAGAGGCCAAAGTGGTGGCTCTGAAGTTTGGCGAACGGCTGTATCACCAGGACAACCCCATCGATTTCGTCTACTTCCCCATAACATCCATAGTTTCCTTGCTGGTGAGCACCACGGACAAGCTTTCGGTGGGAATGGCTATGATCGGGCGAGAGGGAGTTCTGGGAGCATCGGAGCTCCTTCAAAACCAAGGATCGATGGCCTTGACCGTTGTCCAGTTACCTGGCACCGCCGCTCAGATCGACCGCTACACCTTCCTGAAAGTCGCAAGCAGCAGGCTGCGAGTGCAGGATGTGATGCACCGGCATCTTTTTGCGCTAATGCGGCAAGTGCTCATTGGAGCGGCGTGCAACCGGTTGCACACAATAGAACAGCGTTGCGCTCGGTGGCTGTTGATGACCCACGACCATGCCGGTCAGGATAGCTTTTCACTTACGCAGGAGTTCCTCTCTCAAATGCTCGGGGTTCGAAGAGCGACGGTCAATGCAGCGACAGGCACGTTGAAGAAGAAGGGTTTGATCCAGTACGTACGGGGACACATTACCATTATCGATCGGCGTGGCCTGGAATCGGCATCCTGTGGCTGTTATCAAGCCGCTATCCAGGTATACAGCTCCATTCTTGGTACTCGGGACAGACGTATTTAGCGTTTTGTGCACGCATACGTACACATAATCTTCGATATCCGCTAACATCTAATGACGTAATACAACTTACCTATGGTCGGGCATGCAGGATTTAGCTCGTTGCATACTGGCCCCCGAGCCCGGCTAACTTTTGTCGCCTCTCTGCCGCAACTAGCTGTGCTACCAGCACTACCAATGTAAGTGGCGATGGTTCGTGAATAAGAGCCAAGAACAATTTCTGTCCCGCCCTAGCTTGTTTGGCCCGCCGCGTACGCTTTGCCAAGACACCGCTTCCTGGCCAAAAGATTTTGGCTAATTTTCAGGCTTGGGCCGTAATATTATCTTTGGTGCAGGAGTGTTTCGCGGGTGAAGGCACAGACTATCTGCGTCAAGGAGTCGACCGGAAGAACTCTGTCCTCCGCCATCCGTCGTGCCGATGGCAAGAAATTACTCGCCAAAGGTCACTTGATCAGCGAAGAGGATGCTCGTATGCTTGCGACCGAAGGTTTGAACGAGGTCTGGGTAACCGAGTTGGAAGAGGGTGAGGTTGGCGAAGACGACGCGGTGATGCAGGTGGCGACCAAAATCGGCTGCGGACCGCTCGAAGTACGTTTAGCCGCGGCTGGGAGGGCGAATTTGTTTGCTGCCGAGCCGTGTTGCATTTTGGTGGATGATGAGGTGCTAATGCAAATCAATTCCACGCGTGGCATGGTCGTCGCCACGTCTCGGAACTTTACTTACGCGCACGCGGGCCAGCGCGTAGCCACCGTCAAAAGCGCGCCTTTCGTTGTGGCCAAACCGGATCTTGAGGTCCTTATGTCTGTCGTCGAAGAGACGCGTCCGATGTTGCAGGCCTTGCCCATCCGCACTCCGGCCGTGGCAATTTTATACACCGATCCGGTCAGCGGAGAACGTGCACGGCAGTTGTTCGAAAACATCGTGCGCAAGCGTCTGAATCGGGTTGGGACGAGCGCCAGCTTGGTCCTCTCCGCTGTCGAAAAGGAAGGCGCCGTTGCCGATTCCCTCGAGCATCTGCTGCGTGCCGAACCAACCGCTGTCCTGATCGCTTCGACCACCGCACCCGCACAGCCGGATGATGTCATCGGCCGCGCCTTGGTTCGAGCTGGAGCCGAGATCGAAAGCTTCCTGGCGCCGGTAGAGCCCGGCAGTCTCCTCTTGCTCGCTTATAAGAACCAGGTTCCCATCGTGTGCGCGCCCGGCTGCTTCCGCCCCGCCAGACTAAACGTCGTGGACTTAATACTGCCGCCGCTGCTGGCAGGCCACCGTGTTTCGAAGTGGGAGGTCGCCTGCCTCGGGCATGGCGGCCTGCTCGTTTGATTTCTCCTGTACTCCGGGTGCGGCCTCCGACCCACCGAGGTCTCCGACGCGCGAGAGAGTTCTTATCGAAGGCGAACTTCTGGCGAGCGGCCCGGTATCAAGCCGGGTCACCTTGATGCCATTCGCCACTAAGAGGTATTGTCCGGATGGTTACCGTTAAAGCCTATGTCGGAAAGCGTTGCGATAATCAGGAACAAAGCGGGATAACCGCAAGCAAAAAGTTAGCCCGATAAGCTCTTGACTGGCTGAGCCTGGTTGTAGCTTCGCATTTGCCGAATCCTCAAGGGTTAGGACGCGGGTGGTTCCAATCAGAACGGGATTCCTGGCGCGTGGACGAGGAGGTAGCGGAAGGTGTCGGAAAAACATAAAACACGGGCCGGGGTTCTTCCTTAACAACTTGCGGAGTGAGGACTGATGAGGAAAGATGACAGCGTACTGGTGTGGGCTTGCCCGGATTGCGATGCTAGCCAAGGAGTACCTGACAAAGCTGAATTGAGAGGAATCGACGCTCCGCCGCCACAAGATCACCTGGGCAGAATGCCTCTGTGCGATGACCGAATCGCGTAGAGCCCAGGGGTGGTGACCATATACAGTCATTTGACGCATGCCAGTAACCAAATATGGATGTTTGATCTGGGTAGCGCATAATTATAAGCACTTTGTTTTGATAAGTGTAGTAATAGCCCAGGCATTCTTGTACACTGAAGTGGCCGTTTCAAAGGGTATTTGTCCACCAGAATGGCTTACTCTTTTCCTCGACAGAAAGAAAGAAGGGTTGAGTCCATGTCTAAAGGTTCGCAGCCTCACAACCTGCCAAGAGCCAAATCCCATGGCAACCGCGCTTAATGGCAATTGCTTCATGAGGAAGCCTGGCGAAATACTGGAATTCGCGAGATTCATCGCAACGTGCTTTGACTTTTAGGACAAAGTCGTCACGCTTCCGCTACGAGCGGGAAAATCTTGATGCAAATGTGGTCATCAATATGACGGAGCTTGGCAGACAGGCTCCAAAGTCTCGATACGCTGCAATCTTGGTTATTGGTCCGCCGCCGTTGCCACCGACCGCAGTGGCATGTTCCGGCGGACGAAACGTTCGCCCAGTGGTTGCGCCATGCAGGAATGAGGCGTGCTGAGGGTACATGCCCCAACAGTGATAAGAACCAATCCGCACCCGGAAAAAGCCGCTGCTCCCCGCAGTAATGCCAAGGAGCACTTGGGCTTATGATTCTTGACTGCCCGCGCCGCTCAGGCGACACCTTATCCGTCGCAGAGTTATTGCACGAACCGCTTCGAATTCTTCTGGTTGACGATCACAAGATCATGCGCGCCGGTATCAAAGCTATCCTTGAGCAGTGCCAAGAAGAGCAGTGCCAAGAATTCGCGGTGATTGGGGAGGCGGCGGATGGGGGTGAAGCAGTAGCTGAATGCAACCAAAAGCACCCGGACCTGATCGTGATGGATATTGGACTTCCAGGCATGAATGGCATCGAGACAACGCAGATCGTTCTTCGGAACTCTCCGGTAACCAAGGTCGTCATGCTCTCGATTTACAGCGATGAGCATACGGTCGTGAACGCGATTCGCGCCGGTGCTAACGCGTACGTCCTCAAGAAAGCGTCGGGCAGTGACCTTCTTAAGGCAATACGAACCGTGGCGAAGGGCGGCTGCTATTTGAGTCCCCAGGTTTCCGATTACCTGTTCCGGCGGCTCAAGGGGGTCGGTCCGGAGACTACGTTGGCGACCTCGGGAGTGGAAATCCTCGCACCACGTGAATTGCAAGTGCTCCAGTTAGTGGCCGCAGGGAACTCCAGTAAGGAGATCGCTGGGATCCTGGGTCTGGAGCCGGCAACCGTGCGCACTTATCGGAAGACAATGATGCGGAAGCTCGGAATCAAGAACGTCGCCGCTTGTGTTTTGCAAGTCCACTTAGCACACTTCGTTGGTTTAGTTGGGCCCACGCTAAGTCCTTGATTCTGTCCGGTGGAGGAGTATGGCAATGACAGAGCCGTCCTTTCCAACGATACTCGTTGTCGGGGACGACGGTTCACTTGGCGTCATTGTGGAGAGTCTTAATTGCTCTGAAGTGAACTCGTATTCGCAGTCCAAAGGCTGAAGGCCACGGTACTGGTCAGGCTTCTGACCGGACTCATGCTAGGAGACTAAAGTTAGTGATCAGGGTTCTCATCGCCGACGATCATGCCATCTTTCAAAGGGGGCTTAGCGAAATCTTGGTGCGCGAACTGAAAGACGTAATCTGTGGCGCAGCCGAGAATGCACACCAGGTCCTCACTGAGGTTCAGGCTCAGAATTGGGACCTCGTAATATTGGACATCACCATGCCGGGGCGGAGCGGCCTGGATGTGCTAGATGACCTGGTCCGGGTGAAACCCAAGCTTCCCGTGCTGGTCTTGAGCATGCATCCGGAAGACCACTACGGTATGCGCGTCCTCAAAGCGGGCGGAGCGGGGTACGTGATGAAGGGGAGCACCCCTGAAGAGCTGATCAAGGCCATCCGTAAAGTGCTCTGTGGAGGCCGTTATGTAACCCCGGCGTTGGCCGAAAAACTCGCCGTCAACTTGCGTGGGCATACCGAACTCGCCGATCACGAAGCTCTTTCCGGCCGCGAATTCGAGATTTTCCGGATGATCGGGTCCGGAAAAACAGTTGGACAGATTGCCGCGGAGCTCCATCTGAGCATAACTACCGTGAGTACCTACCGCGCGCGCATTTTGGAAAAGATGAATATCGCAACCAACGCCGATATCATCCGTTATGCATTGCACAACCATCTGGTCGATTGAAACAACGAGTAGTGCCATCGACGAGTTATGTAGGGCAAATCACGACAATCGCAGATTAACAAGTTCTACACAAATTTCCCATTCCGCTCTATAGCGCTACTCGCCTTAGACTCACATACTTAGTCACGCTCTCGCAGCATTTAAGTTGGAGCACGCCGATTCCGGACCGTGGAATCTTCGGCGTTTGTGATTCTGTGGACCTTAGCGCCGGCAAGGCCAGACTTCACTCTTTGGGAGGAGGTCATCGGGCTCATGAAGGCGCAGGCCATTGACGTCAAGAAATCTACTGGAAGAATCCTTTGCAGCCCCGTATTTCGCGCAGGCGGGAAGAAGTTGCTTGCCAAGGGCCACCTGATCAACGAAGAAGATACTCGTTTGCTCGCAACCGAAGGCTTGGCCGAGGTCTGGGTAACCGAGTTGGAAGAAGGTGAAGTTGGCGAGTACGACGCTGTCATGCAGGTTGCGAGCGCAATTGGCTGCGGGGCGCTCGAAGTCCATCTTGCTGCTGGAGGAAGGGCGAACCTAGTCACCACCGAGCCGTCTTGCATCTTGGTGGACGATGAGCTGCTAAGGCTAATCAACGGTACGCCTAGCATAGCCATAGCCACCTCTGTGAACTTCTCCTACGCCCGCTCCGGGCACCGGGTGGCCACTGTCAAAAGTACGCCGTTTGCAGTTGCCAAGTGGGAACTCGACGCGATGATTTCGATCATCAAAGAAAGAGGCCCAATATTGCAGGCCCGGCCCATCCGTACGCCGGTTTTGGCCATTCTGTACTCTGACCCGATCAACGGCGAACGTGCCAGGCAGTTGTTTGAAAATGTCATGCGCCAGCGTTTGGCTCGCGTCGGAATTACGGCCAGTTTCGTCCTTTCTTCGGTTGAGGAGGAACGCGCCGTGGTTCGTTCCCTACAGCACCTGCTACACGCCAAACCAACCGCTGTCGTGATCGCCTCCACCACCGCGCCAGCGGGCCCGGACGATGTGATTGGCCGCTCCATGGTTCGAGCCGGCTGCCAAATCGAGTGCTTTCTTGCGCCCGTCGAGCCTGGCAATCTCTTCTTGCTGGGCTATCGAGATGATGTTCCGATCGTCTCGGTGCCCGGCTGCTTCCAATCGGCCAAACCAAACGTCCTGGATTTGATGCTTTCGCCGATGCTAGCTCGCTACCGTATCTCTTGTTGGGAAGTCGCCTGCCTCGGGCATGGCGGCCTACTCGCCTAACGTGTCGTCCACTTCCACGCGCGACCGCAAACCTTCATCGTGCCTGTATACTGACCGGTCAACGTGCCAGGCAGTTGTTTGAAATATCACGCGCCAGCGTTCCGGAGACGCCTGGCGCACTTACCGGGGATTGGAAGGCATCGCTAAGTCCTCTGGGTCCGCTGAACTGCTCGAGAGAGTGAGCCGAATGCTGAATGCGAATATACACTCCGAAGAACGGCCCCAGGGGCGTCGCCCTTGCTCGCATCAACTTTGGAAAGGCGTTCACATGATGACAAGAACGGATGCATCTTCGACAACGATAATTCTTGGTGAGTCTATCGAAAAGAGCGCAGCCCCCACCCCACGAATGTACCGGCTAGGAAAGTCTTTCGCCGCCGTTCATTTCGAACCGGCCGGGAAAGGTCGAATTGTTTTCCTGCCGCAAGAAGCGGCGGTTCGCGTTATCGGGCCCTCCTGCTTGTGCGAGTGTTTCGAGGTCATGTTCGAGAGCCAGCTTTACAACCTCTTCAAGGTGGACTTGTTGGGACCCTGGTCCACCTTAATTGAGCCCAACCCACGATCCCCTTAAGCCCGAACCAATCAAGCCGATCCGAGCCTTGGCGGTCGTGTGAGCTTGCTCTTAGCCCGATGCCAACTTCGACCTGTTCATTCACCACAACGCTCTCGTGGGTCTTTTTTATACACCCGACAAAATGATGGTCAAACCTGGAAGTGCACAAAGCGACGGGCCTGGAATCGCCCACTTCTGCCGGCATGGTGCGGAACACGCTCAAAGGGATGAGACGGACGCTCGGGACGGCCGCGACGCACGGCCTGACCGAGACGCTACGGCGTAGCAAGACCGATCAGGACGGTGCCGGCGGCAAGATCGGTATCCCTTGCGGAACGAATCCCGAGACGTGTCCAGTGCGAACGGTCCAAGCATGGCTTGCGGACACGGGCCATTCGCTACGAGCCGGACACGCTACCAGTGCCGCGATTGCAGGAGCTACGGAGAGGTCGATTCAGAAACAGACGGGGCACAAGTCGGTTAAGATGCTAAGGCGCTACATCCGGGATGGGAGTTTGTTCCGCGAGAATAGCGCGGGTCAGTTGGGGTTGTAATCCCCGCCTCAGCTCGCGGTAGCCCGGAGCGCGAACAGCGCTCCGGATGTATGCGTAGCCCCGTTCTTATGACGGCGGCCGCCGCCGGACGGAGATGATAGTGATCGATCAGGGCATGAATATGCTGAACGTGTCTCTACTCAAACGTGCCGATTCTGCCGATAGCTCGGATGTGGTGCCTCAATCTTCAGATAACATGTCAGGAAGCAGCTTAGAAGAAGTCCTGCGGGCTGAAACCGAGAACCGAGCGTGGAGCAAGACACTTCGAAACCGGGCCAGAGCGCTCCTGAACAGTAGGTTGGCAAAAGCAATCAGTTTTGAAGAGTACGCAGTGTTTCGCCAACAGGCGAACGAGGATGCGGCTGAGTGCAAGCGGCAAGGAACCATTCTAGGCGCCGAAATTCGTAGCCGCGACAGGCGTCATGTCCTGAC
>Ga0302324_100031109_pt1 | contig 10077 bp, 8 predicted proteins | sample Palsa_T0_1_FD_201949 | JGI IMG/M metagenome (GOLD analysis project Ga0302324, IMG submission 201949) | Peat permafrost microbial communities from Stordalen Mire near Abisko, Sweden - Palsa_T0_1 | ecosystem: Environmental > Terrestrial > Soil > Palsa > Peat permafrost | place: Sweden: Abisko... | reverse complement strand
CTGACCTCAACCCAGAGGGCATGGACTCGATCGTCGTCAACGAGATCCCTGAGATCTTCCGCCGCTGTTCGGAGATGATCGCGGCGCGCCGCGAGCAGCCAACCGACGATCTGATGAGCGTGCTCGTCCACGCCGAGATCGACGGCGAGCAGCTCGCGGAGCACGAGATCGTGATGGGCTTCTTCCTGCTGGTCGCGGCCGGCAACGACTCGACCAAGGCGACCTACTGCAGCGGTATCCGGGCGCTGATGGCGCATCCGGACCAGCGCGCCGAGCTCGTCGCCGACCCGTCGCTGATCTCGAGCGCGGTCGAGGAGTCGCTGCGGATGTTCCCCGCGTTCGCGCACTTCCGGCGCACCGCCACCCGTGACATCGAGCTCGGCGGCAGCCAGATCCGGGAGGGCGACAAGGTCGTGATGTGGTACGTGTCCTCCAACCGCGACGAGACCCGCTACGAGGACCCCGATCGCTTCGACGTGCGACGCAACCCCGAGCACCAGGCGTTCGGCGCCGGCGGCCGGCACTTCTGCCTCGGAGCCGCGCTGGCGCGGCTGGAGCTCAACGTGATGTTCGAGGAGACCCTCCGCCGCTACCCGGAGATGTCGCCCGCCGGCAAGGTGAGCTGGGTCGAGTCCGGGTTCATCAGCCAGCTCAAGTCGCTGCCGGTGACGCTCGGCCCGCGCGCCGCCGGATAAGCGGCCAGCGTCGGCTCGGCGCGGCGGCCCGCGCGGTCAGCGGCCGTCGGCCCACGAGCGGTGGTGGGTGCCGTCCCCGGCCTCGGCGCGAATCACGTGGAGGACCGCATTGATCAGCGCCAGGTGGGTGAATGCCTGGGGGAAGTTGCCCAGATGCCGGCCCGTGAGGGGGTCGATCTCCTCGGCATACAGGCCGAGCGGGCTGGCGTAGCCGAGCAAACGCTCGCACAGCGACCGGCCGCGCTCGAGCTCGCCGATCTCGCACAGCGCCGAGACCAGCCAGAACGAGCAGATCATGAATGACCCCTCCCGGCCCTCGAGGCCGTCGTCGGTCTCCTCGGTGCGATAACGCAGGACCAAGCCGTGCTCGGTCAGCTCGTCCGCGATCGCGACCACGGTCGCGCGGATCCGAGGGTCGTCGGGCGGCAGGAAGCGCATCAGCGGCAGCAGCAGCAGCGACGCGTCCAGCGCGTCGGTCTCGTAATGCTGGACGAACACTCCGCGGTCGTCGAGGCCGTGCTCGCAGATGTCGGCGTGGATCTCGTCGGCGACGTCGCGCCAGCGCTGCGCGCGCTCCATGTCCTCGCGCAGCTCGGCCAGCCGTGAGCCGCGGTCACACGCGACCCAGCAGAAGACCTTCGAGGAGGTGAAGTGCTTTGGTTCGCCGCGCACCTCCCAGATGCCGCGGTCGGGGTTGCGCCAGTGCTTGATCGCCTCCTCCACCTGGCGTGAGAGCATCTTCCAGACGCGGTCGTCGAGCGAGTCGCGCGAGCGGGTGTGGATCCAGACGGAATCCAGCAGCGCGCCCCAGACGTCGTGCTGCTCCTGGGAGTAGGCGCTGTTGCCGACGCGGACAGGCTGGGCGCGCTCGTAGCCCTCCAGATGATCGAGCGTCTGCTCGTCGAGCTGGCGCTCGCCGTCCAACCCGTACATCACCTGCAGCTTCTCCTCGCCGGAGGCTACGTCGGCGATGAAGTAGAAGAAATCGTTGGCCTCCCACTCGAAGCCCAGCGACAGCAATGCCCACAGCATGAACGTCGAGTCCCGGATCCAGCTGTAGCGGTAGTCCCAGTTGCGCTCGCCCTGAGGAGTCTCGGGGAGCGATGTCGTCGCGGCCGCCAGCAGCGCGCCGCTGGGCGCGTAGGTGAGCCCCTTGAGCGTCAGCGCCGAGCGCTGCAGGTGGCTGCGCCATGGGTGATCGGGGAACTTGCCTCGGTCCAGCCAGTGCTGCCAGTGGTGGGCGGTCCACACGAGCCGGTCGTAGGCCTCGTCCTGGTCCTGCGGCGGCGCATGCTCTGACCACGACAGCGCGCAGTAGACGATCTCGCCCTCTTTCATCATGTGCCGCGCGGTCGCGCGCGAGCCCTCGAATCCGAGCCGCAGGTCGGTGGTCAGCGTCAGGTTGACGGTGCCGTCGGAGTTGGACGCCGTTCCCACGTTGTAGCTCTCGCCCGTGTACCTCCACCGCGCCGGCTCGCGCCCGTAGTCGAACTTCGGCTCGCAGTCCAGCAGCAGTTGCGCCTCGCCGTTGACACAGCGGACCATCCGGAGGAGCACGTGGTCGGCGTCGTAGTCGGTCGGCGCGCGGCGGTGCGTGTGCGAGCGGTCGTTCTTGTGGTGCCAGTTGCCGATCAGCAGCACGTCGCGGACGATGATCCAGCCCTTGCCGGTGCCCCAGCTGGTCTCGAGCACCATCGTCCCCGGCAGGTACTGGCGGGCGGCCGGCACGCCGATGCCCTCGGGGCCGAGGCGGAAGGTGCCGGCGTCACGGTCGAGAATCGCGCCGAACACGCTCGGCGAGTCGACCCGCGGCAGGCACATCCACTCGACCGCGCCGGTCGGGCCGACCAGTGCCACGGTCTCGCAGTCCGACAGGAACGCGTAGTCGCCGATCGGCGGAAACGGACTCGGCGCCAGGTTGACCGCGCGATCGAGCGCGATCGCGTCGGTGCTGCGACGGCCGTGCCGTCGCCAGCCGACGACACCGTCGCTGAACTCGTCGCCGTCGACCCCGTTGCTGGACTGCTCGCGCAATCGGGTCAGTATTGCGATTCAGGGCCGAAACGCAAGTTCCGGTGCGATGCTGTCACCGGGCGAGTCCGCCGAGCACGGCGAATGGGTTGGCGCCCTGCATGTCCGTGTAGACGTCGCGGCTGTTGAGCTCGACGTTGATCTCGAGCCCCGGCAGCTCGCCGCGCAGCCGCTGCGCGAGCTGCTCGGCGGTGTCTGAGTCGTTGGCGCCGATCAGCACAACGCTCCAGCGATGGATCGCGGGGATCTGCTCTGACTCCAGCCGCTGCATGAGCTCACGCGCGTCGCCGCGGGAGCCGCATTGGACGCGGACCTCGTACTCGGGGTAGCCCTTATCGGCTGACTCGGCGCGCTCGTCGGCGACCCGCTCGGCGCGCTCGTTCGCCACCTGCTGCGGGTCGGTCGCCTCCGGCTCGTCGGGCGCCTCCCAGCGCTCTGACGTCGGATGCCAGTGGGTCAGCGCGACGTCCGCTTGCCAGCGCTGGTCGGCGATCAGCTTCTCGATCAGCCGACGGGCGGCTTCGGCCTGTTCGCGGGTCCCCGTGTAGCAGAACACGTCGTTGCCGTCGACCGAGACGACGACCTTGTCGGCGAAGGATCGCTGCAGGTCGTGCTCGAGCTCTTCGGCCTGCAACCTCTCGCCGAGCCGGTGCGCGAAGCCATCGTCGTGCAGATCGATATGAAGGCGCCAATCGTCATTCATCGCGGTGCAAGGGTACCCGGCCGGCCCCGGTGACCGCGGCGCGCCACGGGGCTGGACCGCCGCGGTCCACGGGCCGTGGACCGCGGCGCTCGGTCTGGCATCGTCGGTTCCGGTGACTCACGACGCGCACGTGATCCTGCTGGCGGGTGGTGCTTGCCGCGGGCGTGGGCGCGTCGCTGCTGGCGTCGGAGCTGCGGCTGCCGGCGCTGGTCCTGTTCCTCGGGGTCGGGATGGCGGTCGGCTCTGACGGGCCGGGGTGGATCTAGCTCAACGACTATCGCCTGGCGCGCCTGGTCGGGACCATCGCATTGGTCGCGATCCTGTTCGAGGGCGGGCTGCAGACGCCCCAGCCAACTCGGCGGCGTGCTTGGCGCGGGACAATCCTGGCGCTGGTGACCGCGTTCGTGGCCCGTCCGCTGGCGACGTTCCCGGTGATCGACCACGTCGGCCGCAGCGTCGAGCTCTTCGACCTGGTGTTCTTCGCGGTGCTGGTGTCGACGCTGCTGCGGGGCGCGACGGTGGCGCCGCTGGCCAAGCTGGTCAGGAAGCGGACCTGAGGGAGCCGACCCCGAGCGAGCCGTCCGGCGGATCGCCCGGGTCCGAGCCGCTCGCCTCCCGGGCGCTCGCGCCCGCGTCGGCGACCGCGTCGGATCCGGGCTCGGAGGGCGGGTCTTCGAGCCAGTCGACCGTCGGGACCGCGAACAGGTTGCCGGTGATCGCGGTCGAGAAGTCGAGGATCCGGTCGTGGGCCGCATCGTCAGTGCCGTAGAACATGTTCTGCAGCATCTGCTCGATCACCGCCGGATCCTTGGCGTAGCCGATGAAGTAGGTGCCGAACTCGCGCGTGCCGACGGAGCCGAACGGCAGGTTGAAGCGCATGATGTCCTGCTCCTCGCCGTGCTCGTCCTCGATCACGTTCAGCGCGATGTGCGAGTCCGGCGGCTTGACGTCATCGGCCATCTCCAGGTCCGACAGCTTCGTGCGGCCGATCGCGCGCTCCTGCTCCTCGGTGGTCAGGGCGTCCCAGGCGGTCAGGTCGTGCAGGTACTTCTGGACGATCACGTAGCTTGAGCCGGTGAACTCGGGGTCGTCGGCTTCGGTCACCATCACCGCTTGCACCGCGCCCTGGCCCTCGGGGTTCTCGGTCCCATCGACGAACCCGAGCAGGTCACGCTCGTCGAACGACCGGAAGCCGTGGACCTCGTCGATCACGGTCGCGGCATCGCCGAGGCGCTCGGTCAGCCGCTGGGCGAGCTCGAAGCACATGTCCATCCGCTCCGCGCGGATGTGCATCAGGAGATCGCCCGGAGTGCTCGGCGCCCGGTGCACCGGCCCCTCGTATACGGGCAGCTCGTGCAGAGCGGCGGGGCGGGGGAGGCCGGGGTACAGCCGATCCCATGCCTCAGAGCCGATCCCGACGACGCAGCCGAGCCGGGCCTCCGGCACCCGGAACCCGACCGAGCGCCGGACGCCGCCGACCTCGGTCAGCGCATCGCGCACGTCGGACTCGCGACCGGGCGCGATCAGCAGCACGAGGAAGATCCCGGCGGCCGAAGGCTCGGCGACGATCACCTGTGACTCGGGCATGCGCGCATTATGCGACGCCCGGGCGGGTGACCACGGCTCGGGTCCGTGCCGAGCGTCGCGGTGGCCGAAGATCCGGTCCGGCGTCCGGGCGTTTGGGATATTGCTTGCGCCAATCGGTGGGGATATCCCAACCGCTTGGCCGCGGGTCGACGAGGCCTGGTGCGACGTCGCTTGCCGTCCAGGAGTGGCGCGGGCAGGCGAGTGCGGGAGCGATTACGGTCGGCCACGGTCCGTCACGCCGCGATCGTCAGGCCGAATACGTCGGCCAAGCCGTCGCGGCCGACCGGCGTGACGTGCACCGCCCGGCCGGTCCGCGCGCGCGTCACCCAGCCGAGCTCGAGCGTGCGCTGCGCGATCGCCGCGCCGAGCGCGCCGGCGAGGTGGTGGCGCTGCTCGGACCAGTCGACGCAGTAGCGGATCAGCGGCCGGCGCAGGCGCGCCAGCGCGTCGAGCTCGATGCCGAACGCGTCCAGCTCGCGGCGGCCGCGGTCGGTCAGCTCGTAGTCGCAGGCGTGACCGGGCCCCGACAGCCGGTCGCCCTCGCCTGGGGTGAACGTGCCGTCACCGCCGGTCAGCAGTCCGCGCTCCAGCATCGAGCCCATCAGCCCGGCGCCGAGCATGCCGGCCAGGTGGTCGTAGCAGGTGCGGGCCGTGCGGACCGCGTTGGCACGCGTGCCCTGGCGCAGCGAGCGGACGGGCCCCGCGGGAGCGAGCGTCATCAGCTTCTCGAGCGCCTCGGCGACCGCGGGGCCGGCGAGCGCGTAGTAGCGATGGCGCCCCTGGCGGCGCACGGTCAACAGACTCCCGTCGAGGAGCTTGCCCAGATGCGAGCTGGTCGTCGAGGCGGTCACGCCGGCCTCGGACGCGAGCACGGTCGCCGGCAGCGCGCGGCCATCGGCGAGCGCCAGCAGGATCCGCGCCCGCGCCGGGTCGGCGACCAGCGCTCCAACCTTGGCGATGTCGGCTTCTCCTCGCACGATCACGATCGCGATCAACCATATCGCGGCAACGCTTCGATGAGCAGCGAAATATGCCGGTGGTTGAGCTATGTCGAATAGGTATGTAGAATAGGCGTCATGGACGACGATGCGCTTCGGCGGTTCAGGACACAGATGCGGATGCTCGGCCGGCGGCTGCGACGCGAGCTGCCGCCGGTGCGCGGCGTGTCGCGATCCGCGGTCCAGGTGCTCCGCGTCGTCGCGCGCGGGCCCGAGCCGTCGCCGAGCGACGTCGCCGAGAAGCTGCGGATGACCAGCTCGAACGTCGCGGCCGCGTTGCGGGAGCTCGAATCCGCCGGGTTGGTCCGCCGCGGGCGCGACCCCGAGGACGGGCGCCGCGTGCGGCTGTCGATCACAGGCGCAGGCGCCGACGCCGTGTCCTGCGTGCACGCCGAGCGCGACACCTGGCTCGGTCGTGCGACGGCGGCGCTGCTCTCAGTTGACGAGCAGGTCATGCTGCTGCGCGCCGGGGAGCTGATGCAGCGTCTGGCCGAGTACGAGGATGCGACGGCCGCCGACCCGGCCGACCCGGCCGACCCCGCCGACCCCGCTGACCCGGCCGATCCGGCTGACCCGGCCGACCCGGCTGACCCGGCCGATCCGGCTGACCCGGCCGACCCGGCCGATCCCGCCGTCACGGCCGTCACGGCCGACACCGTCGCCGCCGCCGTGGCCGACCGAGAGCGGCGGCGATGAGTACCGGCGGCAGAGGCTTCGCGGCGTCGCACGGCGCGTCCGCCCCGGGCGGGATGCGCTCGCTGCGCGGTCCGGGCAAGAAGCCGCCAGGGCTGATGGACCCGACCCGCAAGCGCGACGGGAAGCGGATCCTGGCGCTGTTCAGGCCGTATCGGGCGCGGCTGACGGTCGTGCTGTCGATGATCGTGTTCAGCGCCGGGCTCTCGATGCTGCAGCCGTTCCTGCTGCGTGGCGTGCTCGATGAGGGGCTGCTCAAGCACGAGCGCACCGTGCTCGCCGAGCTGGTCGGCGGGATGATCGCGATCGCGATCGCCACGGCCGTCTTCAGCGTCTGGCAGACCTACCTGTCCAATCAGGTGGGCCAGCGGGTGATGCACGATCTGCGCGCCGCCGTCTACTCGCACCTGCAGCGGATGTCGCTGGCGTTCTTCACCCGCACGCGCACGGGCGAGATCCAGTCGCGGATCTCCAACGACATCGGCGGCTTGGACAGCGTCGTCACGACGACCGCGACGACGATCGCCCAGAACGCGACGACCGTGCTCGCGTCGCTGGTCGCGATGGTGATCCTCAACTGGAAGCTGGCGCTGCTGTCGCTGGTCTTCCTGCCGCTGTTCGTGTGGCTGACCCGCCGCGTCGGCAAGGTCCGCCGCAAGATCACGATGCAGCAACAGCGGCAGCTCGCTGACATGTCGGCGCTCGTGTCCGAGTCGCTGTCGGTCTCCGGGATCATGCTCGGCAAGACGATGGGCCGCGGCCAGGACCTCGCCAATCGTTTCCGCGGCGAGTCCGAGCAGATCGCGGACCTCGAGGTCCGCTCGCGGATGGCGGGCCGCTGGGTGATGTCGACGATCCAGATGACGTTTGCGATCCAGCCGGCGATCATCTATTTCCTGGCCGGCCAGAGCTTTGTCGGCCACTCGCTGTCGATCGGCACGGTGGTCGCGTTCACCACGCTGCAGACTCGGCTGCTGTTCCCGATCCAGTCGCTGCTCGGCGTCGGCGCCGACATGGAGGCGTCGCTGGCGCTGTTTGACCGCATCTTCGAGTACCTCGATCTGCCGGTCGACATCACCGAGGCGCCGGACCCGGTGACGCTGCGGCCCACCGAGGTGCTCGGCGAGGTCAAGCTCGAGCAGGTCTCGTTCCGCTATGCCGGCCCGAACCCGGCCAAGCCCGAGGAGGGCGCTGAGTGGACGCTGCGCGACATCGATCTGGTCGTGCCGGCCGGCACCCGGACCGCGATCGTCGGCGAGACCGGCTCGGGCAAGACGACGCTCGGGTACCTGGTCGCGCGCCTGTACGAGCCCCAGACCGGCCGCGTGACGATCGACGGCATCGACATCCGCGACCTGTCGCTGCCGTCGCTGGCGCAGACCGTCGGGGTCGTCTCCCAGGAGACCTACCTGTTCCACGCGTCGGTCCGTGAGAACCTGCGCTTCGCGCGGCCCGACGCGACCGACGAAGAGATCGAGGACGCGGCCCGCACGGCCCGGATCCACGATCTGATCGCGTCGCTGCCGCAGGGCTACGACACGGTCGTCGGCGAGCGCGGCTACCGCTTCTCAGGTGGCGAGAAGCAGCGGATGGCGATCGCGCGGACGGTGCTGCGCAACCCGCCGGTGCTCGTCCTCGACGAGGCCACGAGCGCGCTCGACACCCAGACCGAATACGCGGTCCAGGCCGAGCTCGAGCGCCTGGTCGAGGGGCGCACGACGATCACGATCGCCCACCGCCTGTCGACCGTCCGCGACGCCGAGCAGATCGTCGTGCTCGACAAGGGACGGATCGTCGAGCGCGGAACCCACTTCGAACTGCTGGAACGCGGCGGCTACTACGCGGCGTTGGTTGCGCGCGACGTCACCGAGGAGCCCGTCTAGCCACAGGCCATGGCACCGACGCTGATCAAGATCTTCGCGCGCTGAACAGGAGAGCGCTTCGCTCACGGAGGCTCATCAAGCCGGTCGCGCCCCGTCCAGCTCTCTCAGGAAATGCCCAACCATCGCGCAGACGGCCAGGCGATGGTCCCGCCTCGTCTCGATCGCGGAGCTGGGAAGATCGCGAGCAACCGTGTCGAGCTGATAAATCGGACAATCCATCTCGATGTCTGCCGGACCATTGCCCCATTCGAGCGTTTCAATCTGCCTCGCGTAGACGTCGAGAAGCGCTCTGATCCTCACGACATCCGTGCGGTCCGGCAGTGGTGCGCCCAGGATCTGTTGGCATTGCTCCGCGAAATCGGTACGGACTGCCTTGGCGATCACATCGCAGTCAGCGGGAGTGAGCGTGATCCCCACGTACGTCCCGGCGTCGCCGCCTGCGTTGGTGGCTGCTGCAGTCATTGCTCTGGAACCTCCCTAGTGTCAACGGCAGTGCACGGTCCAGGGGCTTTGGGCGCAAACGCTCCGGCGGCTCGTTCCGGTCTTTCAGCTGCGCGCCTCAAGCACTGTCGATGAACTTTGCTCGGAGGATCGCTCCACCGGCATGCTACGCCCCCAGCCAACGGCATGGGTACGATCGGCCGTGAGAGGTCGGCAGCGGCGCTGAACTCAGCGCAGCAGGCCGCGGCTGATCACCAGCCGCTGGATGTCGGAGGTGCCCTCCTCGATCTCCTCGAGCTTGGCGTCGCGCATCCACTTCTGCACCGGGTACTCACGCGAGTAGCCCCAGCCGCCGAGCGTCTGGACCGCCGCCCACGTACACCACATCGCGGTCTCCGAGGCGGCCAGCTTGGCCATCGCGGCCTCGGTCGTGACCCGAACGCCGCGGTCGGCGAGCTGCGCCGCGCGCCAGGTCAGCAGCCGCGCGGAGTCGATCCGCAGCGCCATGTCGGCGAGCCGGAACGCGACCGCCTGATGCTCGGCGATCGGCTTGCCGAACTGCCGGCGCTGCTTCGCATACGCGGTCGCGTACTCCAGCGCCGCCCGGGCCAGCCCGACCGCCGACGCCGCGAGCGTGATCCGCGAGCGGTCGAACGTCCGCATCAGCCCGACGAACCCCTGGCCCTCGTCGCCGAGGCGGCGATCGGAGGCGACGAACACGTCGTCGAGGAACAGCTCGGTGTTGATGATCGCCCGCTGGCCGACCTTGCGAATCGGCGGGCCGCAGCGAAACCCGGGATCCCCCGCATCCACGAGGAACGCCGTCACGCCCCGGTGCCCCGCCTCCGGGTCGACGGTCGCGAACACGACATAGAACCGCGCGACCCCGCCGTTGGAGATCCACGCCTTCTGGCCCGACAGCACGTAGCCGCCGTCAACCCGGCGTGCCCGGGTCCGGATCGAAGCGGCGTCCGAGCCCGAGTCAGGCTCGGTGATCGCCAGTGCCGTCAGCGGCGGGTCGACCCCGGTCAGCGGCGTCAGCCAGC
>Ga0302324_100031108_pt1 | contig 10077 bp, 5 predicted proteins | sample Palsa_T0_1_FD_201949 | JGI IMG/M metagenome (GOLD analysis project Ga0302324, IMG submission 201949) | Peat permafrost microbial communities from Stordalen Mire near Abisko, Sweden - Palsa_T0_1 | ecosystem: Environmental > Terrestrial > Soil > Palsa > Peat permafrost | place: Sweden: Abisko... | reverse complement strand
CATGTCCGAGCCCGAGAAGGTCGACGACAAGTCCGTCACCATGGCTTGACCGACGATTTCGACCGCCTGCGCCTCCAGTCCGTGCGCGGCGACGTAGCGCTCCGAGGCCAAGATGGCCGCCGCCCCACCGTCAGAGGTCGGGCAGCACTGCAGCTTGGTCAGGGGGTCGTAGACGAGTGGCGCGTTGAGAATATCGTCCAGCGTGTACTCGTCCTGGAACTGGCTGTAGGGGTTGTTGACCGAGTGGCGATGGTTCTTCTCGCCAATGCGGGCGAACGATTCGGCGGTGACCCCGTAGCGCTCCATGTACTCGCGCCCGGCGTTGCCGAACATCTGCGCCGCCGGCGGGCTCCCCGTGATCCCCCGGCGCTCGTTCATGTCGATGAAGTGCTTGTCCAGCGGCATGGTGCGGTCGGTGTACTTCACCCCCAGGCTCCCCTTCTCCATCTTCTCGAACCCGAGGGCCAGCACGCAGTCCGCCAGACCGCCTTGAATGAACTTGCGCCCGAGATACAGCGCCGAGCTGCCCGTCGAGCAGTTGTTGTTGACGTTGATGGCGGGAATGCCCGAGAGGCCCAACTCATAGAGGGCCCGCTGACCGGTGGTCGAGTCGCCGTAGCAGTACGCCAGGAACGCCTCCTCCACTTCGGAGTACTCAATTCCGGCGTCGGCCAGCGCCTTGCTTCCCGCCTCGCGCCCCATGTCGGGATAGTCCCAGTCCTTCGAGCCCGGCTTCTCGAACTTGGTCATCCCGACACCGATGACGAACACCCGCTCTGACATTGAGGCTTCCCTCCCGTGTGTGATTTGTGTCCGGCCCTGCTGGCGCCATCCGGCGGGAAGTGACGATACGACAATTGGTGAAATGCCGCCCATTCGACGCACCTAGGGTAAGGATGCCGCCACTTCCCCGTGGCGCCGCGCCAGGTACCGCCGCTCGGCCTCGGTCGTCACCAGTGCCAATGCCTCCCGATAGGCCACCGCCGCATCGGCGTCGCGGCCCAGACGCCGCAGGAGATCAGCTCGGACCGCCGGGAAGAGGTAGTAGTCCTTGAGCGATTCCCCATGCATGGCGGCCAGCTGGTCGAGCTGGGCCAGTCCGGCATCGGGCCCCTCCGCCATGCCCACCGCCACGGCCCGGTTCAGCTCGACCACGGGCGAGGGCACCATGGCGGACAGGCGCTCGTAGAGCGCGGCGATCTGGGCCCAGTCTGTGTCACCGGCCTCGGCGGCCTGGGCGTGACAGGCGGCGATGGCGGCCTGGACCTGGAATGGACCGGCCCGTCGTTGCCGCAGGGCGGCCTCCACCAAGGCACACCCCTCGCCGATGGCCTCGCCATCCCAACTGGTCCGATCTTGCTGTTCCAGCAGGACCAGGTCCCCCCTGCTGTCAATCCGAGCCGCGTGGCGGGCGTGCTGGAGCACCATGAGGGCGAGCAGGCCCAGCGCTTCGGGCTCGTCGGGCATGAGTGCGCTGAGCATCCGGGCCAGGCGGATGGCTTCCTCGCAGAGGCCCGGTCGAACCAGCTCGGTGCCATGGGAGGCCGAGTAACCCTCGTTGAAGAGGAGATAGAGCACGGAGAGGACGGCTCCGGTGCGCTCGACCAGCTGGTGGGGCGGCGGAATGCGGAAGGGGATGCCCGCGTGGCGGATCTTGCGCTTGGCCCGGACCAGTCGCTGAGCCATGGTCGCTTCGCTGAGCAGAAAGGCGCGGGCTATTTCGGGCGTGGTCATGCCGGCCACGGTGCGCAGGGTCAAGGCCACTTGCGAGGGCACGGAGAGGGCTGGATGGCAGCAGGTGAACATCAAGCGGAGGAGGTCATCGGCCCCATCGTCCTGGCTCGGGTCCGCTGACCCATCGGCAGAGCCCACGGTGGCCACCTCCAGATATTTGGCCGCACCGGTCTTGGCGCGACGAAGTCGATCGATGGCGCGGTGACGCGCCACGGTGGTCAGCCAGGCGCCGGGCGTGCGCGGGATGCCGTCAACCGGCCAACGCTCCAGCGCGGCGGCCAAGGCATCCTGTGCGCACTCCTCGGCCAGGTCCCAGTCACCCGTGACCCGGATGAGGGTCGCGACCACGCGGCCCCACTCGAGCTCGAAGGCTCGAGCGAGTGCCGCGTGGACGTCAGCCGGGGCCGTTACATCTCCCAGATCGGTCGCACCTCAATGGAGCCGATTTCCGCACCCGGGATTTTCGCCGCCACCTCAAGGGCCTGGTCCAGGTCCTTGCAGTCGACCAGGAAGTAGCCGCCGATCTGCTCCTTGGTCTCGGCGAAGGGGCCGTCGGTGGTGAGCACCTCGCCGTCACGGACCCGCACGGTGGTGGCGTCGGTCGAGAACTGCAGGCGCTCGCCGCCGAGCAGGATGCCGCGCTCGGTCAAGTCGCCCATGAGGGCGCCGTAGCGGGCCAGCACCGCCCCGTTTTCTTCGTTGCTCCGACCCTCGAGGGCCTTTTCGTCTTCACAGATCATCAGCAGGTAACGCATTGCTCCTCCTTGTTGGGTGATGTCATGCACACGACGATCGGCTTTTGCCCAGATCGACAGGTTGGCCGAAATTTTCTTTCCGCGCACGATCGGAGGCGGCAGCCGCCGTCGTAGTGTTCGGGCCGTGACGAGCAGCGGTGGATCAGTGGAGGCCGGATCCGTGGGGGAGGTGCTGGAGCTCGACGTGGGGAACATCGCCGGCGGCGGTGGCTGTGTGGCCCGCTCCCCCGACGGGCGCGTGGTCTTTGTGCGGCACAGCCTGCCCGGAGAACGGGTGCTGGCCGTGGTCACGGCCGACACGACGTCATTTATGCGGGCGGATGCCATTCGGATACTGGAGGCGTCGCCAGACCGGGTCGAGCCGCCATGCCCCTACGCCGGTCCCGGCCGCTGCGGCGGCTGCGACTTTCAGCACGTGAGCCTGGAAGTTCAGCGGCGGCTGAAGGCCTTTCGCATAGCCGAGCAATTGCTGCGCGTGGCCGGGGTGGAGATGGAGGTCACGGTCGAGGAGATCCGGGCGAATGAGGACGGGCTGGGCTGGCGCACCCGGGTACGCCTGGCGGCCGACGAGGAGGGGCGGCTGGGGTTTCGGCGCCAGCGCTCCCACGAGCTCGAGTACGTCGACCACTGTCCCATTGCGGTGGCGGGGGTGCACAAGACCGGCGCACTCGACGCCGCGTGGCCGGGGATCGACGAGATTGAGGTCATTGCGCCGAGCGGCGGAGGTGGCGCACTGGTGTGCGCGACCATGCCGCGCCAGCCCAGGCCGCACTTCCCCGAGGTGCAGGCCGGCCTGGTGGTCAACGCCAAAGTGGTGGAGAAGCCCGGCTTCGTGGTCAACACCGTGACCAATGTGTCCTTCCAGGTCTCGGCCGGCGTCTTCTGGCAGGTGCACAAGGACGCGGCCGCCGTGCTGGTCAAGGCCGTGCGGGCTGCACTGGGCGCCGAGCGCGGCGACAACGTGGTCGACCTGTACGCCGGGGCCGGACTGTTCTCCGTCGTGCTGGCCCACCAGGTTGGCCGCCAGGGTTCCGTCCTCGCCATTGAACGCGACAAGCGCGCCGTGGCCGACGCCGAGCACAACGGCCGGGACTCCCCGCAGATGGTGGTGCGCAAAGCCTCCGTCAATCCGAAGTTGGTGGAGCACTCCATCGGTCGGCCCGACCTCCTGGTGCTTGATCCGGCCCGCGAAGGCGCCGGCAAAGCCGTCATGTCCGCCCTGGCCACCCATGCCTCGAACCTGCGCCGCCTGGTCTACGTCTCCTGCGACCCGGCTTCCTTCAGCCGGGACATCCGGGTGCTGCTGGACGCCGGATGGACGCTCACGTCACTGCGGGCCTTCGACATCTTCCCCATGACCGAGCACGTGGAGCTGGTCGGTACCCTCAGTCCACGGTAATTTGGAGCGGTAACACGGCGGTGGGAAGGGGTGGCGATGGCGGAAACGATCGAGCTCCTCGTTCCCTACGTGCCCCGCCTGGTCATCGGTTGGCTGGCTGAACACCCCGACACGGAGTACCGGTCGATTGACGGGACGTGCGTATTCGCTGACATCTCGGGCTTCACCAATCTGACCGAGCGCTTGGCCAAGAAGGGCAAGGTCGGCGCCGAGGAGATGGGGACGGTGCTCAACGAGGTGTTCGAGCAACTGCTCGGAGTGGCCTACGACTTCGGCGCCGGGCTGGTCAAATGGGGTGGCGACGCCGTGCTGCTGCTGTTCGAGGGCGACCGGCATGTCGAGCGGGCCAGCCGGGCATCACTCGATATGCAGTCCACCATGGCGCGCATCGGCCGTCTCAGGACCTCGGCGGGGACGGTCCGTCTCGGCATGTCGATCGGCGTGCACACCGGCCAGCTCGACTTCCTGCTGGTCGGCCAACACTTCAAGGAACTGATCGTCACCGGACCGGGCGCCACCGAGGTAGCCCGAATGGAGAAGACAGCCGAGTCCGGCGAGGTGGTGGTGAGTCCCGAGACGGCCCGGGCGCTGGCCGCGGCGGGCGCCCCACCGCTCGGCACCGCGGCGGGAGGCGGACATCTGCTGGTCAGCGTGCCCAAGGTCGAGCGGTCCCCCAACCGGGATGCCTGGCAGGGCACTGTCGACCTGCGCAACTGCTTCAGCGCCCCGCTGCGGGAGCACCTTTTGAGCGGGGCGGGCGACTATGAGCATCGCCAGGTCACCGTGGCCTTCGTCGAGTTCAGCGGGACGGATCGCCTGCTGGTCGACGAGGGACCCGAAGCGCTGACTGCGGCGGTCCGCCACGTGGTCGAGGTGTGTCAGGAGGCGGCCCACGACAACGACGTGGCCATCCTTTCCAGCGACATCTACGAGGACGGGGGGAAGATCATCCTCATCGCCGGCGCCCCCCGGGCCACCGGCGATGACCAGTCGCGCCTGCTGGCCGCCGTGCGCGCCGTGATCGACGGCGGAGGCATTGCCGGTCTCGGGTTGCGGGCGGGCATCAACCGGGGCCGCGTCTTCGCCGGTGACTACGGGCCGTCCTACCGCCGGGTCTACTCGGTGACCGGCGACGCGGTGAACCTGGCCGCTCGGCTAATGGCCCACGCAGAGTACGGGCAGATTGTGGCGGCGGCCGAGGTCGTCGACGCCTCGCGCACCCGCTACGGCACCGAGGAGCTGGCCCCCTTCTTCGTGAAGGGGAAGGAGGATCCCGTCACCGCCGTCGTCGTGGGCGCTCGGGTGGAGGGAGCGGTGCGCCAGACCGCCGCTCTGCCCCTGTTCGGGCGGGAGTTGGAGCAGGCGGCGCTCGCTGACGCGTCAGCCTCGGCCCACGCCGGCCGGGGGCGCGTGATCGAGCTGGTTGGACCGGCCGGCATCGGCAAGTCCCGCCTGCTCGAAGATGTGGTGGCCACGTGGCCATCGGCTGTCCTCTGGGCCGACGGTGACGTGTACGGGCGATCCACGCCGTACCAGCCGCTGCACCGGTTGTTCCGATCGCAGCTTTTGCTGGCCGAAGGCGCCTCACCCCGACAGGTGGCCAAGGCCTTGCGGCGTCTGGTCGACGCGGTGGCTCCGGAACTGAAGCCGTGGCTCCCCCTCATCGGTATTGCGGCAGGAGTCACCTTCACCGACACGGTGGAAGTGGCCGAACTCGACCGCGACGTGCGCAAGGCCCGCTTGGAAGAGGTGGTGAGCCAGGCCCTGGGCCTCCTGCTCCGTCAGCCGACCCTCTTCATCTTCAATGATCTCCATTTCATGGACAGCGCCACCATCGACCTCATCGGGCGATTGGCCGACGACGTGCATGATCGACCCTGGCTCCTGGTGGTGACCAGGCGACCTGAGGGCGCATCGGTCCTGGCCGGCAACACGGCCGCCCGGTCCTTCGAGCTCGGGCCTTTGCCGGTGGGCGCGGCCCGCGAGTTGGTGCGGGCGGCTACCGAGGCGGTGCCACTGCCCGCCCGGCGGGTGGCGGCCATCACGGAGCGGGCGGGCGGCCATCCACTGTTCTTGATGGAGCTGGCGGCCAGTGTGGCCACCATGGAGGCCGACGACCTGCCCGACGTGATTGAAGAGCTGATCGCCGCCCGCATCGACCAGCTCGCACCGGACCTGCGCACCGTGCTCCGGTCGGCATCGGTGCTCGGCATGACCATCGACCTCGGCGTACTGACCGAGATCCTCGGTGTCGACGGACCGGCCGAAGATATCTCCGCCAAAATCGGGGCCGACCTGGCCGAATTCACCCAGGTCATCGGCGAAGGCACGGTGCGGTTCCTCCATCATCTCGTTCGGCAGACCGCCTACGAGGGTCTGCCCTTTCACCGCCGGGCCCTGCTGCACGCCCGCATAGCCGATGCCCTCGAACGCCGGGCCGGCGACGACACGTCCGACTGGGCCGACGTACTGTCCGAGCACAGCTTCAACGGCCGGCGGTTCAACGCGGCGTGGGAGTACTCCCAAAGAGCGGCCGGACGGGCACGCGCCCAGTACGCCAACGAGGATGCGGCCCAGCTCTACCAGCGAGCCCTCTCCTGCGTTCCCCACATCGCCAGCCTCACCGATGTGGAGGTTGTCGAGACCTGCGAGGCGCTCGGACAGATCTATCTGGAGCTCTGCGCATTCGAACAAGCGGAGAACACCTTGCGGGCCGGACGAATCAGGGCAAAGTCCGACCCGATGCTCCGGGCCCGCCTCGGCATGAAGACGGCCGATCTCCGCCGTGACTCGGGGCATTTGAGCGACGCACTCCGGTGGGTGACCCGTTCCAAGCACGCCCTGGCGGGATTGGACGGCGACGCCGTCGCCCTGAGAGCCCGCTTGAGCGAGCAGTATGCCTTCCTCCGCGTGTACCAGGGTCGCTTCAGCGAAGCGCTGCACTGGGCCCAGCAGGCGGCCGATGAGGCGATTGCGGCCGGCGACCGGCACACCGAGGGTTTGGCCCGGGACCTGGCGAACGTCGCCGCCGTCTCCGCCGGGAGGCCGGACGACGCCGAGGACCCCATGGCTGCGCTCAAGATCTTCACCGAGCTCGGCGATCTGCGCGGCCAGGCTCGAAGCCTCATGAATCTGGGTGTCCGGGAGTACTACCTGGGCCAGTGGATCCGGGCCCTCGACTTCTATGAGCGGGCCGAGGAGATCTACCGGCGGACCGGGCGGACCCTCGACGCGGCCATGTGCATGGGCAACCGGGCCGAAGTGCTGGTCGATCAGGGGGATGTGGCGCACACCAAGGAGCTCCTGGAACAGGCGCTCGAGTTGCTCCAAGGCTTGCAGGCCGAGGGCGAAGTCGTCTTCTGTCAGATACAGCTGGCTCGGGTCGACCTCCGGACCGGCGCACTGGAGGAGGCCGGCGATCGACTGGATCGCACTCGCCGCCAAGCTGAAGCACTCGGGTTGGATTACGAGGTATCCATCATCGACGCATTGCGTGTCGAATGCCTTTTTCACGTCGGGCAGTACGCGGAGGCGCTGGACCGATCCGGCCAGCTGCTCACTCGTTCGGGTCAGGCCGGCGGAGACGAGACATCCCGGCCGCTGCTGGAGCGCATGCACGGGGAGGCCCTGTACGCGTTGGGCGCCAGTGCGGACGGCTGTCGCTTCCTCAGGGCCAGCCTGAATTCAGCCCGGAAGCTCCAGGCTGATCACCATGTCGCCTGGGCTTTAGAGGCACTCCTGCACCATGACGCGGCCGATGGACCGGTCGAATTCGAGAGCTGGCACACCGAGTTGGCCACGCTGCGCTCGTCGCTCGGACTGGTGGGTTCGGTGAACCTGTAACGCCGCTACAGACGGCCGATCTTCGGATCGTTCGCCGGCGCGTTGATCGTCATGGTGTCGAAGTCGGCAATGCCGTTGTCAAAGGTCACTTGTGCGGTCGTGACGCACGGCGCCACGTTCCCGTTGCCCATAGAACCATTGGGCTGGTTGGTGCAGTAGGACAACAGCCCTTCGTAGGGGTAGCTGGCGTTGCCGTTGGATGGAACCAGTCCGTACTGGTACGTCTGGCCGTTGAGGTAGTAGCACGGCCCCGCACCCAGCGCGCCGCAGGTGGCCACCGGGGAGTAGGCGGAGAAATCGGTGTTCGAGGCGTAACACGGCTCCAGGTACAGAACCCCCGAGGGTGCGTTCTCGTCGGCCTGGTACTGAGCCGAATCCGCACCCGACTCGGTGTCGGTGATCGACTTGGTCCCACCGTTCGCCCCTTCGACGACCTCGGCAATGTCGCCGGCGGCGGAGTGGGCGCAGTCGTTGGTGTATCCGTTGCCGAAGGCGAGGCTCGTGGTGTCGAAGTCCTCTGTGATGTTGTAGGGGGTGCCGGTCGGCGCGGCGGTCACGCTCAGCTGCACGGAGTCATCGGCTGACTCCACGGTCCCGGTGCTGCATGTTCCCGAGGCGGCACAGTTGGTGGACTGCATGCCGTTGGGGGTGGCATCCGCTTCATTCGAAGGCGCCGAGGTTCCCGCCGCATTCACGCCCTCAACCTCGTAGGTGTACGCCGTGCCGTCAGTCACTGAAGGGGTCAAGTCCTGGTAGCTGGTCGAGGTGGTGGAAGCCACCTCGGCAAACGGAGTCGACGCAGTGCGCCGGTAGAGGTCGTAGGACGTGGGAGCGCCGAAGGTGGGTGCCGTCCACGCGAGATCGACACCATTGAGCAGTTCGACGGAGCCGTCCGATGTCGAAGCGGTGAGGTTGAGTGGCGCCGTGGGGACGCCGTCGGTGATCTTCGCCGATGCCGAGCTGCCTCCACTGAGCGTGTCGCCCCCGTACGTCGCCGTTGCCTTGTCGACCCCGACCAGCAGGGATGACGTGGTGAGAGATGCCGTGCACGTGATCACCGTGAGGACGCACGGGCTGGCCACCGACTGATGGCCGAGGGCAGACCCATCGAACGTGAAGGTCACCGTGCCGCTGGGAGTCACCACCAGGCCGCCGAGGTTCTCGACCGAAACGGTTGCGGTGAGCGTGACGCTGCCACCCGATGGGGCCCACGCCGGAGCAGCCAGCGTCGTGGTGGTGGTCAGGATGGCCGCCCCAGCGTTCCCGGTGCTGAGAGCCACCGGACTGGCGCTGATCAGCGCAATCAGGGCAACTTCGACTGCATACCGTCGCCACCGCTTCATCGCCAACCGCCTTTCTCCACCGAGCGACCCGCCCTGAGCCACGGATCAGCGGTGATCGGCCAGGCCCAGAAGGGACGTTTCCGATTGTAATGCAATGCCTATTGAGCGTCCACCACTCAGTGGCGTCAGGCGTGTCCGCCCAGCTCATGGTCGATGTGGCCGGCCGTTTCGAATTGCAGGGTCGAATGAGCGACGTCGAAATGACCGGCCAGGCAGCCCTGCAGGTGGTCCAGCACCCGGCCAGCCTCCCCGCTGGTGATGCAGTCATCGGTCACCACCACATGGGCGGTGAGGATCGGCAGGGAGGAGGTCAGTGTCCACGCGTGCAGATCGTGGACGGCGGTGACTTCGGGCAACTCAAGGAGGTGCCGGCGCACCTCGTCCAGGTCAATGTCCTCCGGCGTGGCTTCCAGCAGGATGCGCAATGTGGGACGGAGCAGCGAGACGGCGGCGCTGATCATGAGCCCGACCACCACCAGTGACGCAATGGAGTCGGCCCGGGTGAAGCCGGTGGTGACGATGACGATGCCGGCGACAAAGGTACCGGCGAAACCGTAGAGGTCGGTGAGCATGTGGCGGTAGGCGCCCTGCATGTTGAGCGACGTGCGGTTGGCCCGGGCCATGGTCAACGAGGCCGCCACGTTGACCGCCACGCCGATTCCGGCCACGACGATGAGGGTGGCCCCATGGACCGCACTCGGATGCAGGAGCCGCTGCACGGCTTCGAAGGTGACCAGTGCCGCCACCAGGGCGAGGGTGAGCCCGTTGCCGATGGCGGCCAGTATCTCGGCCCGTTTCATTCCGTACGTGTGCGACTCGGTGGCCGGCTGGGCCGCCAGGTGCACCGCCACCAGTGAGCCGGCAATGGCGCCGACATCGGCCAGCATGTGCCCGGCATCCGACAGCAGCGCAAGCGAGTTCGACACGATGGCCGCCGTCACCTCGAAAGCCATGAAAGCCACGAGGAGGACGAGGGTGATCGTCAGGTAGGTACGGTCGGAAT
>Ga0302324_100031106_pt1 | contig 10077 bp, 11 predicted proteins | sample Palsa_T0_1_FD_201949 | JGI IMG/M metagenome (GOLD analysis project Ga0302324, IMG submission 201949) | Peat permafrost microbial communities from Stordalen Mire near Abisko, Sweden - Palsa_T0_1 | ecosystem: Environmental > Terrestrial > Soil > Palsa > Peat permafrost | place: Sweden: Abisko... | reverse complement strand
CCGGACGAGCAGGTCGGTGTGCGGGGACAACCCCGGCCGGAAGAGCCCGGCCGGGACCAGGGCCAGATCGAGCATCCAGTTCAGCCCGGGCCGTCGCACCGAGTCCTTCTCCAGTTCCTCCACCTCAGCGGCGACGTCCAGCTCAGGGGTACACGGCCGGTGCGGCACGATGCCGCTCCGCAGGCGGCCGGTTTCGGCACGGGCCCGGTCGTGCAGGCCAGCCTGTTCGGCGAGCACCGCGGCCTCGGCCGCCCACCAGGGCGAGCGCCGCGGTGCCGGACTGGTGTCCCGGGCCGCGTCGAGGCGGGCCAGGCTGGACAGCGCCGCGCACAGAACCGGCTCGGGCGACAGCGCGGGCACCCGGGCGCCCGGCTCTGCCGCACTGGTGACCAGTTCGTCGAGGACGCAAGCGGCCTGCGGGCCGAACAGGCGGGTCAGCAGCGCCGCCGTGGTCTGGTCGGGGGCATCCGCCACCACCCGGATCAGATGCCCGTCCCCTCGGTCGAAGGCCAGGTCCACGCCTGTCACCGGCACGAGCCCGGCCTCGCCGGCCGGCCCGGCCGGGCGGCCCTCGAGAATCACCTGGCCGACGTCGGGCTCGTAACTCGGCGTGAGGTCGTTCATGGCTGTAACTCCGCACCGGCGGCGTGATCTTGGCTAGTTCATTATGTCCTCGGCGGCTCGTGCCGACGTGGAGTAGAGAGATTTCCGGGGGGAGCGGGAGGCCGCCGCCGGTCACGACACGGGGAACAACTGGCGGACGGCCCGCTCGAGGGCGGCGGCCCACTCGGCGCGGTCTGCCCCGGCCGGGGCAGCCGAGCGAAGCGCCCAGAGCAGCTGCATCTGCCAGAGGCCGCCGATGTGCCGCTGCAGCTTCTCGGCGGCTTGCGTCAACGCGGTGCGGGCCTCGGTAGCGGCGTGCTGGGCGCGGCGCACGGCGGCACGCGACCGGGATAGGCTCAGCGACCGGGTCCGGCCCAGGACCGCCGACCCGGACAGCACAAGCCCGGCCGAGATCGCGGTCAGCATGGCGGACTGGAGCAGCGCGACCAGGAGCGATTCACCGGCCACCGTGATCAGGAACTCGGTCCGGAGCCCGAGCAGCGCGACGTATCCGACCGCGACGACCGCGGCCAGCAGGCCGTGACGACGAGGGTGCCCCCGGGTGAGCTCGAAGCCGAGCATCGCCCCGACCGACCCGATGATGAGGATGAACGTCACCAGCGCGGTCCCTCCCGAGTCGAGGCCGAACGCCTGAGCCGACCAGTTCAGCGGGATGGTGTCGAGCAGCACGAGCAGGACGACCAGGATCGCGCCGAGCGCGAACCCGAGGGCCCGGTGGCCGCCGGGGTCGTGCCTGGTCATCAGCGTGGCGTCACGCTGCTCGGCGACCTGCTTGGCCTGCTCCGCATGGTGCGCTCGTCGCTCGAGTTCCTTCATGTAGATGTGGGCGCGCACGGTCTCCGTGATCTCGCCCGCGACCTCGGGATGATCGGAAAGCCAGCGTTCGAGGGCGGCGCGGGCCTGCGCCTCGAGGTCAGGAACGTCGTGCTCGCCCGGGTCAGGATCGGGGTGCGCGGTGAAGGGGTCGATGGACATGACTGCCTCCTCAGCTGTCGGCCTGACAAAGATGAGGAAGCTGGACCGCCAACCTGACAGCGACTCAGGGGTTCAGGTCGTCGCGGTTGATGATGGTCCGCAGCAGCTCGCGCACGTCGGTCCGGGCTCGCCGGAACCGCTGGTGGCAGGTGTTGTCGTGACACCCGGGTTCAGCGAACCAGCCTGCGTAAGCGGCGCGCAGGGCCGCGTTGCAGTCGGCGTCGCTGATGTCTTCGATGATGATGGCGCGGAGCACCTGCTCCGCGACCGTGACGATCATGGCCCGGTAGCGGCCGGGGTCGGGAGAGCGACCGGGAACGCTGGCGGTCAGCTCTGCGCGCCGGGTCGCGAAGGGCTCAAGCCAAGCCTGCGCGAGCAGGTGCGTGCTGACCGTCTCGGCCACCGGCGGCGGCACCGGTAGCTGACCGCGTGATCGCGTCTGCTGTGCGTCGGCCACGCTGGTGAAGTCCTCGATGAGCATGGCCCCGAGCTGCCCGGCCAGACGGTATATCTCACGGGTCAGCACCTGGCAGAAGTAAGCTCGGAGGTTCCTGATGGCGGCGGGGTCTTGCACCCGGGCCACGGCATAGTACGCCGACTGGAGGGCGTCCATGGCTAGCTCCGGGTCCCCGGCCCGCCGCCGGGCCAGGCCCCTGATCTTAGGATCGTCCCGGATCGCCAGCAGTTCTTGCTGGAAGTCCGGCCATCTGTGGGGGCTCGTGGTGAGCATGGCTTACCCCCAATGAAGTACAGACGCTGTTTGTAGAGATCCTAAATCTCTACTTGTCTCTACCCAATTTCGGTAGACTTTGGCAATCTTTTGCGTTGTTCTAAAATTTATGGTAGACACACGTATGCGCTAGTACAAGGCCTAAAAATGGGCTACGCTGCGTCAAACAAGCTTGAACGCTTGTCGGCTGTGGTGCGCCTCCTGGCACCGCAGCCGTCCGTGCTTCCTGGGAGGTGACCTGGTCGTGCAACCCGCACCTCCCGCTGCCCAGCAGCTCGCCCAGCGGCTCAAGCAGCTCCGGCAGGGTCGTTCCCGGCTGACCCAGGAGAAGCTGGCAGCGGCGTTCAGCGCCGAGGGAAAGCTGGGCGCCGCGACCGTGTCGTCCTGGGAAAGCACTCGGGCCCCGAAGCTGCCGCCGCAGCATCGGCTCGAGGCTTACGCGCGTTTCTTCGCCACTCCGCGATCGGCCGAAGGAAAACCGAGGCCGTTGCGGGTCGAGGAACTTACACCGGACGAGAAACGTTCGTATGAGAAACTCGCAGCAGAACTAAGTCGGCTCAGAGGCTCGGCGAGCGGAGAACCATCCGTAGCGGAGTCGACATTCAACCGGTCCTGGCATTTTCAAGACGCCGCTCTGGTAACTTTGGTCTGCGCACCGCTTCCGGTCGACCAAATCGGCCCATTCGGGGATCCGTCTAATCCAAATTATACCGTACTGCAGACATACGCCGATATAGACGCCCTAATGGAATTGCACGGGCATATACGAGCGGAAAATCCGACCGCTACCGTGCACTTCAAGACTCCTTCCGACGTGCTGCCCGATGAACTTATCGGGCACCTCATCCTCCTTGGCGGCGTGGCCTGGAACGAGATAACCGGGAGGCTGTCCGAGATGGCCCAGCTGCCAGTCAGGCAGGTCACCGACGCGGGACTCGACTCCGGCGATATCTTCGTCGCCGACGTCGAGGGGGAAGAGCGTCAGTTCTGGCCGCATTGGGCGGAGGAGGACAACAAGGTGCTCGTGGAGGATGTCGGCCTCCTGGCCCGGGTGCCGAACCCGCTGAACGCGGGCTGCACCCTGACCATATGCAACGGCATTCACAGCCGCGGAGTCTACGGCGCTGTCCGCACCCTAACCGATGCGACGCTGCGCGGCAGTAATGAGCATTTCATCGCAACGAGCTTCGGCGACGCGAAGTCCTTTGCGATCCTGATGTCGGTCAACGTGATCAAGAACAACGCGATGACGCCGGACTTTAACAGCCCAGATGTCGTCCTCTACCAGTGGGCACCGGACGCCGCATGATCCCCGCCAAGCTCCGTCCCGCCCCAACCGGAAGGCGGGGATACTGATGAATCCGTTTGCGGAAGGCATCAGACAGCACGACACGCACAGCACGCTTACCCCGATGGCAGCCCCGCGGGACACCCCGTTCGCCCCGCTGGACCTCGATGCGATCGTCGTCCCCGCGTCACGCCCCGCGGCTTATCTCGATCACGCCGTTACGCTGGCTCGCGCCGCGGGCTGCTGGCTTCTCATCCTGTGCAGCGGGCGCCTCGACAGCACCGACGCGGTCAAGTTCCTGGCCGCCCGCTCGTACCACAAGGCCATCGCCATCGACCTGCCGCGCGGTTATTCACACAAGCTGCTCTGCTTCCCCGAACTGCTCGCTATCAAAAGCGAGCTGCCCAAGGCCTGCGGCTTCTACACCACCGATCTCAGCATGAAGCGGAATATCGGCCTGGTCCTGGCGCGGATGCTGGGGTGGCGCCGGATCTTCTTCCTTGACGACGATATAAGGGACATTTCTCACCCTAATCTGCAGCGTACGGTCGACATGCTGGGATCGTTCTCCGCAGCCGGGCTCTGGGTGACTGATTTCCCGGATAACTCAATTGTCTGCCATGCCGACCGTGAGACGGGAGGATCCCAGGACGTCTTCGTGAGCGGCGCCGCCCTGGCGGTGAACTGCGACTCAGAAATCGGCTTCTTCCCGGACATCTACAACGAAGACTGGCTTTTCATGTTCGACTACGCGTCGGCGGGGAAACTGGCTAACTCTTCGCTGGAGGCCACCCAGCTCTGCTACTACCCCTTCGCAAGAGCAAGGCGGGCGGCGTGGCAGGAGTTCGGCGACGTCATCGCGGAGGGCCTCTATACACTGCTCCACCTCGGTCTGGACGTAGCGCACGCGACGCGCGAATACTGGGGTTATTTCCTCGAGGCACGGCGGAATTTCCTCGAGGCTATCCTCACTCGCCTGCCCAACGCCGTGCCGGAGATGCGCACCGAGATACAGATGTCGGTACTGCAGGCAGAGAAATGCCTGCAGATGATCAAGCCCGACCTCTGCGAGCGTTACGTCCAGGCGTGGCGCCACGACCTGGCGGACTGGAAGCAGCGGGTGCCGGGGATCGCCGCGAAGCCCTCCATCGAGGCCGCCCTGCTGGAACTGGAGCTGCCGTTCGCGACGCCAGGGAGCAACGCCGGAAGGATCCTGCCCCACTGGGACGAGGCGACGCCGGCCGTCATGGCGGGGGCGGTCAGCATTCCGCGATTCGACACGCTGCCGGAGATGTCGGTGCACACCAGAACCCTGCAACCGATTTCATCCGCCGCTACCCAGCCTTCCCTGGTGCCGGCGATGAGCGGCTGCGATAGTTCGGTCTTCCTCGGCTGACCTACGCGGAATCCTTCTCTCCCAGTATCCGGTAAGTCACTTCGTACTGGTGCTTATCCTGACGACGGGCGGCATCGTTCACCGCCGAGCGGACAGCCGCGTGAACTATAGAGTCGAAGTCCAGACGGTACTTTATCTCGGTCCTGACCCCCTCGTTCTGTTCCGGGGTCCGTATGAATCCCATGTGCTCGTACAGTCCGATGGCGGTGGAATTAGTCGTGAAAACCCAGAGCAGAAAGTGCCTGACATGCTGGTTTTTTCGGTACTCTGCTTCCAGCAGGTACCTGACCAGTCGCTGGCCCAGCCCATGACCGCGAAGGTAAGGGACGATCCAGACCGATTCAATATAGCGGGCGGTCGCCTGGTCTTCGGTGTCTATGTCGGGGTCTGGGCGTTTGGCGGCCGCGACGCCGACAACGTTTCCCTTACGTTCCGCTACCGCCCATGTCGAGGACCGCATCTCATCTATCCAGTAATCCAGCGGCTTCTCCTTGACGTCCTCGACCGTTGTGAGAAAGGAATCGGGAGAGGTTCTCTTGGCTTCGCGTACGGCGTCATGAAGGATCTTCGCATCCCAGCGCTCGGTGCTCTTACTTACTCCATGGGGGTTCTCGGTCCTGCGTGGGTGATCTGTCATTTCTTCCCGCCCCGCTCGACCATGTTCCGCCGAGCGACGGTAAGACAAACGGCCGGGAGCCTACGGTTGACCGTGCCACCCTGGGGAGGAGTGCAGAATACCCGGCGCAAGGGCTCATACGGCATCATGTTGGATGTATTACCCGCCTACCGGGTATCAGTCGCTAGTCCGGCCATCAGGAGTCCAGCCGAGCCATCTTCAGGCGTCCGGCATGGCCCGGCCGGCCAGATCGAGGGGCGTACGGCGCGGTATCTTTGGGACGGCGAGGCCGGAGCGCCGTCCGGCGGGACGAAATCGAGCATCGACCATCCCGGGCCTGAGAACGGAACTGATTGTCCATTGCTGGTGGCGCTTACGACCCGGAGGCGTGGCACGACTTCTTCATCGCCGCGGCAGGCGCTGCCGCGGCGCTCAGTGGTCTTATTTTCGTGGCGGTCAGCATCAACTTGCGCGCCATCCTCGCCGAGGAGAAGGAGATCGGCAGCTCCTACCTCACTGGTCGCGCCCTCGAATCGCTCGCCGCCCTGCTGGTCGTGCTCGGGATCAGTCTGGTGGGCTTGGATCCGTCCATCGGCCGGGTCGCCTTCGCGGCGTTCCTGCTGTTTTGCGCCGCCGGGTCAGCTGTGTCTCCGGCCCGCTCGACTTCGGCCTACCGGTCCTCGGGCGTTAAGCCGGTTGCCTTCAACCTGCGGCTGTTCCTCGCCCTGCTACTGGTCGCCGCGTATGCCGTGGGCGGAGCCACCATGCTGGCCCAGGGCGGTGGCGGGCTGCACTGGCTTCCGTTCGGGTTCATCCTCGCGGTCACCATTGCCGCATCCAACGCCTGGATCTTGCTCGTCGAGGTCCTCCGCTAAAGGGGCGACACGTGCAGCATCCGGGATCGCGGCGAAAGCGGCGGGTGTCATGGCCGCCGGCCGGGCATGGTCAGATCGGCATGGTCAGATCGCGGAAACCCGGAAGATGGGCCAGCCGATCTCGGTCCGCCACGAGTCCGGGTCGGCGGTGTCGCGGGACCAGACAAGGTAGGCCTCGCGCACCGGACCGGCGACGGCCAGCGCATGGTCGGCGACGTACGCGCCGAGCTGGCCATAGGAGATGTCGAGGTCGCTGTGGGCACCACGGTGCACGGTGACGGCGAGCTCGGCCGCGGGCAGGGTGAGCGGGTGCACCCGGCCGACGGCGGGAGGATGGTTAACCTGGTGGTAGACGACCACGTTGCCCCGGCCGTTGGTGAAAAGCTCGTTGTCGTACATGCCGCCGGGCGGCCCCGTCGTCTCCTGGCCGGCCAGCGAGGTCCCGAGTTCCGCGATGGCCTCGTTGAACCAGCTCCCCAGGTCACTCCGGTCAACGGTGCCCGCGACCGCGGCCACGGTCCTGGCGGGCTCGGCCCGCAGCTCGACGGCCAATTGCTGCGGCTGTGGCTGCAGCAGCCGGCGCAGCGAGGTGACCACCGTCCTCGTCCGTTCCAGTTCAGACTCCAGCCGGCCCAGATGGGCCGCGACTAGGGCGGCGCGCGAGTCCGGGTCCGGCGTGGCCAGCATCTCGCCGACCTCGCGCAAGGGCATGCCCAGCTCGCGCAGCCGGTGGATGATCTGAGCGGCCGGTATCTGCTCGGTGGTGTAGTACCGGTAGCCGCTGCCGGGGTCGACGGTGGCGGGTGCGAGCAGCCCTCCCTCGTGATACCGGCGAAGTGTCCGGGCGCTGAGCTGGGTCAGCTGAGCAAATTCGCCGATGGTCAGGCCTGCGCGCATGACAGAACTGTGGACCCTCCCCCGAGGGGAGACTCAACCGGGCCGGCCGGAGGCTTGACCCTCTCCCTGCGGGAGACCGCAGGCTGGCCCCATGACTGATTCGAATCCCACCGCCGCCCTGCCCGGTCCGGTCGCGGAGTACGTCCGCGCCTGCAACGCATTCGACGCCGATGCCCTGTCCGCCGTGTTCGCCGAGGACGCCCTGGTCAACGACATCCGCAGAGAGTTCCGCGGCCGGCCTGCGATCCGCCGCTGGCTCGAGCGGGAGGCCGACGGCCGCGTCACCCTGCTGATCATCACCCACAACAGCCCGGCCCCCGCCTGGAGCCGATCGTGAACGAACCTGGCCATGTCAGTCATGAAAAGGAGTTCGCGGGGCGGCGGGTACTGGTCACCGGCGGCACGAGGGGGATGGGCCGCGCCATCGCCGACCTTCTCACCCGGGCCGGCGCCAGCGTGGTGACCACCGCCCGCAGCATGCCCGCCGGCGGTGCCCCGGCCGGCCTGTTCGTCCCGGCCGACGTGAGCACCCCGGAGGGAACCGCGACCATCGCGGGTTACACGCTGGACCGGCTGGGCGGGGTGGACGTCGTGGTGCACACCGCAGGCGCGTCGCTGTCCCGCAGCGGCGGCGTGCTCGCGCTTGATGACGACGCCTGGCAGCGTAACCTCGACATCAACCTGCTCTCCGCGGTGCGCCTGGACCGCGCGCTGCTGCCGGCCTTGATCGCCCAGCGCAGCGGGGTAATCATCCACGTGTCGTCGGCGCAGTGGAGGCGGCCGGACGGCACCGCGCCCGCCTACGCGGCGGCCAAGGCGGCGCTGACCAATTACAGCAAGGGCCTGGCCCGCGAGATGGCACCGCACGGTATCCGGGTGGTCACCGTGACCCCGGGTTTCATCGAGACCAGCGCCGCGCAGGCCCGCATCGCGCGAATGGCCGCCGAGAACGGCATGGACGTGGCCGCGGCCCGCCAGCAGCTGGTGGACGGGATCGGCGGGGTACCGCTGGGACGGCCGGGACGCCCAGAGGAAATCGCTGAGCTGGTCGCCTTTCTCGCCTCGGACCGCGCCTCCTACCTCACCGGCGGTGAGTTCGTGGCCGACGGGGGAAACATTCCGTCCATCTGAGGCGCGATCCTGGGCCGGCCGCGACTTGAGATCTCCCGCCGCTCGCCTACCGGGGAACCAGGGGCTGAAGTAATAGCCTGGAAGAGCGTCGGCGGGCACACGACCGGTCCGCGCCGGTGCCTGGGAGGGGCGAATGCACATTAGCGATGTACTTCGTGTCAAGGGTACGGATGTCGTCACCATCACCCCGGACACGAAGGTGCGGCGCCTTCTCGCGGTGCTCGCCGAACACCGGATCGGTGCCGTCGTCGTCTCCCATGACGGCATCTCGGTCGACGGGATCGCCGGTGAGCGGGACATCGTCCGGGCGCTGGCCAAGCGGGGCGCCGCGGTGATGTCTGAGCCGGTCACGGCGATCTGCACCGTCGAGGTGCGCACGGTCACGCCTCAGGCCCCGGTCGAGGAGGTCGTGCGCATGATGACCGAGCACCGGGTGCAGTACGCGCCGGTCGCGGCGGACGGCGGCTTGCGCGGGATCGTGAGCATCGGCGACGTGGTGCAGAACCGCATCTACGAGCTCGAGTCCGAGCGGGCCGCATTGACCGAGTACATCAGGGGTATCCGCTGATACGCCGGTCAGCCTGTCTCCATCCCGAATAATCTTGGACTATTCGTTGTCTTGAGTCATTCGTGTCTATGGCGGTATGTTTGGCCTCATGACCGCAGCCCAGAGCCCGACCACCGCCGAGGAGCTGCGCGGTGCCGGCCTGCGGGTGACGGCCGCTCGCGTCGCCCTGCTCGAGACGGTCCGGGATGGCGACCATCTCGGTGTCGAGGCGATCGCCTCCGGGGTGCGCGATCGCATCGGCCATATCTCCCTTCAAGCCGTGTATGACGCCCTCTACGCGCTCACCGGGGCGGGTCTCATCCGGCGCCTCGAACCGGCCGGCAGCCCGGTCAGGTTCGAGGGACGCGTCGGGGACAACCACCATCACGTGGTGTGCCGGTTGTGCGGCGTCGTCGCTGACGTCGACTGCGCGGTCGGCGAGGCGCCCTGCCTGACCGCTTCCGAAGACCACGGCTTCTCGATCGAAGAGGCCCAGGTCATCTACTGGGGCCAGTGTCCCGCCTGTTCTACCGCCCGCAGTTCCTGGGCACCGTAATCCGTCTAGTCCGGAAGGATTCCCATGTCCGAGTCTGAGCAGCACGATCCGCTGGTTATTGATGGGCCGACCCCGGAAGCCGAAGAGGGGGGCTGCCCGGTCGCAGGTGGCCGGGTGCACCCGACTCAGGGTGACGCCAACTCCGAGTGGTGGCCGAAGCGCCTGAATCTGAAGATCCTGGCCAAAAACCCGGCTGTGTCCAATCCCCTGGGCGAGGACTTCGACTACGCCGAGGCATTCAGCCGCCTCGACCTAGCGGCCGTGAAGCGCGACATCGCCGAGGTGCTGACGGATTCCAAGGACTGGTGGCCTGCCGACTTCGGCAACTACGGCCCGCTGATGATCCGGATGGCCTGGCACAGCGCGGGCACCTACCGCATCAGCGACGGCCGCGGCGGCGCCGGGGCCGGCCAGCAGCGCTTCGCGCCGCTCAACAGCTGGC
>Ga0302324_100031103_pt1 | contig 10078 bp, 8 predicted proteins | sample Palsa_T0_1_FD_201949 | JGI IMG/M metagenome (GOLD analysis project Ga0302324, IMG submission 201949) | Peat permafrost microbial communities from Stordalen Mire near Abisko, Sweden - Palsa_T0_1 | ecosystem: Environmental > Terrestrial > Soil > Palsa > Peat permafrost | place: Sweden: Abisko... | reverse complement strand
CTTGTCGCGCGAAAACGGCGTGCCGTCTTTTTCGCTCTCTAGAAAATATTGCCGGATCTCGGGGCGGATTTCCTCGAGGATAAAACGGATGTGCGCGGTCAGCGGATAGTTGCGCAGCACGGAATGTCGCTGCTGGATTACATCGTGGATGCCGATGACAGCCAGCGCGATGAAGATCACCAGCGGGATTTCGATCAGGAGCGAATGGTGACCGACGACGAATTCAAAGATCAGGACAACGGCGATCAGTACAGCGCAGGTAAAGACAATAAATCGCGCCTGCAACGGCAGCGGCCAAGAGCGCATGAAATTTCCTCCCCCAGATGCCCGCGATTCGTGCCGGATTTTAACCGCGGGCGCGCATTTCTACGAGCTATAGGTTGCTTACTTGTCAGTTTGATGAGAGCGGCAATCCGTACCCTCCACTCCACGTACCCTTCAGCCTGGTGTAGCGTTGTTGCAAAGCGGCAAATGCCAAAACAACGCCGAAAAGCCGGGGAGGGTGCGAGTGGGGCCGACACGCCGACGAATACTGCGGCAGTTAGCCGGGTTCGGCGTTATTCCGGCGGCCTCGCGGCTCGCGTGGGCGGTCGATTACCCCAGCCGGCCGATCCATCTGCTCAACGGCTTTGCCCCCGGCGGCCAAGTCGACATTTTTGCAAGGCTGTTGGGTCAGCAGCTTTCCGACCGGCTGGGCCAGTCATTCGTGGTCGATTCCAGGCCTGGCGCGGCGACCAATATCGCGACGGAAGAGGTCGTCCACGCCGCGCCCGACGGCTACACACTGCTCTGGATCACGACCGCAAACGCGGTCAACGCGTCGCTTTATGAAAAGATCAACTTCAATTTCATCCGCGATATCGCTCCGGTGGCGGGCATCGACACGGCTCCCCTGGTGATGGAAGTCAATCCGTCGTTCCCGGCCAAAACGGTTTCCGCGTTTATCGACTATGCCAAGGCCAATCCGGGCAAGATCAGCTACGGCTCCGGCGGCGTCGGCAGCACGCAGCATGTCGCCGGCGAGCTGTTCAAATTCGTGACTGGCATCGACATGGTGCACGTGCCGTATCGCGGCGCGGTGCCGGTGCTCAACGACCTGCTTGCTGGAAGAGTGCAGGCGACGTTCAGTCCGCTATCCTCATCGCTCGGCTACATCCACTCCGGCCAGTTGCGCGTGCTCGCCGTCACGACCGCGAAACGCTCCGAGACGCTGCCGGATATTCCGACCGTTGCCGAATCTGTCCCGGGCTTTGAGGCCGGTACCTGGGACGGCATTGGCGTGCCAACCGGGACACCTGCCGACATTATTGCAAAGCTGAATCAGGCTTACACCGCGACGGTGACCGATCCCGCGATCAAATCGAAGCTTGCGGATTTTGGCGGCGAGCCGATGCCGATGACGCCTGCCGATTTCGGCAAGCTCATCGCCACCGAGACCGACAAGTGGGCCAAGGTCATCAAATTCGCGAACATCAAGGCGGAATGAAAATGCTGCTCGATCGCCGGAAGCTGTTGCGTAATGTAGCCGCCGCTGCCGCGCTTCCCGCCGGGCTCGCCGCGCCATCGCGCATCGCACGGGCGGAAACTTATCCGGCGCGGCCGGTGCGTCTCATTCTCGGCTTTGTCGCGGGCGGCGCGCCAGATGTCATCGCGCGTCTGATATGTCAGTGGATCTCGGAGCGGGCCGGCCAGAATTTTCTGGTCGACAACCGGCCCGGTGCCGGCGGCAACATTGCCGCGGAAACTGTCGTCCGCGCGCCGCCCGATGGCTACACGCTGCTGCTGATCGGGTCGCCGAATTTCATCAATGCATCGCTTTACACCGATCTCAACTTCAATCTGGTCCGCGACATCGCGCCGGTTGCCTGCATTGGGCGCAATCCGTTCGTCATGGAAGTCAATCCGTCATTTCCCGCCAGGACCGTTGCGGAGTTCATCGCCTACGCCAAAGCCAATCCAGGCAAGGTCAACATGACGTCGACCGGAACCGGAAACCTCACGCATGTTGCGGGCGAACTGTTTCGGATGATGGCAGGCGTGGATATGGTTCACGTGCCAAGCCGCGGCGAAATGCAGGCGCAGAGCGATCTGTTATCCGATCGCGTGCAGGTGATGTTCGATCCGATCATTTCCTCGATCGGCTATTTCAAATCCGGACTATTGCGGCCGCTTGCGGTCACCAGCGCCGCCCCGCTGCCGGCGCTGCCCGGCGTGTCGACAGTGAGTGCAACCGTTCCGGGCTACGAGGTCGACGGCTGGGTCGGCGTCGGCGCGCCCAAAGGGACACCTGGCGACATTATCGAGACGCTTAACAAGCATTTTGGTGCAGCGCTTACCTATCCGACGATCAAATCGAAGCTCGTCGATCTCGGCTTTGTGCCGACACCGATGTCGCCCGCGGTGTGGGGCAAGTTCGTGGCCGACGAGAGCGAGAAGTGGGGTAGAGTCATCAAGTTTGCCGGTGTGAGGGCGGAATAATACCGCTCCACTGCGATGGGGGAGACGACATGAGAATTCCTCGACGCCAGTTTCTGCATTTGGCTGCGGGAGCTGCGGCCGTTCCCGCGGCGTCTCGCTTGGCTGCGGCCGAGACCTATCCGGCGCGGCCGATCAGGCTTGTGCTGCCGTTCCCGCCCGGCGGGGTATTCGACATCGTCGGCCGGCCGTGGGCGGACAAGGTCAAGGCGGACCTCGGCACGGTGTTCATCGACAACCAGCCGGGCGCGGGCGGGTCGCTCGCGGCGCAAATTGTGGCGCATGCGCTGCCCGACGGTTACACGATCTTTCTCGGCGCATCGTCGATCCACCTGACCGAGATGATTCTGCGCGAGCACCCGCTGCTCGATCCGATGAAGGAACTGGTGCCGGCCGCGATGATCGCGATCGCTTGCTTCGGCATCACGGTCCATCCCTCGGTACCGGTGCATACGCTCATGGAACTGGTCGACGACATCAAGGCGAACCCGGGCAAGATGTCCTACGGCAGCGCCGGCGCCGGCACGATGAACCATCTCAGCGGTGAGCTCCTGAAATCGCTGACCGGGATCAAGGACCTGCCGCACGTGCCGTATCGCGGATCGGGCCCGGGCATGGCCGATCTCGTTGGCGGCCAGATTCCGATTTACATCGCGGCGATGACCAGTCAGGTGCTCGAATTCCACCGCACCGGCAAGCTGCGGCTGCTTGCGATCACGAACGACAAGCGTCTGCCGGTGTGTCCCGACATTCCGACGGCGGCCGAGTCCGGCGTGCCGGAGTTGGTGACGACGCAGGTCATTGGGATTTTCGCTCCGGCGGGTACGGCAGAGCCGGTCCTCGCCAAGATCGGCGAGGCGAACCACGTTGCGATGGCCGACCCCGCCTATCAGCAGACACTTGTCAGTCAGGCCGTCATCCCGGTGACCGACTGGACGCCCGAGCGATTTAACCGATTCATGGCAGAAGACGTCGCGCGCTGGTCACCGCTGGTCAAAGCCATCGGGGTGCGACTGGAATAGGACTTGATTTCGCGCGGCGGATTCGCCGAGGTCAGGCTCGATCGTAATGCAAGCTGAAGTACGGGCGACACGATGACCATTCGACGCCGGCATTTCCTGAAGCTCGGAGCGAGCGCTGTCGCGATGCCGGCGCTGCTGCGGATGGCGCGGGCGGAAACCTATCCATCGCGACCGGTGCGCATCATCGTGCCGTATCCGCCGGGCATCGCGCCTGACATCGCCACGCGGCTCTTGGCGGATTCGCTGTCGCAAAAAATGGGGCAGCAATTCATTGTCGATAACCGCCCCGGCGGCGCCGCCAATATCGGCACCGAGATGGTGGTTCGTGCAGCGCCGGATGGCTACACGCTGCTGACCTTGACGATGACCAATTCCATCAATGTCTCGCTCTACGACAACCTGAGCTTCGACGTGCTCAAGGATATCGCGCCGGTTTCCGGCCTGGTGAAGTTACCGCTGGTTCTCGTTGTCAATCCGTCGGTTCCGGCAACGACAGTTCTGGAGTTCATCGCCTACGCCAAAGCCAATCCCGGCAAGATCAATTACGCGTCTGTCGGCAGCGGCGCTGCGACGAACCTGGCCGGCGAATTGTTCAAGGAAATGACCGGCGTCGACATCGTCAACGTGCCTTATAAGAACAGTTACATCCCCGATCTGTTGGGTGGTCAGGTGCAGGCCGGCTTTACGCCGATCCTGCAATCGCTGTCGTTTATCCAGGCCGGCAAGCTGCGCGCGCTCGGCGTCACCGGCGTTTCCCATTCCGAGGTGCTGCCGGACGTTCCCAATGTCAGCGAATTCGTGTCCGGCTACGAGGTGTTTGTCTGGGATGCGATCGGCGCACCGGCGCGCACGCCGCCGGACATCATCGAAACGCTCAACAAGACCATCAACGAAGCGCTGGCCGATCCGGCCATGAAGAAAAAGTTCACCGACCTTGGCTCCGAGCCGATGATCACGTCGTCGGCAGAGTTCGAAAAATTCATGGCCGGCGAGGTGGTGAAGTGGGGGAAGGTAGTGCGCGAGGCCCACATTAAGCCCGATTGAGCGGCACCAGTTGGGCTAGCTTCACGTGCGTATGCGGCGTCAGCCGGCCCGCGAGCTTCGCGTGAGCGATACCAACTCCCGTGCCGATCAGCAATGACACAGGCATCGTGACCAGCACGTTCTCAAGACGTGGTGCGGTCAACGCCTGGATCGTGAATGCGCCCGGTGTGAGACTCAAGCAGGCAAACGTCGAGGCAAAGCCGTAGAAAGTTGCCGGCACTACGCTCAGGATCGAAGCCCGCGCCGCCAGCACGATGAAGAACGACGCGATGCCTGCGCAGGCAGCCGTCGCCACGGTGGCGTTCAGCGGAATCATTCCGCTTGTGGCCGCGGCGGCGACAGCCCAGGCCATGATCACACCAAAGACAAGAGCAGCCGAGCTTCGCACCGCTGCTTGTGCCGTTGCACCGGAGTGATCGTAGCTTGCCCAGCCGATAAACGCTGCCCAGACGAACAGGTGTGGAGTCAGCGAAAAGACCAGGACAGAGGCCGCGGCGAGTATCGCCGCGGCCAGTGCTGTCGTTGTGAGGGAGGGCTTGCTCATGGGGCTCACTGGTTTGCGAGAGCGCGTCACGCCGCCTTGGACACAGCCAGTGCAGGCGCCGGGTCAGCGGAGCGAACCGGCTGCATGCCCGGATAGAAGCGCGACAACCAGAATACGATCTCGTCACGCGCTACAGCGGTGTTGCCGAGTTGGCAGTGCTGCTCCGCGCCTTCGCGGGCGGTAAAGACCCGCGCCGTGACCGATCGGGCGCAGACCAGTTCACGGATCACGCGGTGCATCCATCCAGTATTGAACAGATGATCCTGTTCGCCCTCGGTGACCAGAATGTCCTGCTTCACGTTCTGCAGGATGCCTTCCAGCGAATGCTTGGCGATGGCCGTGAGGAAGTCGAATGGAGTCTTGGTGCCGGTGATGTGCATGCCTTGCGTCACACACCAGTCAAACACCGAGCTCGGCAAACGCTCTTCGGCGACAATGGCTTCAGTCGCTTTGCGGTCGCCGGCCTTGAACGCAGAGACGAGCTGTTGCGCCTTGCCCGGGCGCATCTGCTTGAGCGTCATGTCCAGCCCAGAATAACTCGTGGGCAGGGAGATTATGTGCTTGATGCGCGGCTCGAACGCTGCAGCGCGGATCGAGAGGTAGCCGCCGCACGATGCGCCGAGCCAATCGACCGCGTCGAGCTCGAAATAGTCGAGCACAGCCTTCGCTGGCTTCTCCCAGGCATGTTCAAAGAAAATACCTTGCCGCAGCGCGCCGCCCTGACCCGGTCCGTCAAAGCCGATGACGGTAAAGCCGTAATCGGTCAGCGGCAGCAAGAAGGCGTAGAACTCCTCGACGAATGAGTCGTAGCCGCCGTTGAAGACAAAGGTGCCGCGCTCGTTGCCTTTGGCTTGCAGGCGGAAGCCCGGCAGGTAGCCGCCCGGATACGGCACCTTGATGCGCTCGTAGCCCGCGACACCTTGCATCGCCAACGCCCAGTTGCGCGCAAAGTCGTCATAAAGTCTGTTACGGACGTCGCCGGCCGGGAGATAGAACTCAGCGCCGTGATAGTAGGATGCGGCGTCGGCCCAGCGCTTTTCGGCTTCAGCTTTTTGTGCGGTCTCGAGCCACACCCGGTACCACGACTCGTAGTCCTTGATGCGGGGTGCGATCGCGCTCAGTTCCTTCGTTCGCGCCGGCGAGGTGCCGTCGAGCATCGGGCGGTTGAAGGTGTAGTTCATGCCGGGGTCGGCAAGTATGTGCATGAAAGGCATGGCCACTCTCCATCGGTTGGTTGCGTTTCAGTGGCCGCAAGATTGACCCGATAGAGCGTTGATGCCATATCAATCTAATCACCGTTCTGTTGCTCAAAATGCAACACTCCGGACCGGAGGTGAACATCATGGATTTCACCGCGCTCCGCTATTTCAGCGAAACCGCGCACTCCCGCTCGATCCGGGCAGCTTCGGAACGCCTGCACGTTTCGCCTTCGGCGATCAGCCGTCAGATTGCGAAGCTTGAGCATGAATTGCGCGCGCCGGTGTTCGACCGGCGCGCCCAGGGCATGACGCTCACGCCCGCCGGCGAAATCCTTCAGGCCCAGGTCGAAGGGGTGATGCGCGAATTCGCGCGGGTGAAGTCCCACATCTCGGCGCTGCAAAACATCCAGGCCGGCACCGTGGACATCTATTGTTTCCAGACCGCGATCGAGAGCTTTGTCGCGCCGGTGCTGCATCGCTTCCACGTGCAATATCCGAAGGTGACGTTCAACGTGCGCATGAGCAGCACCGATGAGGCCATGGAGGCGCTTGTCACCGGCGCGGCCGAAATCGGCCTGATCCTCAGTCCGCCGGTGCGAGACAATGTCGCGGGCATCGAAGTGTTTCGCGACGCGATGGTTGCCGCGTTTTCGCCGGCGCATCCCTTGGCGCGGCGCAAGTCTGTTTCGTTGCGCGAATTGACCAAATATCCGCTGGTGTTGACGGAGCCATCGTTCGGCTTGCGGCAGCAGGTCGATCGGGAGCTTAATCGGCATGGTATCAAACCGGAGATCTTCTGCGTCACCAATTCGCTGGCGTTGGTCAAAAGCGTCTCCGCCGTCGGGGAGCAGTGCACGCTGCTGCCGCGTTTTGCGATAGAGCAGGAGGTTTCCGCAGGTACGCTTTGCGCGGTGCCGGTGCGTGAACTCGCCGCGCGGCCCCTGCTGTTTTCCGTTTGCACGCTCAAGGGCAAAACTGTGTCGCCGGCGGCGCAAGCCTTTGTGGGTGCGGTGATCGATTATTGCCGCCGTTACCGGCGTCGCTAATCTACGGCGGAGTTTGGGAAGTTCATCGCCGGCGAAGTGGTGAGGTGGGGCATGGTCGTGCGCGAGGCGCGCATCAATCCTGACTAAGCGGCGGCGGCGCTGGCTGCTTTGTGAGTTTGTGCAGCGTCAACAGATCTGTCAGTCGCGATGAGGGCGTGCGTGCCGGCTCCGGGCATCATAAGTCCGGTGCGGCTATGCCAGTCGTCAGTTCGTAACAGCTTGCATCAATGCGGCGATCTTGATCGTCGCAAAATTAGAAAAGGTGTCGGAAACCGCGTAAGGCAAGATGATCTGATCACCGTGACGCATGGCGCCGCAGGTATAGACAACATTAGGCACGTAACCTTCGCGCTCGGTAGGTTCGGGATGAACCAGCGGTTCGCGCGAGCGTGCAAGGACCTTGGATGGGTCCTTTTTGTCCAGGAGGGCTGCTCCGATCGAATATTTCCTGACTGGGCCCACTCCGTGTGTCAGCAGCAGCCAGCAGTCGTCCAGCTCGATGGGTGAGCCACAATTGCCAATCTGAACGAATTCCCAAGGATATTCGGGCTGAAGGATGCAATGACCGCCCTCCCAAGTGTAAAGGTCGTCGGAATAGATCAGATAAAGGTTCTCGTTGTCCTGCCGCCCGATCATTGCATAGCGGCCATCGATTTTTCGTGGAAACAGAGCCATTCCCTTGTTACGCGCCGCCGATCCGGCGAGCGGTGTCAGCCGAAACGATCGAAAGTCCGTCGTTTCGAGCAGTTCAGAGCGGATCGCTCGGCCGCTATAGGCTGTGTAAGTTGCATAGAACGCTTTTCGTCCATCGTCATTGAATTCGACAAACCGGGCATCCTCGATGCCGTTTGCTTGAGCGTCGGTGACCGGAAAGATGACGCGTTCGCTCAGCTCTTCGTCATCTCCGAACATTACTTCGACGTTATCGCGATTTGGCGGAAACGGACAGCTGCGGATCTTCGGAACCGCAGCAAGACGCGCAGTCGGATCGACGGCGACGCTCCCGTCGGCCGCTATGGTGCCGGATCGGAATGTCAGCGACGAAATATGTCCCTCGCCGACGGCGCGCAGACTCAAGATGAAACGGCAACCGTTTTCCGGCGCTCCGATCTGGTCCGGGTGCCGGACGATGCTCGGATTGAACAAGGCTGACGCTTCGAACGAGTATTCGTTGAGGAAATATGAGCCAATCAGGCGGCGTTGCGTCTTGTTCAATTCGGCATGCGGCTCAAAGGCGTCTTCCATATCCTGAGCGCGCGCCTCGAAAACATCGATCAAATTCCTATGGCGGCCTTCGAAATTGTCCAGTACATCGCTTAACTGCTGCGCGGCAGCTTCAGCGTCGAGCCGAAGGACCCTGTCAACGATATGATTAGCCCTAATCTTATCGGTTGGGTTGAGGCCTCGCGGTTCGGCTGCCGGCTTGAAGGGCCTGACGACGACCCTTGCCGGGTCCGGGCGCAGATACAAGCTCTGGCGATTCACGAATTGGAATTGGGACAATGAGGCTCCCTGGCACTGTTCGAGGCAGTATCGTGCGCGTGGTGTGACCGTCTATCAGCTTGGATGCGGGTCGCGATTGTTCAATCGCAGTCATGCGCTTGAACTGACGAATTTCCACAAGACCCAGGAGATACGATAGCACCGATTCTGCGCCCCTGTTTCCATTAGCTCGGTCCGGATGAAGTCCGTCCGAGCAGCTGCCCGTTTCCGGATCGGTGAGTGCCACCTGAAGGTCGTTTTCGCCCAGAAACCATTCGAACGCGCGTAACGCCTCGGTTGGCCACTCCGCATCGTCGTCCGCTCGCCATGCGGTAAGGCAAGCGGAAATTGTCGCTGCCGCCTCGACGGGTTGCTGATCGAATGCCTCCGGCCTCTGGCGGAGCCGCCCGAAGCTGTTGGTCCCGACCGGCCTGAAATATCCCGACGACGTGGTCTGAAGCGCAGTGAGCCAGCGGAGCGACCGGATGCCAACGTCGACGTACGATGGCGTATGTGTCGTCAGTCCAGTCTGGATCAGCGCCTGGGGAATTCGCGCATTATCGTATGCGAGCATGTCTTCAAACCAGATCCAGTCTTTGGTTTCCGTTACCGAAATTAACGACATCAATCTGTCGGCTAATAGTTTGCGGAGACGGTTGCCGAGAACGTCGCCACCCGCCACCCTGCAATGAGCATCCAGCGCCAACAGTGAGAACGCCCAGGCCCGCGGTGACGAGAAATCCTCGACGACCGGTAGCGCCATCTTGAACAGTGCTTCCGCCCATTTGCGGCGAGATGGATCAATGTCCGTCCGTGCACATTCGGCCAACGCCCAAAGCGCCCTGCCGTGGCTGTCTTCCGAACCCTGTTGTTCGAGCCAGCGGCGGTCATAGCTCATGAAATTTCGAAACCGTCGGGTATCTGGGTTCCAGGCATGCTGGAGGAATGCCGCAAAGCGGGCGGTGACGGCGTTTGATAATTCGGCTTCGCCAAAGCTCGCAAGCGAGCTTGAGAACAGCAGGGCGCGAGCGTTGTCGTCGGTGCAATAGCCGTGGGAGCGGTCCGGTACTGAATGGACGGCGTGCTGGACCATGCCAGTGCTGTCACAGAGCGAAAGAAAATGCCCGATCCGAATATCCGGTATGACGTGGCCATTTCTCACAGAGCCGGCCGCATCGATAGGACGTACCGTTCCAGGTCCAGTCTTCGAACTCTCATTATCGAGGGCGGTGAGATACCGCTTGGCGGTCTGCACCCACGTCATTG
>Ga0302324_100031102_pt1 | contig 10079 bp, 4 predicted proteins | sample Palsa_T0_1_FD_201949 | JGI IMG/M metagenome (GOLD analysis project Ga0302324, IMG submission 201949) | Peat permafrost microbial communities from Stordalen Mire near Abisko, Sweden - Palsa_T0_1 | ecosystem: Environmental > Terrestrial > Soil > Palsa > Peat permafrost | place: Sweden: Abisko... | reverse complement strand
CGTGAAGACGTCCGCATGCTGGGCCGAGGGATCATAGGCGAGCCCGTGAAACGGATGAAAGTTGTCGCCGACACTGAGGCGGAGCCTGCCTGCGGCAAAGCTTCCCGCGACCGCCTCCTTCGCGTCCGCATCGAATAGCCGGCCGCCCGGGGCGACGTCATAGGTCTTCCCGGGAGCGTACTCGACGTCCGTGAAGAGCTGCGGGACGGTCCCGACGATCCGGTATCCCCTCAGGTTGTCGCCCACGGCGATCGGGATCGCGGTCTTCACCGCGGGCTGGCGCCGGATATACTCGTAATCCTGCCAGGCAAGGTTGCCCGGGGACGCCTCCAGGTGGAAGATCGCGTTCAGGACGAGCTGGAGCTTCGAGCCGCGCGCGCCGAGCACCGCGTCGAACGCCGTCGTCGTCTGCAGGAACGACTTCTGGGCTTGGGCCTTCACCATCCAGACGGTCATGAGGAGGCCGCCCGCGAGAGCCAGGCTGGCCGCCGTGATGATCGTCGAGAATGCGTGCTGCCTCAGGCTCCGGTAGACAATGAGGAACAGCGTCATGGGGCGCGCTCCGCGGCGATGTTGAGCGACGTGAAATCCTGGACACGGCCGAACCGGCCGAGGACGTCCTCGTCATGGCTCACCAGGAGGAGGGCGGCCGCGTTCTCGCGGCAGGCCTCGCGAATGAGCGCAAGGGCCTCGGTGGCGTTGCGCCGGTCGAGGTTGCCCGTCGGCTCGTCCGCGAGGACGAGCGCCGGGCGGTTCGCAAGGGCCCGGGCGACCGCGACACGCTGCTGCTGGCCGGTCGAGAGCTGCCTCGGGAAATGCTCGAGCCGGTGGCTGAGGCCCACGCGGCCGAGAAGCTCGCGCGCGCGCCGGAAGTCGGCCCCCCCGGGGGAAAAGCTCATCCCAAGGACGACGTTCTCGAGGACCGTGTATCCCTGCAGCAGGTTGAAGGTCTGGAAGATGTAGCCGAGCTTGGCCGCCCGGAGGCGGTCCCGGGCGGGTTCCCTGAGCGACGCCATGTCCGTGCCATCGATGCCAATCGTGCCCGAGTCGGCGGCCAGGATGCCGGAGACTAGGTTCAGAAACGTCGTCTTGCCGCACCCGCTCTCGCCGCGGAGCGCCCGCTCCTCGCCGGCGCCCAGGGAGAACTGGAGAATGCGGACGACCTCAATCCTCGCGCCCTCGGGCCCGATGAACGACTTGCGGAGATCTCTCACGTCGAGCATGGCGGGTTGAGGATAGGCTGACGCACGCCAATGCCAAACGTTTTGAGCGGCGGCGGCCACGGGGCGAGGTGTTGCATCGGGCCGCAATATTCCCAAGATGGCGCCCAACCCATGCTCAATGCCGCGAACGAGCTGCTGATCCTCGGGCTCCTCATCATTGCGAACGGGATCCTGACCGCTGCGGAGACCGCCTTCGTGTCGGCGCGCAAGGCGAAGCTCAGGCGGGCGGCGGAGGCCGGGGGCGAGGGCGCGGCAGCCGCGCTCCTGATTGCGGAGCACCCGGGAAGGTTCCTGGGGGCCGTCCAGTTCTGGCTCACCCTCACGTCCGTCGTGGCAGGCGTCGCGCTCGTGGCGTCGGCCGCCGAGGAATTCTCGTCGCTCTTCGCCCGGTGGCCCATGGTCGCGCCGTGGGCCGAGACGATCGGGCTCGTCGCCGGCACACTTTTCGTCGCGTCGGTCATGCTGCTCTTCGGCGAGCTCCTGCCCAAGCGGATCGCGCTCGCGAACCCGGAACGCGCCGCGGCCATCCTCGGGCCGGCGATGCGCACCCTCTCCGGAGTCATCAGCCCCTTCTCGGCCATGCTCGGCTCGGCGAGCGACGCCATCGCCGCCTTCATGGGATTCAAGCCCAGGCCCATCGCCGAGACCGTGGGCGACGAGGACGTGCGCGCCCTCGTCGAGCGCGGCCTCCATGCCGGCGTGTTCAAGCGGGCCAAGAAGGAGATGGTCGAGGGGGTCCTTTCCCTCGACAAGCTCCTCATCACGGCGATCATGACGCCGCGCTCCAAGATCGTCTTCCTCAACATCGACGACAACGAGGAGACCAACTGGAGGAAGATCGTGACAAGCGGGCACTCGTACTTCCCGGTGTACCAGAAGAATCGCGACCAGGTGGTCGGGATGGTCTCGGTCAAGGCGCTCTGGGCGCATTCCGCGATCGGGCTTCCCACCGCGCTCAAGAACCTCCTGGTCCCGCCGCTGATCGCTCCGGAATCGATGACGGCGATCCAGCTCCTGGAGCAATTCAAGAAAACCGGCAGGCACACGGCCGTGATCTCGGACGAGTTCGGCGCCGTCCAGGGCCTCGTCACGCTGATCGACGTCTTCGAGGCGATCGTGGGCGACCTCCCGGAGCCCGGTCACCGCAACCAGGCCGGCGCGAAGCGCCGGGACGACGGCTCATGGCTGATCGACGCGACGCTTCCGATCGCCGAGTTCAAGTCCGCCCTCGGGATCACTATGGATCTTCCCAACGAGGCCGAGGCGGAGTACCGGACCGCGGGGGGGTTCGTGGTCACGCAGTTCGGGCGCATTCCGTCCGTGGGCGACCATTTCGAATGGGGCGGCTGGCGGTTCGAGGTGGCCGAGATGGACCGGCGCAGGGTCGACAAGGTCGTGGCCGCGGCGGCGGCGCCGGCCGACGCGCCCAAGCCGGCCGCGTGAGCGCGCCGTGCGAATAACTTGTCGGCAAGCGTTCGTTGCGTTTAAGTGGATCGCACCCGACGTTCCACGCATGGCGGACACATGGAAGATGCCTTCACCGGACAACCCACCCGCATCAGCGGCACCGTCCTCCCGGACGCAGCCGGACGAGCCGCTCTTCTGGACGATCACCAGCGCCGACTGGAAGCGCTCGCTCGACTTGGCGAAGCGGCAGCCGAATGCGATCTCCGAGCAGATAAAGGCCGCGACATCGTCCTTCTTGAAAAAGACGAAGTAAGCCTGCTCGAGGCTTCGGGGCCGAACTGGGAGGCCTTTGGGACGGCCATCCGGGCCTTCAGGAAGCTGCTTCCGGTCCACGCACTCTCGGACTTTGGATTCGCCGAGACCGACGGCAACCCGTTCGAGGAGCCCAACCCTCGCCTGCGGCGGATCGGGGGCGGCGTCGAGGCGTGGGCGTTCGAGGCGGTCGGCGAGGGTTCGATCTACAAGTTTTACTGGCCCCGCGACGACAAGAGCATCGGAAGCGAGTTCGGATTCCAACGCGGCACGGAGACGGTGCTGAGGGCATCCGCCCGGCTCGGCGACTACCGGGGCCTCCTCGAAAAGATCCTCCTCATCCTCGAGCTCGGCGGCATGGCAACCGAGGTCATCGCCGTCACTCCGCAAGGGGTCGTGGTGGCAAAGCAGGTCCGGGGGGCGGTGCTGCCCCAGGGCGACGACATGTCGGGGGACCTGCCGGCCGGCCTGGTCGAGATCCCCTCTAGGTTTCTGCGGGCCGACCGCGACCACCCGCGCCTTCATTTCCTGAGTGGCGTCCCGTACCTCGTCGCCGACCTCCATGCGCGCAACTTCGTGCGCGGAGCGGACGGGGCGCTCCGGGTCATCGACCTGGTCGCAGGCCCGTGGCCCGGGAACGAGCACCTCCGCGACCCGCTGATCGCGGAATGGCTCGCCCGGGTGCGCGCCGACCCGCTCGCCCCGGCCCTGCCCGAGGCTCCCGACAACGAACTCTGAGCCCGGCCCCCGGGCGCCTCAGCTCTTGTTGGCCGCCAGGACGTCCAGGATTGCCTGGGCCTGTGTGCTGGTCGTCCCCTTGTAGTCCGTGTAAATGATCTTGCCGGCCTTGATGAGGTAGGCGTTGCGGTGGGCCATCCCGCCCGGGTAGGTCTGGACGCCGAAGGAGTTGATCACCGCGTCGTCGGTGTCGGCGATGAGGGTGAAGGGAAGGTGATACTTTTCCTTGAAGGCCTTCTGGGCGGCCACGTCGTCGTGGCTGACGCCGATCACCGCGACACCCTTGCCGGTAAGAGTCTCGTAGCCGTCGCGGATCGAGCAGCCCTGGGCGGTGCAGCCGGGCGTGTCCGCCTTCGGATAGAAATAGACGAGCGTGTAGGCCTGTTTCGCGTAGACATCGGAGAACTTGAGCGTCTGGCCGGCGTCGGTTGTGCCGCTGATATCAGGGGCGATGTCGCCCACCTTGAGCTGGGCGCGGGCGGAATTGGACATGGCGAGTGTGAGGGAGACAACGAGGAGCGTGAGGAGTGTCTGTTTCATGCGGGGCCGCAAACTGATCCCAGTCGGAGCCTATTGCAAGCCGTCGCAGGAAAACGGGAAAAGGGGGTCATCCGGGTCCCCTTTTCCGGAACCTTTTGCAATCCATGGGAGACTAAAAACGGCCCTCCGGGATCCGCCGCTGCCCGGCATTGCATTTGTGCGCTTTCTCTGTAAGCAGCATTACCTTCATGCCATTCCTATCGACCCCAAAAACCCGCCCGACAGGCTACCGAATCGCGGGTTTAGTTCTCATGGCCTCCCTGGGGGCGATCACCGGTGCAAAGGGGGCGGTGACGGCCAATGACGGCTTCGATCCCAACGCCAATGGCACCATCAACGCCATGGCGCTGCAGCCTGATGGCAAGATATTGATTGGCGGGTATTTTACGCAGATTCATCCCTTTGGAAACCCCGTTTCGGGGAACGCCTACATCGCCCGCCTGAACCACGATGGGACAGTCGACGCCAGCTTCAGCCCGGGCGCCAACGGGGTGGTCCGCACCCTCACTCTCCAACCCAACGGACAGACGCTGGTGGGCGGGGACTTCACGGCGATGACGGGCACGGGTTCCGGGACCTCGGTGACGCGCAATTATGCCGCGCGGTTGAACGCCGACGGCACGCTCGACACCGTGTTCAATCCCAACACGAACGGCGTCGTCTATGCCATGATCCTCCAGACGAATGGCCAGATCGTGATCGGAGGGTCGTTCACGACGGTGCAGCCGAACGGCGCATCGTCCCCGACGACCCGCAACCACGTCGCGCGGTTCAACACGGACGGCTCGCTCGACATGAGCTTCGACCCGAACACCGACAAGACGGTGCTCTCGCTCGCCCTCCAGTCGAACGGGCAGATCGTGGTCGGCGGCGGGTTCTCGACCCTGCAGCCCAACGGGTCCGCCTCGCCGACCACCCGCAGCTGCGCGGCCCGGATCAATTCCGACGGCTCCCTCGACACCACGTGGGATCCCGAGCCGAACGGCTCGGTCAGCACGATCCTTGTGCTGCCCACCCAGGAGGTCGTCCTCGGCGGCGAGTTCGTCACCGTCCAGCCCAACGGGAGCACCGGCGCCATACAGTGCGACTTCGTCGCCCGGCTCAACCCGGACGGTTCGCTCGAGCTCAATTTCGTCATCAACCCGCTGGAGAGCGTCAGCGCGCTCGCCGTCCAGCCGGACGGGAAGCTCCTCATCGGCGGCACGTTCACCCAGGTCTTTCCGGTGAACAACCTCTCCGCGACGGCGTCGCCGTACGTGACCCGGATCAACACCGACGGATCGGTCGACACCACGTTCCTGCCCACACCCAACCAGGCCGTGAACGCCATTGCCGTGCAGCAGGACGGAAGCGTGATACTGGCCGGATACTTCACGACCGTGCAGCCTCAGGACACCGCTTCGCCCACGCTCAGGAACCACATTGCGCGGGTCAATGCGTACGGGGTGCCGGACTCGACCGTGGACCCCGACTCGACGGGCACGGTGTTCGCCACGGCCGCCCTGCCGAACGGCCAGGTGCTCATCGGCGGGACCTTCCTCAGCATTGGCGGCGTGACCAGCAACTTCCTCGCCCGGCTGAATGCCGACGGTTCACTCGACACAGCGTTCAAGGCAACGGTCAACGGGCCCGTGCAGGCGATCGCCCTTGAGTCGAACGGGCAGATCCTCATCGGCGGCTCCTTCTCGCTGGTCGACGGGTTCGGGCGGGGCAACATAGCCCGCCTCAACACGGACGGGACCATCGACGGCGTGTTCAACCCCAACGCGAACTCCAACATCGATGCGATCGCCATCGCGTCCAACGGCCAGATCTATGTCGGCGGCGGGTTCAGCCTGCTGGCCCCCAACGGTTCCACGACGGGCTATTCCGTCAGCGACCTCGCCCGGCTCAACACCGACGGCACTCTCGACCTCACCTTCAATCCCGCCCCGAACGGCGGCGTGTTCGCCATCACGATCGATTCCGGCGGGAAGATCCTGATCGGCGGCGGGTTCACCAGCATAGGGGCGGCGACGCGCAGCTATGTCGCCCGCCTGCTTCCGACGGGCGCGATTGACACGTCAAGCTTCGACCCCGAGCCGAACCTTCCCGTCTATGCGATCGCGATCCAGTCCAACAACCAGATCCTTATCGGCGGCTCGTTCACCGCGGTTTTGCCGCAGACATCAAAGGCAGGGACGGCGACGACGGCCACGAACAACCCCTATGGCGCCCAGACCGTGCTCCCGGCGACCGGCGCGAGCGCCGTGACGCCCATCTACGTCAACCACCTCGCCCGGCTCAACACGGACGGGACCCTCGACACGACATTCTATCCCGACCCGGACAGCGACGTCCTCTCCATCGCGCTCCAGTCGAACGGCGCCATCGTGGTCGGCGGCATACTGACCTCGTTCGCGCCGAACTACTCGGGCACGGGGATCATCCACAATTACGTGGGCCGTGTGAATGCGGACGGCACGATCGACGGCTCGTTCACTCCCAGCGCGAACCAGCTCGTGGACTCGGTCACCGTCCTGTCGAACCAGGACATCCTCATCGGCGGATCCTTCACCGCGCTGCAGGCAAGCGGGTCGGCGACGCCGACGTCCGTCAACCACGTTGCCATCCTCAATCCCGGCGGCACGCTCGACACGGCATTCAGTCTCGGCGCAAACACGGCCCCGACCGGGCAGGTGCGGGCCTTCGCCCAGCAGCCCAACGGCCAGGTGATCTTCGCCGGTTCGTTCAGCCCGATGGACGGCAGCCCGGCCGCCTACATTTCCCGCCTGAACGGGGACGCGTCAATCGACACCACGTTTGACCCGGGCGTCGACGGCCCGGTGAACGCCGTGGCCGTACTGCCGAGCGGGGCATCCACGGTGATACCCTCGAACGCGGGCGTGTGGCTCAATTCGGACGGCCACGTCAGGTTCACCTATTCGGCCGCATCCAACGGCGAGATCGTCTGCTCGGCCCAGCAGTCCAACGGCCAGGTGATCATCGGCGGCCTGTTCAGCACCTTCAACGGCGTGTCGGGCCTGCAGAACCTTGTCCGCCTGAATACCGACGGCAGCGTCGACACGACGTTCAACCCGATTCTGGGCGGCGTCGTGAGCGCCATCGTCATCCAGTCCGACGGGAAGATAGTGATCGGCGGGGGATTCCTCACCGTGAACGGCGTCGACAATTCATACCTAGCCCGGCTGAATACGGACGGCTCGCTGGACACGGCATTCGCACCGCAGCCCAACCTCCAGGTGCTGAGCCTGCTGCTGGAGCCCAATGGCCAGATCGTCGTGGGCGGCGACTTCACTCAGATGATTCCCACGGGAGCGACGACCGCGTCGGCGCTCAACTTCATAGGCAGGGTGAACACCGACGGTACGGTCGACACCACGTTCGACCCCGACCTCGACGGGCCCGCGTACGCGATGGGCCTCACGTCAACGGGACAGATCGTGGTCGGCGGCGCCTTCTCGTCACTTGCCCCCAACGCGGGCACCACGGCGTACAATGTCCAGAACCTCTTGCGGCTGAATAACGACGGGAGCCTGGACACCACATTCTACCCCGACCCGAACGCGCCGGTGACCGCGCTCGTCGTGCTGTCGAACGGCCAGGTCATCGCCGGGGGCAGCTTCACGGCATGGGAGCAGAACGCGAACATCACGAACGTGACCCCCGGGGCGATCGTCGACAGCAATTACCTGACCCGGGTCAACACCGACGGGACGATCGACACCTCCTTCGCTCCGAATCCGAACGGGGGCCTTTCCGCCCTCGCGCTCCAGCCGAACGGCCAGATCGTTCTGGGCGGCAGTTTCACGTCCCTGGAGCCGAACAGGACCGGGATACCGGCAGACCGCGCCGACATCGCCCGGATCAACGCGAATGGCACCGTCGACCTGTCCTTTGACCCGTCGCTCAACGGAGTCGCGGACACGATCACGGTCCTGAAGGACGGATCGCTGTTCGTCGGCGGCGATTTCACGTCGGTCCAGGTCGGCGGCGCCGCGCTAATCGGCGGCAGCTTCGCCAATGTCGGCGGAACCGCGGCCCCCAACCTCGCAAGGCTCAACGCCGACGGCTCGTTCGATTCCTCCTATCTCGCGAACGCTGACGGCCCCGTGAACGCGATCGTGGCCCTCTCCAGCGGGTCGGCGCTGGTCGGCGGGACGTTCCAGAATGTCCAGGGCCAGCCGCAGCCCAACATTGCGCGGATCACCTCCGGCGGCACCCTCGACACCACCTTCACCGCGTCCATCAACGGGGCGGTCAACGCGATGGCGACGCAGCCGAACGGCCAGATTCTGGTGGGCGGCGCATTCACCTCCGCCGGCGGCGTGAACACGCCCAACATGGCCCGGCTCGGGCCGTCGGGATCGCCGGACGCCACGTTCCTGCCCTCCGTCAACGGGTCCGTCGACGCGATCGTCGTGCAGCCCAACGGGCAGATCGTCATCGCGGGCGCCTTCACCAACGTCGGGGGCCAGCCGCTGGTCGGGCTGGCGCGGCTCAATTCCGACGGGTCGGTGGACCCGACCTTCAACCCGGGCGCGAACGGAACCGTCAACGCGGTCACGCTCCAGGTGGACGGCATGTTCTACGTCGTGGGCACGTTCACGGCAATCGGCGGCCAGCCGATCTCCTACGCCGCGCGCCTCGGCGCAAGCGGCGCCGTCGACACGACGTTCAACCCGGCGCCCAACGCCGCCGCTGACGCCGTCATGGTCCAGCCCGATGGCAAGGTGTTCCTCGGCGGCGGATTCAACTCCACGGGGGGCCTGCCGCGCTTCGAGATCGCGCGCTTCGAGCCGTCCACGCCCGTGACGCAGTCGGTCTTCGTGAGCGCCGACCAGTCCACCCTCACCTGGACGCGGGGCGGCAGCGCCCCGCTGTTCGCCTCCACCGGCTTTGAGGAGACCACCGATGGCACCCACTGGACGAGCGTCGGCCAGGCCACCAGCAGCGACGGGTTGACGTGGCGGCTCACGGGGCTGGCATCGACCGGATCGAGCCTCCTGCAGGTGCGCGGCACGGGAGTGATCCCGTCCTCGGAGTTCAGTTCCTCCGGGCTCGTCCAGGTCGTGTACCTGGCGAATTCGACAACGCTTCCCGCTGTCAGCTCGCCCTCGGCCGTCAGCGGCGTTTCCGGCTCGCCGTTCACGTTCACCGTGACGGCCACTCTGGCGCCCAACACCTTCTCGGCGGCCGGCCTGCCGGCAGGCCTCAGCATCAATCCAACCTCGGGGGTCATCTCCGGAACGCCGACGGGAGTCGGCACCTACAACGTGACCCTGACGGTGACCGGCCAGGGCGGCTCGACGGTCTCGGGCCTGACGATCACCATTGGCTCGGCAGGCGTCGCGTTCACACCCGCCGCGACGTCACCGGCCAACAGGCTCCTCAACCTGTCGTCCCGCGCGGAGCTCAACGGCAGCCAGATTCTGATCGCCGGATTCGTCATCTCGGGAACAAGCCCGAAGACCGTGCTCCTGAGGGCCGTGGGACCGGGCCTGCAGGCCTTTGGCGTCCCGGGTTTCATGGCGACGCCGGAGCTTCAGCTCTATTCGTCCTCGGGAGCCCTGCTTAGCCAGAACAGCACATGGGGCGGCGGGAGCGCCCTTGCCGCGACATTCGCCCAGGTGGGGGCGTTCTCGCTCACGCCGGACAGCGCAGACGCCGCCATCGTGACCAGCCTCGTGCCCGGGGCGTACACCATGCAGGTGTTCGATCCCTCGGGCAAGGGAGGCGTTGTCCTCGCGGAGGTCTATGACGCGAGCGCGACACCCCTGACGGCGCCGCAGAGGCTGATCGATATCTCGGCGAGGGGAACCGTGAGCCCCGGGGCCGGGGCGCTGATCGGCGGCTTTG
>Ga0302324_100031099_pt1 | contig 10079 bp, 6 predicted proteins | sample Palsa_T0_1_FD_201949 | JGI IMG/M metagenome (GOLD analysis project Ga0302324, IMG submission 201949) | Peat permafrost microbial communities from Stordalen Mire near Abisko, Sweden - Palsa_T0_1 | ecosystem: Environmental > Terrestrial > Soil > Palsa > Peat permafrost | place: Sweden: Abisko... | reverse complement strand
CGTCGATCTTCACGGCGTCTCCCGGGGGTGTCGCGGGTTCGGGCGCGGCGGGCGGATCACCGGCTCTGCCGGGCAGGATCGCCGCGCACCATGTGCAGGACCTCGTCGCGGACCGTGGCCAGCTGACGCGCCTCGGGTGCCTCGACGTTGAGCCGCAGCAGCGGCTCCGTGTTGGACGACCGCAGGTTGAACCACCAGCCGGCGCCGCTGACCGTCAGGCCGTCCAGCTCGTCGATGGTCACGCCGGGGCGGCGCGCGAACGCCGCGCGCACCGCGGCGACCACCGCGGCCGGATCGCCGACCTCGCTGTTGATCTCGCCGGACGCCGTGTACCTGGAGTAACCGGCGAGCAGCGCCGACAGCGGTCCCGGCTGAGATCCGAGCGCGGCCAGCACGTGCATGCCCGCCAGCATGCCCGAGTCGGCGAACCAGAAGTCGCGGAAGTAGAAGTGGCCGGAGTGCTCGCCGCCGAAGATCGCGCCGGTGGCTGCCATCTGCGCCTTGATGAAGGAGTGACCGACCCGGGTGCGCACCGGCTTGCCGCCGTGCTCGGCGATGATCTCCGGCACCGCCCGCGAGCTGATCAGGTTGTAGATCACGGTCGAGCCTGGTTCCCTGGCCAGCTCCCGCACCGCGATCAGCGCGGTGAGGACGGACGGCGAGACGATCTCGCCGCGCTCGTCGACCACGAAGCACCGGTCGGCGTCGCCGTCGAACGCCAGCCCGATGTCCGCCCCGGAACTGGTCACCGCATGCTGCAGGTCGCGCAGGTTAGCCGGGTCGATCGGGTTGGCCTCGTGATGGGGGAACGAGCCGTCCAGGTCGAAGTAGAGCGGTACGGTCTGTAGTGGCAGGCCGCTGAAGACCTCCGGCACGGTATAGCCTCCCATGCCGTTTCCCGCGTCCACCGCCACCTTCAGCGGGCGGATGCCGGACAGGTCCACCAGCGTCCGCAGGCACGCCGCGTATCCGGCCAGCAGGTCGCGCGGCGTGATGGTGCCCGGCGGGCCGTCCCGGGCGGGCACGCCGGTCTCGGCCATCTCGCGCAGCTCGGCCAGCCCGGTGTCGGCGCCGACCGGCCGGGCACCCTCGCGGCAGAGCTTGATCCCGTTGTACTTGGCCGGATTGTGACTCGCCGTGACCATCGCGCCCGCTACGCCGAGGCTGCCGCTGGCGTAGTAGAGCATGTCGGTCGAGCCAAGCCCGCCCGACACGACGTCGGCGCCCTGCGCGGCCGCCCCCCGCCCGAACGCGTCCGCGAGCGGCCCGGAGGAGCTGCGCATGTCGTGCACGGTGACCACCGACTCCGCCCCAGTCAGCCGCGCGAAGGCCGCGCCGATCACCTCTGCCGCGTCCTCGTCGAGCTCGTCGGGGACGAGACCGCGGATGTCGTAGGCCTTGAAGATCTTCGCGTACTCGGCCACTCCGGCTTTGCCTCCCCGTCCCTGCCCCGCATCGCGGCACGGATCGCCGTGATGCACGGGCACCGAGCTTACCGGGCAGCCTCGTCATGCCGCTGGCGGCGCGCCATCATGCACCTGCGGCGGGCCCGAACTTCCGCAGCTTGCGCTGCCGCCATCGGCCGGTCAGCCGAGCCTGCCCCTGTCCTGCGGCGACGAGCGGAGCACCCGCAGGTGGCCGCGCCTGCCGACCTCGACCCCCTGCCCGACGGGCTCGGCCGCGGCCTGCGGCAGGGCCGCCTCCCTGACGGCGTCGGCCAGCGCTTCCAGGTCATCGGCCACCTGCTCGGCCGGCCCGGCAGGCAGCCTGACCACGTCCCAGCCACGGGGGACGGTGAGCCGGTCGGCGTGCGCGCCGCACAGGTCGTAGCAGTGCGGCTCCACGTAGCTGGCCAGCGGGCCGAGCACCGCTGTGGAGTCGCGGTACACGTAGGTCAGCGTGTACAGCGCCACCTGCTTGCAGGTGGGCCGTGAGCAGCGACGAACGCTCACCGGCGCACCCCGCCGACGGCACCGTCCCCGGGCCGCGGCGGGCCGGCCGCAGCGCACCCGCGAGCCGCACGGCAGGCGCACTCGCGTAGATCGCTCACAACGGCTGACGGTATCGATCCGGAGGCGGTAACGCCACCACCCGGGGCACTCTGCACGATCGTGTCTCCCTGGGCAGCTCCCGGCGGCCGCCGCGCGGCCCCGCCAGGCCGGATACGCTCAGTCACTGTGCAGAGCGGTGAGCGGCAGACTAGTGACGGCCGCGGTCCCGCGTCGGCGCGGATCCGGCGCCGGGACAGGCACGGCCGCGGCCTGCGGGGCATGCTCGCCCCGCAGGACACGCCGATCTACCGGACCCGGGCGGAGCGTTTCGACGACCTGGTGCTTCAGGCCGTCGCCCAGCTAGAGCCGCGGTGGGCCACCGAGTTGTCCGGTGTCGAGTTCGCCGTGGAGGAGATCCCGGCGGCCGGCGGCCTTGCCGACCTGCCTGACCCGGTGCCGCTGGCCCGGCTCGACCCTGGCTCGGGCGATCCGCGCGAGCCGGGCCGCCCAGCGTCCCCGCCGCGCATCGTGCTGTTCAGGCGGCCGCTGATGGCGCGCGCGGACGGCGAGGAGGAGCTGGCCGAACTGGTACTGGACGTGGTGGTCGAGGAATTCGCCCGCCTGCTCGGCCTGGATCCCGGGTCGGTCGATCCTGGGTACTCGGCAGAGGACTGAAACCTGGCGTCCCGGCCGGCGCGTCACGCAAGGACCGGCGCGTCACGCAAGGACCGGCGCATCGTCAGGGCAGGACGGTGGCGAGCGTGTCGCGCACCAGGGGCAGCGGCACCGAGGTCAGCGAACTCGGCACGGGAAAGATCGACTGCACCGTGCCGCGCTCGCTGAGCACCCGGCCGGCGTAGACCGGCCCCGACCCAGCCAGCGGGGTAATCACCACGGCGAAGTGCGACCGCGCGGCCGACCCGCGTGGCGCGCGGAGCCGGACGACTGCCGTGTGCATCGCCTTGATGGCAACGACCCGGGCGGAGCCCGGCGAAGTGATCCGGACCTGGGCCGCGCCGCGCGGAGCGGACAGGATCAGCGTGGCGGTAGCACCGGACCCGCTGAGGTTGTCGGCGATGACGCCTTGCTCTTCGATCGGGGCGGACGCCGCGGTGAAAGCGCCGGGAGCGCCCGCCGGACCGCCAGATGCCAGCATGGCAGCCGTGACGGGCACGCTCGAGGTTATCTCGATCGCCGCGGCGATCCCCCCGAGCGACGGGAGCGGCAGCATGGCTGCTGACCCGCCGGGGAGGTCGATCCCGCTGCCGCCGGTCGGCTGGTACGAGCCCTTGGCCGTCACCGCCGTCACCTTGACCTGAGCGTTGCCGAGGCCGGGCACGGCCACGTACAGTTCCCTGCGGCCGACCGAGGCCGGCAGGCCGGGAATGACGAGGCTCTTGGCCGGCGACTGGCTGACCGGCAGCCATGCGCCAGGCTGGCCCGCGCTGCTGCTCTCCCTCAGCGCCGCCACGATCCGCCCGACGATGGTACGCACGTGCAGCCCCACCACCCTGGACCCGTGCACGAGCTTGGCCAGGGACTGCACGAGCAGACCATGGGCAGGGACGGCGATCCCGGTGTCGGTGCTCGCGAGCAGCGGCCCGCTGTCGGTGAAGATGTCGACTTCCGCGTCGGCGGGCTGGCCGTCGGCATTCATCAGGTACAGCTGCATGTCGGCGACCGAGTACTGCCCGGGGCCGACGAACCAGAAGTCGGTGCCCGGGCCGTCGCAGAGCGCGGTCGGCATCCCGCCGGATCCGGTCTGCTCTACCGCGAGGGCACGGGCCATGGATCCGTTGGCCTGGACGGTGACGCCGCCCCGTGACGGCCCGGCGAGCCGGTTGCCTCCCGCCGTCGGCTGGCTGCCGCGCGGCACCAGGCCCGACCGGGCTGTTGCCACCCGGACAGTCGCGCGTGTCAGCACGCCCGGCCGGGTCAGGGTGATCAGCGGAGCACCGGCCGTGGTGCTGCCGGCCGCTGACAGCCGGCTGACCACCGCCGTTCCCGGGCTCGCCGTTCCCGGGCTCGCCGTTCCCGGGCTCGCCGGCCCGGCCTGCCCGGTGCCGGAAGCGGCGGCGATGATCGCCACTCCGCTGCCGCCTGGGCCGCCCGGCGATGGACAGGCGCGGATCGCGGTGGTGACGGGTGCCCGGCTCGGCGTCCGCGGCGGGCTGCCGGCGGCCAGCGCGACAGGATGGCTGATGGATGCCAGCCCGTACTGGGCGCCCAGCGCGAGTATCACCAGCGCGCCGAGCACGTACTTGCTTGCGAACAGGCTCCTCACCAGCGATCATCCCCGCGGTCTTCACCGGGCACCGGCCACCGGAAAGCGGTCTCCTCGTCCGCGGGCGACGACGGCCAGGCCGGTCCCGATCCGCCGGCCGCTGGCAATGGATCCAGCCAGTCGATGCCCGATGGCCAGGCCGAGGGCGACATTGGCTGATCCGCGGGCGGCTGGCTCACCGGCCCCGCAGGCGGCTGGGTGAACGGACCGGACGGTGACGGCTGGCTGGCCTGCGGGCCGGCCGGCTCGTCCTCGTGCCAGGCGGCCGGCTCCTGATCGTGCCAGGGCGGCTGGCCGGCAGGCCTCCCGGCCGGCTCGTCGTCGTGCCAGGCGGCCGGCTCCTGATCGTTCCAGGGGGGCTGGCCGGCGGGCCAGGATGCCGGCTCGTCCTCCTCCTGCCAGGGCGGCTGGCCGGCCCGCGTCCCGGCCGGCTGGCCGGCGGGCCAGGATGCCGGCTCGTCCTCCTCCTGCCAGGGCGGCTGGCCGGCGGGCCAGGATGCCGGCTCGTCCTCCTCCTGCCAGGGCGGCTGGGCGGCGGGCCTCCCGGCCGGCTCATCGTCGTGCCAGGGCGGCTGGCCGGCGGGCCAGGCGGGATGCTGGCTGACTGGCCAGGCGGCCGACGAGCCGTGCTGCCAGCCGACGGGATCCTCATCCGGGGCGGCTGAGTCACGGGCGGCTGAGTCACTGGCGGCTGAGCCACGGACGGCAGCGTCCCGGGCGGCCGCCGCCAGCGCTGCCCCGGCCCGGGCTGCGGCGGCCCGGGCTGCGGCGGCCCGGGCTGCGGCGGCCCGGGCTGCCGCGCTCCGGGGCACTGCGTCCCCGGCGGCACCGTCACGCGGTGCCGGATCCGCCGACCGGGAGCTGCGCGGCTGTGGCGTGCCTTCCCTGTCGCGCTTCGTCCTGCGGCCTGGTCGCCGGGCTCGTCCCTTGTCCCGCCTGCGCCCGCGGGCTTTGATCCGATGGCCAGCGGCCGCCGGCCCGGCGGGCTCGCCGGGCTCGGCCGCTCCGCTGCCGCGGTCGGCCGCTCCGCTGCCGCGGTCGGCCACGGCGGCCGTTGGCGCACCTGCCGCCGTGCCGATGCCGGGCAGGGCGAGCGCCGCGACCACGGCCAAGACGACGAGTTCCAGCACCAGCGCGACGGTGTGGCCGGTGTCGTCGTGGCTGATGCTGAGCAGGCCTCCGCCCGCGGGGAGCCGGAAGGCCTGCGCCCAGGCGCCGGCCGGGGAGCGAACGGGCGTCAGCGGATGACCATTCAGCGTGGCGGTCCATCCGCCGACCGGCTCGGCAAGCTCGAGCGTGCCGCCTGCGGCTGGCACCGGCGCGCGCGCGACGCTCACCGTCCCGGAGCGCAGCGGGACGACCTGCCCGCTGGCCTCGACGACGCGCACCCGGGCGGGGAAGTCCACCAGCCGCCACAGGTCGAAGGACGAGGCGCTCACCAGCCGCAGCCCGGCCACTCCGTCGAGCAGCCGCGCCAGCCCCTGATCGACCGGGGCCGGCATCAGCACGAATCCGACGTCGAACTGGGCGAGCGTGTCGCCCTGCTCAGCCGCCTGGCCGCCGTTCGGCGCGATGAGGGTCGCGACGGCACTGCCAAGTGCCCGCTGGGCAGCGGGCACCGGCGACAGATCCGGGTCGCCGAGGGACACGCCGGTGCCACGCAGCACGGCATAGCTCAGCTGGCCGCGGTCTCCTCGCAGCACCAGCGTGCGCAGCCGCAGGCCGTTGTCTGACGAGACGGAAACGAGCTCAGGCACGAGCTGTCCCTGCACGGCCTTGACCGGCCCGTTGATACCGCCGGCCACCCACCACGCGGCGGCCAGAGCGGGCGCCGAGCACGCGGCGAGGGCAATGACGATCACGCCGAGGGCGCGGATGCTACCCAGGCCGCGCCACCCGGCGAGTCCTCCGGCCATCAGCCGCGGAATGGCGTCGCCCGCGGTCGCCGCGGCCAGCAGCAGGCCAGCGGCGACGACGGTCAGGGCAACCCCCGGCCACGCCGGGATGCCCGAGTCGCCACCCGGAGGCGTGACCACGGCGCGGCTGACGGCGATCGCGATCAGCAGGCCGAACAGCGCGACGCCCCAGCCGGCCGTGACCAGCGACCGGCGCCTGGTCAGCAGCAACGCCGCAAGAGCGGCAACGACGATGCCGCCCGTGACCCAGATGGGCGGCATCCCGGGGCCGCCGGGGGACAGCAGCATCAGCGACCGCGCTGCCAGGTCGCGGCTAGCCAGGCCCGGTGCCTTGACGCCAGCCTCCAGCAGCAGCAACGCCGGGTGCGTGGCGACCTGGACCGTCCAGGGCATCAGCAGCACGGGCGCCGAGCCCGCGGCGATCGCCAGGTTCACCGCCATGCCGCGCCGGGCCGCGCCGAAGGCGAGCGCGGCGATGCAGGCAGCGATCAGCGCGATCACCCAGACCAGCGGCACGAACGCGGTGGCCCCCGCGACGCCCAGACCCGTTCCCCATGCCGCCCGGCGCGCCAGCCGGGGCGGCTGGGTGAACATCCTCGCGGCCGTGAGCGCGATCAGCGGCAGCAGCACGAAGACCACCGCGGTGCCGATCCGGCCGGCCGCGACCGATCCCATGGCCACCGGCAGCAGGGCATAAGCGGCGGCGGTCCAGACCCGGACCGGCGCGAAGCGCGTGATCCGCCGGGCGGCCAGGAACGCGGTGACGCCGGCCAGCGGCACGCAGCCGAGCAGGATCACGTCCACGGCCAGCCACGGCTTGCCGCCCGCGATCGTGGCGAGCGCCGCGATCACCGCCAGGTACGGGGGGGCAGTGGTAGCCGAGCCGATCCCGGTCGGGTGAAAGCCCTGCAGGTAGGTGTGCCAGAGCCCGGCGGCACCGCCCGGCGCGGGCACCAGCGCGCCGCCGCCGAGCGTGCCGCCGCCGAGCAGCGAGCGCTCGGCCACGAGCGCGAGCACGGTCAGCCCGGCGAAGAGCAGCACTCCGGGATTCGTCAGGATGCGCTGCGCCAGCCCGTTGTCGACCAGCATCGAGTCGTCATCGGACGGATCTTCCGACGCATGGTGGCTGCCCGCCGTATCGAGCTGCGTCGACCGCGACAGCACGTCCGCGGCGAACTCCGCCAGCCGCCGCACCGACCGGCCAGGCGGCAGGTCGGCCCGCAGCCGGCCGTAGGCCGCACGGCGGCCGCGGGAGCGCTGGCGCCGTGCCCGCCGCAGGCTGACAGGATGGCCGAGCACGGACCAGCCGGCCGCGAGCTCGTCAAGCGCGGCGGCCGGCCGTTTAGCGACCAGGAAGAAGATCGTGCGGAGGGCTGACACGGCGACGTTGCCGGCCAGCGCGGCGACCATCTGGCCGGCCGGCAGGTTCGTGAGCAGGGTGAGCAGCGCGTTGGCCCGGTCCAGGCGGTGCGGCCGGCGGGACACCGACACGGCCCGCCGGCGCCGCGCGGATGCCTCCTGGTGGTAGGCAACCGCGCTGGTGACGACCCGGACCCGGTAGCCGGCGGCATGCACTCGCCAGCAGAAGTCGACGTCTTCCCTGAACAGGGTCATGCTCGTGTCGAAGCCGCCGACCTTGTCCCACACGTCACGGCGGACCAGCATCCCGGCACTGCCGACGGCAAGCCAGTCCCGGTCGCCGTCGTGCTGGCCCTGGTCGATCTCGCGCGGCTCGATGCCGGTGATCCGGCGCCCTGCCGTGTCGATGGTCACCCCGGCCTCGAGGATCACTTCGCGGTCGGCCCAGTCCATGATCTTGGGGCCGAGCACGGCGGTGCCCCTGACCTCGGCCGCACCACGGAGCAGCTGCTCCAGGGCATCCGGAGCCGGCTCGAAGTCGTCGTGCAGCAGCCATAGCCACTCCACCCGCCCGCCTTCACCAGCGCCTTGCGGGCCGGCCACCGGCACGTTCGCGGCCCGGTGCTGCAGCGCACGCGCGACTGCGGCCGCGTAACCCGTGCCGCGGTCCATTCCGAACACGACTGCCTGGCCGAGCTGCTCGGCCAGCACGGCGCCGCTCCGGTCCCGGCTGCCGGTGTCGACGGCGACCACGCGCTGGACGGGCCTAGTCTGGCCGAGAAGGGCGTCGATGACATGCGGAAGCCAGGCGGCGCCGTCGTGCGCGACGATCACCGCCGTGACGACGTGCTGAGGGTACTTATCGTTCGGCGACAAGGCTCCGCTTGCTCTTCGGGGCTCGCTCTTTGGTGCTTGCCATTCAGGGAGGCACCTGGACCCGGCGCGCGCATCGGCGGCGCCTTCTCGCGGGCCGGGTACGCCGCACAATACGCGAAGCGACGGCATGACGACGGCCAGATGCCGCGCTTCGGCTACCTGCCAAGGCGGCCACTGCCCCTGCCGCTGCGCCCGCGGAGGCCTACTACGGACCGGTTCCTGCCCGGTACCTGCCCGGTTCCCGGCCGACTCCTGGCCGTTCCCGGCCGGCTCCGGGCCGATCCGCTGGCCGGCTTACACCGCCTCGCGCTTCAGCCTGCGGCGCTCACGCTCGGACAGCCCCCCCCAGATCCCGAACCTCTCATCATGCTCAAGCGCGTATTCCAGGCACTCGGCCCGGACCTCGCAGCTGCGACACACTCGCTTAGCCTCCCGGGTGGACCCGCCCTTCTCGGGGAAGAACGCCTCCGGATCGGTCTGCGCGCAGAGAGCACGGTCCTGCCACCCCAGTTCCCCGGCATCATCCTCGCCCATGCCGAAAGCGTCGTGCACCAGCGAGACGATGACGTCAGTCACAGCGCACCTCCACCCCTTCCAGAACCCCGTCGGCTCAGCCCCGCCCTGGGGCCACAAGAATTACATAGTTGAAATTACACCCGCGTGTCTTGCCGTACGTCAAGAGCGATACGTGATAATGGCCGACGGCTTGGCCTCTGATGACGGGAAAGTCCGCCCAGAAATCCTGGGATCCCAGCATTGCCCGGGCTGCCCGCAGGCGCCGGACGCCACCTCGCCGAGCGCCGGATGCCGCCTCGCCGAGCGCCGGATGCCGCCTCGCCGAGCGCCGGATGCCGCCTTGCCAAACGGCCGGGCGCCGCCTCGCCGGGCGCCGGACGCCGCTGTCTCGGCGCCGAATGCCCCGGCGACCGCGCGGCCTGCGAGACTTGCCGTCATGCGGATAAGCCTGCTGGCCGGCGGCGTGGGTGCCGCGCGGTTCCTGCGCGGCCTGAAGGCCGCCGCCCCGGATGCCGAGATCACCGTCATCGGCAATACGGGTGACGACATCAGCCTGTTCGGCCTGCACGTCAGCCCGGACCTCGACACCGTCATGTACACCCTCGGCGGCGGCATCAGCGAGGAGCAGGGCTGGGGCCGGGCGCAGGAGACCTTCACCGTCCTGGCCGAGCTCGCCGCCTACGGCGCCGGGCCTGACTGGTTCGGCCTCGGCGACAGGGACATCGCCACCCACATAACACGGACCAAGATGCTGAACGAGGGCCAGCCCCTCACTGCCGTGACCAGGCGGCTGTGCGAGCGGTGGCAGCCCGGCGTGACCCTGCTGCCGATGTCGGACGACCGGGTCGAGACGCGCGTGGTGCTCGACGACGACCAGGGCTGGCGCACCGTGCACTTCCAGGAGTGGTGGGTCCGGCTGCACGCCGCGGTGCCCGCCGCTGGGATCACCGCGGCCGGCGCGGCCGACGCGAGGCCGGCCCCCGGAGTGCTCGAGGCGATCGCGGCCGCGGACTTCGTCCTGCTGCCGCCGTCGAACCCGGTAGTGAGCGTCGGCGTCATCCTCGCCGTTCCCGGCATCGCCGAGGCGGTCAGCGCCAAGACCGTGGTCGGCGTCTCGCCGATCATCGGCGGCGCGCC
>Ga0302324_100031098_pt1 | contig 10080 bp, 16 predicted proteins | sample Palsa_T0_1_FD_201949 | JGI IMG/M metagenome (GOLD analysis project Ga0302324, IMG submission 201949) | Peat permafrost microbial communities from Stordalen Mire near Abisko, Sweden - Palsa_T0_1 | ecosystem: Environmental > Terrestrial > Soil > Palsa > Peat permafrost | place: Sweden: Abisko... | reverse complement strand
GCTCGTTACCATCCATGTAGGGCATGATCAGGTCGCTCAGAACCAGGTCGATCCCCCCGTCACGAAAAATCTCCAACGCTCTTTCACTGCCTACCGCGGTGAGCACGCGATAGCCTCGGGTCTCCAGCATGAATTTGCGAACGGAAAGAGCTTGCTCATTGTCGTCAACACACAAAATAGTTTTCTTCGGCCTCATAGGATCCTAAAATTCTCCTTTCCAAGGAGCGGTGAAACGCGGGCGCACAATGCATGTGCATGTCCGCCAGGTTGGGGGAGCACGGAATAACTCGCGTCATGGATGGCTTGCGGCAGCAACGGAACAAGAGCCTCCTTGCGGTTACCAGCCACGAGGTAACAGCATGTCTCCGCTCAGTAGCAGCGCGCATCCAAGCGCGTCCGGTCTGAATTCAGTTGTCAGATTTAATGGCCGACAGTTGCGTAACCTGCACGGAAACGCTTGGACAGAGTACGAAGAGGAAAGCGCCGTGTAAACGGAGAAGATCAAGCGAAGTGCGGCTTGCTTTTTTGCAAAAGTTCCACCGCGTAACGGCGTCCCGTTGCCAGTGTTGCTTATGGGCGTTATCAGCCCTGTTGAAAGCATGTGAATTGTTCAAGGAAAAGCTGCTCTTTTGCATCTGGATCAGTGCTGCCGCGAAAAATAAATCACAACATATCCACGCGAGCGACCGTCGCGGTTTGCGTTTTCTCGAATGTTGCGGCGCGTTACCAGCGGTTCGCGCGGCTTCGATTCATGAGCGTGCTCCTCTGGTCATCCGCAGCCCAGGGGTTTGACACGTCTTTCCGCGGGTTCTATGCTTGTAACAGTCGCAGCGTTCGCGATTAAAGGAAATGGCCCTGAGCTCTCACCACCCCGGCGCCCTCTGTTGCAGTAGCTGTCGCTGCTGCACGCTGCGGGTGTGTTTCTAGATCGAATCGCAAGCTTCGAATCCTGTCATACGAAACACTTATCCACCCGCAGCCGGCTCGCGCCGCGGGTTCCCTCGTGCTTGGAATCAAGCCTGGAAACGACGCGGAAGGCCATCTGCCAACCAAGTTTCGACGAGGAAAACGACATGAGCACAACTACAGAAGCACGCATCCCACGCATCCTTGAGCAGGCGCCCGACTTCAAAGCGAAGAGCACGCATGGCGTCATCCAGCTAAGCGATTACACCGCCAAAGGCAAGTACGTACTGCTCTTCTCCCACCCCTCCGATTTCACTCCCGTGTGCACGACGGAGTTCATCGAATTTGCGCGGCGCGCCGATGATTTTGAAAGATTGAATGTGCAGTTGATCGGCGTCTCGATCGACAGCATCTACTCGCATATCGCGTGGGTGCGCGACATTGAACGCAATGCGGGTGTGGAGATAAAGTTTCCGGTGGTGGCCGACCTCGACCAGAAAGTATCGCAAGCCTACGGCCTGGTGCACGAAGCAGCCTCTGACACGGCCACGGTGCGCGCTGTTTTCGCCATCGATCCGAAACAGAATATCCGCGCGATTGTCTACTACCCGATGCAATTGGGGCGTAATGTAGATGAGTTGATTCGCATCTTCGAGGGTTTGCAGACCATTGACGGCAACGGGGTCTCAGTGCCGGCAAACTGGAAGGTGGGAGAGCCGGTCATCGTGCCGGCGCCGTCTACGGTGGAAGATGCGCGCAAGCGCACCAACGGCGGCGGAGCGGGGCTGAAAGTCGAAACCTGGTATTTGGCAAAGAAAGATCTTGCCACCCAGGGCAAGTAGCGAAACTCAGCGGGCAGTCTCGCGGTGAGACTGCCCGCAGAGCAACCAAATGAGCACCGGTGGCGAAGTGGCTAACGCGCTGGTCTGCAAAACCAGTATTCGCGGGTTCAATTCCCGCCCGGTGCTCCAAGATTTGGATACGTCAGTAAGCCATCACATTTAACATCGGTGCAACTGAGTCTGTAAGGGCTGAAGCACGAGGATAATCTTCTACTGAAACCATGAGCACGGGCACAAGCTCATCGATGCCCCTCGGGCGATGTAGACCCTCTTCAGCGTGAATGCCATGGGCGTGCAACATCGACATTACGCTCCTCAGGTGAGGGGGATATTTAGAATAAACCAGCAAACACTGCACACGAGCTTCGCTGCCGTATTCCATGTTTTGACTCCTTAAACCTCTACATCGGCGAACTGCGGGAACACAATAGCCGATATCTATCGGCGCCTGTGCAAAAGACGATGAGGATGGGCCGCCACGTTAATCGCCAACAAGTGCCCTGGCGGTGACTGACTGAAAATCGTCACCTCGGATTCACTTGAGGCCCCTCGTTAGCATGGGGATGGTCTGACTTCGTAGTCCGCCCCGTCAAGGGAGCGGCGATAGGCTCCGGGCTCCTCCTCGGCTATGAGGGACAAGCGCGTGTGCCGAGTACCGTCGGGGTGGATCATTCCCTGCGGTATGACCAGCAACAGATTGCGTCCCCGTTGCATCAGCACGTATGCATCGCGCCAGCCGACAGCCGTCTTCGAGCGAACCTTGACAAGGTCACCCCTCGACCAGTGCGGAGTACAGTCTTCTCGCTGAGCCGCCATGTTTCTCACGATGAAGCCCCCGTTTGACTGATGCCCTGTGCCTCCCTCGGCTATCAAATCGCACGCGAGAAGAATATTTGAAAAGTCTGAAACCTCCCCGAACGCCGCATTAAAGATAATTTAGGTATGGCTTGTCGCGCGATGGCGCGGGCTCGCTTCGACGCGTTTTGACAAAAGAGACGCTTTGCTCCCTCGTCATCATGCAGCAAAGGTAATGTCCTGTTCCAGGTTGGGCTGCCGAACGCTGCCCCCATCCGAACTGAGAGGGAAATAGTGCCAGAGGGGCTAAAGCCCTCATAGCTGTGGCTTTTTACGGCCCGACTAAAGTCGTGCCCTGACACAACACATGAGTTTTTTTGCAGCCTGTAAAGCCCTCATCAGCCTAGCCGGTCTATGGCGCGGCTGAAGCCGTGCCCTGATACAACTATGGTGCTCTGGGCGCAGTGTTCACCGGTCGCCGTTTCCAGCTTGCAGCCGATGTAAATAGCAAGGCTACAGACCAGCTCTGTCGATTGCCCGAAAGAAGCGAGAATGACGCGGAAAGAGAAGACCACATGGCTGTGACCGATTCGCAAACCCTCCAACGGCTCAGGCGCGAAGAAAGCCTGGCAGAGCAGCAAGGCAGGCAGGCGTTGAACATCGCGGTGATACTCAAAGGCTTTCCACAGTATGATGCTGCTCGCCTGAAGGCTGACGCTATTCTCGCCAAGGCCTCAGCGTTGCGTGAGCAGATTATCAGGATCGAAACCTTATGACTGGGTCCCGGCCTCTACGCGCACGACCGATGGCTATCGTTTCCGCGGAATTGACAGGTCCAGATCGGCGCCCGTGAGGTGCTTGGTAAGCAGGATGATCTGGCCCTGGTGCAACTGCAGATGGCCCGTCACGCGATAAATCGCTTCGAGAATGGTCGTCGGCGGCCAAGGCCCAGTTGGCTGAGGATCGATCGTTTCGAGCAGGCGCTCTGGTGGAAGCGACCCGATCACTTTTCGGCATTCTGCGAGGGTTGCGGTAAAGCGGGTACGAATCTCTGCGCATCGCTGCGACGGCGAGAGCGCGAATTCTGAGTCGCGGCTGCGCACGTCCGGCTGGCCGTCAATTCCATGCAAGAACCACTGCCGCAGATTTCCTTCAAGATGAAGAAGAAGATTGGCGACGGAATTTTCGTGGTCAGCTCCACGCTGCCACATTTGCTGGTCAGACAGCTTATCGATACAGCGATTGATGTCGTCTTCGGAGCGCTGCATTGCCTTCACCGAGGCGGTAAGGAAGAGATGGGCTATCTGCTGAGGCATGAGGGGAACATCATAGATGCGGACGGGCAAGTTCTTCAAGCGCAATGGCGAGTTGGTAAACGCCACGCCTGATTTCCTGTCCGTTCACGGCGGCGAACCCCAGCTGCAATCCTTCCCGCCGCATAGCACGGCGGCTGTAGATACTGAGCGGAGTCACTTCAACCTTGCGAGCTTGCGCAGCCCGCGTTGCTGCAGCACTATCGATCGCCTGGCACAACCAGCCCACGGTCTGCAGTCCCGCTTCGACGCTCGAGAGCTCCAGCAACCCGGTTAGTTTTCTTTGCGCACTTTCCATCAAGATCGAAAGCCGCTCGGCATAGACTTCGCGCATGCGCCGCAGGTGCCGGCCGAAGTGGCCCTCGTTGATAAAGTCGCACAGCACAGTCTGTTCAAAGGGCGCAGCATGCCGGTTGAGGACAGATTTCGCCGCTGCGAAGGCATCGACGAGGTCCGGCGGAAGCACCAAATAGCCGAGACGCAACGAGGGAAAGAGCACCTTGCTGAAACTGCCGGCAAAGAGGACCAGACCGTGCTGATCCAAACCCTGCAATGCGGGTATGGGCCGCCCGGCATAGCGAAACTCGCTGTCGTAATCATCCTCGAATATCAAAGCGCGCGACCGGCGAGCCCACTCCAGGAGTTGCAGGCGCCGCGCCAGGCTCATGGTCATGCCAACAGGAAATTGGTGCCCGGGGGTCACGTAGACCAGCTTGGCATTTCGCGCCCGCTGCCCAGGCAACTCCATTCCTTGGCTGTCCACCGGCGCCGCACATATCTTCGCCCCAAGGGCTTCGAAAGCCATGGCAGCGCCGGGATATCCCGGCTCCTCCAAACACACCTGGTCGCCAGGATTTAGAATCAGCCGCCCCGCCAAATCGAGCGCCTCCTGCATTCCGGAAACAATCATTACTTGTTCGGGAGTACACCGAGTTCCGCGCGAGGTGTTCAGATAGTCGGCAACGGCAATGCGTAGCGGCAAATAGCCCATCGTGTCACAGCCCAGCAGTTGAGGTATGGATAGGTGGCGCAGACGACGCTCTGCTATCCGTGTCCAGATCCTGGTGGGGAATAGATCGAGAGCGGGCAGGTTGGCGCGGAAGGCTCGAGTAGGCCGGCTCTCGAGGTTTGAGAACGGCTGGACACGCCGGCCGTAGCCGGAAAGCCGGCGCGGCCGTTGCTTGCTCAGCGAGAGTTTCTGCCTCGGCTCTGGCGCCACCTGGAGCAAGTTTTCCGGCAAGACGCTGCTTACATATGTGCCTGATCCTCTGCTTCCATGCAGATATCCCTCCGACTTCAACTCTTCGAATGCACTGACCACGGTCCCTCGAGAGAGCCCATATTGCGTGGCTAAATCCCGAGTGGCGGGTAACCTTGAGCCAGGCCGCAAGCGGCCGGCCAGAATGCCGGCACGCAAAGCCGCGTAAAGCCAGCGGAATGCGGGCGTCTTTGCTTCCCGCGATGGCAGGATAAGGTTGAATGGAGCGCCGCGCCTAGTCATAGCTAACCTAAAGCGGTACAGCCAAAACCACTGAGAGTGGCCCTACTCGACAGTACCACTTCTGGTTTAGCTTTGGGCATGCAGAGACGATTCCAGATTCTCAGCCTGCTGGTCGCGCTGCTTTGGCCGATTGTGCTTGTTGGCGCGACTCCTGCTCCCTCTTCGCAGCTTGACGCCCGCTCACGGACTGTATTTTCACAGGATTTGCCGCGGCTGGATGGAGGCCGGCTGCAGGTGACAACGGTCGAGGTAACCTATCCGCCGGGCGGGTCGTCGGCACCTCACAGCCACCCATGCCCCGTGATTGGCTATGTTCTCAAGGGCGCGGTGCGGATGCAGGTCAAAGGTGGTGCGCCCTCCATCTACACGGCGGGAGACAGTTTCTACGAGGCGCCCAACGGCATTCACCTGGTTTCGCAGAATATAAGCGCGAAAGAACCGGCAACCTTTCTGGCTTACTTTATCTGCGATCATTCCGCTCCTCTCTCTGTCAAAGTGCCGGCGATGCCCTCGAAAGGAAAAGGTCAGCCGTGAACGAACGTCTGCGCCGCCGTCTGGTCGACTGGAGTTTTCTGTACGCTCGCGCCACGCTTGGCATCGCATTTCTGTCTGGTATCGCCGACCGGTTCGGCCTGTGGCGAGGCAGGAATGTGGGTTACGGAAACTTTGCCGGCTTCATTCGGTACACGGCCAAGGTGAACTCGTTCATGCCGGCGTCTTCGATTCCGTTCCTCGCCTGGACTGCGACCATTGCGGAGTTAGTTCTTGGCATCTTGTTGTTAGTTGGAGTGTGGCTTCGCTGGACGGCTATGGCCAGTGCGCTTCTGTTGGTACTTTTCGGAACTGCCATGGCCATCTCGTTCGGCCTCAAGTCGCCTCTCGATTACTCTGTTTTCTCTGCTTCCGCCACAGCAGTTTTGATAGCACTGAATGAAGGCCGGGCGGCAGACGGGTAACTCGAAGTTTTCCCGGCCCAGCGTGGGTTTACTGCTCAATATTGCAAAAAGCTATCGTGGGCTTCGCCCGTCTTTTTCGGCCCAGGTACGCTCCACGGCACGCCGGGGCAGGTTTGGCGAACCTGGGGCACCCGTCCTGTTCCTATTTCGTTCTGCACCATTGGAGGAGATATGCTTCGCCGATTTCTAACTGTCGCCGCTTTGATTCTGGCCGGATGGAGCGCTACTGGGTTCTCAGGTAACGCGGACGAAGGTTCTAATCTACTCCGGGTGCGGGAGGCAGTGTGGCGATCGTGGTTCGCCAATGATGCCAAGACTCTCCAGGAACTCGTACCACCGGAAACCATCGTGATCAGTGCCGGCGAAAGGCAGTGGAAACACCAGGCCGCTGTGCTCCAATCTGCTGCTGAATTTCACGCCCAGGGAGGCAAGTTGATCCGGCTCGAGTTCCCGCGCACTGAGATTCAGCAATATGGCGACGTGGCGATTCTATACAGCGAGTACAGGGTTGAAACGGAGATGCACGGCAAGCGTTCCATCGGTTCCGGCCGGGCGACCGAAATCTTCGTGCGGCACCATGGCCAATGGACTAACCCCGGTTGGCACACCGATGCGGAGAAGTGAGGATTGGAGCTACTCCAGTACCAGGTCAATCGCCTCGACGAGAGAAGCAAAGTCGTACGAACCATCGTGCCTTTGCCCATTGATGAAAAAGGTCGGGGTTCCGTTGACGCCGCTGCGCACTCCGCCGGTGAAATCGGCTCGCACGCGGGGCTGAAACTCCTTCGTCTCCAGGGCCTTAAGCAACTGAGGGGGAGCAAGATGCAGCGCCTGAGTGAGCTCTACGAGGAGCTCATCGCCCAGGCGATCCTGGTTCTCGTACAGCAGATCATGCATTTCCCAGAACTTTTCGTGAGCGCCTGCAAATTCTGCGGCCTCGGCCGCCGGCTCCGCATACGGATGCAACTGGGTTAAAGGAAAGTTGCGAAAGACAAACGACAGGCGCTTGCCAAAATGCTTTTGCAAACGTTTGACGATAGGATAGGCCTGCCGGCACGAAGGGCATTGGTAGTCTCCAAACTCTACCAGGGTGCACGGCGCATCCTTATCTCCCTGTCGATGATCCTCGGCACTGACCGCCACGGCGAGCTTCGTCATATCAGACCTCTTTATTTTTCCAGTGCTTCCAATGCCTGCAGTATTCCGTCTGCGCCAGGATTGACCAGGATCGGGGAGCAGTAGCTCCAGGTGATAAGCCCGTCTTTGTCGATGACAAAGAGTGCGCGTTCGGAGAATCCTTCCTTGTCACGGTAGGCGCCGTAGGCTCGGGAGACCGCACCCTTTGGTTCGAAGTCGGCGGCCAAAGGAAAATGCAGATTGTGATCCTTGGCGTACGCGACGTGGCACCAGGCCCCATCGACCGAAATACCAATCAGTTCCGCCCCGAATTTTTGAAACTCCGGGAGGACCTCATTGTAGAGAGCCATCTGGTCGCCGCAGACCGGGCTCCAATCCGCGGGATAGAAGGCGAGGATCACCGGCTTTCCGCGCAGTTCGCTGAGCGTGATCTTCTGATCGGGGGCTACGCTGAGGCTAAAATCCGGAGCCTTAGCACCGGCATTCAAAATTGCGGGCATGGGAGAACCTCTTTTGTGGGATGCGCGAACGGAGAATAAGCGTCTCCTGTTTCTACCAAACTTCTCACGGGTTGAGACCAAAACGAATTTGCATTTCGCGTCGTCCACGACTGGTGATGGCAAGGGCCCGGCAATCAAGATCCTGGGTCACCCACTTTTGCTGCAATGCCAGTTTCAAGAGGGCCGCTCCCAGCGCCCCACCGACATGAGGGCGCCGTTCGCTCCAGTCAAGACAGGCGCAGGCAAAACGCCGTCGCAGCCTGCGGGTTGCTTCGAGATCGATGCCGATAGCTTGAATCGCCCTGGTTCCAGCCGGCGTAAGCTCGTAGGCGTGGTCGCTGCCCGCCGAGCCGGTTGAAAGCCAACCCAGTGCCTTGAAGCGATCGTGCAGGGCCACGGCTACTCTTCCTGCCATGTGATCGTAGCAAGTCCGCGCGGCACAGAGCCGGCTTGGGGTGGTGGGCACGAACTTTTCGCGAGCAGCTCCGGCGAGGATGCTCAAGCCTTCCAGCAGGTGGGCGACATCGGGGCCTTGCAGGCTGTAATAGCGATGCTTTCCCTGCACCAGGACTCCGACCAAGTCCGCCGCCTTCAACCGATTCAGGTGGGCGCTTGCAGTAGAAGGACTCACTTCGGCCACTACCGCGAGTTCGGTGCTGGTACGCGCACGGCCATCCATGAGGCTGTAGAGGATGCGCGCCCTCGCCGGCTCGCCGATCGCTGCTGCAATTCCCGAGGCTACCTCGTGATGCTTAACATTCATATTTCGCTCGTTAACGAATTGTCGATGTCAGACAGCCAGCATACTACCAAATATGCAGTCCGCAAAGCCCAGGCAGATGAATCGGCGCGAAGCGATTGTGGCCCTCGCCGGGACGGGTGCGGCATTCACCCTTTCTTGCGATGCGCCACGCGTACTGGCGACCGGGAGGAAATCCATGGCTATTACCTGCGTCATCCGCTACCAGATCGATCCCTTCCAGCGAGAAGGGTTTAAGAAGTACGCGGAGAATTGGGGCCGCATTATTCCCCGGTGCGGGGGCCACCTTGTCGGCTACTTCCTCCCTTATGAAGGGACGAATGACGTGGCGTGGGGGCTGATTGCGTTCGACAGCCTAGCCTCTTATGAAAACTACCGAGCCCGGTTGAAGTCGGATCCGGAGGCACGCGATAATTTTGCCATGGCGCAGAGCATGCGGCTTATCATTCGCGAAGAGAGAAACTTCGTCGAGGTGGTCGATGGTACCTTTGGCCTTGCTTCGAAACCAGCGTGACCTAACCATGACGACACAGACTGAAAAAGGACAAGCCTTTCGTGCGCTCCACCAGCGCGACCACGCATTCATCATCCCCAACCCGTGGGACATCGGCACGGCGCGGCTGCTGGCCCACCTGGGCTTTGAGGCGTTGGCAAGCACCAGCGCCGGTTATGCCTGCTCCATGGGCCTGGGGGATTACGAGGTCGGCCGTGAGGCGATGATCGCGCATGTAGCGGCGCTGGCCTCCGCCACTAACCTGCCGGTCAGCGCCGATCTTGAGAATGGCTTTGCTGACGCGCCTGGAGTGGTCGCGAAAACAATCAGCCTCGCAGCAGCCGCAGGGGTGGTTGGAGGCTCGATCGAAGATGCAACCGGGCGCGCGGAACACCCTATCTATGAACAAGCGCTGGCTGCGGAGCGAGTACGCGCGGCTGCCGAGAGTGCGCGTGCCTTGGGGTTTCCCTTCACACTCACGGCGCGTGCGGAGAATTATCTCCACGGACGCTGTGATTTGAGAGACACCATTCAGCGGCTCCAGGCCTACCAGGACGCGGGCGCCGATGTTCTCTACGCTCCAGGCCTTACCAGCGAAGATGACATTGCCACCCTGGTCCGCTCTGTGGATCGCCCCGTTAACGTCCTCATGGGAATTCCAGGGGCTTCGCTGAACCTGTCAGCACTCTCGGCGATTGGAGTCAGACGGGTCAGCGTCGGCAGTGCTTTGGCGCGCACCGCCCTTAGCGCCTTTCTGCGCGCCGCGCGGGAAATGCGAGAGCATGGGACCTTTACCTTCGCGGAAGAAGCCGCCAGCGGGCGAGAGATCGCCGCCATGTTCGAGACACGACAAACCTGAGACCGTTGGCGCTAATTG
>Ga0302324_100031097_pt1 | contig 10080 bp, 12 predicted proteins | sample Palsa_T0_1_FD_201949 | JGI IMG/M metagenome (GOLD analysis project Ga0302324, IMG submission 201949) | Peat permafrost microbial communities from Stordalen Mire near Abisko, Sweden - Palsa_T0_1 | ecosystem: Environmental > Terrestrial > Soil > Palsa > Peat permafrost | place: Sweden: Abisko... | reverse complement strand
CGATCACCATATAATCGGACTCTTTCAGCGGCTGCGGCATGAATTTCAGCATCACCGCCGCCACCACCACGAACACACAAATCGCGAGTCCGCCCAGCACCAGTCCGCGTTTCATCAGTCGTACTTCTCAAAAAGAATCTGCTTCCGCTCGAATCCCTTTTCTTTCAGGATATTCCTCACGTCGTCCACCATCAGCTTGAGCCCGCACAGGAATACATCCACATCACGACGCTCGCCGATCGCCTCCGCAAGATGCGCCTGCACGTGCCCCGATCGCCCAGCCCACGACTCCGTGGGGCGGCTCAAAGTCGGCAGGAAACGGAAATGCGGATACTTCCGCGCCATCTCCTCGAACTCCTCCCGATACATCAGGTGCGATTCGTGCCGCACTCCGAAAATCAGCGTGAACGCGGGGGACGTCTCGCTCAAGTGCCCTTTGAGAAGGGAGCGGAACGGCGCGATGCCCGTCCCCGTGGCGATAAAAACCGCTTCGCGCGCAGGATTGCGCAGCACGAACATCCCCAGAGGCGGCCGGATTTCAATCGTTTCTCCCGGCTGCATCTCGAACAACCGCGGCGACAGCAGTCCCTCGTGAACCAGATTCAGACACAGCTCAAAGCGGTTGCTTTCAGACGGCGCGGACGCGATCGAATAAGCTCGCGTGATCTTCTTATTGTCGATGACTCGATTCATCGAAACGAACTGCCCCGGAACAAACGTGAATTTCTCCACCTCCGGAACTTCAAATACAAAGTGCCGCACCTCCGGCGCGATTTCCAGCGATTCGATTAGTCTTGCTTCCATGTCCCCTGTGCCCGATCGAGCAGCGCATCGATCATCGCCGGATGCCCGTCGAGCGGCGGAGTGACTTCCACGCTCAATCCCGGATGCGCGCTCTCGATCTCTTTTATCAGACGCGGCAAGTCGCGCTGAAGATGCAAGCCCAGCGTCAGGAAATAAGGAATCACCACCACCGATTCCACGCCCCGCGCCGATAACGATTCCACCGCGCCCTGCAAATCCGGGCGTCCTCCTTCAAGAAACGCCGCCTCCACCGCCTCGAATCCGCCGCGTTCTCGCAACTGCGCTGTCACTGCGCGAACAGCTTCATTAGCACTCTCGATACTCGAGCCGTGCGCGAACACAATGTAGCCGGTCATGCGAGGATATTCTCATCGTATCGTAGAATCGAAAAATGCCCCGCACCGATTTGTACCTGAAAGTCGAAATTGACCTCGATGAAAAAGAACAGCCCGAGCGTCTCGCCTCGGAAATTTGCCGCCAGATTCGCAAAGTCTACGGCGTCCGCTCCGCCGAAATTTCCAACATCATCGAAAAGGAATAGCTGACATTTGCGCCTTTCGTTCGTCCGCCCTCATGCTGACGTGACTGAGCCGCCATGCTTACAGCATGCGGGTGGAGTTACGCTAAAACTTCAGCACTGCCTTCCCCGTCACCTTGCGCTCCGCCAAATCCCGCAACCCCTTGGGCGCGTCGTCGAACCGGTACACCGCGTTCACCGACGGCCGGATTTTTCCCGCCTCATACAACTTCATCAACGCCGCATGCGCCCCTGCTTCATATTCCGGATGCGACATCACGTAACCGCCCCACAGTACCCCGACAATAGAAATATTTTTCAGCAGCACCCGATTCAGCGCGATCGATGGAATGCGCCCCGCCGCGAATCCGATAATCAGAATGCGCCCCTCCGCCGCCACGCATTTCGTCGACAGATCGAAAATATCCCCGCCCACCGGATCGTAAATCGTATCCGCGCCGCGGCCGTCCGTGATCTCTTTCACGCGATCCACCCAACTCGCGTCGCCGTAGTCGATCGCATAATCGGCGCCCTGCTCGCGCGAGAACGCGAGTTTCGCCTCGCTCCCCGCCGTCGCAATCACCTTCGCGCCCAGAGCTTTGCCGATCTGAATCGCCGCCATCCCCACGCCGCTCGCGCCCGCGTGCACCAGTAGCCACTCGCCCTCGCGAATCCGGTACCGATGCGTCATCGCGAAATACCCCGTCTGATAAACAATCGGAATGGACGCAGCTTCTTCGAAGCCCATCGCGTCCGGCATAGCGAACACGCTTGCCACCGGCGCGATGGAATATTCCCCGAACGCCCCGCCGCGCGGAATCGCCATCACCCGATCGCCTTCCTTAATAGACGTTACGCCCGCCCCCACCGCGTCCACCACGCCCGCAATCTCCGCGCCCGGCGTGAATGGAAACGGCGGCTTCACCTGATATTTTCCCTGCACCTGCAAAATGTCGAAGAAATTCAGCGCCGCCGCGTGATTGCGGATCCGCACCTGACCCGCGCCCGGCTCCATCTTCGCCACCTCGTCCATCGTCATCGTCTCCGGCTCACCCCACGCGTGGACCCGCCATGCTTTCATCATTCAGCGCCCTTTGAATTGCGGCTTGCGTTTCTCATGAAACGCCGCCGTCCCTTCCTTCACGTCTTCCGTATAATTCGCCACCAGCGTCGCCATCGCCGCGTCCTCCAGCGCATTGTCGAGCTGCATCGACCTCTGTTTGTACATCATCCGCTTCGTGATCCGAATCGCAATCGGCGGCCCCTCCGCCAGCTGCGTGGCAAGCTCGTGAGTCCGCGTCATCAACTCGTCATCGGCCACCACTTCCGTCACCAACCCCAACTCCAGCGCCTGCCGAGCCGTATAAACTTCCGACAGCAGCGACATCTTCAACGCCCGGTCGAGTCCCATGAATCGGGCAAACAAATACGCGCCCCCTTCATCCGGAATCAAGCCAAACCGGAGACTTGTGTCGCCCAGTTTCGCGCTCTCCGCCGCGATCCGGAAATCGCACGCCAGCGCGAGCGTCAGCCCACCCGCCACCGCCGCTCCATTGACCGCCGCAATCACCGGCTTGTCGAAACGATCCAGAAAGCGAATCAGCACGTGCATGTTCTCGCGCATCTCCAGCATCGATTCCAAACGATGCCCCCGGTACCGCGCCGGATATTGAAAATCGCGGCTGATGTCGCCGCCCGCGCAGAATCCCTTCCCCGCTCCCGTAATAATCACCACCCGGATTTCATCATCATCGCGCGCGTCCGCCAGCGCCTCCAGAATTTCGTGCACCATCGTCTCCGAATACGCGTTGCGCTTCGCCGGACGATTCAATGTGATCGTCGCAACATGGCCGACTTTCTCAAAAAGAATTTCCTTCACAGGCTCGCCCCCAGCGTCGCCATCCCTCCATCCACCACCAGCGACTCGCCGGTCGTGCTCTTCGCGACGGCGGCAAAAAACAGCGCTGCCTCCGCGACGTCTTCCACCGACGCCAATTGCCGCAGCGGCGTAATCTTCTCCGCCGCGTCAAACGACTCCTGCGGCCATCCCGCGAACCGCGTGCGCACAAATCCCGGCAGCACCACGTTCACTCGAATGCCCGGAGCCAGCGCCCTCGCCAGCGATTTCGTCATCGTCACCACGCCCGCCTTCGACGCCGCGTACACAATCGAGCTGCCCTGCCCCGTCATCGACGCCACGGACGAGATATTTACAATCGACGAACCCTCATGCTGCTTCAGAAACGGCGTCGCCGCGCGCACGCAATAAAACACGCCGCGTAGATTGACGTTCAGCGTCCGATCCCAAATCTCTTCCGTCAAATCGCCCAATTGAGCATGCGGAATGCGCGTGCTCCACCCGGCATTGTTGATCAGATAATCGATCCGCCCGTACTCCCGCTCCGTCGCGTCCATCAACTTCAGGGCCTCGGCTTCCTTCGATACATCCGCGCCCACCGCGACCGCCGTGCCGCCCTCCTGCTGAATCGCCGCGACAACTTCTTCCGCCGCGCCTTGCGAACTGCTGTAATTCACCACTACTTTCGCGCCGCGCCGCGCGAACAACTCCGCAATCGCGCGCCCCATTCCCGTGCCCGCGCCGGTAACCACCGCAACTTTGTCGTCGAGTCTCATGTCGCAATCATAGTACTTGTGCGATCATTTTTTCAGAGCCGTGACCACAGGGAGCGGTGGCCGAGCACCCACAGCGTTGCCGCAAAAACTTGAGGAGGAAGTGACACGATGAGAAGACTGATCTCCGCATTAATCTTAAGCGTCGCCTGCCTGTCCGCAGCCCAATCCGACGCCCCCGCCCGCCTGCAAGCAGCCGCCGACGTCTTCAAGGAAGTGATGAGCATCTCCGATAAAGCCATCCCCCAGGATCTGCTCAATAAGTCGGAATGCATCATCGTCGTCCCCGGCATGAAACAAGGCGCGTTCATCGTTGGCGCAAAATATGGCAGAGGCTTCGTCTCCTGCCGCAGCAAATCCGGAGTCGGCTGGGGCGCGCCCGGATCCGTGCGGATTGAAGGCGGCAGTTTCGGCTTCCAAGCCGGTGGATCCGAGACCGACCTGATCCTGCTGGTGATGAATGACAGCGGCATGCGCCGCCTGCTTACCAGCAAGTTCACTTTGGGCGCCGACGCCACCGCCGCGGCAGGGCCCGTCGGCCGCACCACGCAGGCTCAGACGGATGCCTTCATGACCGCCGAAATTCTCACCTGGTCCCGCGCCCGCGGACTCTTCGCCGGTGTCGCGCTCAGCGGAGCCACGCTGCGCGAAGACTCCGATTGGAACACGGAGCTCTACGGCAGCAAAATGACCAATCGGGAAATCCTGACGTCCACCATCGCTCCTCCCGCCCCCGCCAAGCCGCTGCTGGATGAGCTGAATCACTATTCGAGCAGAAAGTAATGAACCCGGGGGATCAAGAAGTTTCCGCCCGCATGCGTGACGACTGGAATGCGCGCGCCCGCGAAGACGCCGGTTACTATGTTGCGTTCGGACGCCGCGATCAGGATGATGCCGCGTTTTACGCCACCGCCACGGAAATGGTGTCGAGCCTCGAATCGGAGCTGCGCCGAGTCCCCTTGTCCCAGCGCGGCGGCTGGCGCGCATTGGAGATCGGCTGCGGTCCCGGACGGCTCATGCGTCCTATGAGCCGGTATTTTGTCGAAATCGATGGCGTCGATGTATCGGACGAAATGATCGCCATCGCCAAACAGCGTTTAAGCGATCTTCCCAACGCCCATCCGCATCATAACGACGGAGCCAGCCTCGCCGTCTTTCCGGACGAGACCTTTGAGTTCGTTTATTCCTACGCCGTTTTCCAACACATCCCGGCGCGCGAAGTGGTCCTTCAGTATATGCGGGAGACTCATCGCGTGATGAAAACCGGAGGCCTCGCCCGCCTTCAATTCAACGGGCTTCCCCAAAATGTAGGCGCGTCCTATGACACGTGGTCCGGCGCGCGATTCTCTTCGAACGAGCTGATGGAGTTCGCCCGTGAAAACGATCTTCAGGTGCTTGCGCTCGAGGGCGTGGGCACGCAGTACATGTGGACCTCCTGGCGCAAACAATCAAAAGGTTGGAGCGATCAGCAGGAATCGCGCGAGCCAAAATCGGAGCTGCGCATCCGCCGCATCACCAACGCCGGCAGTTCCGAACCCGTCGCGCCATCGCGCGGACGCTGGGCGTCGATTTCGATCTGGGTCGAAAATCTTCCTCCCGACGCTGGACTTCAGCACTTGCGAGTCACGGTCGGCAGCTCCTTCGGAACCATAACGTATATCGGCCCACCGGATAACACCGGCCTGCAGCAACTAAACGTTATTTTGCCGGAGCTGGAAGCAACCGGACTTCTGCCGGTCGAAGTCTTATGGCTTGGCCACTGCATCTCTCCGCCGGCGGTCCTCAGAGTGATCCCGCCCGGCCCCTCGGTTCCCAGCGTCTCCTCCGTCACTGATGGTGTAAATCTGGTCGCCGGCAAGCGCATCGAAACGCGCTCCATCAAGGTGACGCTCGAAGAAATCTCTCACCCTCATGAGATCGAAGCATCCGTCGATGGACATCCCGTCGAGAGCCTCGAATTTTTCTGCGTCGACCCACGCCCCCAAAAGTTCGAAGTAAACCTCCGCCTCCCCGAACAAATCGGCATAGGCCCGCATCAATTAGAGCTGCGCATGGGCCGCAGAAAACTAGCATCCATCACCATTGAAGTTGTAGCCTGATAAGGTCCGTGTGGGGCAGACGCCCCGTCTGCGCCGGACCCCTGGTCCGGCTCTGTGAAAGGATGCAGTGATTACCGGGAAACCAAGCCCTTCCAGCAAATCTGCGCCCCCAGCACGGCCATCGCAATCGATAACCCGTAGCGCAATTTCTTCGAAGGCACGCGCGATGCAAGCAGCGATCCGGTAATCGCGCCGGGAATCCCGCCAATCAGTAGTTTCGTGATCACCGCGGCATTGAAACTGCCGAGCGCTGCGTGGATTCCTCCACCTACCAATGACAACGCCAAGCCGAAACACAAATCCGTCCCAACCACTTCGGCCGAACTCAGAGGCGTCAGGCTAAGCAGTGCCAATGCGCCCAGCGCGCCCGATCCGGCGGAGGAAAATCCGACCTCGGCTCCAATCGGTAAACCCACCAGCGCAAGCCATTTACTTCGATCCGGCCGCGGCCCTCTTGAAAATCGGAACAAGTTCAGCAGAGCTACCGTCATGATGGTGAATCCGATCACCGCCATCATCAAGCCCGTTTTGATTCCATGCATTACCAGCGATCCCGCCAGCACTCCGGGCAATCCTGTGGCGAGCAGGAACCCGAGCGCGCGCCAATTCACCTGTCCCCGAGCCCAGTAAAGTGGCGCGGTGATTAGTTTTATCACCGCGCCGAAGATCAGCGAAGTGCCCACGCACTCCGCCGCAGGCAGTCCCAGGAGGAGGATCAGGAGAGGCGTCGTCAGCGAACCCGCGCCTACGCCGGTCAGCGCGATGGCGACGGAAATAACGAATCCTAGAATGACTTCAGTCATTTTATTCCGCCTGAATATGAATTCCGCACTCCAGTTTTTTCCCGTGCCAGCGGCCGGAGCGCGCATTTTCGGGATCGAAAGGCAGCTCCGTGCAAGGCGCGCAGCCGATGCTGGTGTAGCCTTTTTCGTACAACGAAAGCGCCGGAATATCGTTAGCTTGCAGATACTTCCAGACTTCACGCATGGTCCACATCGCCAGTGGACTTACTTTTTTCAACTCTTTTCCGCCGGGAAGTTTGAAAGCTTCCACAATTTGCAGGTTCGCCCGCGTCGGCGATTGCTCACGGCGCAAGCCGGTGATCCAGGTGTCGTAGGGCGCAAGGCCTTCAAACAAAGGAGTTACTTTGCGAAAGCCGCAGCAGCGGTCGGGCGCGGTCTGGTTCAGAATGCCGAACTGCGCTTCCTGATCGGCGACGCTTTGTTTCGCGCTTAGATTCTGCAAGTTGAGATTCCAGCGTGCCGACATTTCGTCACGGTATGCGAGCGTCTCCGGGAAGTGATAACCCGTCTCAAGAAAAAGAACTCGGATATCGGGCCGCTGCTGAATCGCTTGGTGCAGCACGACGACGTCTTCCGCTTGAAAGCTGCAGGTGATACAGGCGTTGCTAAGGTCTAAGGTTTCTATCACTTGATCATTCCAGCGGCAGCCGTCGCGTTGGTGTCGCGGTCAATTAAAATGAAGCTGCCGGTTGTCCGGTTCGATTCATAGGAATCGAAAAACAAAGGCTGCGCGAGAGCGATGCGCGCTACTCCGATGTCGTTCATTTTCAAAACGCTATCGGTGGTAATGCGGGCGCGAATCGTTTGCGTGGTGTGCTTGAGCAGGTACTCTTTCGAAGGATCGAGCGGCGTTCCATCGAACCAGACAATGGTGGCGTCGATGGATCGGGCGTTCTGCGGCTCGGCTCCAGCGGACAGCATGTCTCCGCGGCTGATATCGATCTCATCTTCGAGCGTAAGTGTCACGGAAAGAGGAGCATGCGCGATTTCCAGATCGCCGTCATAAGTCACAATCCGCTGCACGCGGCTGCGGCGTCCGGAAGGCTGCGCGAGAATTTCATCGCCCGGTCGAATCGTTCCCGACGCGATTTGGCCGGCATAACCGCGAAAAGTCTGATCGGGGCGGACAGCGCGCTGCACGGCCATCCGAAAGTCGGCATTTACGGGCTTTTCGACTTCGATGCTCTCTAAATGCTCCAAAAGCGGCGCGCCGACAAACCACGGCATATTAGCGCTCGGCTCGACGACGTTGTCGCCTAGAAGGGCGCTCATGGGTAAAAAGTACGGTTCGACGATTCTTAACGAGTCTAAAAAGGGCTTAAATTCACTCACAAGAGCGTGAAAAACAGCATAATCGAACTTAATTAAGTCCATTTTGTTGACTGCGATCACAAAATGGCGGATCCCCAGGAGCGCTGCAATCGACGCGTGACGGCGAGACTGATCGGTCAAGCCTCGCTTGGCGTCTACTAATATGATGGCGAGATCGGCGGTCGATGCGCCGGTAGCCATGTTGCGGGTGTACTGCACATGCCCCGGCGTGTCGGCGAGAATGAATTTTCGTTTCGGCGTGGCGAAGTAGCGATACGCGACATCGATGGTGATGCCTTGCTCGCGCTCCGCGCGAAGACCGTCGGTGAGCAGCGCGAAATCGATGAGGCCGTCGGCGCGGCGCACGGATTTCAGTTGATCTTCATAAGCCCCGCGGGCGTCGTGCAAAAGACGGCCGATCAGAGTGCTCTTGCCGTCGTCAACGCTGCCGGCGGTCGCGAGACGCAATAGGTCCTTCGACAATTCCGTCGCGAGGAAGGCTTCGATATCGAATTCTTCTTGGACTGCGACCATTAGAAATATCCTTCGCGCTTCTTCATTTCCATCGAGCCTTCCCGGTCATGATCGATGACGCGGTTTTCGCGCTCCGAATTTCTCACCGCGACCAACTCGGCGATGATTTTCGGAATGGTGTCGGCATCGGATCGTATGGCTCCCGTGCAAGGCGAGCAACCCAGGGAACGCATGCGGCAGCGGACGGTTTCCATGGGGCCTTGCGGAACGAAATCAAGTTCCGGTAGTGTGAGCGAATTTCCGCGAACCAGCATGCGGCGCTCCTTCGCATAATAAAGAGGAACGATGGGAATGTTTTCCAAATGGATGTACTGCCACACATCCATCTCCGTCCAGTTGGAAAGCGGAAAGACGCGGATGCTTTCGCCGGGGCTGAGGCGGCTGGAGAAAAGATTCCAGAGCTCAGGGCGCTGATTTTTTGGATCCCATTGTCCGAACGAGTCGCGAAAGGAAAAGATACGTTCTTTGGCGCGGGATTTTTCCTCATCGCGCCGGGCCCCTCCGAACGCGGCGTCGTATCCGCCGGCGCGAAGAGCATCGAGGAGAGCTTGCGTTTTTAAAAGACCGCAGCAGCGTTCTGTTCCAAGACGGAACGGGTTCGCTCCGGCATCGAGGGCTTTGGTGTTCGAGTGGACGATCAGCTTCACGCCGAGGGAGGCGGCTTGATGATCCCGGAATTCGATCATTTCACGGAACTTATAGGTTGTGTCGATGTGCAGGAGCGGGAAAGGGATGGGCCCGGGATGAAACGCCTTCTGAGCAAGCCGGAGCATCACTGAGGAATCTTTTCCGATGGAATAGAGCATTACCGGGCGTTGAAACTCCGCCGCGACTTCGCGGAAGATATGGATACTTTCCGCTTCAAGCGTCCGTAAGTGGCTGATCTTAATCGCCATGATTGAATCTACCATAGAGATGTAGTATTGTCCATCGGGATTCAGGTATTAGCTAGTACTCTGACACCTATTCGTAACAGGCTGTCCCGTATATAGATATAGTTCTTGACGAAGTACTATATATTGCGGCATGATTGCCATCAGCCGCTGAAAGAGACTGTCATGCCTCAGCCGGCAAAGATCCTTCACACAAGGGGAATTACCATGGGACAATTGGGTATAGGTGTCGCTATGAAGCTGAAAGATGCACGCCGGCCGGTTCCGGTCTCGGAGAGAGTTGGAGTGGAGTTTCCACGGTATTTCACGTCTCATCTGGAGGCGGGAAAGACGCCTTACGACGAGGTGAAGTGGGAGCTGCGCACGGCGTCGATCGGCAACGACAAGGGCGCGGTGATTTTCGAGCAGCGCGACGTCGAGGTCCCAATCGACTGGTCGCAAACCGCGACGAACATCGTGGTGAGCAAATATTTTTACGGCAAGATCGG
>Ga0302324_100031096_pt1 | contig 10080 bp, 7 predicted proteins | sample Palsa_T0_1_FD_201949 | JGI IMG/M metagenome (GOLD analysis project Ga0302324, IMG submission 201949) | Peat permafrost microbial communities from Stordalen Mire near Abisko, Sweden - Palsa_T0_1 | ecosystem: Environmental > Terrestrial > Soil > Palsa > Peat permafrost | place: Sweden: Abisko... | reverse complement strand
GCGGCGTCTCAAGGCCGCAGTAGACCCGGGCGCGTTCATGGGGCATCGTCCGGGTTGATCAGGTGTCAGAAGGGCGACTTCATGATGTTTACCGTGCGAAGGCCGGCCGCGTCAGCCGTTGGCGTTGCGATTCTTGGTGCGTGGCTTGTGTCCGCAGGGCTTGCAGCGGCTGCAGAGGTCGGCGTCACCACCTACCATAACGACAATTTCCGCACGGGCTGGAACCAGCAGGAGACGACTTTAACGCCCAAAAGCGTGGGCGGCGGAGGCTTCGGCCTTACCGGATCGGTTTCGCTCGACGACCAGGTGGATGCACAGCCGCTCGTGGTGCCCAATCAGGCGATCAGCGGTCAAGGCACGCACGACGTCGTCTACGTCGCCACCGAGAGCAACAGTGTCTACGCGATCGACGCGACCAGCGGCCAGCTGCTCCTCGATGTGAATCTCGGCGCGCCGGTGCCGTATACCGACCTGCCGGGCAACTGCAGCAACAACGGCCCGAACGTCGGCATCGATTCGACGCCGGTGATCGATACCAATGCGGGCCTGATTTATGTCATCACCTACACGCTCGAGAGCGGCAAGCAGACATATCGCATCCACGCGCTCAGCCTTTCGACTCTCGCCGATGAGGTGCCGTCTGTCATTGTGACGGCCTCCGGCACGCTCAACAACGGACAGAACTACGCGTTCCAGGCCGCACAGGATCGCCAGCGGCCGGGCCTGCTTCTCGCCAACGGCAACATCTATGCGGGGTTCGGAAGCTTCTGCGACAATAACGCCAACGTTTCGCGCGGCTGGGTTCTCGGCTGGCAGACCGGCACGCTGACGCCGCTGCCTGCCAACCATCTCAACAACCTGCTTGCCAGCTCGCCGGACAATTTCTTCCTCACATCGGTATGGATGTCGGGCTATGGGCTCGCTGCCGATACGGGAGGCGACATCTATTTCGTGACCGGCAATTCCGATTACAGCGGGAATACCTACAACACGAAGACCAATCTTTCGGAGAGCGTGGTCGAGCTTTCGTCCGACCTCACGAAAGTTGAAGGCTTTTTCTCGCCCGGCAATGTTGCCCAGCTCGAAGGCGAAGACGGCGATTTCGGCTCCGGCGGCGTCTTGCTCCTGCCCCCGCAAAACGGCGCAATCAGCAATCTTGCGACGGCCGCCGGGAAGGATGGCACGCTTTATCTCCTGAACGCCGACAATCTCGGCAAGATGAAAGGCCAGCTGGCGGAATATAGTGTGGGCGGCTGCTGGTGCGGCCAGTCCTATTTTCAGGACGGCAAGACAAGCGAGGTGGTGACGAGCGGCGGCGGCAACGTCAATGTCTACCGCCTGCAGCCCGGCAAGAAGGGAAATCCATCCCTTGTCCACGAGGCGTCGTCGTCCGCCGTTCCGGACGGCCAGGATCCGGGATTTTTCACGTCCGTCTCTTCAAACGGCGCGAAGAAAAACTCGGCCGTGATCTGGGCGGTCAGCCGCCCCACGAACAGCAATCCGGCAGACGTTTATCTCTACGCCTTCAGTAAGAGCGGCAAGCAGCTCTTTTCGGGGCTTGCTGGAACCTGGCCCAATGTGAACGGCAACTCCAACACCGTGCCCACGGTCGCCAACGGCAAGGTGTATGTCGCAAGCTATCAGTCGCTGGCGATTTTCGGATTGAACGGCGGGAAAAACGCGACGCTGCCTGCGACGAGGCCCGTCAGCATGCCTGCTCCCCTTGCCGAGGGCGAGCATGAGATCCGCGGACTGGTGAAGAGCATGACCGGCAATCTTCTGACCGTCGCCAGGCGGGACGGCAGCCTGGTGACAGTCGATACGACGCAGGCGGAGAAGACGTCGCGCATGGCGCAGCCATCGGTCGGCAATGGGCTCATTGCGCGCGGCACGGTCGACGCGACCGGCATTTTCCGCGCCCTGGTGATCCTGCATGCGAAGAACAATCCCGCCATGTGGCCGGCGGACCGCTGACCGGCCGGGCCTGACGCCTGGAATCGGCTGACATGGACTAACGACCGCGCCGCGTGACAGCGACTCCGCAATCCGCATAATCGGAGATTCGCGAATCAGAGGCGCTCGGCTTCATGGCCCAGACGAAAGCCGCCTTCGGGCTTTTGGATGCCGCGGGACCGGGCGCAACGAGAAAGCTCGGCAGGCTTCTCGGAAATGTCCGTGTCGTCGTCATCGCATCCGTCGTCCTGATCTCCGGCAGCTTTGCGAGCGCGGCGATCATCCAGATGCGGCTTGATCGCGAGCACGCGCTCGCGCAGGCGGCAATGTTTGACATTCAACGGGCCCGGAGCCTGGCGGCGGAGCTTTCGTCTTCGCTCGACCGCTACGCCGTCATAGGGCAGGCGTTTGCGCGTGCTTCTCTCGATGCCGAATCGGCGGCAGCGCTGGCGGAGGCCGGCGGCGTGGCGATGCGCAATGTGGCGGTGCTGGATTCCGCCGGCCATCTGATCTCCGAGATGAAAAGCGCGCCCCTTGGGCTGCTGCCGCTGTCCACCGACGTCATCGCCCAGGCGAGAGCCGGCTCCTTCATCGGGCCCTCCGCAGACGGGCGGAGCCTGGTCATGGTGCTTCCCGCTGACAGCCGCATCGTGGCGATTGAAGTCGATCCGCACGTGTTTCTTTCGTCGATGCCCGATGCGCTGATCGCCATGCCGTCCGGCCGCCTGCTCGCGCTCGGCAGAAACTGGAATGCGGTACCGGACGTGGCGGCGCTCGCGCTGACGGATGCGTCCATCGCCGCGCGCATCGTGGAGTTTCCGCACGATGCGCGGCTCGTTTCGCTGGCGAAACTCTCGGGCTGGCCGCTGGTCGCGGGAAGCTCGGTGGATGTGGGCCGGGCGCTCGACGCCTGGTACGGGACGTTGCCGCTCTATTTGTTCATCATCATCGGGCCGGCGCTGGCCGGAGCAGGGCTCGCCGCCGTTTCGTGCGCGAATTCGAGCGGCGCATGCGCACGGCAAAAGCCGTGCGCGCCCTTCGCTCGACGCGTCCCGAGGAAGCGCGGCTCCTCGTGCGGCTCGCCGATGCGGAGCGCCGCGCCATGCATGCCGAGCGTGCCAAAGCCGATTTCATGGCGCATATGAGCCATGAGCTCAGAACGCCGCTCAACGCCATCATCGGATTTGCCGAAGTAATCGAGAGCAGCATGTTCGGCGCCACCGGCCACCCGAAATATGTCGAGTATGCGCGCGACATCGGCCGCGCCGGCCGTCAGCTGCATGGACGCGTGGGCGAGATACTCGAATTCGTCGACCTCGATGCGCGCCAGCATCCGGATTGTTCGGCATCGGTCGATGTCTCGCTGCTTGCCCGCGAAAGCCTGGGAGCGATCCTGCCGGAGGCGCGCGGTCGCGGCGTGCAGCTCCTCGCCGCGTTGCCGAAGGATGTGCGTGCGCTCGCCGATGCATCCGCAGTGAGGCGCATCTTCGCCAGTGTTCTTGCCAATGCGGTGCAATACACGCCAAAAGGCGGCGAGGTGCGCATGCAGGTGAAACGCGAAAGGGAATTTGTCCTTGTGACCGTCCGCGACACCGGCCTCGGCTTCTCGGATACGGAGAGAGAAGTGGCCGGCGAAGCGTTCCGCCGCTTCAACAGGCCGGGACATGCGACCGGCCTCGGCCTTGGCCTTGCAGTGGCAACCACGCTGGCGCGCCGCATGGGCGGCACGTTGCGCATCGCAAGCGCGCAAGGCCAAGGAACGACGGTCGAATTGCGGCTGCCGGCAGAAGCCGCGCGCGCATGACGTCCGGGCGGCCTATGCGCCGGTCACTTTCTTACAAATACCAATCATACTCCGCCGCCGTAATGACCCGCCGCAGGCGATGGGTTTCGATGCGCTTGGTTTCGCCATAGAGCGCGAGCGTCTCTTCGCCAAGATAGGCCTTGAGCGCGGTTGCCTGCCCGAGCTGCGCGAGTGCGTCATCGATCGTGAAGGCGAGCGCCGAATCCGGCTCGCGCGAGACGTTGCCGGTCGCGGGCGGTCCGGGATCGAGCTTGCGGGAAAGCCCGTGGTGAACGCCGGCAAGCACGCCCGCAAGCGCCAGATAGGGATTGGCATCTGCGCCGGACACGCGATGCTCGATCCGCCTCGCCTCGCCCGGTCCTGCAGGGATGCGCAGTCCGGCTGAGCGGTTGTTGAACCCCCAGCGGCGATTGACGGGCGCGAACATGTCGGGCTGAAAGCGGCGGTAGGAATTCAGATTGGGCGCGAACAGCGCCATCGATTCGGGCATGAGCGCCTGCAGGCCGGCGACCGCGTGGCGCAACAGCCCCGAGCCCTGTCCGCTGCCGTCGTCGAAAATATTGTGACCGTCTTCATCAACGACGCTCAGGTGGATGTGCAGGCCGCTGCCCACGCGATCCGCATAAGGCTTGGCCATGAACGTCGCCTCGAAGCCATGGGCGAGCGCGGCAGCCTTCACGATCTGCTTGAGGAATATCGCGTGGTCTGCAGCTTTCACCGCCTGCGTCTGATGCCTGAGGTTCGCTTCGAACTGTCCCGGCGCATATTCCTTGCTGGTGGCGCTGAGCGGCACGCCCTGGACCTTGGCCGCCGTCGCGAGCGCATCCAGAAAGGCCGCGTAGCGATCGAGGTCGTCGATACCGAAGACCGATACGCCGCGTTCCCGCGTGCCGTTGCGCGGACAATGCGGCGGCTGCGGCGCGCCGTCGGCGTTGCGCTTGCGATCGATGAGGTAGAATTCGAGCTCGAGCGCGGTAACAGGCTTCAGCTTGAGCTCCGCGAACAGTTCGATGACGCGCTCGAGCACGGCCCGCGGCTCGGCAGGGTCGGCTGCTCCATCGTCGTCGCGCAATGTCATCAGCACCTGCGCGCGCGGCGCGCCGGCGCCCGAGACGCGCGAAAACGTTCCGGGAATGGGCCACGCCGTGCCGTCGGGATCACCGTCGCTGACGCCGCGACCAAACGGATTGGTCATCTCGCCATGCGCATCCATCAGGTAGATGGATTTCGGAATCTGCATGCCGGATTCGAACAGCCTCGCACCTTCACCGAACGGCAGACGCTTGCCGCGCAAGGCGCCGCAGATATCCGCGAACACGGCATCGATGTATTGAAAATCGGCGCCGCGCAGCGCATCGAATTCCCCGCGCGCCGCTGCAACGAATGCAGGCGGCGCAAAATGCGGAACGGCAGTGGGTTTGTTCATGCCGGGGCTCTCTGGACCTTGTCCCGCCAATGATAGAACGGGCACCGCCAAAGGCAATTCGGCCTATGCGCGCAAGGCGCCTGCCAGAGCCTTCATCAGCGCGGCCCAGTGCGTCGGGGAAGTTGCCGGAAAACGCCGGAAATCCTCGCCCGTACGTACATCCGCGAACAGCTCTGGCCCATGCTCATGAAAATGCAGGAATGCGCGGCCGGATCGATAGAAAACGCCGCGCGATCGCTCCTTGAGAGCCTCAATCTTGCGGATTTGGGCGAGCAGCGGCTCTGCCCGGTCCAGGGCATCGGGGCCGGCATGCTTCATTCCGCAAGGGAATCAGGTCGTCCCAGAAAGGGCAAGGCCACCACGGTTGCCCGTGCCACGCGAAGCTCGGGCCATTCGAGGCAGGATGGCAACGTCAGTGAAAGCTGCGTGCCGGGCTTTGCCTCGCTTTCCGCGATTCGGGCGAGCGCGATCGCGCGGCGCAGACAGGGCGAATAGTGCGAGCTCAACGTGTGCCCCATCACCCGTCCATCGACGAACAAAGGTGTGTGCGATGCCGCGCGGTCGGCGTCGATCTCGACCCCCACCAGTCGCGGCGCCGCCGGTGTCGGCGCCTGCAGAAATTCCTGCCGGCCGTTGAAGACGAGATGGTCCGGGTCAACAAGCGATTCGAATCCGAGCCCTCGCGGCGACGGCTCGCAGGCGCCTGTCTCGGTCGCGGGAATGTAATCGCGATAAGGCCGCGGAATTCCGGCTTCGACGTCTAGCACGTCCATCGCCGCGGCGCCCACTGGTGCGATCCCGAATGCAGCGCCGGCTTGCGCAATGCGATCCCACGCGATGATTCCGTCGTCAGCTTCGCACCACAGCTCATAGCCGCCCTGCTCGCCGAGCCGCGATAGAATGACGTCGAGCCCGCGCCAGAACACCTTGCGAAACGCGAGATGGCTCAGATCAGGGTCGATGCCAGCGTTTCCAAGCGTAGCGCCCGCGTAAGGACCGATGATCGCAAGGCCGCTCCGGTCTGCGGATATCTCGCGCAGAGCCACGTCAAACAGCCCGGCGGCCGCACGGATCCATGCGAAGTCGGGAGACGCAGACAGAAACCAGAAAGAGTCCGTTCCGAATCTGGCGATTGCGGCTGCGCCCCGTACACCGCCGGCGTCCGCGAGCCACAGCGCCTTGAGCGCCGTGCCGGGCAAAAGCCCGCTCACGTCGCGGGTCAGCAGTTGTTGCAGAAACGGGACGACGCGCGGTCCTTCGAGCATCAGTTGCCAGCGTGCGCCCAGATCGACCATTCCGATGCGCGTGCGTGCCGCCAGTACTTCTTCGTTGGCGTCTGTGTAGACTGACGCAAGCGTCACGCCATTGCGCGTCACCCAGGCGTTCGAGCGATTGGCCGTTGCAGTGCGGGCGTGAAAGGCCGACGCGCGGAGGACCTCGCTCATCGTGAGCCTGTTGCCGAGATGGCAAGCAGTGCCGCAATGCGTCCCGACCGTCCGGAGGCGGCGGGTGCAACATCGGCATCTGCTCCGCACAGATAGAGGCCGTCAATCGCCGTACGCATGCGCGCCGGCCAGTCCGACAACATCCGTGAAACTGCGGGCGTGTCGGGTTCAGCGCCATAGCGGGAAGACAGGACATCCGGCGTCAGCACATCGATCGCTACCACATGTTTGACAAGCCCGGGAATGCGGCCGTTCAGTCTCGACAGAGCCTTGGCCGCGAATACCGCCCTCGATGCTTCCCAGCCGCCCGCAATCTCGCGCGGCACGGGCCTGACGACCACGCTCGCCGCATGCCCTCCCTGCGGCGCGAGCGCGCGATCCGTAACCGTTGGAAACGTCACTTCCATGACGAGATCGTCGGGAATCCGTCCTGCGCGGGCATCGGCATGCGCAAGCACGTAGCTTTCGGGCCGGTCCGCCAGAATGAGGCGGCCGTTGAGCTTGCCGGCAATGCCGTCCGCATCGGGCAATTTATCGAGCGCCAGCACGATCTTTGCGGCTGCGACCGGGGACGCATCGGCGATTTTATGTCGCTCCCCCAAGCCAAGCCCTGCACCGCCCGCAAGCTCCAGCAGCGTTGTCCTCCTCGAAAGGCTGGACAGAACAAGTGGGGCCATGACGACATCGCCCGAATGAAGGCGCACACCGGTGACACGGTTGCCGTCGATGGCGAGCTCGGCCACCCTCGCGTTCATGCGCAGTTCGACAGCTGCTGTTTCGCATGCTTTGACGAGGGCCATGGACAATGCAGCCGGTCCGCCGGCAGGGAAAGCGACCGCCCCTTGCAAGCCGCACATCTCCTGCGCCGCTCGCCAGACCAGGAGAAGCGCAGAGCCGGCTTCGAGCGGCGATAGCGCCGACGCATCGAAGGCAACGAGCGTTTTCAGTGCGTCCGATTCGAACCATGAATCGAGCCATGCGCCCGTGCCCGTCCGCGCGATTTGATCGACAAGGCGATTTCGAACGGACTTTCCGCCCAAATCCCACCAAAGTGCGCGCATGGAGCGGCCAAGGGTGAACAGCTCGTTGCTGTATCTGGGCCAAGCTTCGGCATCCGCCTTCGAACATGCGGCGATGCTGCGCGCGCCTGCCCGGATGTCATGCGAAAGAACGAGCTGGCCCCCTCCATCCTGCAGCAGGGCGATCGTAGCATTGCGCAGGGCAAATTTCAGTCCGTGGCCGGTGAGCCTCAGCTCCGATGTGACGCGTGGATCGAGTGCGTAGAGCGCGTGCGCGACGCTCGGCACCAGATGACCGTGGCCCAGATCCGTTGTGTCACAAAGCCCGCCCGGGGTTTCTCGCGCCTCGACAAGCAAGGTGTGCTTTCCGCCTCTTGCGAGGTAGGCCGCGGCGGCAAGTCCGTTCACGCCGCCGCCGATTACGAGCGCGTCATAGCTGTTTGCGGACGTCATCGGTCAGGCACCACATTGAAGTCGGCCATGACTGCCTGTGCCGCCAGAACGCCGGCCGCGCCAGTCGCTATCGGCCCTAACGGCGAAGACGGTCCGGCAAGATAGAGGCCACGGATGGGTGTGCGCGGCGCCGGGGGATCTGCCCAGGGCCTCAAATCGAGCATCTGATCCGCCGCGATCTCGCCTCCCCACAGATCGCCGTGCGTGGCGCCGAGCGCCTCGTCCATATCGCCCGGCGTGATCACTTCGGCTGCCACCACGCGATCCGTCACGCCAGGGAAAACCAGCTCGGCCGCCGCCAGCGCCCGATCGCGCAGGATGTCGCGCTTCTCCTTCGTCCACGCGCCATCGAAGAGCCTGCACGGCACGGCGCCAAGAGTGGCCGTCATCACGGCGCCGCCGCGCGGCGCAAGACCAGGATCGGCTTGCGAGACAAGACGAAGCGTGACCGGCAGCTCCGCCGCGATGCTGCCGGAGCGCCAGGCGAGATTGGCTTCGGCGAAGCGCGAAAAAGCCGGCGCCACATGGATCGGTCCGCGCAGCAATTGGGGCGACGGGAATGCGGGCGGCTGTTTGAGCGCGAACAGCACGCGCGCGGTTGCGCCTGTCATGCGGAACGCGCCCACACGCGCGATGAGCTGCCGGGGGAGCGCCTGCCAGGGAAACAGCGAGAGAAATGTTCGCTTCAGGTCGAGCGTGGAAATGACGGCTCTGGCTTCATGCTCGCTGCCGTCGACAAGCGCGACGCCGGCGATCCGGCCATTATCGAGCTTGAGATCGCTGGCATCGAGGCCGCAACGGATCTCGACGCCTGCCTCTTCGGCTGCCCGGACAAGGGCATCGGCAAGGCGCCCCAGACCACCCATGACGACGCCCGAGCAGCCAGAGCCCGGCGCCAATGCGTGAAAGGCGCTGCCGCGCAGAAACGGATCGGCGGAGCGTCCGCAGAGGGCGAGCGCGGCAAGATGTGCTGCTGCATCTTCGTCGGCCAGCGCATCTGCCAGGAGCGCGTGCAGCGAGTGTGCCGACCATGTTTGGCCGGGCCACGGCTCTACGGAATGCCGCCGCCCGGAGGAAAATACGCCGCCTTGAGATCGCCCTGCCTGCTGCTCGGCGCGGGCGACGATATTCGTTCGCGTGCCGGAGATTTTGTCGAGGAGCGACGCGACCGGTGAAGCCGCGGACGCCGACAGCACGTGCCGCCGCTCCTGCCACACCGCAAGCGAGCACGGCGCCGGCACGAAGATGGCACCACGGCGGGAGAGGTCGAGCGCCCAGTGCATGTTGGGCGGTACGGCGGCGATCTCGTCTGCATAGGGAGAGGCGCGGAAGCCAGGGTGAAATTCGAGTGTGGACAGCAGCCCACCTGGACGGTCGCCACGTTCAATGACGACCGTTTTCAATCCTTTGCGCGCAAGCAGGGTCGCGGCGGCCAGTCCGTCCGCGCCCGCGCCGATGATCGCTGCGTCGTAGCGCACCCGTCATTCCTGCCCTTGGCCCGAGACCGGCAGAGAGCCATAGCCCTGCCGGCGGCAATGATCGCCAAGTTTCACTGCGAATGGATAACGGCGCAAAGAAAAAGGGCGGAGACGGCATGGCCGTTTCCGCCCCAATCGTGCGAGGTGAAGCGGCAGCTAGAGCACGCCGCGTTTGTGTTCGCCGATGACGATGCGGCCCGGATTGAAGGCCGCCTTCAGCACGGAAAGCGCCTTTCTTGGTTCTGCGTCGCCGCACATGAACACATCGAAAGCCGCATAGCCGCGTTCAGGCCATGTATGCACGCTGATATGACTTTCGGAGAGCACGGCCACTCCAGATATGCCGCCTCCTTCCGAAAACGTATGCAGATGTATGTGCAGCAGCGTTGCTCCTGCGGCATTCACCGCGTCGACCAGCGCCTGTTCAATCCGATCGCGGTCGTCGAGAAACTCGGCGTCCCATAGATCGATGATCAGGTGACTGCCCGCATAGGTCAGCCCA
>Ga0302324_100031095_pt1 | contig 10080 bp, 9 predicted proteins | sample Palsa_T0_1_FD_201949 | JGI IMG/M metagenome (GOLD analysis project Ga0302324, IMG submission 201949) | Peat permafrost microbial communities from Stordalen Mire near Abisko, Sweden - Palsa_T0_1 | ecosystem: Environmental > Terrestrial > Soil > Palsa > Peat permafrost | place: Sweden: Abisko... | reverse complement strand
ATGGGTAGGGGTGAAACCTTTCCTGTTTTTTACAACCCATTGAACCCACAACAGAATCGTCGATCTGAACTGGCTCCCACAAGCAGGGTGCCCGTCTTTGCCTTTGGCATCGCCGGGTCCGTCGTCATCTCGCTCCTGTACCTCGCTATGATGGGCGGCTGCCAATAGGCGGCAGCTCTGGGGAGACGCCTCGTGCATTCGACTCATGGATTTCGATTCAGTGAGGCGTGCGCCACCGGCCGGCAACATTCCAGCAACCGGACCAAGTGATTGTTTCCATCAACTACCGATTCTGTCTGGAGTAGACCATGCAGTCACATCCAAAGTCCGCCACGGTTCACGATCCTGCCGTTGAGCAGACACATGTCACCCCGCCGTACCCTCTCGGCCCGACAATCACCCCCGAAGGAACAAACTTTAGTGTGTTTTCCGCTAGTGCCACTCGCATGGAACTGGTGCTCTTCGACCACACCGAAGACCCCGTTCCCTCTCACGTGATAGCTCTGGATCCGGTCCTTCATCGCACGTCCCACTACTGGCACATCTTCTTACCGGGAATGAAGCCGGGCCAACTTTACGGGTATCGCGCCGATGGTCCAGACGACCCGGCGAATGGGCAACGTTTTGACAGCCAGAAAGTCCTGCTCGATCCCTATGGAAAAAGTGTGTCCGTTGGCCCGAACTATGATCGAGCTGCTGCATGTAAACCGGGAGACAACGCCGCAACGTGCATGAAAAGTGTATTGGTCGATCTGAGTGCCTTTGATTGGGAGGGTGATCGGCCGCTTTATCGACCGTTTCGTAGAAGCGTCATCTATGAAATGCATGTAGCGGGGTTTACGCGCCATCCCAACTCCGGTGTGGCTCCTGCCAGCCGGGGTACCTATCTCGGTGTGCTGGAGAAGATTCCGTATCTTCAGGCATTGGGCATCACCGCGGTTGAACTTATGCCGGTGTACCAATTCGACCCCGGCGACGCTCCCCCGGAAGTCAGCAACTATTGGGGATACGATCCAATATCCTTCTTCGCTCCCCACCTTGCCTATAGCGCCTCCGGGGATCCGCTTGGCTGTCTCGATGAGTTTCGAACCATGGTGAAAGAGCTGCACCGTGCGGGCATCGAGGTAATTCTCGACGTCGTGTACAACCACACCGCAGAAGGGGACGAAAATGGTCCGACACTTTGCTTCCGGGGACTCGAAAACAGCTTCTACTACATTCTGAACAAGGATCGGGCCACGTATGCGAACTACACCGGGGCGGGAAATACTCTCAAGGCAAACCACTCCGTGGTGAAGAGACTTATCATGGATAGCTTGCGGTATTGGACCTCAGAAATGCACGTCGATGGCTTCCGTTTCGATCTCGCATCCATCTTTTCGCGAAACGACTATGGCAAGCCAATGATGAACCCGCCGATCCTTTGGGAGATCGATTCCGATCCTGTGCTGGCAGGCACCAAGCTGATTGCGGAACCATGGGATGCAGGCGGTTTGTATCAGGTCGGCAGTTTTGGGCAGGATAAGTGGAAAGAATGGAACGGAAAATACCGTGATGAAATCCGGAGGTTTATCAAGGGTGATCAGAATACCGTCTGGAGACTTCGCGAGCGCATCACTGGGAGTTTTGACTTATATGACGGACGCCGCCCGGCAGGGCAGAGCATTAATTTTGTCACCTGTCACGATGGCTTTACGCTCAACGACCTTGTCTCGTTCGATCACAAGCACAACGAGGCAAACCACGAGCTGAACAGTGATGGATCGAATACCAATCTGAGTTGGAACTGCGGCGTGGAAGGCGCAACAGCTACTCCAGACGTCGAACTTCTGCGAGATCGGCAGATCAAGAATTTCTATGCACTCAGCTTGCTGTCAGTGGGAACGCCGATGCTGCTGATGGGCGATGAGGTCAGGCGAACGCAGCAGGGAAATAACAACGCCTATTGCCAGGACAATGAGATCAGCTGGTTTGATTGGAGTCTTTGCGAACGCAATGCCGATGTGTTGCGATTCGTGCGTAATATGATCCGTCTTCGCCTTGACTTCAACCAAGGAGCCAAAGGTGTTCGCATCACCCTGGAAGACTACCTCAGCAAAGCCCGGGTAGAGTGGCACGGAGTTCAGATCGGTAAGCCCGATTGGGGAGAAAATTCCCACAGTGTCGCGTTCACTCTGCATAATATCCCGGTCAGCCAGGTTCGCTACGTTGCAATCAACGCCTATTGGCAGCCGCTCGAGTTTGGGCTTCCTCCGGTTAAAGGTGACTCGGATGCCGCGTGGCTGCGGCTCATGGATACTTCCTTGCCGTCTCCAGATGATATTTCCGAAGAGGGGGAGAGATCAGTTGTGGCTGGTGCCAGCTACATCGTCAATCCTCGTTCCATCGTCATGTTGCACTACGACGATGCGACAAATGGCAAGTAACTCCCACGCCGGAACGAAGCCGGTCGCGATGATAAGGTCGACACTCTTAGGCCTGGACGATGTGCGAAACTGGCGATATCACGTGCGAAGTGGGCTGCGGGTCGTGGTGCAGGCCGGGTAGGAGAATCTTTCCCTTGTCGGCAATCAGGAGATAGAACACGACAAGTAACGCGATAAGTGTGACCCCGCTAAGGATCACCACTAGAAGAAAGTTCGGATGCTTAGGATCGTAAGCAGTGAAGATAGAATGTGCCATATAGGTTAGATGCTCGGGCCTGTCGGAACTTGGTACCTACTGGTAATTTTCTTCCGCGGACGTGAGTCTAGGACGCGCCAATCCGCGAGAAACCTAACCGCGCCCTTACACTTTTGCTTCCGGCGGATCGGCGGCTCCTCCCGTCGGCAGGATTTCCGGCATGTCGAGACGCGCCACACCGATTCGGCGATCAGCCATCCCGTAATAGACATCGAAACGATCTGGGCAGCCCAGATCGTCGCGCCGGTCGATACCGGTGGGGAACACGACGTTGGCAATTGTTCCACTGCGTTCCCGGGGCAGCTCCGGCTTCAAGACCGGCTCTTCCGAGCGATAGAGGATTACCCGCGGATGCTTCTCTGAGAGCACCATCACCCCGGCCGAGTAACACAACTGAGTGGCTGCGCCGTTCGGTTCGGCCAAGTCACGCACGCCGTGATAAATGATCAGCCAACCGTGCCGCGTCAGAATGGGCGGGGTGCCCGCGCCGATTTTCAGACGTTCCCACGGAGAAACTGGGGTCGCCAGGCGATGATGCGAGGTGAATTGCCCAAAGCCGCCCGATCCGCTCCCAGGTTCCACCGGGGAGTAGGAAATCCAAATGCTTTCACGGTCGAGATCCAACGTGCGCGATGCAGGCAAGCACGCTGTTTCTTCAGGGCGTGTGCCGGGAAACAGTGGCCGGTGCAGAATCGCGATTTCCGCATGGTCTGACGGGTTCGGGATAGCGACGGGAAACAGGCTGGCGTCCTTGTCGTCCATGTCCTCGAGGGAGATCCCATGATAAGGAGCGAAGGTCGCAAGACCCAGGCGTTGCCAGTGAAATAAATCCGTTGAGGAAGCCAGGGCTATCCGTGGACCTCGAGGCGAGTAGGCCGTGTAAGTCATGATGTAACGTTGCAGCGGTTCGACAAAACTAATACGGGGATCCTCGCAGCCACCGCCGCCGTCAGGTCGTTTCTCGTATTCGGCTTCCGGTTCCAGGGCGATCCCGAGCCTCTCAATGCCTGTTGGATCGCCGCCAGCATTGAACTTGACTCGCGCAATCCCGATGCGCGAGTAGTTCCCCTTCGCAACCAGCCGCGGAAAAAGGTAGAGATGACCATCCGGACCACGAGCGGCGGCCGGGTTCAAGATCCCTTCGACCTCATGTGCATTGCCCGGTTCCGGCTCAATCACCATCCCCAGGCGTTGCAACCTAAAACTACTCGGCTTAGTCATCGAGGGTCACGCTTTTTGATCGCCTTCTAAACAAGCAATAATTGTCTCGATCACTCGCTTGGTGTCGTCTGGTCCTCGAACTGCAATGGAGGCCACGCCCGCCTGTTCAGCCGGATAGTCGTTGCCTCCAGGGAACAAAGCATCGCCAATGTAGATCATCTCTTCCAAGGAGATTCCAAGCAGGTCTCGCAGCTTGCGAATTCCATAAGCTTTGTCAATCCCGGGCTTGGTGACATCGATCGAGGTCGCTCCACCGAGCCTCACCGAGAAACCAGGAATCAAGGGGTCAAGGATCGCCTTGACTTTCTTCCGCTTGGCAAAATCCGGATCCCATTTCACCTTTTCTGCGAGCGGCGCCTGCTGCCCCAACGCGGAAAGTGTTATCTGGCTTCCCCGGTCTTCAATCATCTCTCCCCAGACCTTCTCAACCTTGAAGCCTGCTTCACCAAAAGCTTTGTGCAGAGAGCTGATAATGTGGTCTCTGTCCCCAGGTGTGAAGTCTTCTGAATAAAGCTTTTTCCACTTGCCTGAGTACTGGAAAAATTTTGTTCCGCACGTAGGCAGGACCGATAAATTGACCAGTCGTTTGTCGTGGGGAATGTTGGAGAGTAGCTGCTTTTGAAACTGCGGCCAATCTCCCCCCGAGATCACAGCTACCTTAACGACGCCGAGAAGGTCATGCAATAAGGTCGACATATCGGCGCCCAGCTCCGATTTGCTGGGTGCGAGTGTACCATCCAGATCAAATACGATCAGCTTCTTCACGCACTCTCTTTTCCTGGAACCTTGCGAAAGCTGCCCACTCCATCGGCACAATCATCCGGTATGGCAATTTCTAGTAGGCTCACCGCTCCATGCGGGCGAAACCTACAAGGTCCGACCGCCGCCGGCAAGAGCCATACTTCGCCCTTACCCACGACGTAGGAAGTGCCGCCGTGCTCGATCTCACCGGTGCCCCCGGTACATACCAGCACACGCGGCGCGTTCTCGACGCCCACGGTAAATGGAATGCTTCCGCTCAAACGCCACAACCAGAATGGCTCACAATGAAAGAGCCTCTCGCGTTTGACCGGCGCTTCCGATTCCACCACCGCCGTCACCAGACCTGCCTGGCTATCGACGAAGTCAATACACGTAAGCGCCTGCTCCACCTGGAGTGGTCGCGGCTGCCCTGTCTTTGCGTCAACATGGCCCCAGTCATAGAGGCGAAACGTCACGTCGCTGTTCTGCTGAATCTCAAACACGACAATGTCGCCCCCCAAAGAGTGAACGGTTCCAGCTGGGATGAAGACGCCATCACCGGGCTTCGGCATGATGCATGACAGTTGTTCGGCTAAGCTTCCATTGGCAACCGATTGCTTAAGAATTTCCGCGGTGGTGCCGCGATGCAGCCCAGCGTATATGCGGCTTTTGTCGTTTGCTTCCAGCACCACCCACGCTTCGGTCTTGGCCCCGGCGGCAGCCGGCGCCAGGCGCCCGTGCGTGTAGCCGGGATGCACCTGGACTGAGAGCATTTCGCGTGCATTGAGGAACTTGAGCAGCAAAGGAAACCGGCGAAAACGCCTGGCCAGCTTCCCCATCAATTCATCTTGAGACTGTTCCATCAGTTGACCAATGGTGTGCCCCATGAGCGGCCCGTTGGCAACCCTGCTCGCACGGTCATCGCGGTCGCTGAGGACCCACGCTTCTCCAACTGGGCCATCCGGTAGCGGCGCGGTGAGCAGGCTGGTTAATCGCCGTCCTCCCCAGAGTCGATATTGGTAGATCGGCTCGAATTGAATGGGATACAGAAGCAAGTAAGTCACCAGTTACCAATGAGAGCCGTCATCAATGCCCGCGAGTCAGGCAAGCTCCACTACTGACTAACGGGAACCGAATGAGGGTGCCTGCGAGGAACCAACGACAGATCTACACTGGTTATGTAAATGAACAACGCCACGGAGATACAGAAGAAGCCCACCCAAAATCGCCAATCGCGGTGGGCGCGCTTCCAATAGGGACGATGAACATGCGTTTCATGATGGTGACCGTGTTCGACTTCGTTCATTCCTATCCACCTTCTTGGTTCGTTTCGTGCCGCGAACCACCGACTGGAGATCCAGGAATTCTGGTTTAAACTAGATAGAACCCATGAAGGCATCAAGACAAACAATCACTTACTGCGCTGCGTGACCCTAAGAAGACGAGTCATTAAGCACGTCTCTGTGCAATCAAAGTATGTCACTGAGCCATCCCCAACGCTGGTCAAGTTTGCTCACTCCCGGCGACCAAAGCTAATACCAGCAAGGGCCGCTGCGTACTCTGAGCTTTGACTAGACTGCGGTCATCCTGTGGCAGACTGTCAAGCTGTCCACCACCAGCAGGGTGACCGAGATCGGGGTCTCTGCTTTGCGGTTGCCTGGCTTGGCGGCGGGAACTAACGCCCTGCTTCGGATGCCCGAAGCGGCTCCGCGCTGGTGATCAGGTAGTTGTTGTATTGAATCACCATGTTGGCCCGACCGCCAAACCGGACGGTCGTAGTACTGGTATTGCTCGATGGTAACCAGAAAACGCCGACCTTCTTGTATATTCGTTCGATTTCGCTGGTTTTGGCCCAGAACGAAGGATTCTTCGCGGGCTCTCCCTCTAACCGAATGACGGCAGAGTCTTTCGTATCCACCCAGATTCGGCCACGACAAAGAAACCTATCCTTCCTCTTGGGACTTATTCGAAGCACATACGCCAGGCCGGACGGCGTCTTCTCCTGGCCGGTGAGTTCAAAATCATAGTTGTTGCGGTTGAGAGCCGCTTTCCTCTGGGCCTCCACGCCGATCACCTGCCTTTCGGCCTGCAGGAGTTTCTTGAACACTTTGTTCAGGATCAGTTTGGAACCCGAGGAGGACTCAAGAGTGAGTGTGGTCGTTCCAGGTGATCGATATTTGAAACTAACGACCATCGACGCAGTACCGGCGCCCAGGAAGCCACGGTATGCCAGGCTATAAACTTCACTTACCTGGTAAGCTTGCAACGCCTGGCTTCGCTCGAGATCCATCGCAACCAGCTTTTGTACGATTTCTTCTGTGCCGAGCTCAGCCTGCCCAGAAGGGACGACCGTTCTGGGCGGCTGTGCGCCGGCTTGACACCATAGCCCAGCAAATAACAGAGCCAGCACGGTCAGTCTGGAAGTAAGTTGCGGCCGCCATGATTTTGTGCAAGAACCTCTTCGAGCTGTCTGGCCTGCGTTCATGGAGCCACCTTCATTAGCGAAGAGCTGGCGCTGCCTTGCACTCCGAACAGCTCCATATCGTCTGCAAGCACGTCCATAATGCTCTTGCGGGTTATGATCCCTTGCACACTCGTCGCTGACAGGTCCCCGTCGTGCGGAGCTACCAAGGCGAACGCGTAGCCGGTGGAGCGCATCGAAGCAACAACTTTCCAAACGGAATCGTCAGGCGACACAACTACATAATTGCGCTGTGCGACCACTCCGATTACCGCGGTCGGATTGGCGGCGCTCATCTCGGTCACCCGCTCGCCCGTGATCACTCCCCCCAAGGCGCCATTCTCTTCAGCGACGACGAACGCCTCCTCCGTTTCCTTTGCCAAGTCGTGTAAACGTGTTGCTGTTTGAACAATCCGAAGTTGCGAATTCATGATGCTTGCAGCGGTACGGGTGAATTGAAGATCACCACGAAGGGATTCGGGAGCCAGCTCTCCCCGCTGAACCAGTTTGCGCGTGTAGATGCTGTCTCTGATCATGCTCTTCCTTACCGCGTAGCTGATAGCAACCGTTAAGGTCATTGGGATGATGATCGTGTAGTCGAGGGTCATCTCGAAGATCATTACGATCGCAGCCAGGGCTGCGCCAGTCGACCCAGCCACAACGCCACCCATTCCCACTACGGCAAATGCGGGCACGGCGATATCCAGTGTGGGGAACAAGCGGTGAAGCACCACGCCGTAGGCGGCGCCGGCCGTCGCGCCCAAAAACAATGCCGGCGAAAATACGCCGCCCGATGCGCCCGAACCGAGTGTCAGGGAGGTAGCGAGCAGCTTCGCCACAAACAAGAGGATGAGAAGGTAGAGCGGAAACTGCACGCTGGCCAGGATGTCCTGTATGGTGGCGTATCCCACCCCTTCCACATAATAGTGGCCAAAGCGGGACATGAAGACATACAGCATGAGCCCCACCATCAGCATTCCAGCGGCGTGCTGTACGTAGTAGCCGCCCTTGACGCGATGCTCGAAGAAGTGCTGGAAGCCGTAAATGGAAGAGATGAATAAAGCAGAAACAAGGCCGGTGATCGCACCAAGTGCGGCATAGGCGAGGAGCACGACCGGATTGGTTAAGCGAAAGAATGTCAATTCAAGAGCGGGAATAAAGAACGATGGATGTGGGCCGAAGAAAAGTCTGCCGATGTAGGTAGCTGTCGCTGTCGCTGTGACGACAGGGACCAATGTGCGGGCGCTGAATTCGGGCATGATAATCTCCAGCGCGAACAGCACGCCCCCAATAGGGGTGTTGAACGTCGCTGCAATGCCCCCACCTGCGCCGGCTGCGATGAGCGTAACCGTCTGCCACGAGGGCAGTCGCAAGAGCTGCCCTATGGTAGAGCCGAAAGAGGAACCGATCTGAATGATGGGACCCTCGCGGCCAACCGACCCGCCACTCCCGATCGAAAGCGCGGATGCCAGTGCTTTGATCACCGACACGACGGGGCGGATTACTCCTTTGCGGTAGTAAACAGCCTCGATTACTTCCGGTACGCCGTGGCCCTTCGCCTCAGGAGCGAAGTTCTTGACCAGCAAGACCACCCCAATAGCACCGGCGACCGGCACCAGAATCACAAATCGTCCCCAGGGTCCTACAGGCGTATGAATGTTCGCGTTGTACACCGTGGAGAGTTTGCCAAGGAAGAAGAGGTTGTGAAAGATCCCAACGAGGGCGCGAAATACCACGGCTCCGAGGCCCGCCACGACGCCGACCAGTAGCGATAGCGCCCATAACGCCGCTGGCCCGACCGTTCGCGCGGGTGCGCTGCGATCACCAGTCAAACCGATGTCTCCCGAACCATCCAACTCTGCTCGTGACGCAGGCGAGAAGTTTCTTCCAGCACGGCATTGATCACTCCGCCAACCAGGATTGCGGCTCCGCTCAGATAGAACCAGAACATCAGGATGATCAATGTCCCCAGAGAGCCGTAAAGCAGTCCAAAATGGCTGAAGTGCCGGACATAGACCTTGAACAGCACCGAAACCGTCATCCATGTTGCAGCCGCCACGATGCTGCCGGGCAGCAGCCACTTCCGTTTCTGTTGCTGAAGATTCGGTGCGAAGCGGTAGAGGCCGAGAAGAGCCAGAATCAATAGCAGCCCAGCGGCCGGCCACTGCGCAATCTTCCACACATAGAGGGCTGCCGAGCCAGGTGAAATCTTGTCCAGGACGAGCGGGCCGTAGACCAGAATGATCAACGCTGCCGTTAGCAGCACACCCATGGCAATGGCCAACGCCACCGCAATCAGGCGGGACTTCCACCAGGGGCGGCTTTCTTTCAGACCGTAGATTGCGTTGAGAGTGTCGATAAGGCCGGAGGTTGCCGACGAGGATGACCAGAGTGCGAAGAGGAGCGAGAACCACGCTCTTCCGCTGCCCGTCGTCTGCGCAAGCACTTGTCTGACCAGACTTGTAGCGCCCGAAGGAAGGACTTCTCCCACGTAGGCCATCAAGGTACCTTGCGAACCCGGTGCCGAGCCAATCATCGAAACCATGCCTGTAACGGACAAAAGCATGGGGAAAAAGCCCAGGAGGAACCAAAATGCCAGTTCTGCGGCGCGGTTCGTGACATTGGTCTCCACTGATCCCCGCCAGATGGCGCGAATCAAGTCTGGCCAACTTAGGCCTGTCATTTCAAGAAGGACCGCCATGGGTTGACTCTCAGGCTTCATAATCCCCGTGGATGCTTGCCCGATCGCATATACGCCTCTATCTGTTCCAACGTTTTGCCATTGGTTTCCGGAACAAGGCGATAAAAGAAGATCCAGGCGGCGACTGCGATTACACCGTACAACCAGAAAGTTCCTGCGTCTCCTAGAACAGCAACCAGGCTTAAGAACGTTACGGACACCACCAGGTTCATTCCCCAGTTTGTAACAGTTACGGCGCTCATGGCGGCACCCCGCACCTTTAAGGGATAGATTT
>Ga0302324_100031094_pt1 | contig 10080 bp, 8 predicted proteins | sample Palsa_T0_1_FD_201949 | JGI IMG/M metagenome (GOLD analysis project Ga0302324, IMG submission 201949) | Peat permafrost microbial communities from Stordalen Mire near Abisko, Sweden - Palsa_T0_1 | ecosystem: Environmental > Terrestrial > Soil > Palsa > Peat permafrost | place: Sweden: Abisko... | reverse complement strand
AACCTACGAGCGTCCCGCTGCCGCATCGCAATCGCCAAGCTCGCGCATCGCGTTCGCGTACTCGGCCATCGAACGCCCCACGGAAGTTTACCTGGCCGAGGCCATCGACAAACTGGCTCAGGCGCGGCCCATCACTTCGTTCAACAAGCTGTTCACCGAGCGCGATCTGCCGAAAGCCAAGCCCTATCGCTGGACCTCCGATGACGGCACGGCCGTCGAAGGCATGCTCATGTATCCGCCCGGAAAATTTGAGGCGAAGCGCCTGCCCACCCTCGTCCTGATCCACGGCGGTCCCCAGGATGCCGATGGCAACCGCTTCGAGGCCGATTGGTATCAGTGGGATCGCCTCGCCGCCACCGCGGGCTGGCTCGTGTTCGAGCCGAACTATCGCGGATCGACCGGCTACGGGGACAAGTTTGCGCTCGAGATCATCCCTGAAATTGTTTCCCTTCCCGGCAGAGATATATTGACCGGCGTCGATGCGCTTGTGAAAGACGGGATTGCCGACGCGAATCAGTTGGCCGTCGGCGGCTACAGCTATGGCGGTTACATGACCAACTGGCTGATCACCCAGACCACGCGCTTCAAGGCCGCCGTCACCGGGGCCGGAGCGGTCGAGCATATCGCCAACTGGGGCAACGATGACTCGTCGGTCGACGACGCCTATTTCTTGGGCGGCCTGCCCTGGGAGGCCACAGATCGCTACCGCAGCGAAGGCGCGATTTACCAGTTCAATAAGGTCCGCACGCCAACCCACATCGTTGCCGGCGCGGACGATATTCGGGTTGCGGTGCTCGAGGACTACCTGCTCGATCGCGCTCTGCACGAGCTGAATATTCCGAGCGACTTGCTGATTTTCCCGGGCGAGGGACACGAGCTTGATAAAAATCCCTGGCATGGAAAGATCAAAGTGCGCGAAGAATTGAAGTGGCTGCAGAAATACGGCGGCGTAACCGCATCGAATTAGCAAGAGCCCGTGTAGGAGCGGGGCTATCTCCCGCGGGGAGGGACAAAGCCCGGTCGATGCGCAACTTCAAGCTTGCAAGAATGTCTTCCCCCGTCGTTCCATTGCAGAAGCCCGATTCCGGGCAGCGGCCAGTCAAAGCTCGGCTGCCAGCTTCCGAGGCAAAAGAGCATAATCGGCATTCCACAGTCGGCAGTCCCATGGAGGTTCAGCCTGATGATCGCCCGCTTCGTTCCGATCCTCGCTCTCTGCGGAAGTCTCTTCGCACAATCGCCACAACCGTCACTGACCATCTATAACGAAGACTTCGCCGTCGTGCGGCAGGATCTCCCGCTCGAATTGAAGCCCGGCGAAAACCAGGTCAACGTCAATGACATCACCATGCACCTGGAGCCCGACTCGGTCGTGCTGCGCGATCCCACCGGCAGGCACACGCTGCAGGTTCTGGAGCAGAACTATCGTGCCGATCCCATATCGGAGGCTTTGCTGCTCTCGTTTTACGAAGGCAAGACGATCGATTTTGAGGTCAGGAACACGCAGGGCTCACAAATCATCGTCAAAGGCAAAGTAATCCGCAGCGGATACGCGCCCCACAACTATTTCGCCATGAACCGCTACGGCCAGGACTATTACCAGGGCCAGATGGCGGGTGCGGCCTCGCAGCCCGTCATCGAGGTCGACGGCCAGTTGCGCTTCAGTCTTCCCGGCACGCCCGTCTTTCCGAGTCTCACCGATGACTCGATTCTCAAGCCGCGCCTGGAGTGGTCGCTAGCCACCGACAAACCGGGAAAATTCCCAGCGGAATTTTCCTACATCACCGGCGGCATGAGCTGGCAGGCCGACTATAACATCGTCGCGCCCGAGAAGGGAGACCTGGTCGACATCGTAGGCTGGGTCACCATGGACAACCAATCCGGCAAGACGTTCGAGAACGCACGCATCAAGCTCATGGCCGGCGATGTGAACAAGATTCAGCCGGGAACGAACGGTCGCAGCGCCAGGCAAATGGCTGCTGTGGGTGGTCCTGTAGGGGCGGCGGGGCCTTCGGTCACGGAGAAAGCCTTCGACGAGTACCACCTCTACACGCTCGAACGCACCACTACCTTGCGCGATCGCGAGACCAAGCAGGTGGAATTCATCCACGCCGCCGGAGTAGCCACCAAGCAACTTTACATTTACGACGGGGTCAGGATCGACTCCAACCGTTACAGCGGCTGGAGTTGGGACAACATCCGCAACGATCACTCTTACGGTACCGAATCGAATCCCAAGATCTGGGTGATGCGTGAGTTCGTGAACTCCGAAACAAATCATCTAGGAATGCCACTGCCCAAGGGCCGTGTCCGCTTCTACAGCCGCAACGACGACGGCCAGATCGAATTCACCGGCGAAAATGTGATCGACCATACGCCCCGGGATGAGACTGTCCGCGTTTACACCGGCAATGCCTTCGACCTGACCGGGGAACGCATCCGCACCAACTACATCGTCGAAATGAGTAAGAGCACGGCCTGTGAATCGTTCGAGATAAAAGTTCGCAACCACAAGAAAGAGCCGGTGGATGTCCGCGTCGTCGAACACCTGTATCGCGCGCTGACCTGGGATATCGCTTCGAATTCCGCCGACTATCACAAGACCGACGCCCACACCATCGAGTTTCCGGTGACCATCGCTCCGGACGGCGAGAAGATAATCACCTATACGGCGCATTACTCCTGGTGAGAAGGGGCGCAGCCAGAAAAGTATGGGTGGGATTGAGTGGTGAGGTTCGTTCGCGATCCCTACCGGCGGGGCCCTGCTTGGAGTTGCGCAACTCTTGCGCGTGAGGAAGATTGCTCGTAGTGGGCGATGCCCTCGTAGAGCGCTTCTGCGATTTGCTGGCGGTAACCGGTGGTCTGCAGGTTGTGCTCGTCCGCGGGACTGCTCACAAAAGATATCTCGGTAAGAACGGCGGGCATGGTCGTGCCGGTCAGCACGACAAAGGCGGAGTCCTTGATGCCGCGGTTGCGGATGCCAGAGCTATTCGCGGCCAAGGCGGAGTAAAGCGAATGCTGGACGCTCGCCGCAAGACGCTGCGATTCCTCGATTTTTTCGTGCAACGCGTCGGCTGATAGCGAGACCGGCATCGGCTTGACGAAGGTTCCATCTTCATGTTTTTCGACGTCCCGCGATCCGGGCGCCGAAAACAGGTTGGTGTAATAGGTCTCAACGCCCCGCGCCTCCGCATAGGTGCTGTAGTTCGCGTGAACCGAGACGAACAGGTCGGCCTGCGCGGTGTTGGCGAAATCAGCGCGCTGTTCGAGCGGCACGTAGGTGTCGGCGGTCCGTGTGAACATCACTTCCACCCCCAAGCGCTCTCGCAGCAACCTGCCCAGGCGCTCGGTTACGTCGAGCACCAGGTCTTTTTCGAGCAATCCCTGCCGCCCCACCGTGCCCGAGTCCCAGCCGCCATGCCCGGCGTCGAGCACGATGCGAATCTTCCCGGTTCTCGCCGGCGAAGGTTGGTCGGATGCTTTCGTCGCCAATGTCGGCGCCGGAACCGCTTTCGATGGGGCCGGCGTTAGATCCGCGGACGCCCGTTCCTGTTTCGCAGGAACGCTGTTTGCGGCCATGGTCTTGTCGGCGCCGTGGAGTTCAACCACCAGGCGATAGGGGCTCGACTCCATGCTGACGGAGAAATTCGATCCGCCTTTGGTGTCCAGCACGATTCGCGTTACGCCGGTAGAAAGCTGAGCGACGCGCACCCGAGTGAGCGATGTATCGCCAACCTCCATTGTCTTTCCGTTCAACTCAGGCGACAGAGCCGTATCGTGCAGATCGAAATAGATGCGCTCGGGCGACATCAAACGGTGGATTTCGTAGGGGACCTGATCGTCCATGTCGATGACCACCGTGCTTCCTGCCGAAGAAGACCAGTGACGCACGCCGGTGATTTTGGACAGCGTTGCCGACTTGTTTTCCGTCACTTCGGGAAGCGGCGCGGTTTCGGAACCGGGCTTTTCCGGATCTGTCAGATCGCCGGAAATCGCAAGAGAGATAACATCGGTCGACGGTGCCGGCGGCGTTGCCACCGCCGCTGGTTGCGCAGCCGTGTTTGTACGCGCGACCTTTGGAACCTTCTTGCCCTGCTCCTCCATCCCCCACCACGCGCCCGCCGAAAACAGCGCGGCCACCGCCACCAGGCTGAGCACGGCGCTCAACCCCGGATGCGAACCGCTAGCAAGAGACAGACGCTCGAGAAATGACGGCGACCGAAGCGTTTGGGCGAGGACTGCCGGCTCTTCGAGGGCGAACTCCTCGCCTTCAACCTCATCCGTGTCAAGCTCCTCAGTTTCAGGTTTTTCAGCCTCAACAAGATCGCCCGGTTCTTCGCTCGAAATGCTTTCAACCGCGATGCCAGTCTCAGACCGCTCAACGAGCGCTGTGGGAATGACGACGGGCCGCAACAGCACCGCCCAGTCTGAAGCGGGAGGAGCCGCAGCCAGAGTCTGCACCTTCGCGGGAGACAAAGAGGAAGAAGGAGACGGGGCCGCCGCAGTCTTCGCACTGATTCTGCTGGGCTCGATCTCAGGGGTCGCGATTTCAGGGGTCGCGATTTTAAGAATCGCGACTTCAGCAGTGTCAGATTTAGGAGTCTCAAGTTCTCGAGTCTCGGGCGGGGCCGGTTTAGCAGCGAGCGGCAACGAAACGGCCGTCTTTACCTGCAGCACCTCGTCCGCCACACCCGACAGCCAACCGATGCGGCGATCCTGATCTTCGGGTTTAAGCGCGGAAAGGACCAGCTCAGCGAACAGATCGAAACAGCGAACATCGTGATCGGTGAAAGCCCACGGAGTTCGTGAGAAAGCCTGCAGCACGCCCAGTTGCTCGCCCCCTCCGCGCAACGGAACCAGCACCATCGAGCGAGCTCCGAGCTGGCGTGCAAAGTCCAGTCCGGCGCGGGCATCGATCTCACAATCGTCGCACCGAACAATGCGCCCCGATTCCAGGCAGTCCTCTAGAAGCTCGGATTCGGTGAGGTGAACGCCTCGCGCGACCGAGAGCGATCCGGCGGCGGCGCGGCACATCGTCGCAGACCTCTCCGCCAGCGCCACCACGATGCCGTCGGCCTCGGTGATCGTCTGGACGCGGTCGCAGATCAATTGCAGAACTTCGTCCAGGATGAAGCGTTCGGTCTCGAAAAAGTCGCTCGCGGAGTCGTGTCGCGCGGCCAGGCGCCGGTTGCGGATCTGCTGGTGGAGGCTCGAGAAGGCGAGCAATGCCCGCAGCGCTTGCTGACGCGCGAGCGCTTCCAGGACGCGGTTGCCCTGTTGCAGAGGAGAAGTCACTGCTTCCCACTCAACCCGGGTTGGATTGGCAATCATGCAGGTGCTATAGGGACCACAAAAGCCAAAACGCTATCGTATCGGGGGGAGATTTGAAGGCTCATTACCGGTCTTGGTTCAACCGTCCAGTTCACACATCCGAGTTCAACCGTAAAAGTCGCGCGTCCACTCCATCCGGTGGGCCTCACCGGTGAACTCGAATATCCTCGTCCGAAGAAGACAGATCAACAGATTATGGATCACCTTGATCCTCAGCGTAATGGCCTGTTGGTGGGATCGCAATGTCCGTTGGTACACGTCCGAATGTTGCTCAGAGAGGCGCAGCCGAACGCAACCGGGGTCGGAATGCCCGGGTATGACCCTTCAGATTTTGCCTTTCGCCGAGATTCGCCTTATGGTCAAAAGCAACCCCCAAGGAATGCTCCGGAGATGCAATGACCGACCCGGCAACGACCGACGCAGAGGCGACCGATGCTGTCGGGCAGGACGAACCGGAAAAAACCAGGGAATCCAGCTGGTGGTGGCCCGGAGTCGTGGCGACCACCCTGGCGGGGGCGGTCGTGATGGCCTTCCGAGGCTGCTGGCATGGCAAGATGGGCTGGCCAGTCGCCGTCCAAGGGCATTCCTACCAGGTTTGCCTGAGCTGCGGAGCCATGCGTTTGTTCGACGAGAAAGCCTTCAGCGCGTATGGGCCATTCCGCTACGACCTCGACGAGCTCCTCGCTTGGGAAAGATCCAAAATGCCGAAAACTCGTTCCGCGGCCGGTGGGTAGCGCTTTCTCTAAGGTCGCGCCGCTCGCGCTCCGACCGGCTCGTGCTGGCTCTTGTACCACTCGACCGTACGTCGTAGGCCGTCTTCAAAGCTCACCAAAACCTTGTATCCCAAATGCTTTTGCGCCTGTGTAATGTCCGCCAGGGAATGTTTGATGTCTCCGCCACGTTCCGCGCCATGCTTGACGGCGCCCGTGTAGCCGGTCAGTTGTTTTAAAGCGGCGAAGGTCTGATTCAGCGTGACCCTCCGCCCGGTGGCGCAATTAAAAACGCGCCCGGCACACTCCCCCGCCGGGGCCGAACAGGCCAGCAGGTTGGCCGAAACGGCGTTGTCGATATAGGTAAAATCGCGGCTGGTTTCACCATCACCGAAAATCGTGGGCTGTTCTCCACAAAGCATCTGGGTACTGAATTTGGCGAGTACGCCTGAGTATGCCGATGACGGATCCTGCCGTGGTCCGAAAATGTTGAAGTAGCGCAAGCAGACCGTTTCGAGGCCGTAGCAACGGTAGAACGACACCATGTAAAGCTCGCCGGCGAGTTTCGCCACTGCATACGGCGAGATCGGGTTAGGATTCATGGATTCCTGCTTCGGAAGTGTCGGCGTATCCCCATACACCGACGACGAAGCCGCATAGATCACTCGCTTCACCTTCGCGTCGCGCGCGGCCACCAGAACGTTGACCGTGCCGTCGACGTTGGCGCGATTGCTGCCGAGAGGGTCGAGCACCGATTTCGGCACCGACGGAATGGCCGCCTGGTGGAGCACGTAATCGACGCCCACGCAGGCCTTGTGCAGGGCATCCAGATCGAGGATATTGGCTTCCCGGAAGTCCATCCGGTCGAGCACTTCAGCCAGGTTCTCGCGCCGGCCGGTGTCAAAGTTATCAATTCCGCGGACTTGCTCGCCTCGTTCCAACAGGGCGCGCACCAAGGAAGACCCAATGAAACCGGCAGCGCCGGTCACAAGATATTTAGCCATACATTTTTATGATAACGCCTCGACTGCCCGCCCGGGGCTCGACTCCGGTGACCAGAGTAACCATGGTTTCAAAGGTTTGAAAGTCCATGGTTTCATGGTCCGCCAGACGGCCCACCCGCGCTTCAACTCCCGGAAGAGGGGCTCAGGACCGCCGAACCCGCCTGGCGATCTCGTAGAATTGGTCGCGGGGGAGCAGATGGTCCTTCTGAAAGTACTCCATAACCTTATCGACGAGGGCTCTCGGATCGGCCGATCGCAAGACTTCCTTCATGAGATAGGCTTCCTTCGCGTGATTCTCCGGGCCAGATGCGCCAGTCGAGGGGCTACGGCGCCCAATCAGAAAGGCGAGGAGTTGCTTCAGGTGGTTTTGTTGTCCTAAGTCGATTTCCTCGAAACGGATACCCATGCCAAGGGCTGGATACGAGGCGCGGACCCTGCCCGCACAGTGAATCTGAAAGTCGCAGGACTTGAGTACGAGGTCTAGTTTGGTGCCGACCGGAAACGTGTTGTACATTTCGAGATAACATCCATGCAGGCTGATGTCGCTGAGCTTTCCCCACGTCCGCGCCTCGCTGCCGTTGATTCGAACCCCGACGCCTCCCGAACACCGAATCCGGGGACTCTTACGCCGTTCGTTCACACCGGGTGCGGGCGTCGCTTCCGCAACTCTGCCGTCAGCCTTTGCCCCCGGCCGAGCGGGCGCGCTCTGCGCCGGTTCGTCTTTGAGCCGGCTCAGGTGGTTCACGCCATCGCCGGCCGCGTCAGCCTGCGATCCATGTAATCCGGGATAGAAACGGGGGTCCACGAACTCCTCCGACAAAGTACTCCTGATGGTTGAATCGGCAGGCCGCGGCGAAACTTTAGTCTTTGGCCGAAGCGGAGTCAGATCCTGCATACCAGACGCCAGAGACCTTCATTACCATTACCAAGTACGGTCCGATGTGCGGCTAGCGCTCGGCAGTGGAGCGCAAGGTGAAAGGAAACGGCACTCTCGAACCAGATCCGCCAGCCATAGGACCCCGAGGGTTGTTGCGGCTGCCGTCGGTCAGGGCGCCACTGGTGGATCGATCTTGATCGATCTACAATCGGAGCGATAGGGGTAAGGATGATCGCGCGTCATTGGCGAGGTTGGACCGAAGTCCAGAATGCGGATGCCTACGAGAATCTGCTGAAGAACAAAGTCCTTCCGAGTCTGAGGAACGTCGAAGGCTATCGGGGCGCCTACGTTCTTCGCAATGACGGCCCACGAGAAGTCGAGTTCGTGGTCGTAAATTTGTTCGATTCCGTAGAAGCGGTGAAACGCTTTGCCGGAGCGGATTACAGTGTTCCGGTTTTCGAGCCCGAGGCGAAAATACTACTGTGCAGAGTCGAACCACTCGCAATGCACTACGAAGTTCGCGCCAGCACCGTCGACCCACGAACATTTTCGGGAAGCTAGTCTGGGAAAGCCCGGCCCGGGCTTGGCGCCGGGACCGCAGCGATGTCAGGAGTTCGAGCGGGAAGCGCTGCGGTCACTTGCGCATTTTCAGGTTCGGTATTCGCTGAGTCCGAAGATACTCAAACCGCCTGGAATTGCGACAAGGAAGCGCGAATCTGCTGCCACAGTTCCTCTTTGCCGGCCCCGGTTTTGGCAGAAAATGGCACCACCGGCCTACCGGCATAAGCTTGCTCGATCGTCCGCATCGCCTGCCCTAACTGGTTCCCGGATAGCCGGTCGCACTTGGTCGCGACAATCACATGCGGCCGTCCTTTGGACGCCAAAAACTCGAGCAGCTGGCCGTCGCTTTCCTGCGGAGGAATGTTCGAATCGACCAGCGCCAGGCACAGCGCCAGGCTCGCTCGTTGGTGAAGGTAGGGGTCCACGAACCGGGCCCAGTCGGCGGAGATTTCGCGAGAGACCTTGGCATAGCCATATCCCGGCAGATCGGCGAACAGCGTCTCGGGCTTGGGTTGGCCCGCCCGGCGGACTTCATAAAAGTTGATGGTGCGGGTTCGCCCTGGAGTATTGCTGGTGCGGGCCAGCTTCGCGCCCACCAGCGCATTGATCACGCTCGATTTCCCGACGTTCGAGCGTCCAAGAAAAGCGATCTCAGGCACGGTGGGAGCGGGGAAGTGCGTCAAGTCGCTCGCCGACAGCAAGAATCGCGTAAGAATCCGCATAGAGATATAGTGTCCAGCGTTTGGGTCGCGCAAGGCAAGCGCCCGCGAAAAATAAACCTGCCGCAGCGCCGAAAACCGAGGCCGCATCGCGAGTGCTTGGTGTCGAATGCTTGGCCGCGAATGCGAAAACACTTCGGGTCGAGGCTTGTTATCACAGGGACGGCCGAAATCTCAAACAAACTCTAAAGCCCAAGGGGCCGCCTGTTTTCGACGTCCGGTTCCTCAAGCGGATGCAGTCGGTGCCAAACTTTGAGTCCGCCCGCGATGACGAGTCCGATAACAACGCTGATCAGAAAGAACCAGCGATAAGCCGGCAGCATGATCAGCAAAACGGCAACCACAGCAACTGCGACGATGAGACCCGCCGATCCTTTGAGGCTGAATCCAGGTCGACGGCCAGATTCCGGCTCCATAATTCTCATTCTAGCGCCGCTTTCCTAGACTCGCACAGGGACCAATCAGGCTGACGGTCTGAATTTTTCATCAGCCACCCGCTACAATCGTTCGAGACCGATTTTCGACCAGCCCGCGTCGCCATGATGGAACCTGCCGAGAAGCGATCCGCGCAGATCGAGGTCATACCCGCCCGACCGGAGCAAGAGCCGATCCTGGCCAACTTGCTTGAGTTGTACGCACACGATTTCAGCGAGTTTCACGATTTGGAACTGGGGCCTGACGGCAGGTTCGGCTACCTCGGCCTTCCGCTTTATTGGAGTGAATCTGGCAGGCACCCGTTTCTTGTCTGGGTAGGGGGCAAATTAGCGGGCTTGATCTCTCCAGGAACTCCCCGCCCGAAAACTCTCGGTTTAAGCCGCGTCAGCAACTTCGATGATTTCCAACCCTAGCTGCGCGGCTTTTCGCTTGAGATGGATGACCTG